>ERZ778496.2-NODE-2-length-371557-cov-15.301907_pt1 | contig 371557 bp, 351 predicted proteins | sample MGYA00433099_ERZ778496 | MGnify/ENA primary metagenome ERZ778496 (study PRJEB29527, sample SAMN07138962) | mouse gut metagenome | material: feces | host: mouse | place: China:Nanjing | collected 2016-01-25 ...
CTGAGGAAGGATGACGTGGATAAACACAACGAGATCAGAGCAGGACCGGAAACGGACTTATTTTGTTGCAAAAATTGGGAAAGTGAGGAAAACGCATGTGACAGATGAAGAAATTGCTGTAAAACTGGCTGAATATGGTAAAGAGATTGATTCGCTCAAAGACAGAGCCGATGACTTAGAGGAACAGAATAAAACCATCCAAGAACTTGCAGTATCAGTCCGGGAGCTTGCCATAAACATGCGTAGCATGATGGAGGAACAGAAAGAGCAGGGAGGACGTTTGGACGTATTGGAGAAAGAACCCGCAGAGAGATGGAACAGTGCCAAGCGTACAGCGTTTACGACGGTTGTAAGCGTTGTTGCAGGTGCACTGGCAACAGGCCTATTGATTATGATAGGCCAATATGTATAAGGAGAGATGGATATGTTTAAGAACAATGTATTTAAAGTATCGGTAAATACTGCTACATGGGCAAAAAAGGCAGGTGTCAGGGCAATCAAAACAATGGCACAGACAGTAGTTGCAGTTATCGGCACCGGGGCAGTGATATCCACTGTTGATTGGAAGATGGCTGTATCGTCTGCCGTGGTCGCGGGCGTTGTAAGTATCTTGACCAGTGTTGCAGGATTACCAGAGGTGGAGGGCGAGTGATCGCTCTCTTTTATTTTGCGCCGGCGCAACTAACGGGGAAAGGAGTAACACATGACGAAAACAGAGGCAATCAATGAGATGATTCAGACCGCAAAAGCAGAGGTTGGGTACCTGGAAAAGAACAGTAACAGCAACTTAGACAGCAAGACTGGAAATGCTGGCAGTAACAATTACACCAAATACTGGCGTGACATTATGCCATCTTACCAGGGTCAGCCTTGGTGTGCCGCATTTGTGTCCTGGGTATTGATGCAGGCGTTTGGGCAGGCCAACGCCAAAAAGCTGTTGAAACACTGGCCCTATGTATATGTACCCACGCTGGCCGGGAATTTTACCAACTATGCCAATCCGCAGGTCGGTGATATTGTGATGTTTAAGCATGGAGGGATATTTACCCATACAGGCATTGTAACTGGCGTCAATGGGGACTATTTTACCACAATTGAGGGCAATACCAGCGGCGGCAGCTCTATTATTGACAATGGCGGTGGAGTGTGCAGTAAAGGGTATTATAATAGCAATCTGCCTGGGACAAAGTTTGCAAGGCTTGATTGGAGTATTGTAGCTGGACAGGCCTCTTCTGGCACATCCACTGCGGCAGACATTGCAATCAGCATGGGTGCGAATGGCCTTACAATCACAGGTAATAACCTCAATGTCAGGAGAGAGCCAAATGGCCAGATTGTTGGCCAGTTGAACAAAGGTGACCGCATCGGATGCGATAAGCGCCGCTGGGTAGGCAGTACGTGCTGGTTCCACTACGCGGATGGCTGGGTGTCAGGAGATTACCTGGACGGCTGGATCTGCGAGGCAGGGAAGTGGTGGTATATTACCGCCGGTTATAAGTACCCGAAGAGTGCATGGAAGCAGATCGGCGGTGCCTGGTACTATTTTGACGCAAACGGCTGGATGATGACCGGCTGGATACAGGATAATAAAAAGTGGTATTATCTGAAATCATCTGGAGCAATGGCGGCAGATGAGCTGGTGCGTACTGGCGGTAAGGTCTACTATGTGGACAAGTCTGGTAAGATGTGTTATACCGACAGTTCCGGGGCGCTTATATAGTGCAACTGTGATCCAGCTCGACGTCGAGTTTGATTGCATAATAAGGGTCGAAAAGTTTGTTATAAGAGATTCCCCGGCCTAAGCCGGGGAAAGTATTTAATCACAAACAGGGTTTTCAATTAAAGTCGCAACGATAAAGTCATGTTTGTGTCCTGCGTCCATAGAGGTACATCCTTTAATAAGATGTACATGTTTTCCACAACCGACATCAATTGCCGGCGAGGATGTGCCGCAAAATTCATGGGTATGGCCATTACAAGAATCGGTTTGGAATTTTACTTCATGCACGTGGCTGCCATCACAGGGAATTGCTTCGCTGGACACTGTAGCAAACCGATGGTTATGAGCATATTCGCAGCACCCGGAAATCTTTACGCTTCCGGTTACTTCGTGCACGTGTTGCTTTGGAGGACAAGGCCTTTTCATATCTTCATTCATAATTATAATCCTTTCGATTGAGTAATAATATGTGTTGCAATAATTATATTATGCTTAATGAAGATAAGCGTACCCCCAATTTTTAAATATTAAACGGCCGACGCCATTACAGTGCCGGCCGCCCGTGTCGGATCAGAGGCTACGCATACCTCTGGTTACAAAATAAGATTACTATGTAATAGGTAGAAATGCAATATGTAGTCGCAGACGTCTTTCGGCGTTTAGTCTTCTTCCTCCAGTACACGCTGGCATATCCATTCAATGTATTCCGGATCGACCTCAAATTCAGGGTTAGCTTCAAAATCTGGGTCAAACTCACTATTCTTATTCTTTTCATTCTCCATGTTTTTCACCTCCGCATTAAGTGTAATATTGGGGTGATCATATTGCTACTGGTAAATAGTGGAAATATCCGCGAACAAATATTAGAAAATTTGGTTACTATTTGGTTACTAAAGTTGCAAAAAGTAATAAAAAGATATAAAATGTATGCAAAAAAAAGCTGTAAAAGCCTTATAAAATAAGGAATCTCAAAAAATATGCAATGATAGAAAAGTAAATTTTGAGATTGGTAAGGCGGAGGTCGGCGGTTCAAATCCGCTAGGCAGCTCGATGGAAACCCTTGAATTTTCAAGGGTTTTTTTGTTGTTTTGAGGGAAAGTGAAAACCGTCCGGGGTATTTAAAAGATAAAGTATGACATAAGAATCCCCTCTATGAGTATAAGTTCATCATAGAGGGGATTTTTTAATCCTGAAGCTTAAACCAAACTTCCACCGTCCTGTCCACAACCTCGTCAATCCTGTCTCTGTCCCTGTTCTCGATCACTTCATAGACCGCCATATGGGTATGATACACATACTCGCCGTTCTGGTGCTTATGGGTATTGGTAATGGATGCCTGCATAAAGTCCATGACAAAAGCATATATCCTGGCAGCGATCTGGTTATGGCAGGCCAGGCCCAGGAGACGGTGAAAATTCAGGTCATTTTCTGTTATCTTGGACTGGGCAGCTCCATTGTCGATCAGTGTCTTTAGTTCTTCCAGGTTTTCCGCAAGTTTTTTGCGTTCCACGGTATTCTCTTCGTAATGCTCCAGAACCAGTTGGAGAATATCAGTTTCAAAGATTTTCCGAAACTCATAGAGATTGGAAATGTCAGGGTTGGATACAAAAAAACTGAACAGAAGGGAATCAATCAATTCGTTTCCTGGTGTTTCACACACATAGGTCCCGTTTCCTACCCGAATATCTACCAGTCCGAACGCTGAGAGGATTTTCATGGCTTCCCTTACGGAGCCACGGCTGACGCCTAAACCCTCGGAAATTTCCAGTTCATTGGGAAGCTTATCTCCCGGTTTCAGACGCCTTTCCATCAATAGCTGTTTGATGCTGTTTACAACTATATCTACAGCGGACTCGCGCTTGCTGGCCTCAAATAAATTACTCATATTTTCTACCACTCCGATTATCATTTATTTATTCTAATACTATCAAAAAAAAGATAAAACGTCAAACAAATGAATGGAAATCGTTATTTGCTGCCAGTCTCAGATAATATTCCGCCAGGTATTTTTCTTTATTCTCCCCAGAGATTCATGGCTGAGGATGGCTGTAGGATGGACCAGGTATCCACGGAATTGGTGATAACCTCATCAATCCTGCCGGCATCCCTGGATTCGATCAAATCCACAATATCACGATGAAGTTCATAAACAATTTCGCCGCTGCGTCCTTTATGGGTTGCGGCAATGGAAGGCTCCATAAAGTCTATGATGAAATTATAAACCCGTTCAGCCAGCAGATTTTTGGAGGCCTGACCTAAAAGTCTGTGAAATTCCAGGTCATTTTCTGACAGTTTTCTGCCGGAGTCAGCGACAGCCATCAGACACTCTAACTGCTCTAAATTCTCCCGAAGCGCTTTCCGCTCTTTTCCATTGTCATCGTAATGCTCCAGAATCATGGTGAGAATATCAATTTCAAAGATATGCCGGAACTCGTACAGATCATCAATCTGTGGATTGGAGATAAAGAAACTGAACAGAAGGGAATCCATGGTGGTATTTCCCGGGGTTTCACATACATATGTGCCGTTTCCCACCCGGATATCCACCAGCCCGAAGGCAGACAGGATCTTCATAGCCTCCCTGACTGAACCGCGGCTCACGCGCAGTTCCTCCGATATCTCCAACTCGCTGGGAAGCTTATCCCCTGGTTTTAATGTTCTTTCCATTAACAGTTGTTTGATACTGTTTACAACCAGATCGACAGCAGATTCCCGCTTGCTGGCCTCAAATAAATTACTCAAATATTCACCTCCAAACGGTTAGAAATTAGTAAGAGTCTCAAATAATTTAGCAGTTGTTAATATCTTATCATGGAGAAATATCATACGTCAAATATTAGATATAAGATATCTTGCATAATATTTCCTCGGTAAATTTATATAATTTTAACGAAATACACATATAAAATAAAAAAGTTGAGGAATTTTATTGACAAATCAGTCGATAAATGATATACATAAAACATCAGATGTTTAACGAACGACAAATGAAATGAGAGAAAAGGAGATTCACTATGAAAAACAAGATTTTGGCAGCTCTGCTGACCATAACATTGGCAGGAGTTATGACCGGATGCGGAAACAGCAGCGGAGGAGGGAATACTGATACCTCTGCGGCACAAGCCTCAGGCAGCACAGCAGACAGCGGGACAAAAAGCGAAGACACCATGCTTGGGGCAGACAGTGCCACAGTGAGATTAAAGGTGGGAACCACCACAGCACCGGAAGGCCATTATGTAAAAGGCCTGCAGGAAATGCAGAAATTGCTGGAGGAATACAGCAGCGGGGAGATGACGCTTGATATTTATCCAAACTCTCAGTTGGGAAACGAAAGAGATATGATGGAAAATGTGGGAATGGGCGTACAGGAGATGTGTCTCATATCCACAGGCCCCATACCGAATTTTGTCTCTGATTTTGCGGTTCTGGACCTTCCTTACCTGTTTGAGGATGAGGAACATGCATATGAGGTGCTGGACGGTGAAGTGGGAACTTCCCTTCTGCAGCAATTGGACAGCCAGGGGATCAAAGGAGTTGGTTTCTGGGAAAACGGGTTCCGTGAGGTGACCAATGACAAAAAAGAAATAAAGACACCGGATGATCTAAAAGGCATGAAAATCCGTACCATGGAAAACAGCGTACATATGGAAACATACCAGTCATTAGGCGCAACAGCAACTCCAATGGCCTGGAGCGAAATATTCACAGCCCTTCAGCAGGGAACCGTGGATGGACAGGAAAATCCAATTGCCATCATTGAGTCGGCAAAAGTATATGAGGTACAGAAATACGTTTCCATGATTGACATTTTCTATTCCCCCTGTGTGCTGATGATTGCCCAGAGCACTTATGATGGATTTACGGACGAGCAGAAAGAGGCCTTCGACAAAGCAGCGGAGGAAGCGAAGGATTATCAGAGGGATTACAGCAGCAACTATAATAAAGAAGCAATAGAAAATATGAAAGATGCAGGCGTTACGGTTACAGAAGTGGATAAAGAGGGGTGGAAAGATGCAGCGAATGCTGTATACGACCGGTTAGACAGCCTGAAGCTGAACAAGGAACTGGTAGAAAAGATACAGTCATCTAATTAATATAGAAGGAGTGGACATTTTGGAAAAGCTGTTTAACGGACTTAAAAAGGCGGAAGAAGTGCTTCTGGTTGTGTTAATGATCCTCATGTGCGCAGTTATCTTTGTTGCCACGGTTGCGCGTTTCACTGGTTTGTTTGTGATTCCATGGGCAGAAGAACTTGCAAGATACTGTATGATCTGGGTGATCTTTCTGGGGATTGGCGTTGCGGCGTGCAATGGAGAGCATTTCTGCGTGGAAGCTTTGGAGCTGTTTTGCTCTAAAACGGTGCTGAAGGTGATATACATACTGGATTCGGTACTGGTAGTTGCATTTAGTTTCTTTGCCTCCTATTACGGGGTGACCATCTTGCAGAAGCAGACGGCAAGCGGGCAGGTTACGCCGAGTCTGCGCTGGCCTATGTGGATCATGTATCTGTCCATTCCTCTGGGACTGATTCTGATGGCCCTCTGTTATGCGTGGAATACATTTGTGAAGGTTACACAAAAAGAGAAAACAGAAGAGATTGGGCAAAAGGAGGAAAAGAAAGAATGATCATAGGAATGTTGTTCGGAGTTTTGTTTGTCATGCTGTTTCTGGGTATTCCCATTGCCATCTGTCTGGGTATTGCGGTATGTGTGGCGATTGTCGCCAGCGGGAATTTCAATCTGCTTCCAGCGGTTGCACAGAGAATGTTTACCCAGGCGGATAATTTTACCCTGATGGCGGTTCCGTTCTTTATACTAGCGGGTAATATTATGGAAAAAGGCGGAATTTCCAAACGGCTCATAGATTTTATTGAGATTTTAATGCGAAGGATTCCGGGCCGCCTGTCTTGTATCACAGTGGCCGCCTCCGCGTTCTTTGGAGCTATCTCCGGTTCCAATCCTGCAACCGTAGCCGCCATCGGCGGTATCACGGTTCCACGGATGAAGGAGAAAGGATATCCGGATGACGTGGCGGCAGCCGTGGCGGCCTCCGGCGGAACCCTGGGAGTTGTCATTCCGCCCAGTATTCCCATGGTAACTTACGCGGTGACGGCCTCTGTATCTGTGGGGACCATGTTCATGGCAGGTGTCATTCCGGGGCTTCTGCTTGCGGCAGTGCTGATCGCCACCAATATTGTCATCTGCAAAAAATACGATGCTGCGGAGAACAGCAAAGTTTCACTCAGAGCTTTTGCCCACTCTTTTAAAGAGGCACTTCTAGCGATTTTTATGCCGGTCATCATTCTGGGCGGCATTTATGGCGGCTTGTTCACACCAACGGAATCTGCGGCGGTGGCCTGTGTCTATGCATTGATCATAAGCGTATTTGTATATAAAGAGCTGACCATAAAAGACATTTATGAAATTTTCCGTAAGTCAACCGTGAGTTCAGCCGTTGTATTATTTGTAGTCAGCATGTCAGCGCCCTTTGCATGGTTTATGACCAACCAGAATATTCCAACTTTCATTGCATCCAGCGTACTGGGACTGTTCACCAATAAGGTGGCATTACTGCTGATGATCAATGTGATCCTGCTGTTCCTGGGATGTTTCCTGGAAACACAGTCCATCATTCTGCTGGTGACTCCTATTTTGCTGCCGATTGCAGCGTCACTGGGATTATCACCAATTGCATTAGGTATCATCATTATTATCAATACCTCCATCGGTATGATAACACCGCCGATGGCAGTGAATCTTTTTGTCGCTTCGGGTATTGCCGATACCAGTATAGGTAAGATCAGCAAACGGATCATGCCGTACCTGTGTATAGAAGTGGCAGCCCTGCTGGTCATGACTTTTATTCCGGCAATCATCACCTGGCTTCCCGGCATTATGGGAGTTTGATCGTAACTTATAAATATATAAATTTTAAGGAGGTTTTAGCATGAATAGCGCAGAACTGAAACAGGTGGCTGATCATCTTAGGATGACAGCCGTGGATATGGTATACAGAGGGAAGGACGGACATCCTGGACCCGCACTGTCCATTGCAGATATTATGGCAGCACTTTTCTTTGATGTGATGAGAGTGGACCCTGAAAACCCGGATTGGGAGGACAGAGACCGTTTTATCCTGTCAAAAGGCCATGCCTGCCCCATTTATTATGCGGCATTGTCAGAAAAAGGATATTTTGGAGAAAAAATAGAGGACTTCAAGCTGAGAGCACTGGGAAGCAGATTCCAGGGACACCCGGTTATGAACAAGACAAAGGGTGTTGATATGACATCCGGATCCCTGGGAAATGGCATTTCTATTGCCGGAGGCATGGCTATGGCCGGTAAATATAGAAAGAAGGATTACTATGTATATGCCATTGCCGGAGACGGGGAGCTTCAGGAGGGAGTATGCTGGGAGGGTATAAATTCCGCAGCAGCCCATAAACTGGACAATCTGATCGTATTTGTGGACAAAAACGGATGGCAGAGCGGTGCCTCTGTGCAGGATACCATTGGCTCCAATAATATAAAAGAGCGCTTTGAGGCTTTCCGGTGGGACGCGCAGGAGATTGACGGGCACGATTTTGACGCGATCAAGGCAGCCGTCGCAAAAGCGAAGGGAGCAAAGGGAAAACCAAGTGTGATCGTATGTGACTGTGTGAAAGGAAAAGGACTTTCTTTCATGGAAAATAACAATGCATGGCATAAGGGAGTACCAACAGAAGAACAGTACCAGCAGGCGGTAAGAGAATTAGGAGGTATGGAATAATGGAAGAATTTAAGGGGACGAGAGAGGCCTTTGCTGCTGCACTTATTGATCTGGCAGCAAATGACCATAAAATCATGTTTGTTTCACCTGACTCATTAAAAGCAATGCGTGCCACAAAGTTTGCAGAACTGTATCCTGACCAGTATGTGGAGGTGGGGATATCCGAGCAGAATGCAGTGGATACGGCGGCAGGACTGGCGGCAGCAGGATTAACCCCGTTTGTAGGCACTTACGCGGGATTTATGACCATGCGCGCCTGTGAACAGATGCGGACATTTGTGGCATATCCCAACCTGAATGTAAAGTTTGTGGGCATCAACTCCGGGCTTCTGGGAGGGGAGAGAGAGGGGGTTACCCATCAGTTTTATGAGGACCTGGGGATTCTCTCCAATATACCGAATTATACGATCCTGACACCGGCGGATGGATATCAGACATATAAAGCGGTACAGATGGCAGCAGAGATCAACGGGCCGGTATATGTCAGGGCCGGAAGCGGAAGAGAGGCAAATGTGTACGAAAAAGACGCACCATTCTCCCCGGAGGGAATTACTATCCTGAGAGAATACGGAGATGACACACTCCTTTTGTCCAGCGGTTTTGTACTGGAACGTGTTCTGGCCGCGGCGGACCTGCTAAAGGAACAGGGTGTGAATGTGACAGTGGGAGATATCAACATTTTATATGGAAAGAACCCGGAGAAAATAGTGGAAGCGATCAAAAAAGCGAAAAAGATCGTGACTGTGGAAGATCATAATGTGAACGGCGGTCTGGGGGCATACATAAGCAAGCTGGCAACAGAATATGCACCGAAATTTGTAATACGTATGGGGCTTACCACCTTCGGAGAATCCGGCCCTGCAAAAGAACTGGCGGATTTTTACGGATTCTCACCGGAGAATATTGCAAAAACGGTAAAAGAAAATTTATAACAACCATTGGTATAGTGATAATGGAATAATTGGAAAAGAGGAAAAACATGAGTAAGATCGTAGTAAGTGTGATTGGTGCAGGCGGTAAAATGGGAACAAGGACAAGCAACAATCTGGCAAAAAAACCGGATGCGTTTGAACTGCTTCTGGTGGAGGCCACAGATGCCGGAATAAAGAGCATCAAAGAACGTGGCTTTGAGCCGACTCCAGTGGAGGAGGCCCTTACAAAAGCTGATGTGGTGGTATTTGCCGTACCGGATACCCTGATCGGAAAGCTCTCGGCTATCTATGTGCCCCAGTTAAAACTTGGAACCGGATTTATCATTCTGGACCCGGCGGCGGCAGTTGCTAGGGAATTGACACTGAGAGATGATTGTACCTTTGGTGTGGCCCATCCCTGCCATCCATCTTATTTTCTGGATCAGGACACCTTTGAGGCACGGCAGGACCGTTTTGGCGGTATGGGCGGAAAACAGGATATTGTCATGTCTAAGATCCAGGGGGAGGATGACCGGTTTGCGCAGTGCGTGGAGGTTGCAAAACAGATGTATGCGCCGGTGGAACACGCGTATGTTATGTCCTCTGAACAGATTGCATTTTTAGAGCCCACACTTGTGGAGCTGCTGGGAGCCACCTGCCTGTACGCCATGGCAGAGACGGTGGAGGAAGCAGTAAAACGGGGAATACCTAAAGAGGCGGCAGTGTCTTTTCTCACCGGCCATATTTACAATCTGTCCGCCAACTTCCTGGGATACATTCCCGGAAAACCACCCGTATCGGATGCGTGCAAGGTAGCGATCGGACTGGGCAGCCGTCTGGTAATGAGGGAAAACTGGAAAGATATCTGGAAAGACGAAGTGCTGGACAAGGTCATTGCAACCATGCTGCATCCGGAGAATCCGCAGATTTAACAGGAATTAAAAGCTTTTGCAGAAAGGATAAAAAGAGAATGAAAATTGTTGTGTTAGACGGTTATACGGAAAACCCCGGAGATTTATCCTGGGGAGATATGGAAGCACTGGGAGAGCTGACGGTTTATGACCGCACATCCCTCACAGATATGCAGGAGGTGATTGACAGGATTGGTGATGCGGATGCTGTTATCACCAATAAAACACCCCTTCCCAAAGAAGTGTTTGATGCCTGCAGAAACATCAGGTATGTGGGAGTCCTTGCCACAGGATATAACGTGGTGGATGTGGATACTGCCAGGGAGAGAGGCATTCCTGTCTGCAACATTCCAACATACGGTACCGCCGCGGTGGGACAGTTTGCCATTGCTCTGCTGCTGGAAATCTGCCATCATATCGGCCATCATGACAAAGCAGTCCATGAGGGAAGATGGGAAAAGAACTCTGACTGGTGCTTCTGGGATTATCCGCTGATTGAACTGGCTGACAAGACCATGGGGATCGTTGGATTCGGTAGGATTGGACAGGCTACAGGGCGTATTGCAAAAGCCCTGGGAATGAAGGTCATCGCCAATGACGAGTACCCCAATGACAGCGGAAGAGAGATTGCCCAATATGTATCCAGAGAAGAATTATTTGCCCGGGCAGATGTGATCGCCCTGCACTGCCCGCTGTTTCCATCCACTCAGGGGCTGGTGAATAAAGAGAGCATTGCAAAAATGAAGGACGGCGTGATCATTATCAACAATTCCAGAGGGCCGCTGATCGTGGAGGAAGATTTGAGAGATGCATTGAACAGCGGTAAAGTTGCCGGAGCCGGACTGGATGTAGTATCCACGGAACCCATCAGAGGGGACAATCCCCTTTTGCAGGCCAGGAACTGCATAATTACACCTCATATTTCCTGGGCCCCCAAAGAGTCCAGACAGAGGCTTATGGATATTGCAGTGGAAGATTTAAAAGCATTTACAGATGGTGCTCCAATCAATGTAGTTAATAAGTGAAAGTGAGTTTTTCCATGTTATGATACAGGAACATCAGCCTATATAGATTTATTATGATCACTCCCCTGGGTACTGCCATGTCCAGGGGAGTTTTCACCTGAATCAGTAGATACTGGATATTCCGCACGTGACCTGGGTGCTGCCATGACCAGGGGAGTTTTCGCCTGAATCATTAGATATTAGATATTCCGCACGTGACCTGGGTGCTGCCATATGTCCAGGAAAAGCAAAGGAGTTAAAGTATTTTATTGACTTTTTTTAAATACAGCCGTATAATATAATCATCGAAGCAGCCGACAGGTAGATGCACAATACCCGTCCCGGCAAATTAGTATAGTAAAATAGTCGTTCTATTCTTTGGCGGGAGCAGGACGGCTATTTTTTATGTATTTGAACCACCAGTGCTATGATACCTGTTATCATAATGATAGAGGTAAAGAAATCACCATATGTCATGTACATAAACAACACCCCTTTCCGCAAAACTCGGAACGGGATAGAGAGCCGCCTGTTCGGCTTCCTGGATAAATATATTCATTTTATGTCTTATTTGGATAATACAAGAAAGACAAAATGAGTTATTGGAAAGTATATGATGTAGAAGAGGCGATACCGAAATTGTTTATTGCAAGATTAAATTATTATACTATGCTTTTATGAAGAGAACAAGTATTCTAACGCTATTCTCAAATTTTCGGCATTATATACAAAAGACAGCGCGTTTTTTCAGACTGAAATTTAGTCCTGCAATTTTAATAAAATACCCGGCAGACTCAAAGCGGAGATGGGCCTGCCGGGTATTTCTATACTATTTTTATAGTTTATTGCATACAACAGTTCCTGTCTTGCCTTCAATTCCATCCTTTGCCTTTTGAAGGAGCGTGATCAGGGCTTTCCTTCCCGGCTTTGAGGAGGCAAAATCAATGGCTGCCTCCACTTTGGGAAGCATGGAGCCGGGAGCGAATTGGCCTTCCCGGGCGTATTTTTCAGCCTCGGATGTGGATATGGCAGACAGCCATGTCTCATCCTCTTTGCCGAAATTGATGGCTGCTTTTTCAACGGCTGTCAGGATGATGAGATAATCCGCGTCCAGCTCCTTAGCCAGAAGGCAGCTTGCAAAATCCTTGTCAATGACAGCGCTGGCACCCTTCAGATGATTTCCTTTCAGGGTGACGGGAATTCCGCCGCCGCCGCAGGCGATCACAACTTCGCCGGAGTCCACTAAGGAGCGGATAGCACCGATCTCCACAATCTCCTGAGGTTTCGGGGAGGCGACGAAGCGGCGCCAGCCTCTGCCTGCATCCTCACGCATAATGTGGCCGTATTTTTCTGCAATGACCTTGGCTTCCTCCTCACCTAAAAATTTTCCGATGGGTTTGGAAGGGTTAGAAAATGCCGGGTCATCTTCATTGACACGCACCTGTGTCACCATGGTGGATACCGGAATATTGTCAATTCCACGGTTCAGCAGTTCCTCCCGCAGAGCGTTCTGCAGGTCATATCCAATATATGCCTGGCTCATTGCAACACAGACGGAAAGCGGAGTGTTGGGCTGTGTGGTATCTTCCCTGGAAAGGGCAGCCATGGCATTGTTGATCATTCCCACCTGTGGTCCGTTACCGTGTGTGACGATAACCTGGTGGCCTTCTTCAATCAGGTCCACGATGGCCTTTGCCGTTACTTTTACGGCGGCCATCTGTTCCGGAAGCGTATTGCCCAGGGCATTGCCGCCCAGAGCGATGACGATTTTATGTTTCTGCAAAGTAAAAACCCCCTGTTCTTACATGAATGCGTATCTTATATTATTTGAATTTGCGCGGCTGGTCACGTTCTTCCAGTTTCTTTAAAACTTCAGCCGGGTCATCAAATTTGCTGAGCATGATCATGGCAGCAATAATGTATGGTTTGAAGCTGGCTTCCTTGTAAAGCGGTGTGCGGTAACGGTCAAATACAGAGGCGTCCACCTCACCGGATTCACAGCTCAGCCCTGTGATATCAGCAGGCAGGCAATGCAGATAGAGAGCTTTGCCGTCCTTTGTGGTCTTCATCAGATCTTCGGTGCAGGCCCAGTCTTTGTGCTGTGCATTCTGTGCCAGAAGCTCTTTCTCCAATTTATCAATACCTGCAAAATCGCCTTTTCCGTATAAATCGGTTCTCTCTTCCATAGCTGCAAAGGGTGCCCAGCTCTTTGGATATACAATATCAGCATCCTTGAATGCCTCTTCCATACTATTGGTGCGTTTGAAGCTGCCGCCTGTCTTTTCTGCATTTTTCTTAGCCACTTCCTCAACTTCAGGCATAACTTCATATCCTTCCGGATGAGCCAGCACCACTTCCATGCCGAAACGTGTCATCAGACCAATAACGCCCTGAGGAACAGACAGAGGTTTGCCGTATGAAGGAGAGTAAGCCCATGTCATGGCAAGTTTTTTGCCCTTTAAGTTCTCCACTCCGCCGAACTCGTGGATGATGTGGAGCATATCAGCCATACACTGAGTAGGATGGTCAATGTCACACTGAAGGTTTACAAGTGTGGGACGCTGTTCCAGGATGCCGTCCTCGTAGCCTTCTTTCACAGAATCGGAAACCTGATGCATGTAAGCATTTCCTTTTCCGATGTACATATCATCACGGATACCGATCACATCAGCCATGAAGGAGATCATGTTAGCTGTCTCACGTACGGTTTCCCCATGTGCGATCTGGGATTTGCCCTCGTCTAAGTCCTGTACTTCCAGACCCAGCAGGTTGCAGGCAGAGGCGAAGGAGAAACGGGTACGTGTGGAGTTGTCACGGAACAGGGAGATGCCAAGGCCGCTCTCAAAAACTTTTGTGGAAATATTGTTCTGGCGCATAAAACGCAGAGCGTCTGCCAGGGTAAATACAGCTTCCAGTTCATCATCTGTCTTTTCCCAGGTCAGAAAGAAGTCGTTTTCATACATTTCTTTGAAATTCAGTTTGTTTAATTTATCAATATGATCCTGTAATGTTTTCATGGTTTGATATTCCTTTCTATTTATGATCATAAATTCTTATTATTTGCAGTATTCAGTTGGAAGAGCAGCATACACAGCGGCGCATCTCACAAGGTCCTCTTTCCAGGTTTTTTCATTGGGGGCATGAGCCTGAGCCTCCTTGCCTGGGCCAAAACCGATGCATGGGATGCCGAAACGGCCCATAATGGAAACGCCGTTGGTGGAGAAGGTCCATTTGTCAATGCGGGGTTCTCCGTACAGTTCGGTGTAAGCGGCAGCCATAGCTTCTGTCACTTTATGGTCCTTTGGAATGACCCATGTGGGGAAGTAGCATTCTGTGGGATAGGAAAGTCCGGTCCAGGACGGGCGCTCGTAATTGTACATGGATACTTTTGCACCGTGTTTTTTCACGGACGGCAGGGCGCGGATCTCATCCAGACAGCTTTCCCAGGTTTCCCCTGCAGTCATACGGCGGTCAAGAGAGATGGCGCATGAGTCTGCAACTGCGCAGCGGCTGGGGGATGTGAAGAAAATCTCGGATGTGGTCACAGTACCGCGGCCAAGGAAACGGGCTTCCTTCCATTCTTTGTTGTATTTTTCATCCAGCATCTTCACAAGACCTTTGATCTTGGTGGAGTCCTTAGCGTCATTTTCATTGAGATCGCGCACTTCCTGGAGAATGTCGGCCATTTTATAGATGGCATTGTCACCACGTTCCGGTGCAGAACCATGACAGGAAACGCCTGTTACATCCACACGGATTTCCATACGGCCTCTCTGCCCTCTGTAGATGCCGCCGTCTGTAGGTTCTGTGGATACAACAAATTCAGGTCTTACTTTGTCTTCATTTACAATATACTGCCAGCACAGGCCGTCACAGTCTTCCTCCTGAACCGTTCCTGTCACCAGTACGGTGTAGCGGTCATCCAGAAGTCCCTGGTCTTTCATGATCTTGGCACCGTACACTGCGGAGACAATACCGCCGAGCTGGTCGGAAGTTCCGCGTCCGCCAATCTCCGTGTCAGACTCAAAGCCTTCATAAGGGTCAAACTCCCAGTTGCCGCGGTTGCCGATGCCTACCGTATCTATATGAGCATCAAATCCGATGAGCGTCTTGCCGCTTCCCATGTAGCCCAGAATATTTCCCATGGGGTCAATGACAACTTTATCAAATCCAAGAGCGTTCATTTCCTGTTCAATTCGTTTTACATGGCCTTCTTCGCCTACGCTTTCACCCGGAATCCTTACCAGGTCCCTTAAAAACTTTGTCATTGCCTGTTCGTAACCCTGTGCTGCTTCTTTGATCTTACCGTAATCCATAATGAAATCCTCCCAATACATATATTATTTAATTAAAATAGTTTCCTGCATCCGGCCCTTTTGGCAGGGCATCATTCATATTGTTTTCCGTCCCACACAATTTCTTTGTAGCGCTCCGGGTCTGTGTCTCCTTCTGTGGAGAAGAGGAGTACCTTTGCCGTGTCATCCAGCTTCAGGAAACTGCGCAGTTCCCTGTATTTATCCTGTTCCATGATGGCGCTTAAAAGCCCCATGCCCACAGCGCCGGATTCTCCGCTTGTCACCTGGGGGTCTCCTTTTACAGGAGCTGCCAGCATGCGCATCCCTCTGGCGGATACCCAGTCCGGGCAGGAGGTAAAGACAGATACATGGTTTTTCAGGATATCCCAGGAGATCGTGTTCGGCTCTCCGCAGGCAAGACCAGCCATGATGGTGGGCATATCGCCGTCCACAATTCGGATACCACCGTCGGCTGCTTTGGCTCCTTTATAGAGGCAGGCAGCGGTATCTGCTTCCATCACTACAACCATAGGCGGATTTTCAGGATAGCGGTTGGCGAAATAACCCTGTACCGCTCCTGCCAGGGAACCTACACCTGCCTGGATGAAAATGTGAGTGGGGCGGACGCAACCGTATTCCCTTAGCTGCTCGTCAGCCTCGGAAGCCATGGTTCCATATCCCTGCATGATCCAGGAAGGAATCTCCTCGTAGCCATCCCATGCGGTATCCTGTACCATAACGCCGTTGGGTGTCTTTTCTGCCATGGTATTGGCACGGCGGACACATTCATCATAATTGACCTCTGTGATGGAGGCGTCTGCGCCTTCCTTTTGAATATTTTCAAGACGGGTCCTGGTGGAGCCTTTTGGCATGAGGACCACAGATTTCTGTCCCAGCCTGTTGGCAGCCCAGGCAACGCCGCGTCCGTGATTGCCGTCTGTTGCAGTGAAGAAAGTGGCCTGCCCGAATTCTTTTCTCAGTTCTTCTGAGGTGAGCACTGCGTAGGGCAGTTCGCTTACATCTCTGTGGGTCTGTTTGGCAATGTAGTTGGCCATGGCAAAGGAACCGCCCAGCACTTTGAATGCGTTCAGGCCGAAACGGTAGGATTCATCTTTTACAAAGATTCCTCCAAGACCCAGGTGCTTTGCCATGTGGTCAAGCTTTGCCAGCGGTGTTTTGCTGTACTGCGGAAAGCTTTCGTGGAATGCTCTGGCTTTTGCTACATTTTCCAGTGACATAACCGGAAGAGACGTGTCTGCCGTCTTTGGCATTTTATTCACTGCCCATTGGATTTCTTTCATTTTTTTTCTTCCCCCTTTTCTTTGTTCACATCGGTATAGCTATATAAAGTATATTTGGAAATGCCGAAATAATTTGCCACCTTGTCACCGGATTTGGTGATGAGGAATGCGCCGGAGTCATTTAAGAACTGAATGGCTTTTACTTTGTCTTCCTTGGTCATCAGCGCCACCGGTTTGCCTACCAGACTGACGGACTTTTCAATAAGATGGTCCAGAAGGTCATTTACATTGTGGGTGATTTCCGGAGCCGCCTCTTTTTCCTTCTCCTCGTCTGTATCAGTCAGATTGTGGATGGCAGCTTCTAAGGTCAGGAGCTTGGTAATATCATAATTAATACCCAAAATGTAGTGAAGCTCCTCTGTTTCATCTTTTATGTAGAAGGTGGAAGACTTCAGAACTCTTCCGTCCGCTGTCCGGGTCAGGTAGCCTGCCCTGTCCGTCAGATTCTCCGGGTGAGTTTCTTTTAATGCCTTCAGTACAACGTTTGAGGGGCCGTCACCTAACTGTCTGCCGGAGACATGGCCGTTTTCCAGATAGACAATGGAGTGTTCCAGGTCCTGGGTCTTTAAGTCGTGGATCACGATCTCACAGTCCGGTCCGAACTGTCTGGCAAGGCCGGCGGCCACCTGTTTCAGTAATTTTAATCTGCCCATAAGAAAGCTCCTTTCTGACAGGTTTTGTATTTCTTGTTAATTCCATCATAGCATACTTTTTTGAGATTGCAAGAGGTTTTTACAAAAACTTTTAGGTTATCTAAATATTTTTTGAAAAAGTGCGTCCAATCCCTTGAAATAAGGGTCTGCAGGTGTTATAGTTAGGATATCAAGGAAGGCATGAATATGAGAGAGAGAACATTAAAGCTGGTGGTTACGTTCGGAACCACGACCAGGGCTATGGGGATGGAAAAGATGTGCAGAGAACAGGGACTTCCCGGGCGTCTGATTCCCCTGCCGAGAGCAGTGTCAGCCGGATGCGGCCTGTCCTGGTGTACGGAGGTTCAGGAGAAAGAGAGAACGGAGAAAATGATGCAGGAACACGGAGTCCTGTACGAGGGTATTTATGAAGTATTGGTGTAATGTATGGACGGATACCCGGAAACGACCCAGTTGATTGGATCGTTATGTATTGGTGTAGGAAAGGGGGACCATATAGATGGTTCCGGATGGGAGGGTTTTATGTATACGTTCTATGTTAATGGAAAAGAATGCGGAAGTGAGAAGGAGGGCAGGCTTCTGGACTATCTCAGGGATGAACTGGGACTTACAGCCGTCAAGGAAGGATGCAGTGAGGGGGCCTGCGGAACCTGCACGGTTCTGGTGGACGGGAAAAAGAGGAAGGCCTGTGTAGTCAAGCTGTCTAAAGTGGACGGCAGGCATGTGACTACAGTGGAAGGAATCCCGGAAGAGGAGATGAAAGTGTATGTACACTGTTTTGCTGAGGCAGGGGCTGTACAGTGCGGTTTTTGTATTCCGGGCATGATCATCTCTGCCAAGGCTTTGCTGGATGTAAACTTAAATCCAACCAGGCAGGATGTGAAGAAAGCGATCCACGGCAATATCTGCCGCTGTACCGGATATAAAAAGATAGAGGAAGCGATCCTCATGGCAGCGGATTTCTTTAGGGAAAAACGTGAGATTCCCGGGGAGGAAGAGGAGAGCGGAATCACACGCAGGTTCAAACGTGTAGATGCAGAGGAAAAGGTTCGCGGTACAGGCAGATATGTGGATGATATTGTACTGCCGGATATGGCTTATGCAAAGGCACTGCGCTCCCCTTATCCCAGATGCCGGATCAACCATATTAATATAGGAAAGGCACTGGCTCACCCTGACTGTGTGGCTGTCTATACGGCAAAAGATGTGCCGGAGAATATCTGCGGCCATATTAAAAAAGACTGGGACGTGATGATCCCGGAAGGCGGAATCACCAGATATGTGGGGGATGCGCTGGCGCTTGCAGTGGTGAACCACAGGGAGAACCTGGATGAAGTGTTAAGTCTGATCGAAGTGGTTGCAGAAGAACTGCAGCCGGTGACAGATCCCAGAAGGGCGCTGGAAGAAGACGCGCCTAAGGTACATGAGGAGGGAAATCTGCTGGCTAAGAAGCAGTGTGTCCGGGGAGACGCAGATGCGGCCATCAGGAGTTCCAAATATGTGGTGACACGTCATTACAGTCTGCCTTTTACAGACCATGCGTTTATGGAACCGGAGTGTGCCATTGCCTTTCCGGAGGGGGAGGACGGAGTACATCTGTATACGTCAGGCCAGTCTGTTTATGATGAGCAGAGGGAGATATCCGGTATTCTACAAATCCCCCTGGAGAAAGTGAAGGTGGAATCCATGCTGGTAGGCGGCGGTTTTGGGGGTAAGGAGGACATGAGTGTGCAGCATCATGCGGCCCTGTGTGCCTGGCTGTTGAAGCGTCCGGTCAAAGTCCGCTTTTCCAGGGCGGAGAGCCTTATGTGTCATGTGAAGCGCCATGCCATGGAGATGGATTTTACCACGGCCTGTGATGAAAACGGATATCTGACAGGAATGAAAGCAGTGATTTACGCGGATACAGGAGCCTATGCCTCTTTGGGAAGTCCGGTGCTGGAGCGGGCCTGTACCCATGCAGCAGGGCCTTATAATTACCAGGATGTGGAGATTACCGGCTACGGTGTCTATACGAATAATATACCGGCAGGCGCATACAGGGGATTTGGCGTAACCCAGAGCTGTTTTGCTACAGAATTTAATCTGGACCTGCTGGCTGAGCAGGTGGGGATCACCCCGTGGGAGATCCGTTACAGGAACGCGATCCGTCCGGGACAGACGCTGCCAAACGGCCAGATCGCCACTGTAGACTGCGCGCTGGCGCAGACACTGGAAGCTGTAAAGGATATCTACGATGCCCATCCCTACGCAGGGATTGCTTCCTGCATGAAAAACAGCGGTATTGGTGTGGGAAACCCGGATGTGGGCAGGTGTAACCTGAGAATCCGGGAGGGAAAAGCAGAGGTACTCACCTCAGCCGCATGTATGGGGCAGGGCGTGGGCACTGTAGCCATACAGATCGTCTGTGAAACCACGGGGCTGAGAGCTGACCAGGTGGTACATAAGAAGGCCAATACCATGGACACACCGGACTCCGGCACCAGTACGGCATCCAGACAGACCTTGTTTACAGGGGAGGCCACGCGGAGGGCGGCACTTAAATTAAAAGAAGCCCTGCAGGAAAAGAAATCGCTGGTAGAGCTGGAAGGCAAAGAATTTTATGCAGAATATACTGGGGAGACAGATGCTATGGGTTCCCCGAAAAAGCATCCGGTAAGCCATATTGCATATGGATATGCAACCCAAGTGGTGATTCTGGATGAGAGCGGAAAAGTGACTGAGGTTGTGGCAGCCCATGATGTGGGAACTGTGATCAATGTACAGTCCTGTGAAGGACAGGTGGAAGGCGGTGTAGTCATGGGGCTAGGCTATGCGTTTACAGAGGATTTCCCTATGGTGGACGGAAGGCCTGTGCTGAGTTACGGAAAACTGGGACTTTTCAGAGCAACCGCCACACCGGAAATCAAGTCCGTTCTGGTCACTTCTCCCAAGGTGCTGACAGAAGCTTATGGCGCAAAGGGTGTGGGAGAAATCTCTACGGTACCGACAGCGCCTGCGTGTGCCCATGCTTATTACAGACTGGATGGGGTGGAGCGGAGAAAACTGCCCCTGGAAAATACATTTTACAGGAAAGAAAAGAAGAAAGGGTGAGGTCATATGAAACTGCTTTTGCAGAATGGAACCGTTGTGAATGGACAGGAGAGCGGAAAAAAGGATATTCTCATTGACGGGGAGACTATATGCAGGGTGGAAGAGAACATATCCCCCGAGGAAGCAGATGAGACCCTGGATCTGGAAGGAAAACTGATATTTCCGGGATTCATCGACGCGCATACACATTTTGACCTGAAGGTGTCCGGTACCGTGACAGCAGATGACTTTGCCAGCGGGACCCTTGCCGCCATAGCCGGAGGGACGACCACCATTGTTGACTTTGCCACACAGAATAAGGGGGAGACTCTGAAGGAGGCGCTTGCCAACTGGCACCAAAAAGCGGATGGGAAAGCCTCCTGCGATTACGGGTTCCACATGGCCATATCAGACTGGAATGAGGAGACCTTTGCCCAGATCGAAGATATGATCGCAGCGGGTGTGACTACTTTTAAACTGTATATGACATATCCCGCCATGAAACTAAATGACGGTGAAATATATGAGGTGTTGAAACGACTGAAGGATATGGGCGGAATCGCAGGGGTGCACTGTGAAAATGCGGATATGATCGACGCGCTGATTCGGGAGGCGAAAGCACAGGGCAGGCTGGATGCGGATACACATCCCCAAGTACGTCCTGCCCAGTTTGAGGCTGAGGCTGTACACCGTCTGCTTGTGACTGCCCAGACTGCCGGTACGCCCATTATCGTGGTGCATCTGACCTGTGAGGAGGCATACCGGGAAATTGAGGAGGCCAGAGCCAGAGGGCAGGAAGTGTATGCAGAGACCTGTCCCCAGTATCTGCTTATGGATGACAGTCTCTATGAACAGGGTGGCCCGGAGGCGGCAAAATATGTGATCTCTCCTCCACTCAGGAAGAAAAAAGATCAGGAATGTCTTTGGAAGGCACTAAAAGAAGAGCGGGTACAGACAGTTTCCACGGACCACTGTAGTTTTACTACCAAGCAGAAAGCTATGGGAAAAGAGGATTTTACAAAAATACCCAACGGTATGCCGGGTGTGGAGACAAGGGGAACCCTTCTCTATACCTATGGAGTCAGGGAAGGCAGGATCTCCCTGGAACAGATGTGCCGTCTCCTGTCTGAAAATCCGGCGAAGCTTTATGGGATGTACCCGGAGAAGGGATGCGCTGCCCCGGGAAGCACTGCGGACCTGGTTGTTATAGATCCGGAGAAGGAGGCTGTGATCACAGTGGCCGCCCAGCATTATGCTATGGATTATGCTCCCTTTGAGGGAACAAAAATAAAAGGATGTATTGACAAAGTCTATTTGCATGGTACTCTTGTAGTAGACAAAGGTGCAGTACAGGTAGAAAAAGGGGGCAGATATGTGCCCAGAAAGAAATATACGGCACCTCGGTAAAATATACAGAAAAGGTGATATTATGGAGCAGAATATTGATGCAAGAGGGCTTGCCTGCCCGAAACCGGTCATATTAGCAAAGAAGGCCATGGATACATGCAGCCGGGGAGATGTAGTCCTCATCACAGTGGATAATGAGATGGCAGTGGAAAATCTGCGTAAACTGGCAGGGTCACAGAAGGCGGAGTATGCGTCCACAAAGCTTGGGGAAAAGGAATTCAGCGTAAGAATTACAGTGACCCAGGAAAATGAAAACCAGACAGAGACAGAAATACCGGTAAACTGTTCCGTTCCCTCCGGGGACAACACCGTTGTGGTCATCTCCTCAAATGAAATGGGTAACGGGGACGAGGTGCTGGGAAAGCTCCTGATGAAAGGATTTATCTATGCCCTGACACAGCTTCCGAAACTTCCGAAAACGGTACTGTTATATAATGGAGGTGCACATCTGTCCTGTGAGGGCTCTGAGTCATTGGAGGACCTGAAAACGCTTGACGGGGAAGGCGTGGAGATCCTCACCTGCGGGACCTGTTTGAATCATTATGGGATCACGGAAAAACTGGCTGTGGGCAGAGTGACCAATATGTATGAAATCGTGGAAAAACAGGCGGATGCCGTCAAGATCATACGCCCATAGGCGGCATAAGCAGGTTAGGAGAGAACAGATCATGAGACCAATTGTAGTAAGAGGCGGCGGCGACCTGGCCACAGGGACGATCCACCGTCTGGGCAGAAGCGGGTATCCTGTCATTATACTGGAGAATGACAGGCCTTCCGCAATCCGCAGGCTTGTGGCTTTTTCCCAGGCTGTTTACGACGGGGAGACAGAAGTGGAGGGTATGGTATGCAGAAAAGTGGAGAGCGCTGAAGAAGCGCTGGCGCTGGCGGCGCCCATGTCCCCGGTCCTCCTGGTGGACCCTGCATGCAGCTTACTTGGTGTACTGCAGCCGGAGATTCTTGTGGACGCAATTCTGGCAAAACGGAATCTGGGTACCCGAAGGGATATGGCTGAGCTGACGATTGCCCTTGGGCCTGGGTTCCAGGCCGGGCGGGATGTGGATTATGTGGTTGAGACAAAGCGGGGACACTATCTGGGCAGAATACTGAATAAAGGCTGTGCCATACCAAACACAGGGGTGCCGGGAAGGATTGGCGGCTATGGAAAAGAGCGGGTGGTCCACTCGGATCGTGCCGGTATTTTCCGGGCAAATGCCTCAATTGGTGACTGGGTGGAAGCCGGGAACCCGGTAGGATATGTGGAGACCCCGGATGGACAGCGCTTTCCACAGATCACAGAAATCTCCGGTGTGCTCCGGGGGATTCTGCCGGATGGATACCAGGTGACAGAACAATTTAAGTCAGCGGATGTGGACCCAAGAGAGGAATCCGGGGCGCACTGTGCCTTGATTTCAGATAAAGCCAGGTGTATTGCCGGCAGCGTACTGGAACTGGTGAGTGCCTTTGAAAAGGGTATGCTGAAATGAAAAGAAGTTTATTGGATATGTTGAAACGTATGGGGAAATGGCCGGAAAAGCCGGTGATTTCCCTTGTGGGCGCAGGGGGAAAGACCACCTGCGCTTATCTGTTGGCTGAGGAACTGGCCGGAGAAGGAAAAAAAGTTCTGGTCACTACCACTACGCATATGGAGCATCCGGCTTTTTTAGGAAGAAATGGGGCCATAGACAAATCTCCGGAAGAAATAAAAGCCGCCGCAGAGAAGAGCCCTGTGGTGACCGCCGGGACATCCGGGCCGGGAGGGATGAAAATGAAGGCTTTGCCGGAGGCTGTCTTTAACGCAGTGCTGCCTTTTTTTGACGCGGTTGTCATAGAGGCCGACGGGTCCAGGCGTCATCCCTTTAAAGTGCCGTCTTCCTATGAGCCGGTGATCGTGAAGGAAACTACCCATATTATGATCCTGGCAGGCATGCCGGCAATGGGAAGGCCTCTGGAGGAAATTTGTTTCCGGATGGAGGAGGCAGAAAAGCTGGTTTGCGAAGCGGGGATGAATGGGGCCGCCTTTGCAGAAAATGGAGGTAAGGGCGGCTTATCCAATATGTATCTGACGCCCGGACTTGCAGGATACCTGCTGGAGGCAGGGTATGTGCAGCCTCTTAAAGCGAAGTTTCCGGATGCGGAGCAGATGATTCTGCTGAACCAGACAGATGACGGGAAAGTGGTGGCAGAAATGGGGGAGCATACCAGTGTACCTGTATTTTGCAGACCCCCGGACCCGGCTGCCGTCCCCTTAAAAATTCATTTGATTTTACTTGCGGCGGGATTTTCCAGGCGTTTTGGGGAGAACAAGCTGCTCTATGAGCTAAACGGCAGGCCTATGTATCAGTATCCCTTGGAAATTCTCAGAACGTTAAAAGAAATCAGGGAGGACATTGCATCTGTCTGTGTGGTGAGCCAGTATGAGACCATATTGGAGGAGGCTGCCCAAAACGGCTTTTGTCCGGTGGAAAATAAAGAGAGTGCATTGGGCATTTCCTCCTCCCTCAAACTTGGAATCTTGGAAAGCAGGCGTGCGTGCGGCATGGATAAAAAAGGAGAAGATTTTTACTGCTTTTTTGTGGCTGACCAGCCGCATCTGAGAGCGGATACGGTGAACCGTTTTCTGGATGGTTTTTTGAGAAGCGGAAAGAAAATAGGGTGCCTCGCGAAGGGAGATACTACAGGCAATCCTGTAATCTTCCATGAAACATATATTCCGGAGCTGATGTGTCTTACAGGGGATACAGGAGGCAAAAGAGTTTTGAAGAGATATCCGGAAGATGTGTTCCTCTGTGATGTGGAAGAGGAACTTCAGCTTTATGATTATGACAGCAGACAGTCATTGGACAAGAGAAATATAGAATGAAAAAATGAGCAGTAAGTGTGCAGGAGCATACTTACTGCTCATTTTTGTGCCAAAAGCTTTGCCAGATTAAGAAGGGCCGCTGCCTGCTCCTTGTTTAGCCGGCGGGAGAGGCGGACCAGTTCGGCTTCATAAGGTGATGGGTACAGAATATCAGCCCCCTCCTTAAAAAACTCTGAGAGACGTATTCCAAGAGGAGACAGCAGAGCGGTCAGGATTTCTATGCTGGGAATGCTCTCACCCTTTTCTACCCTTCTGATATAGTTGATCGAAACGTCACTTAATTGAGAGAGTTTATAGACACTTATCTGTTTATCTTTGCGGAGCTGTGCAAGATTTTCACCGATGTTCATAAAAAACCTCCCTATATGCAGCATTGCACAAACCATAAAAGGCATGGCATATGCCATTCACTATACTGTGCAGATTTACCCTAATTTAGTATATGCACTATATTATGCCTTAATAGGGATAAAATTATAAGCCAACAATTATTGTTTACAATAGTGTTATATTGTTGTAATATAATAGATATTCGGTAACACTTCAGCAGCCAGGCAAAAATCCCATAGCCGGAGGCGGTTCGGCATGGATTTTCCAGCGTTACGGTGAGGGTATAGAACCGTTAAGATATTCGTTGATGATGAAAGGTGGTGGCAGGTTTGGTCTACACTGTGATTTTTGAGGTGGACATTAAAAATAACCAGATATTATTTTTTCATACAGGTTCCCTGTCGGTAAAGCTGAAAGCCGGAGTCCTGTACGATTATGAGGATTTCCTGGAACAGTTTATTATAGACAACGTTTATGAGGAAGAAAAAATATACATCTATCAAAATTTTAATATAGAGGTGCTTAGAAGTGCATCCATAAATAAGAGAGAGAACATTACCTGTGATTTCCGGCTTCGGCCGGAGGGAAACCAGGAATACCGCTGGTTTACCATGAGTTTGATGCTTCCCCACGGAGCAGGCGAAGCTGTGGGTGCTATTCTGGACATCCACGAAAAGAAAATCCATGAGATGGAGATGCAGCATCAGGCATCCCATGATGCCATGACAAACCTGCTGAACCGTCAGGCATTTGAAAGGACAGTGTTTTCCTATTTCATGCAGGGGGAGAAAACCGGCGCGTACTGCCTGATGGATGTGGATAATTTCAAGCTTGTCAATGATACAAGAGGGCACGCCTACGGAGATATGGTGCTGATGAAGATAGCAAAGATTCTCACGGAATATACTCCAAAAAGAACCGTTACCGCAAGGTATGGGGGAGATGAATTCTGTATGTTTTTTCCGGGGGTTGACAGGGAAGAACAATTGGAGCCTGTCCTGAAAAAAATTCTGGAAAAGGTCAGGAGAGCGGAGTTTGACGGAATGCAGCTTTCCGTGTCTGTTGGGGTGGCTTTTTATCCAAGGCACTATACAGAAGAAAAGAATTCTATAGGGAAATATGCGGATGTGGCCCTTTATAAAGCAAAAGAGTCAGGAAAGGACAGCTATTGTTTTTACCGCGAAGAGATGGGAGAATTTTGAAAAAAGAAAGCCCTTCCAGGCAGTGCTGCTGCTCCGAAAGGGCTTATAGCTGCAGGGAGTGGGTTCCTGCGCGGGAGTCCGGTGTAGACCGGGCTCTTTTTAAATGCAGGATCTCATGATCATGATCCTGGATATACAAGACGGTCCGGGCCTATATGGTTCAATACCCGGTCCAGATAATTTTTCGCCAGATAGTTTGCCATGCCCAGATTCATATCCAGGTAATTGCCGCAGTCTTTTGGGGAAGCGCCCGGAACCTCATCTTTGAAATCGCGGATAAACACAAACATTTCTTTTAATAGTTCTACAATATCAGAGGATTCATAATCCCCGGAAAGCAGAAGATAAAAACCTGTGCGGCAGCCCATGGGGCCAAAGTAGATGATCTTGCCGCCAAATTCACTGTGATTTCTCAGAAAAGTGGCCGCCAGATGTTCAATCGTGTGAACCTCCGCTGTGTTCATGACCGGTTCCTCATTGGGGGAAGTCATACGGATGTCAAATGTGGTGATCACTTCCTGCCCCACATGGTCTTTTCGGGATACATAGATACCCGGCTGCAGTTTTATATGGTCAATGGTAAAGCTTGCGATTTTTTCCATTCTGTTTCTCCTTTTTCCTGTTTTTTAGTTCCCGCTGCGGCTTGTCCGCCGGTAAAACAATTATAATCCGTATGCGAACAGGATGCAAGCAGAATCAGGCAGGTGAAGTCTTTAAAATGATAGTAAAGGTTGCCCCTCCGCCCGGCGTGTCGGACAGAACCAGACGTCCTTTGTGCATCTTCACGATCTCTTTGGCAATACTGAGTCCCAGGCCAAAATGTTCCTTACTGGTATGGGCTTTATCCTGCCGGAAAAAGCGCTGGAACACCTGTTTTTTCGCAGAGTCGGGAATGCCGGGTCCGTCATCGGAAACGGAGAGGGAGGCATGATTGGCGGTAAAGGACAGTGAAAGCGTAATATGTCCGGTGGAGGGCGTGTAGCTCAGGGCGTTGTCCATAAGGATGGAGAGCACCTGCGCAATCCGCTCCTCATCGCAGAGGATAAAGGGGCATTCCTCGTCGGGCAGCCGGATACGGAGCGCCAGCCCTTTTTCCCTGGCCAGATATTCGTATTTTTCGTAAGTGTCTAAAAGCAGGGTATCAGGGGAGACCAGGGCGGCCATGAAAGTCCAGGAACAGGCATCCGCGCCGGCAAGCTGCAGCATATCGTCAATCAGGCGTGACATGCGTTTCCCTTCAAGCTGGATCGTATCGGTAAAGCGTGCGGCCTCCTCAGGGGCGGCTTTCTGGGAGGCAGTCAGACAGGAGAGCATGACGGATAAAGGGGAGCGGAGTTCATGGGAGGCAGAGGCTATAAACTGGGCCTGTTGTCTGCGGTTTTCTTCCAGCGGTGCCAGTGTCTTTCCTGTAAAGATCCAGAAAAAGACGGCTAGAAGGAGCAGTGCCGCGGTATCTGCCCCTAGAAAGACAAGGCGCTGACCGTAAATCTGATATTTCTGCGCATCCAGAGACTGAAGGATAACAGCGCTTAAATGACCGTTGGCCTTGGGCAGCAGTACAACAGAGGCATAGTATTCTTCCTTTTTGCCGGTTTTGAACCGGAATTCCACATGTTTTGACAGAAGGGAGGAGGCGTCTGCCGCGTCCAGGTCCAGCCTGTATTCAGCAGAAGCCGTCTCTTTGGCAAGGGATATGGCGTCTTTTTCTTTCTGCGTTCTGCGCAGTTCCTGGTAGAAAAGAGGTTCGCCATTGTCATACAGTGAGAGGACTGTGGTATGGTTTTGTTCTATGCCGGCAATCCACTGGAGTGTGATGGTATTTTGGCTTTCCAGATGTGTGAGAATGGAGTTTAAGCTGTTGGTAAAGGAAGTGCTTCCGTTCTTGGCGATCCCTGACTCAGAAAAATAGAGACACAGGCAGGTGGCAGCAGCCAGAATAAGGCCTGTGACAGTCAGGCAGAGCAAGGTGAGGCGGATGCGCATTTTCCGGAATAAGGATGGATGAGGGGGGATGCCTCCTGTTTTATTCATGGACCACCTCCAGACAGTAGCCGATCCCCCGGACCGTGCGCAGTGCAAGCGTGCTTCCAACGGTCCGGAGACGACGGCGGATAAAATGTATGTAGTTGTCAAGATTGCCCTCCTCCACCTCCGCGTTGGGGCCCCACACACGGGAAAGGATCGTGAGACGGGGAAGGGTCTGGCCCGGATTTCTGAGAAGGAACTCTAAAAGCGCACCCTCCCGTTTGGATAAAACCAGTGTCTTGGAACCGCTGAGAAGCTGTTTTTGGGCAGGACGGTATGTCACATCGCCAAGAATAATATCGCCGGACATCTCCAGATTACCCGGGCGGCGGGTTATACAGCGGATACGTGCCAGAAGTTCCAGAAAATCATAGGGTTTTACCAGATAATCATCAGCGCCCTGGTTAAGCCCTGTGATTCTGTCTGAGAGTTCCCCCAGCGCTGTGACTAAAATGACAGGGGTGGAAATACCTTCCGAGCGCATTTTCCCCAGGATGGTAAGTCCGTCCATGGAGGGGAGCATCCGGTCCAGGAGAACCAGGTCGTGGGAGCGCTGCCGGATATAATCCAGGCCATCCGCCCCGTCATAACATAGATCCGTGAGGATTCCCTCCTTTTCCAGTTGGAATTTCAGGGAATCGCAGAGTTTACGGTCATCTTCTATAATTAAAATCCTCATAAGAAATATATCCTCCGGTTTTTTTATTTATTTGAAGTATAACACAGGAATCTTTAAGTTATCTCTAAAAACACAAGAAAAATTAGAGATGATCTTAGAGAGTGTTTAGAGAATGGAATGATAAAATGAACGCAAATGAAAGGCAGGAGGAAAAACATGAACCGATACATAAAAAAAGCAGTATGCCTGACAGCAGCGCTGGCCATTACTGTGTCAGGACTGGCAGGATGCGGGAAACAAGGTGAGAATAAGAGCACGGAAGGTGCTACGGGACGTTATCTGGAGGAGGATATAGCTCTTCCGAAGAATACAGGCAGAATCCTGGGTATGGAAAGGCTGGATGACAACAGCCTGTCACTTTTTACAGAGGATAAAGAGACAGGGGAACGTTATCTGTGGAAGTCAGCGGATTCCGGAAAAAGCTGGGAGGAAGATACCCTGCCGGAAGGACTCAAGCTTTTCAACTGTGCTTACATAGACTGGGCATGTATCAGCGGAAATGGAGACATTGCTGTTTCTGCCATGCAGGAAGCGTCGGAGGTGGTGGTATCTCAGGGCCTTTCTCTCTTATATGCAAAAAAGGGGGGAGAACTGCAAAGTCTCACGCTTGATGTGGAGGAAACCGATAATATGAAAACGATCACCGGGTTGAGGTTCTCTAAAAGTAAGAAACTGCTTGCCACATTTTCATATGGAACCGTATGTGTACTTGACCCGGACAGCGGACATGTGGAACAGACAATTGAATCAAAGGATAATGTCCAGCAGGTAACCGATATGGGGAATACACTTCTGCTCCTCACTGACAAAGGCTTGAAAACCTATGATATGAATACCGGGGAGTCCACGGAAGCAGACAAAACACTTTCTGACCGGCTTTTGAAAGAGCTGGAGAGTGAGCAGAAGAAATTGAGGAACAGTTTGGTCTTTGGACACGGAAAAGAGGAGGATATGCTGTTTTACTGTGCCGAGAGCGGCATTTACAGACACATTTCCGGTGGAACAGTGGTGGAACAGACGGTCAATGGAAGTCTTGCTTCTTTAGGGAACCCTAAAATTATGCTTATTTCCCTGGCAGTTATGGAGGACGATAGTTTTCTTGTAGCGTGTTCCATGGATACAGAGTACAAGATTTACCGCTATACATACTCTGCAGATACATCTTCCGTGCCGGAGAAGGAAATGAAGGTGTATTCCCTGGAGGACTGCCCTGTGCTGAGACAGGCGATCTCCATATACCAGAACCAGAATCCCGATGTGTATGTAAATCTGGAAATAGGTATGAGCGGTGAGGACTCCGTTACAGTTTCCGATGCGCTCCGCACTTTGAACACAGACATTATGGCTGGCAAGGGACCGGATGTTTTGATCCTGGATGGAATGCCCGTGGAGAGTTATATCCAAAAGGGGCTTTTGGAAGATATAACGGATACGGTGGAGTCAGCTGATCAGGAAGACGGATTGTTTGAAAACATTATGAGGACATATGAGAGGGACGATAAAATTTATGCGGTTCCCCTGGGATTTTTGATCCCGGCTGTCCAGGGAGAGGAGTCCCTTGTAAATGCAGCAGAAAGCATGAAGACACTGGCAGAGCAGGTCAGCAGCATAAGAGAAGAGAATCCTGATATAGGGCGTGTTATGATACCCACAGATTCCGCTATGCTTCTTGAAATTTTCTATGATCTGGAGAGTGCAGCTATGAAAAATGAGGACGGCACTCTGGATGAAGAGGCATTGAGGGCGTTCCTGGAAAACATGAAAAACCTTTACGGGGAACCTGTAACCCAGGAGGAGCAGGAAAATATCATAGGGTATTTCAGTGCAGCGGAAGGTGTTGTATCCGGTCTTGACGGACTGCGTCTGCAGGCCATGGGACTTCTGAGCCAGACATCTAAAGCAGGAACCGGCTGGATTGGATCCGTGGGGCAGCTTGTAGAGATTTTGGGTGTGAATGAGGCCCTTGGTCTGGATTATACGGAAATGAGATCAGAAGGAAAAAGTATATATCTTCCTTATCAAAATGCAGGCATCAGCAGTAAGAGCAGCGAGAAAGAGCTTGCAGCGGATTTCTTGAAAGTGCTGCTTGGAGAGGAAGTGCAGAGTTCATTAAGTACCGCCTTCCCCATTAACCTGAAGGGATATGAGAAAACACTGGAACTTGGGAAAACCACATACGGAGGAAATGGAGAAGAAGGGGGTGCTTCCATTACTATGTCGGACGCCTCAGGGGGCATGTCGTCTTTCTCTATGGGCTGGCCGGAAGAGAAAGAACTGGATAAGCTGAGAGATTTATTGGAAAAAGCGGAAGTTCCGGCATCCACGGATGATACCATCTGGAATGCAGTAAAAGAGCAGGGAGAAAAATACCTGAATGAAGACCTGAGCCTGGATGAGGCCTGCGGTAATATCATACAAAAGGTGAATCTCTATCTGGCTGAGTAAAGGGGAGTAGGCGATGAGGCGTCACAACAGAATGAAAACAGGGAGAAACAAAAAAAACAGGGCGGCAGCAGCATTTTTGCTGCCAAGCCTTGGAGGTGTGGCGCTGTTTGTCCTGATACCTTTTGCGGATGTGATCAGGCGCTCCTTTCTGGATGCCATGGGAATAGAGTTCAAAGGGATTGGAAATTATCTGGAACTGTTTCACAATTCCGCTTTTTTGCTGGCGGTGAAGAATACCATGCGGTTTGCCTTTATCTGTATTCCCCTTTTATTACTATTTTCCCTGGGAGTTGCAGTTCTGCTTTCAGGAGTCGGAAATAAAGGAAGGATACTGAAAAATTTTTATCTGATCCCCATGGCAGTTCCTGTGGCCTCCATAGTGCTTTTGTGGAAGTTTTTATTTCACAGCCGGGGATTTCTCAGCGATTTCTGCTGTATGGTACATCTATCCCCACAGGACTGGATGAACAGCAGTGCCGCTTTCTGGGTACTGGTCGTCAGCTATCTGTGGAAGAATATGGGATATGATATCATTTTGTGGAGTGCAGGCCTTGCCGCCATACCGGAAAACCTGTATGAAGCCGCAAAAGTGGACGGCGCGGGCAGTCTGGACTGCTTCTTTAGGATTACACTGCCCAATCTGATGCCTGTTTTTTATACCATCACAGTGCTCTCTTTTCTGAATTCCTTTAAAGTGTTTCGTGAAGCGTATCTGGTGGCCGGGGATTATCCCCATGACAGCATGTATCTGCTGCAGCATGTATTTAACAACTGGTTTCGGGAGCTTTCACTTGACAAGATGGCAGCAGGGGCAGTGATGACATTTCTGGCAGTGATGATACTTATTCTGCTTCTGCAGAGGGCCTGGGGCAGAGAGGAATGACGGAGAATGAAAAAGGTTATTTTTGCGGTTTTAGGAATATTTGCACTGCTGGCAGTGTATCCGGTACTTTTTCTTGTGGCGGGTTCCCTGATGGGTAAGCAGGAGCTGGCAGGGTATCTGTCACCGGTTCTGGCAAAGGGGGACGGATATGCGGCATTTCGACTGTTTCCTATGTACCCTACACTGCGTGCGTATATTGAGCTTTTGTTGGATTCCCCGGGGTATTTTGTTATGTTTTGGAACTCCATACGCATCACTGCGGGGATCCTTCTTGGGCAGATCCTGGTGGGAGTGCCTGCAGCGTGGGCATTTGCCAGATATGAATTCCCGTTTAAGAAGTTAGCGTTCACAGTGTATATAACACTGATGATGATGCCGTTTCAGGTGACCATGTTGTCAAATTACCTGGTGCTGGACGGGCTGGGGCTTATGGATACGCTTTGGGCAGTGATCCTTCCGGGGGCATTTTCCACATTTCCGGTATTTATCATGTATCGTTTTTTTACCGGCATACCGGAGGCGGTGGTGGAATCCGCCAGAATAGACGGGGCAGGAGAAGGGGAGATATTTCTGTATATGGGGCTTCCTCTGGGGTCCGGAGGCATTTGTTCCGCTCTGGTGCTGGGATTTTTGGAATGCTGGAATCTCATTGAACAGCCCCTTACATTTTTGAAAAATAAAGAGTTGTGGCCTCTTTCTCTGTATTTGCCGGATATCGGACTTCCGGAGGCACCTGCGGCGTTTGCGGCTTCTGTGGTGGTTCTTCTGCCGGCTCTTTTCATTTTTCTGGGTGGACAGGATTATCTGGAACAGGGGATCGTGGCAGCAGCAGTGAAAGAATAGAGGTGGAGAGATGATACGATTAAAAGGGATGAACAGCCTGAGACAGAAAGCATTTTTTATGCTTGCCATATTTCTGGTACTGATGACAGCGTTTACTGTCATATCCAGAGCTGCCGACAGTGTGACGGTAGCACAGGTGGATGTGGAAGAAATCTCCTCAAAAGTGATTGAGCATACAGTGGAAGGAGATGGGACGGTGAAGGAGAATCTGGAGAGGGCGATCAGCACAGAACCGGGTATTACGGTGGAGACTCTGTATACTGCCCAGGGCAGGCAGGTGGAAGAAGGGGAGCTTCTTATGCAGCTCAGAATGGAAGACATTGAGGAACAGATTGAAAACCTGAAAGCAGAGATAAAAAAGCTGGAACTTAACAATGAGGATCTTGGCAGCAAAAAGAGATCAGAACAACAGAAAAAAACAGTACAGGCCCAGAGAGCCCAGGAGGATTATGAGAGGGCAGAGACCGAAGGCGGAAACAGGGCTGCCCAGGCTCAGGCAGCGCTTGCGGCAGCGGAGGCAAAACTAGAAGAATTCTATCAGGCTCAGCAGGAAGAAAGCAGCGGTGAAGATCTGGCTGTCTCAACTCTGCAGCAGTTGTGTAAAGAGCGGGAGGAAGAAAACGCCAAAATGCAGGCTCAAGTAGATGCACTGCTGGAGAAGACCGAGGAGGAGATCTTAGAGGAAATCTGTCTGGCGGAGGAAGAAAACGGTTCTTTGACAGAGGCGCAGAAGGAAGAGATCAGGGCACGTGTGGAGCAGCAGAATGCACAGGGGCTTGCAGACGCGAAGCAGGCGCTTCAGGCGGCATCCCAGGCTCTTTTAGAGGCGCAGAACGCTCTTGCGGAGGCGGAAAGCCGTGGAAAAGCGGCAGAGGAACAGACCGCAAAGGAACAGGAGGCACAGCTACTGGCTGATATAGAAGCCAAAAAACAGGCCTGTGAGGAAGCGGAGAGGGTAAAAGAAGACGGGGAGATACAGGCCGGCAGAGCGATGGAGGATGCGGCGGCTTCTGATGGCAGCGACAGCACGGAGGAGATAAATAACCTGGATCTGGATGCGAAAAAGAAAAGTCTTGAAAAGCTGGAAAAACTGAAGGAGGATCAGGGCCGGATCTTATCCCCTGTGAAGGGAGTTATAACGGAACTGAAAGTGTCAGCAGGAGATAATACTCCGGATACGGCTCTTATGACACTGGCAGATTTAAGTTCAGGGTGCAGGTTTGTAATGCAGATCGACAAGAGTATGGAAAAGTATATATCCAGAAAAGATCCGGTCAGGCTGTCCACCGCGTACGGCGGTAAAGTTATTGAAAATCTGGAAGTGGAGAGCATTACACCGGATGCTGAGGACAAGACAAAACTTATCGTGACGATCCTGCTTCCCGCTGACACCCTGGAGATTGGGGCAGCGGCCAAAATGACCAGTATGCGTAAGGAAAAGGCACAGGACGGTTGCATTCCTGTGGAAGCACTGCATATGGAGAATTCTAAATATTATGTGCTGGTTGCAGAGGAGAAGGAGACAGTACTGGGCACTGAACTGACAGCCGTGAGAAAAGATGTGGTTGTGAAGGATAAAAACAGTACCTATGCCGCGCTGGAAGGCAGCAGTCTTTTGCCGGATGACCGGATAATCACAGGATCTGACAGGACCATTGATGCAGGCAGCAGAGTGCGCCTGCGGGAAACATGAGCGGCGCAAAAAGAGCTGTCTGCAGGTTTGCGGTTTTAGGCCTCATGCTCGTCTTCTGGTTCCTGGCAGAGGCTGCTGCGATGGGTACAGAGAAATACAGCGAAGGGGTTTCCGTAAAAAAGACGAAGGGTGTCTGGTCGTATGACGAGGCGGACCATATCCGGCAGGAGGAGCAAAAACAGGAGTTTCCTGCCACCTGTACCTTTTTGGGGGAGAGGAAGGCAGAGTATCTGGAAAACAGAGAATTGGGGAGAATGGAGACAGCTTCTGTCATAGAGGTGTTGGGAGATACACAGGGGTTTTTACCTGCATCGGCGCCTCTGTATAAGGAGGATCAGGAGAGCTGCCTTCTGTCAGAGGATATAGCATATAATTTGTTCGGAAGTAAAAATATAATGGGAGAAGAGATATTTTACCGGGGAAGGGGGTTGACGGTCAGAGGAATCTTACGGGGGATGGAGCGGACCGCAGCCGTACAGGCAGCCAGGGAGGAGGACAGTGTCCTTGATACCATAGCTTATGGAGCGAATACAGAAGAAGAATCCCTGGAAAATCCAGTGCAGGCATTTCTCATGCGTCACGGGATACAGGGAAAAGTACAGGAGCGGAAGTATTTGGCGGTCTGTGCAAAGCTGCTGGTATTTTTTCTTCCGCTGGTGATCTTTGTCAGAATAGCAGGGCGGATGGCAGGAAATATGAGAACGCAGAAGGTCTGCCGGATAAGGACAGCAGTTTTATGTGCAGGGATGATACTGATGACAGTCATATTTTTCATACTTTTTTGGAAGCCGCTTGGCTTGACCAGGGATGTGGTGCCTACAAAATGGTCTGACTTTTTGTTTTGGAAACAGATGACACAACAAATTCGGGAAAACTTGGAGCTGCTGCTTCAAACCCAAAAGACGAGCCTGGACTTTCTTGTGTTATCCCCCTTCTTTTCTTGTCTGAAATACTGTGTTATGACCTGGGGAGCATATGCTGTCAGGTGCAGAATACAGAAAAAGGCAGGGGCGTGGGAAACGGCGGCGGGGATACTTTTCTCCTGGATCTTGCTGCTGGCGGCCATCCGTTTCTCAGGGGACAGTGCGGTTTGGCTTGCGGGACAGAAGAGTGTGTGGTTTGGAGCCTGCTTTTGGTTGATTGGAGAATACGCAGCGGAAAGAATTTCATGCTAACATATTTGATATATCACTGCATTGAAATAAACTGTTGAAATGAAAAAACATCTGTGTTAAACTTTACATATAAATTCTGTTTTTCTTACATTCTTAACATCCCAAGAGATGTTCTTCCTTTCTCGATCATGGAAACCCTGAAATCAATACGAAATGAATGCAGTCACGGAACAGTCACACACAGATACACACGCATAGTATTAGTAGAAAAGAGGTGAATGGATGACAAAATTAAAGGAAAAGATCAGTGAGGCATTATCTTCCGTATTACCGATCACCTGCATTGTGTTTTTGCTGAGCATTACGATTACGCCCATGCCCATTGGGACGGTTCTGTTGTTTGTGCTGGGAGCTGTTCTGCTGGTGGTGGGGATGGGATTTTTTTCATTGGGTGCAGATATGTCCATGATGCCCATGGGAGACGGCATTGGAAATGCTCTTGTCTCCTCCGGGAAAAAGGTCATCATGTTTATGATTACCTTTGCCATTGGATTTATCGTCACCATTGCGGAGCCTGACCTGACGGTTCTGGCGCACCAAGTGCCCGGTATACCGGACAGGGTGCTTATATGGACAGTAGCCTGCGGTGTGGGACTATTTTTGATGCTCTCCTGGGTTCGCATTGTCTTTCGGGTGGATTTGAAATATCTGCTGATTTTCTTTTATATTGTGGTATTTGTCCTTGCGTTTTTTTCTATGGACAGCTTTATGGCGGTGGCTTTTGACAGCGGCGGCGTTACTACCGGGCCAATTACCGTTCCGTTCATTATGGCCCTGGGAGTGGGTATGGCCAATGTGAGGCATGATCATGCGGAGGAGGATAGCTTTGGGCTTGTTGCCCTTGGCAGTATCGGGCCAATTCTGGCAGTCCTGATCCTGGGAATCGTCTATCATCCCAAGGGAGCTGCTTATACACCTTTTGAGATGGTACATGTGGAGACTACAAAAGATGTGGTAAAGACATTCCTGGCCGAGATGCCCTGGTATGTCTGGGAAGTGAGCAAGGCACTGCTCCCAATTCTTGGCTTCTTTATTCTGTTTCAGGCTATAACCAGGTATTTCAAAAAAAAGTCTGTCATTAAAATATTGGTGGGAACGCTGTATACTTATGTGGGGCTTATATTGTTTTTATGCGGCGTCAATGTGGGGTTTATGCCGGCGGGATATTTTATCGGTTCTGAGATAGCAGCCTTGTCCTATAACTGGGTCCTTGTGCCTATTGGCATGGTGATCGGATTTTATATTGTAAAGGCAGAGCCTGCGGTGCATGTGCTGAACCGCCAGGTGGAGGAAGTGTCCTCCGGAGCTATTTCTTCCAGGGGAATGCTTTACTCACTTTCTGTGGGGGTGGGAATCTCTCTCGGTATTGCCATGCTCCGTGTGCTGACCGGGATCAGTATCATGTATTTTCTTATTCCGGGTTACCTTATCGCGCTGCTGTTGAGCTTTTTTGTGCCAAAAGTATTTACAGGGATCGCCTTTGATTCCGGCGGGGTTGCCAGCGGTCCAATGACTGCAACCTTCCTGCTTCCTCTGGCAATGGGGGCCTGCGAAAGCCTGGGAGGGGATGTGATGATGGATGCTTTTGGTATTGTGGCAATGGTGGCCATGACGCCGCTTATAACCATTCAGGTTCTGGGTTTGATGATGAGGAGAAAGAGGAAAGCAGTATCCTTAACCCAGGAGGAGGATGAGATTCTTGCTTTTGAGGAGGTTTTGGATGAGTAGACAGAAAGTAAAATGTTTGGTCGCCATTGTAAACAGGGGAAAAGGCAGTCTGGTTGCTGATATCTGCAGGAGCTATCAGATCTATTTTACCTGCGGGACACTGGCCCTTGGCACTGCGGGAAGTGAACTTCTTTATTATCTTGGGATCGGAGAGACAGACAAGGAAATGCTGTTCAGCTTTCTGCCTGCCTGTCTGGAACGTGATGTTATGAATGAGATAGCAGGCAGGATCAATATTAGGAAGCCGGGGCACGGTATCATGTTTACAGTTCCGTTGAGCGGCATCAGTACACTATTCCAGCAAAAGGTTATGTGCGAAAGCGCAGATAAGGAGGCGTATATGGAGCAGGCAGAAAGAAAATATGAACTGGTGGTTGCAGTGGTGGATCATGGTTTCCAGGATCAGGTCATGGATGCCGCAAGAGCGGCGGATGCCACAGGTGGGACGGTATTTCATGCCCGTTCCCTGCACGATGAGGATGCTTCCTCTTTTCTGGGAATCCGGCTGCAGGGGGAGAAGGACGTGGTGATGATCTTATCAGAGACAGGGACCTATACCAGGATCATGCAGGCTGTCAATGCAGCCTGCGGTCTGAAGACAGAGGCAAAAGGACTGATATTTTCTCTGCCGGTGGACCATTTTATAGGGATTTGACTATAAAGATTTGACTTTGTACGGGCAGAATGATACAATTTATCGTAGTAAATTTCTGGAGGACATTAAGATGATTAACGATAAAAAAGTATTATTCAGCGGAATGCAGGCAACCGGAAACCTGACACTTGGAAACTACCTGGGAGCGCTGAAAAACTGGGTGACATTGAGTGATGAATATGAATGTTTTTACAGCGTTGTGGACATGCATTCCATAACTGTGCGCCAGGACCCGGCAACACTGCGCAAACGAGCCCGCGCACTTCTGACATTATATATTGCGGCAGGACTGGATCCGAAGAAAAACTGTATTTACTACCAGTCCCATGTATCAGGACATGCGGAGCTGGCATGGATCTTAAACTGCTTTACTTATATGGGTGAGCTGAGCCGCATGACACAGTTTAAAGACAAATCTGCAAAACATGCGGATAATATCAACGCAGGCCTTTTCACTTACCCGGTTTTGATGGCGGCTGACATTCTGCTCTACCAGGCAGATGTGGTCCCGGTGGGGATTGACCAGATGCAGCACTTGGAGCTGACACGTGACATTGCCACACGTTTTAACAATATTTACGGAGATGTGTTCACGATCCCAGAAGCTTATATCGGCAAAGTGGGTGCAAAGATCATGAGTCTGCAGGAGCCTTCCAAAAAAATGTCCAAGTCAGATGAAAATCCCAACGGCAGTATCTATCTCATGGATGATCCGGATACTATCATGCGCAAATGCAAACGTGCAGTGACTGACTCGGAAGCTTGTATCGCTTACAGACAGGAACAGCCGGGACTTAAAAACCTGCTGGATATTTACTGTGCATGTACCGGCAGGACCACAGAGGAAGCTCTGCGCGAATTTGAGGGCAAAGGCTACGGAGACTTGAAGATGGCTGTGGGGGAGGCTGTAGTCAGCGTTCTGAAACCGCTGCAGGACGAGGTTGCCAGGCTGGAGAAGGACAAGGCATATATTGATTCCATCATCAAAGAAAATGCAGAGAAAGCCAGCTATTTTGCCAACAAAACGCTGCGCAAGGTACAGCGGAAAGTGGGATTTCCGGACAGGATCCGTTAGGCCGCGCCGCAGGCGGACTGCGGCATATATTTGAGGTTTCGTAACTGGGAAGATACGGAACAGTTACAAATTTTGTACAGGAGGGAATGTATATGACAATGGATGAAGTGATCACCGTACTCAGTATGCAGGAGGAAATACTCCAGTTTTCACATTTTACAAACGAGGATGCATGGGAATTGGGAATGATGCTTGTGGCGGAGAGCAGACGCAGAGGTCTGGACTGTGCTGTATCCATCCGAAGGAATAATGGCTATACAGTATTCAAATATGCGGGGAATACAACCAATCTGAACAATGACAGATGGATGGACAGGACATTTAATACGGTCCGTACACTGGAGAAGAGCAGCCTCTTGGTGTACAGTGAGCTGCAGAAGAATGAGGAGACCATGGTGGATATTGCCCTGGACCCGAAAGAGTTTTCCTGCATGGGAGGCGGTTTCCCTGTGCGTGTGGAGGAAGTGGGCGTGGTGGGGGCCATTATGGTGACGAACCAGAATCATTATATCAACCATGATATTATTGTGAAGACACTGGGAAGATACCTCCATATTGATGAAGTGCCCAGGATCAGAATGCTGTAAAGGTCAGGATTTAACCAGTCCTGTGACTGTGAGAGCCGGGTGGAAGTATAGTTCCACCCGGCTTTTGTGCGTCTATATCCGGCGCAGGGAATGGTGGTTTATTCAACATCCAGGAATGTTATGGAGGCATCTGCCTTCAGTGCAAGATTGGCTTCGGCTTCAATACATTTGGTGATTCCCGCAATAACAGGACATCCTGCGTGTACGGGAAAATTCTTGAGGGCATATGTAAAGAATGGGCCGGCACCTGGTTTGACAAGACAGACTTCATAAGCATCAAAGGTGCTGCCCAGTTCCTCCATCATCTTTTTTACACTGGGGCAGCCGCTTGCCACTTTTACGGTGACTTCGGTTTCCTCATCTTCCGTTGCAGTGGCAGTGACAAGAGTAGAAAATTTACAGATTCCCGGTTCGATTTTAACTTTAGTCATTTGAATTCCTCCCTTTTTAAGATAAACACATATATAGTTTATGATCGCAGCGGTGCAGTACCTTCACAGGAAAGGCGGACGTCTATGCAGGATCGTTTTTCGTGAGGAGATATTCCCCGGCTGCTGAACCATTTCTTATAATTTTTATTATAGCACTTCTTTGAGGGATTGAAATAGGAAAGTTACGGTTATTCCATCGGCAATTCCTGCCGGTGTAAATTTCTTTGCAGATCCTGCAGAATTCCTGGAATCCCAACATGCCGCTGCGGGGACTGCTGTATTTTGCGGATATGCTTCGCGGTTATATTGAAAAGAACGGGCCTTATATCTACTCTTCAGGAAAAAATAAAGCTTCCTGTTCCAAGATATATTATTTTCTATAATGGAACCAGGGAGGCTCCTGATAAATCGGAGATGCTGCTCTCGGATTCATTTATGGAGTATACAGGGGAAGTGTATAAAAAGACTTAACTGGATAAGTGAAGGGCTTTATCCATATCATCCGGAAGCGGTACGTGAAAACACATAGGTTTTCCGGTGATGGGGTGTACAAACTCCAGCGCGAAAGAATGCAGGGCAACCCTGGATATCCGGGTGAAATCCGGGTGATAGAGATAATCCCCCAAAAGAGGAGCGCCCAGGTATTGCATGTGTACACGGATCTGGTGGGTACGCCCTGTTTCTAAGTGAAGCTCAGCCAGTGTGATATTCCGGCAGGTCTTAAGCACTTTATAATGGGTGACTGCCTGCTCCCCTTTTTCAAAGTCCACACACCGCTCAATGGCAGAAGTCTCTTTTCTGGCAATGGGAGCCTCTATGGTTCCCAGGGGAGCGGGGAGGCTTCCGTCACAGAGCGCCAGATAAGTCCTGTGGATCTGCCGCTCCTTCATCTGGGCGGACAGGATGGAGGCGCTGAGGGCATTTTTTGCCACGATCAAAAGGCCTGTGGTATCCCGGTCCAGACGGTTGATACAGCGGAAGATAAATTCTTCCCCCGCAGACCGGTAATAGTGTGCCACAGCATTGGCAAGGGTATTGTCATAATTGTTGATGGAGGGATGCACGGGCATGTCAGCAGGCTTGTCAAGGACCAGAATATCCTCATCCTCATAGATAATGGAGAGAGGAAGGGGGACCGGAAGGATATGCTCTGAGGACTGAAGCTCCTCCATGAATATGATGAGTGAGTCCCCGGTGTGGAGCATGGTCTTTACATAGGCCCATCCGCCGTTTACCTTTATACTGTCTTTGTTCTTTTTTAACTGAATGATGATCTGCCGGGAATATCCTCTGGCTTTTAAAAAGGATTCCACCGTGCAGGGGGAATCCTTTTCACTTATTCTGTAAATCAATGTGCGGTTCATATAAACTCCTGTTTTTGTTTCCGATCCTCTTACTTGGATTTTACCTTATTCCAAAGTTCGTTGTAATAAGAATCTGCTTCATCGCCCAGGAACTGAAAGGTTTCGCTTCCCTTCAAATCCTCCGCTTCAGGGAAGAGTATTTTGCTGTTACGGATACTGTCATCCTCGATCAGCTCCCTGGCAGCTTTATTGGGCGTTGCATAAGTGATATATTCAAAGTTCATCAGCGCAATGTCGGGACGGCAGAGAAAGTTAATGAATTTTTCTGCATTTTCCTTATTCTGCGAATTGGACGGAATCACCCAGGAATCAATCCATACATTGGTACCTTCTTTGGGGATCACGTATTCCAAATCCGGGTTTTCCCTCTGGGTATAGAGCGCTTCACCGGAATAGATCACACCCAGCGCAGCCTCGCCTCCGATCATTTTGTCTCTTACCTGATCTACCACATAGGCCTGGACCAGCGGTTTTTGTGCGATCAGGTCGTCTGTGGCCTGAATCAGTTCATCCACCACAACAGAGTTCAGGGAATAGCCCTTGCGCTTTAGGGCAACAGCAAAAGCATCCCGGACAGAGTCCTGCATGAGGATACTGTCTTTATACTTTTCATCCCACAGGATATTCCAGCTGTCCACATTTTCCTTGACCATGGTTTTGTTGTAGAGGATACCAACCGTCCCCACGCAGTAGGGTACAGAGTATTTATTTTCCGGGTCAAAGCTCTTGGACTGCTCCATATAGGTGGGATCTATATTCTTGAGATTCGGTACATTGTCCCAGTTGATTTCCGCCAGCAGATCATTCTCCCGCATACGCTGGATCATATAATCTGAGGGGCAGACCACGTCATAAGCGATGGCTTTTGACATGATTTTGGGATACATGATCTCATTGGTTTCGTATTCCTCATAGGTGACTGTTATACCTGTCTCCTTCTCAAAGATGTCAATGACCTCAGGATCCATATATTCTCCCCAGTTGTAGACGATCAGTTTTTCATCGGACACACTTCCCTTGTTACCCAGATGGAAGAAAAAGCCGGCGCCGGCCACAAGGATGACAAGTGCTGCAGGGATGACTTGACGGAGAGGAAGCTTCTTCTTTTCAAGCTCTGTGGAGAGCTTCTTATCCGGCTCTTTTGGCGCTGAGTTCACCAGGATCATGATGACCATAACGGACAAAAAGAGCAGGGTGGAGAGCGCGTACATCTCCGGCCTTATGCCTTTACGCACCTCGGAATATATTTTGGTTGACAGGGTATCCACCCCCGGCCCCTTGGTGAAATGGGTGATGATGAAATCATCCAGGGACATGGTAAATGCCATGAGAAATCCTGACAGCACACCGGGCAGAATATCCGGAAACACCACTTTCATGAATGCCTGGAAAGGTCCTGCACCCAGGTCTCTGGCCGCCTCATAGGTACTCTTGTTTGTCTGTTTCAGCTTAGGCATAACGCTCAGAATGACATAGGGGATATTGAAGGTTATATGCGCCATTAAAATGGTGGAAAAACCAAGGGTAAACCTGCACGCAATGAACAAAAGCATGAGGGAAATACCTGTCACAATATCAGAATTCAATATGGGAATATTGGTAACTCCCATAAAAACCGTACGCCATTTGCTCTTCATGGCATTGATGCCAATAGAGGCGCAGGTTCCGATCAAGGTTGCCAGTATTGCCGATAAGAATGCAATGACCAGAGTGTTGTAAAGGGCACCCATGATGGCATCATCCCGGAATAGGGAACCATACCATTTCAAGGTGAAACCGCCCCATTTGGAACGTGATTTGGAGGCGTTGAAGGAGAGGGTCATAAGTGTCACAATGGGCGCGTACATGAGAATCAGAATAAGCGCCAGGTAAATATTTCTAGCTGTCTTCTTCATCATAACATTCCTCCTTGCCCTTCTTTGTCATACTTGGTGGTAACTACCATGCTGATCAGGATAAAGACCATCAGCACCAGGGAAAGTCCGCTTCCTGTATGCCAGTTGCTGCCCTGCTTGAATTTCTGTTCAATAACATTTCCGATCAGCAGGATCTTGCTGCCGCCAAGCAGATCGGATATGACAAAGGTTGTGAGGGCAGGCACAAATACCATGATGACACCGCTCACAACCCCCGGCAGGCTCAGGGGAAAGATGATCTTTCTGAAAGTGTACAGTTCCGTTGCGCCCAAATCCCTGGCGGCGCTGATGATGTCTTTGTCAATCTTGGACAGCACATTGTAAAGGGGCAGCACCATAAAGGGCAGGAAGTTGTACACCATGCCCAGTATGATGGCATAGGGCGTATTGATGAGCTGGATGGACGGCAGATGCAGGAAATCCAACAGCTGATTGATCACACCGTTTTTCTCCAGCAAGGTCTGCCATGCCATGGTGCGCAGCAGAAAATTCATCCACATGGGAAGGATGAAGATTAGCACGATAAAACTGGTCTGATTTACCTTCATGCCGGATAAAATCATGGCAAGAGGGTAGGCTAACAACAGACATATGGCTGTGCTCACAATGGAGAGCAGCAAGGAGAGGCAGAGTGCCTTGAAATTCTCCACGGTTCCGATGGCCAGAAGATTTTCATAAGTCAGATGGCCGTCCACATCTGTCAGACCATAATATAGGACCATGGCAAGGGGGATCAGGATAAATGCCACGGCCCAGAAAAGATAAGGTCCGGTCAGTAATTTTTTTCTATTCATTCACTCCTATGGCCTCCTCGTCCTCCGATACCGGCTTGTGCATGATCTGGATGTCGAAGGGGTCCACGTGGATGCCCACTTTCTGGCCCACAGGGAACATGTCTGTGCTGTGCACCAGCCATTCAAACCCGTTTGCCTGGACCTCCATCTCATAGTGGACGCCTTTGAAGATCAGGTGGGAGACGACACCCTGGATCGTGCCATCCTCAGGCTTCACCAGGTCCACATCCTCGGGGCGGATGACAACGTCCACGGGTCTGTTGCGCCCAAAGCCTTCGTCCACACAGGGGAATTTGGCACCCAGGATCTTTACCAGCCTGTCCTCCAGCATGGTACCTTCTATAATATTACTCTCACCGATAAAATCGGCTACAAACGCATTCTGGGGTTCATTATAAATATCCTCAGGGGAACCCATCTGCTGGATATAGCCCTGGTTCATGACCACAATGGTATCTGACATGGTGAGGGCCTCCTCCTGGTCATGGGTCACGTAGATAAAAGTAATGCCCAGCTCGTTTTTTAAGCGGATCAGCTCGTACTGCATGTCCTGGCGCAGCTTCAGGTCCAGGGCTCCCAGAGGCTCGTCCAGAAGCAGAAGCCGCGGTTCATTTACAATGGCCCGGGCAATGGCCACACGCTGCTGCTGGCCGCCGCTCAGGGAATCGGGAAGACGGTTTTCAAAGCCCTCCAGATTTACCAGTTTCAGTGCGTATTTGATCTTGTCTTTGATATAAGCGTTACTCTTTCCGGCAATTTTTAAACCAAAAGCAATATTTTCTTCTATATTCATGTGGGAGAACAGGGCGTATTTCTGGAATACGGTGTTCAGATTTCGCTTGTTGGGCGGTAGATTGGTAATATCCTCTCCGTCAAAAATAACCTGTCCGAAATCCGGCGATTCAAAACCGCCCAGGATACGGAGAGTGGTTGTCTTACCACAACCGCTGGGGCCTAAAAGGGTAAGAAATTCATTTTCCCGGATGGACAGATTCAGCTTGTCCAGAACAATCTGATCGCCAAATCCTTTGGAAATGTCAATTAAATCCACCAGTGTATGGTTCATTCGCGTTCTCCTTTACGTGATATGAAATAATCCAGAACCTGTCCCATAAAACCGGCTCTGCCGGGGAAAGACTCTGAATTTCATTATACTAAACCCACAAACCTTGTCAACATAAATGTTGCGAATTTGGCGGGAATTGCATTGTATAAAGAAAAAGTTTGTGGTAGAATGTCGTTAGACCACGGATAGGGGCAGGAAATCCCTGCCAGCCGGGGAGAATCAGAATAAAACAGGAGGGTATTGCATAAATGAAAGAGAAGTATGTTGCATATGTTGGAACGTATACCCATGGAAGCAGTATCGGAATCCATTTATATGATGTAAATGTAGAAGAGGGGACACTTACAGAGAAAAAAGTTATTCCTGTAAATAATTCCTCCCACCTGGCCATATCATTAAATGGGAAATATCTCTATTCCATTGCCGACGAAGGAGTTGCCGTATTTTCAATTGATCCGGACGGAGATCTTACCTTTATTAATAAAGTAGACATTGACGGAATGAGAGGCTGCCACCTGTCCACCGACAAGGAAGGAAAGTATCTCTATGTGGCAGGTTATCACGACGGTAAGGTTACCGTGGTACATACCCACAGGGACGGACGCCTGGGAAGCGTCATGGACGGGGTATTCCACAGAGGACTGGGAAGTGTTGCGGAGAGAAATTTCCGTCCCCATGTGAGCTGTGTGCGGCCTACACCGGACGGAAAGTATCTCTGCGCGGTAGATAATGGCATTGACCAGATGAAGATATACCGGGTAAATGCCAGGACCAGTAAGCTGGAGCTTGTGGATGTCCTGCGCTGTGTAAGGGAGTCCGGACCGAGACTGATCAAATTCAGTCCAAACGGTAAATTTGCATTCCTGAATTTTGAGCTGAGCAATGAAGTGCAGGTATACCGTTACGACGGAAGCGGCAAGAATCCTGTTTTCGAGCTGATCCAGACAGAAAGCACATTGGTGTCCCACGATGATGAGACCCATGATGCCACATCCGGCATGTGTCTGTCACCGGACGGAGAGTATCTGTTCTGCTCCACAGCAGGGGAGGATACGGTGTCCATGTTCAAAGTGGATGAAGAGACAGGCAGTCTGGAAAAGCAGTTTATACTGCCGATCAGCGGTGAGTATCCAAAGGATCTGGAGATATTCCCGGATGGAAAGCATCTGGCAGTGGTGAACCACGAATCCAGTTCCATCACCACATTTACCATTGATTATGAGAACAAACTGCTGGTTATGAAAGGGAAACCGCTGAAGGTGGAGACACCAAACAGTATTATCTTCCACAAATGTGAGGAAGAATAAAAGAAAGGAAGTGTTATCATGGAAGGTGGGCCTTGTCCCGGGAAATCGAATCAAGACAATAAAATAAAGAGTAGAAACCCCATAGGCAGGCGCGTCTGACACCTTTGCGCCCGTTTATGGGGCGTGAAGGGAGATAACATGATCAGAATTTTTAAAACAATAGACGGAAAAATGCATCAGGTGGAGGAAGCTGCGGAGGGATGCTGGGTTGCCCTCACGGATCCCACGGCAACAGAGATTTTTGAAATTTCCAACAAATACGGAATAGAAGTGGATGATTTGCGGGCGCCTCTGGATGAGGAAGAGCGTTCCCGAATCGAGGTGGAGGACAATTACACGCTTATCCTGGTTGACACCCCTATCATTGAAGAACGGGGGGACAAGGATTGGTTTGGGACCATCCCTCTGTCGATCATTGTGACAAATGAGATGATCTTCACGGTGTGTCTGGAGGATACCTCTGTACTTGGAAAGTTCATGGACGGCCGTGTGCGCAACTTCTATACTTATATGAAGACCAGATTTATCCTGCAGATCCTTTACAACAATGCCAGTATGTTCCTGCATTATCTGCGCATCATAGATAAAAAGAGTGAGGAAGTGGAGGAGAAGCTTCACGCCTCAACCAGAAACCAGGAGCTGATCGAGCTTCTGGAATTGGAAAAATCCCTGGTGTACTTTACCACGTCCCTGCGTTCCAATGAGGTGGTGCTGGAGAAGCTCCTGAAAGTGGAACGGATCAAACAGTATCCCGATGACACAGACCTTTTGGAGGATGTTATCGTGGAGAACAAGCAGGCCATTGAGATGGCTAATATTTACAGCGGTATTCTGAGCGGGATGATGGATGCCTTTGCATCTGTAATTTCCAACAATCTGAATATTGTCATGAAGTTTCTGGCAACCGTGACCATTGTCATGTCCATTCCCACCATGATATTCAGTGCCTACGGCATGAACGTGAATACTTCGGGAATGCCTTTTGCGGGAAGCCCTTATGGGTTTGTGATCGTGATCGTGCTGTCTCTGGTGTTAAGCTTACTGGTTGCATTGATCTTCTCCAAGAAAAATCTTTTCTAAAGACAGGAAAGTTTCCCTGAGGGGGGAATATTGATATCAGAAACGAGGAGAATTTATGAATTTTTTGAACAAAATGGAAAGGAAATTTGGGCGTTTTACCATTAGAAATCTGACAAAGTACATCATCCTGCTATATGTGATCGGATATGTACTTTATTTTCTTGGTGACGTTACAGGAATTCCGATCAGCGCTTATCTAATGCTGAGTCCCGCCCACATTCTGCACGGACAGATATGGAGACTTGTGAGCTGGCTCTTGATTCCTCCATCCGGGCTTAATTTATTTACCATCATCATGCTTGCATTGTATTATTCCCTGGGAACTTCCCTTGAGAAGACATGGGGAGATTTCAGATATAATGTCTATATCCTGGGAGGTATTTTAAGCACGATCATCGGTGCTTTTCTGCTTTATTTCATACAGGGGCCAGTGAATTCCCTGTACGGGATGGCTGCTATCTCCACATATTATATTAACCTGTCAATTTTCCTGGCTTTTGCAGCCAGTTATCCGGATATGCAGCTTCTTCTGTACTTTATCATTCCGGTGAAGATCAAGTGGCTGGCATATCTGGATGTGGCATACCTGGTTTATAACTTTATAAAGACACCGATCTGGTCAATCAGAATGATGATCATTGCATCCCTGCTGAACTTCATTGTTTTCTTTTTTGCCACCAGGAATTACAACCATATCAATCCGAAAGAGGTGCACAGACGGCAGCAGTTTCAAAAAGCAGTCCACCCCAAAATGGCACCGGGTGTGACAAAGCATAAATGCGCTGTGTGCGGCAGGACAGAAAAGGACGGGGATAACCTGGAATTCCGTTTCTGTTCCAAATGCAACGGCAACTATGAATACTGCCAGGATCATCTTTTTACTCATGAACATATAAAGTGACGATATCATTAGGAGGAATTTATGCGCAAGACGAAGATTGTATGTACCATGGGTCCGAATACGGACAAAAAAGCCACAATGAAAGCGCTGGTCAGACACGGCATGGATGTGGCCCGCTTCAATTTTTCACACGGGGATTACGAGGAGCAGCGTAACCGTATGAACCTGCTGAAAAATGTCAGAGAGGAGCTGGATAAGCCGGTAGCCATACTCCTTGACACCAAAGGCCCGGAAATTCGTACCGGAGTTCTGGAGGATGGAAAGAAGGTAACTCTGACAGAGGGCGCAGATTTTACTCTCTATATGGAAGAAATGGTGGGCGATGAAAAGGGATGTTCCATCACCTATCCCGGCCTGGCAAGAGAAGTCAAACCGGGCAACAAGATTCTTATTGACGACGGTCTGATTGAGCTGGATGTCAAGGTGGTTAAAAGAGATCATATTGTCTGTACCGTTGCAAACGGCGGTGAGCTGGGTGAGAAAAAGGGCGTCAATGTGCCAAATGTACGAGTAAAGCTTCCGGCCATCACAGAGAAAGACAAACAAGACATTATCTTCGGCATTCAGCAGGATATAGACTTCATTGCCGCTTCCTTCATCAGAAATGCGTCAGGTATCAAGGAAATCCGTAAGATCCTCCAGGAGCACCATGCAGAGCAGATTTCCATCATCGCCAAGATCGAGAATGCAGAGGGTGTTGAGAATATTGACGAGATCATTGCGGCAGCCGACGGCATTATGGTAGCCAGAGGAGATCTGGGTGTGGAGATTCCGGCACAGGAAGTTCCGTATATCCAGAAGTTGATCATTAAGAAGTGCAACGAAAATTACAAACCGGTCATCACAGCCACCCAGATGCTGGATTCCATGATCCGGAACCCGCGTCCGACACGTGCGGAGGTTGCTGACGTGGCAAATGCCATCTATGACGGAACCGATGCCGTCATGCTCTCCGGGGAGACCGCAGCCGGAAAATATCCGGTGGAAGCTCTGACCATGATGGATGAGATCGCAGAGGATACAGAGAAACACGTGGATTATGACAAATACATTCAGCACAGGACTATGTACAAACAGACTTTGGTTTCCAGTGCCATCGGCATTGCGTCAGTCCGCACGGCCAGAAATATTGACGCTGACTGTATCATCACACCAACCATGTCCGGTAAGACAGCAAGGCTGGTATCCAGTTTCCGTCCCACCATGCCGATTTACGCCATCACTCCAAACGAGTTTGTACAGCATAAAATGCAGCTCTACTGGGGCGTAAAACCGCTGAAAGGCAATACAAAAGACACCACGGAAAACATCCTGACAAGTGCTATGGAGACTGTAAAACGTAAACGTCTCGTAAAAAAAGGCCAGCTTGCCGTCTTCACCGCAGGCGACCCGGCTACCAACAGCCGCAAAGATGAGCAGAATGTTACCAATATGCTCCATGTGATCGAAGTAAAATAAACAGAAAAAATGAGGCCGCAGAAATCAAATCTGCGGTCTTTCTAGTTAAATCATCACAGTGTTACCCAAAATCTAAGATCAGGAGCAGATTGCTGGCCGATTCTATTTTCCTGCCATTTTCTTCATGTACTCCGTAGGTGTCATCTTTGCATATTTCTTGAAAAGCTGGCTGAAATACTGGGGATTATTTCCGCACCCCACCTGTTCGGCAATCGTGTAAATTTTCTCTGTGTCGCAGTCTATGAGCAGGGATTTGGCCCGGTTGATGCGGAGTTTATTCAAATAATTAGAAAACTTCTCCCCGGTCTGGCGGGAGAATTGTTTGCTCACATAATCGACATTCATGTAAAGATAATTCTCAGACAGCCATTTCAGGGAAAGATTGGGGTCTGAGAGATGTTCTTCTGTGTAGGCCAGTAATTTTTCTATAAAGGGCTTGTACGCAGAGACGGAGGCAGCGGGGAAAAACGTGTCAAAGTTCCTAAAGAAGAGAGCTGTGATCTCGGGCACAGTCTTCGCCTCATTTACATGCAGCAGTAATTCTGTGACAATAAGTGATACCTGCCCTGACAGGTACTGTCCCTGCCGGATAAGTATTTTAGTCAGGAGATATACCAGGAAATCCCGTTCCTGGATAGAAGAAAAGAGCTCTTCCAATGCGGATTTAAGTGCAGTGCTGTCCATTCCTTTCTCCCAGTACCTGCTGCAGACGTCCGATAGATTTTCCAGGCAGCAGGAGTAGTTGTAAATAGGGATTTTTTTGCAGCCATCTATATAGTATATCCTGTCATACCGGCGAAGCTTTTGTATCAGTATACAAAACAGGGATTCCAGATTGGGATATTGGTCTTGACGATGCGTGGTCTGCACTGTCTGGCTGTCAAAATGCAGACCATCTATAAATTCAAACAGAGACGGTTTATTTTCCTCCCATCCTTTTATGAGTATGAGGAGGGTGTTTTTAACATAGAGGATATGGTACAGCATCCCGATGCACTTTACCGCCATATATTCGTCAATGAGGTATGTACATTCCAGAAGATTCTTTTCTTCCAGAAAATACAGGTAATGGATGCTGTAAGGGGTGTTCTGGAAATCAAGATAATTTACATAGGAATCTGAAAGTTCGGGGATTTGTCCGCCGCAAAAAATCCCTTCTGCCATCAGACTGTGGAAAAGGGTTTTCTCAAAGCTTTTTGGTATACTTTCCAGAGGATCCTTTAATAGCTCATGTTTCACGTCCTCCACAGCATCAATGATCTGCTGCTCGTTGCAGGGTTTCAGCAGGTAATGCTTGATCCCGTACCGCATGGCCTTCTTTGCGTATTCAAATTCCCCATACCCTGACAGGAGGATAAACTGGATTCTCTCATGGGTCTGAGTGAGTTTTTCAATCAAGTCAAGGCCGGAGAGTCCCGGCATCTTGATATCCGTGAGTACAATATCCGGATACTCGTCAATAATGGCATCGTAAGCCTCAAGACCATTTTTACAGAGGCCGACAATCTGTATGCCTAGGCTTTCCCAGTCTATGAGGCGGCTGATCGTCTCCCGTATGATCCTCTCATCATCTGCAATGATCATTCGTAACATTAAAATACCCCTCCTTTATCTTCAGGATAGGGAAGCCGGATACTGGCTGCTGCAAGGTTATCCTGATTGTATAGTGTAAGTCCGTATTCATTTCCAAAGGTGAGCTTCAGCCGTTCATTGATGTTCAGCAGCCCGATACCAAAACCATTTGGCTTTATCCGCTCATCCTTCAGTTTATTCAGCAGGTTTTCCTCGAATTGGGAACCGCTGTTTTTCACTTCTATGTAGATAAGGTGATTCTCCCTGAAGATATTGATCTGGATATAGCACTCATCCATAATCTCTTCCAGTGCATAATGGATCGCATTTTCAGCCAGCGGCTGGATGATTAGTTTTGGTATCTGTATATCCATCAAATCTTCATCCGCCTCTATCCCAATGCGGAGCTGGTCAGCAAAGCGTATTTTCTGGATCGTCAGGTAGCAGTTTACAAATTCCAGTTCCTGGCGGATGGAAAATGTCTTGGATTTCTGTGATAAAGCGGCGCGAAGCAGATATCCAAGTGACTCTACCATCCGGGATATGTCCTGTTCTCCCAGATCTTTGGCCCTCCAGTTGATGGATTCCAGAGTGTTGTACAAAAAATGCGGATTTATCTGTGTCTCCAGGGCCTTGATCTGCGCATCCTTCATCAATAGCTCATTCTGGTAATTCACATGGATGAGATGATGTATCTGGTCCGCCATATTGTCAAAATTCTGATGGAGGATACCGAACTCATCGTTTCTTTTGGCATAGCTGCAGGTTTGGAAGGTATCCGGCAGTGTCCCGTCATTTTCTCCAAAGAGCCGGATCTTGTGTATCAGCCTGTCAAGATGGACCATAAGCGTCCGGATAAAATAGCGGGACAGGAAAATGGCTGCTGCCAGACTTGCTGCCAAAGCTGTAAAAAAAAGAATCTGGGCTGCCAGCAGAGAGTTAAAGACAGAATTATACGGTATCAGACTATAAAAATCCCATTCAAAAAAAGGTATCTTATTTTTGACAACAAAGTATTTTCCCTGAGAAAGACTTATCATTCCGTAAGCAGCAGACAACTTTTCCTGAATCATGCGGATATCGTCCGCAGTAAGCTTTTCGCTGGCTCCAATCATGTCGCTGCCCTCTGTCAGGAGATAGGAGGCCTTGCCGAATTGACTGGAGTAGTGGGAACTGTTCTCAAGCAGGGACGAGGTATCCACATTGATGATAAGGGTTCCCAGGGTATCAAGCTTTACATCCTGTATCCTCCGTATTTCCCGGACCAGGAAAAACCCGTAGCTGCTGCTGTATTCTGTGACCCAGACAGCTCTTCCCTGATGGCCCTGCGCACTTTTGAGCAGGTTTCTGTAAACAGGATCAGGGAATTTCTGGCTGCTTCTAATATATGTGTGCATATATGGTTCTGTCAGCAGACTGTTATTATCCAGTATCAGATAAGAAAGATGATTGTAACGGAATTGCTGAAAATACGTCTCCAGGGTATTATAAATGCTGAAATTCAGAGTTGTGGAGACTGAAAGGGGGTCGTCTGTAACCTGACCAAGCATCTGCTGCAGAGATTTGTCCGATATCATGGAAGTGGACACCGCATTGATATTCTCCAATTCGTCACTGATTTTGGCGGCAGAGGAGGAAAGGGAATCTGCTACGGTCTTGTACAGGAGTTTATTGTAGGCGTTCATCAGTAGAAAAAAAGAGAACAGTACGGAAATGGACAAAATCCCAATGCTGATGATCACGATCAGATATAATTTCTTCCGCATAGCCATACTCTGGACTTTTTCTGTCATTTTCTGAAACATGGTAAAATCCCCCAGTTTAAATGAATTTAAAATCTAATTCAGATTATATAAAAACCAGGTTGGAAAAACAATAGATTTGGAGAATAACACGGTTTTTTGAACAGACAGGGCGGAATATTTGATTTTATTTCATCTGGGCGGAAGCTATAATAGATTTTAGAAAGAGGGCAGGGAGACAAACCTGTGAAATGGAGGAAAAGAGTTATGAATAGAAAAAAGATCGCATTATTTCTGACAATGACTGTTCTTGGGACAACCGTTCTCAGCGGATGCGGGGCCACCGGGGAGAGTAAAGAGACATCTAAAAAAGAAGAGACAGGTGACGGCAGGATTAATTTGTCCATTGCCTGGTGGGGAAATGAGACACGCCATGAATATACCCAGGAACTGCTGGACGCGTATACAGAAGAGCATCCAAATGTAACATTTACAGCATCGCCCACATCGTGGGACGGGTACTGGGAAAAGCTGGCTACACAGACGGCGGGGGGGAGCTGCCCGGACATCGTACAGATGGATTACTCCTACATCATTACATATGCCCAGAACAAAACACTGGCGGACCTGCAGAAATTCGTAGATGACGAGACCATTGATGTGAGCAGCGTGGAGGAATCTCTGGTGAAATCAGGAAACATAGGGGGAACCCTGGCCGGCATTCCCTTATCCACTTCCATGGCTACCATAGGATACAATCCGGATGTACTTAAAGAGGCCGGACTGGAAGTTCCGGATGCGGACTGGACCTGGGAGGATTTTTCCAATATCTGTAAAACAGTAAAGGAAAAGACGGGAAAAACGGGTCTTGCCAACAACTATGGGGACTGCCTTATCTTTAATTACTGGGTCCGCCAGCACGGTGAGGTGTTGTTCCGTGAAGACAACACTGCGCTTGGATATGAGGATGACCAGATACTCGTTGATTTTATGGATCTCCATAAGGATTTAGTAGATGCAGGTGCAATGGTGACCCCGGACGAATGGACCCAGAGCAGTGCCAATCCTGAGGAGGCAAGACTTGTGCCAAAGAATGAGGCTGCCCTGGTATTTGGTTCCAATACGATCGCCAACATGGTGAAGACAGTCAACGATAAAATCGGATTGATCACACCGCCGATGAATGACGAGGGCACAAAGGCCCTCTGGTTAAAACCTGGTATGTATTTTTCGATTTCTGCATCCTCCTCTGATGAAAAGCAGAAGGCAGCAGCCGAATTTGTAAACTGGTTCCTGAACAGCGAGGAGGCCGGCGGAAAAACCGGAACAGACAGAGGGATTCCCGCCTCCTCAAAAGTACGTGATGCCCTAAAAGAAGGAACCATCGGAAACATTGACCAGAAGGAAAAAGAGATGTTCGATTATTACGACGTGGCGGCCTCTGTATCAGGGGAATGCCCGCCTCCCGACCCGGAAGGTACATCGGAGATCAATAAAGTGTTCCAGGATGTGATGAATCGTGTATTTTATGGACAGATGACATCTGAGGAAGCTGCAGCTTCTTTCAGAGAGCAGGTAAACAAGATACTGGCAAAGAATAAAAATTAAGGGATGGAAAAACAGGGGAGGGTATACGTCACGCCCCTGTCCAAAGAAAAAGGAGAATTGCATGAGACATAAAAAGAAAAGTGAGAATGTGCTGGGATACTGCCTGATCTCTCCATGGCTGATTGGATTTTTTGTCATGTTCCTGATTCCCATGTGCATTTCTTTATATTATTCTTTTACAGATTATAATCTTTTAAGTGAACCAAACTTTATTGGAATCCAGAACTATGTGAGGATGTTCACAGATGACCCTGACTTCTGGCAGGCATTAAAGGTGACTTTTGTATATGTACTGATACTGGTTCCCTGCCGGCTGGCATTTGCCCTGCTGGTTGCCATGCTTTTGAATGCCAAGAGGAGAGGCGGGGGGATTTACAGGACCTTGTATTACATTCCATCCATCATAGGCGGAAGTATAGCGGTATCCATTGTGTGGAAACAGCTTTTTGGAAATAACGGTGTGGCCATGTCCCTGCTTGCTCTGGCAGGCATTGACCAGAAAGTATCGTTCATCGGAAATCCTGACACAGCGCTTGGAACCTTGGTCCTTCTTGGGGTCTGGCAGTTTGGTTCTTCCATGCTGATATTCCTGGCCGCTTTAAAACAGGTTCCTGCCAGCATCTATGAATCGGCCAGTCTGGACGGGGCCGGAGGACTGCGCAAATTTTTCAAGATCACACTGCCCATGATAAGCCCTACGATTTTCTTTAACCTGATCCTTCAGATCATCAACGGGTTCCGGGCATTTACCGAGGGGTATGTGGTGACAAACGGCGGTCCTATGGACAGCACGCTGTTCTATGTGCTGAACTTGTACCGGAGGGCATTTACCTACTTTGATATGGGATACAGCAGTGCAATGGCATGGGTCCTGGTTCTGATCATCGCCTGCTTTGCCGGACTTGTATTCAAGTCCCAGGGGGCCTGGGTGTACTATGAATCGAAAGGGGGAGAATAGGGAAATGGTAAAGAAACATAAAAAACTGGGTACTTTTCTGTACCATTTTACGGCGGTCCTTTTGGGGTTCGTTATGATATACCCACTGCTCTGGCTCATTGCCAGCTCCTTCAAAGACAACAGTGAAATCTTCGTAAATGCATTTTCACTTATCCCGGAAAAGTGGGCCATAGCGGAAAACTATCAATCCGGGTGGAATGGAGTGGGTGGCGTATCTTTTGGAAAATTCATTTTCAATACCCTGACCGTCACCGTGATAGGTACAGTGGGATGTGTCATCACCTCCCTTCTGGCCGCCTACGCCTTTTCGAGGATTCATTTTAAAGGCTCTAAGTTCTGGTTCATATGTGTCATGATCACTATGATGATTCCCAACCAGGTGATGGTGGTGCCCCAGTATATCATCTTCAAGAAACTGGGACTGATCGACACTCTCGCGTCCCTGATCGCCCCCTGGTTCTTCGGAGGAGCATTCTTTATCTTCCTGATGATGCAGTTTTTCAGAGGGATTCCAAAGGAGATGGATGAGGCGGCGGAGATTGACGGCTGCAATAAGATGCAGACTTTACTCCATATTTTGATTCCTATGGTATCGCCGGCAGTGGTGACAGCATCCATCTTTTCCTTCTACTGGATTTGGCAGGACTTTTTCCAACCGTTGATCTTCATGACAGATCCGGACAAATATACGGTTTCTTTGGGGCTCAAGCTTTTCCTGGACCCCGAGTCGGCAAGCAATTACGGCGGTATGTTCGCCATGTCCTTTGTATCCCTGATCCCGGTCATTGTGTTTTTCATCTGCTTCCAGAAATATCTGGTGGAGGGAATGGCGACATCGGGGTTAAAAGGATAGGTCATATAAAGAGATAAGGAGAGAGGATATGATAAACGCAGCAGTTGTAGGAACAGGAAATATTTCAAATGAACATATAGGGGGCCTGTTGGCTTTCCCTGACAGATGTAAGATCGTGGCCCTGGTGGATATCTACCCGGAGAAGGCCCAGGCTGTAAAAGAGAAATACGGCCTGCACCATGCGCAGGTGTTCGACAGCCATGAAAAGATGCTGAAATCAGGCTTGGACATCCACCTGGTACATGTCTGCACACCGCCGTCCGCCCATGCCGGGATCGCCGTCCATTGTATGGATGCCGGAAAAAATGTACTGGTGGAAAAACCCATGGCTCCCAGCCTCAAAGAGTGCGACGCCATGCTTGAGGCAGAAAAGCGAAACGGTGTCACTATGGGCTGTATTGCCCAGAACCGTTTCCGAAACAGCATCTATAAACTGAAAAAAATGGCGGACAGCCATCTGGCTGGTAAAATCCGCTGCGCTCATGTCAATTCTCTGTGGTGGAGGGGACATAGTTACTATGATCTGTGGTGGAGAGGTACCTGGGAGAAGGAAGGCGGCGGACCGACCCTGAACCATGCAGTGCATCACATTGATATGATCAACTGGATTCAGGGCGGCCTGCCTGTGGAGGTCACATCCATGCTTGCCAATGTCATGCACGATAATTCGGAGGTGGAGGATCTGTCCTTCGCAGCCCTCCGTTACAGGGACGGCTCTGTGGCTCTGGTGACAAGCTCCGTGGTGCATCACGGGGAGGAACAGGGAATCACACTGCAGTGCGAGAATGGCAAACTGGCAGCTCCCTGGTCAGCCGCTGCGGAGACATCACAGGAAAACGGGTTTCCGGTGGAAGGGCACAACAAAGAACTGATGGAGCAGCTAAATGCTGCCTGTGATGCCATACCGGATCTGCAGTATGAAGGCCATACAGGTGAGATCGACAACGTGCTTCATGCCCTGGAAAACAAAAGCAGGCCTTTGATCACAGGTGAGGACGGCAGAAAGACAGTGGAGCTTATCACTGCCATCTACAAAGCCGGATTCCAGAAACGCACCGTGGCGTTGCCGATCACATCGGATGACGATTATTATACGTTGGAAGGGATACAGAAAAACGCAGTCCATTTTTATGAAAAGACAGGGTGCGTAGAAAATTTTACTGCATCCGATATCACCGTTGGAAATTATGTGGATGACAAGTAGGAGGGAAATATGGATAAGAGAGACGGAATGAACTATGCGCCAAAAGGAAAACCCCATCCGGTGGTGGAGAAAGGGGATTTCGTGTTCGCGGCAATCGGGCTGGACCATGGACATATCTATGGAATGGCCAACGGCCTTATTGAGGCCGGCGCATCCCTGAAGTGGGTGTATGACCCGGACCCTGCAAAGGTGGAGGCGTTTCTTGCTGCATATAAGGAGGAGGGGGCGCAGGCTGCCGGCAGTGAAGAGCAGATTTTTCATGACCCGGAAGTGAAAATGGTGGCATCTGCCTGCGTTGCCTCAGAGCGTGCCCCCCTTGGCGTCCGTGCCATGAAAGCGGGCAAAGATTATTTTGTGGACAAAGCCCCTCTGACCACACTGGAGCAGTTGGAGATGGTGAAGACTGCCATCGGGGAGACAGGAAAAAAATACATGGTGAGCTACAGTGAGCGGCTGCAGGTGGAGAGTGCGGTGTACGCGGGGGATTTGATCAAACAGGGCGCCATCGGAAGGGTCATCCAGGTCCTCGGCCTTGGACCCCATCTTTTAAATGCGCCGTCCAGACCAGATTGGTTCTTTGAGAAAGAGAAGTATGGCGGAATCCTCTGCGATATCGGCAGCCATCAGATTGAGCAGTTCCTGTATTACACCGGGGCCGAGGATGCGACGGTTGTGAACAGTGAGATTGGCAATTATGATCACCCGGAATATCCGGGTCTTGATGATTTTGGGGACGCCACTCTTGTGGGAGACAATGGTGCCATGGGATATTTCCGTGTGGACTGGTTTACCCCGGACGGGCTTTCCACGTGGGGAGACGGCCGTACTTTTATCCTGGGAACAGAGGGCTACATAGAGCTGCGCAAATACACGGATGTGGCAAAAGATGAGAATTGTGACCATGTTTTCTGGGTGGACAAAGAGGGAGAGCACTATATCAATGTGCATGGACAGGTGGGATTCCCCTATTTTGGGCAGCTCATTCTGGACTGCATCAACCGGACAGAGAATGCCATGACCCAGGCACATGCCCTGAAAGCCGCAGAACTGTGTGTCAAGGCACAGATGCTGGCCCGCAAGGTGAGATGAAAGAAGGTGTTTTCATGCTGAGGATCGGAATTGCGGGGCTGGGGGTCATATCAGCCAGCCATCTGGAGGCCATCGGAAGGCTGAAAGAGAAGGCAGTGATAGCCGCTGTCTGCGATATTGATACGATAAAGCGGGGAAAGGTGCCGGGAGCCGTGTTCTACACAGATTTGGAGACTATGTTGAAATGTGAGCGTCTGGACTGCCTCCATGTATGCCTTCCGCATCATCTCCATGTGCCTGCCGGGAGACTGGCTGCCCGCTATGGTGTCCATGTGTTCATGGAGAAGCCGGCGGGACTTGACGGGGAGGATGTGGAAAGCCTTATAGAAGACCAGGAATCCCAAAAGATCAAAATAGGCGTCTGCCTGCAGAACCGCTGTAACGAGACTACCAAAAAGATGCGGGAAATCCTAAGCAGCGGCAAATATGGGAGGCTGAGAGGCTGCAAGGCCATTGTCACCTGGGACCGCACCAGGGATTACTATACCAAAGACCCGTGGAGAGGAAAACGATCCGAGTCCGGCGGCGGCGTCATGCTGAGTCAGGCCATACATACATTGGACCTGCTGGAGTTGTTCTGCGGGAATCCAGTGTGGGTAAAAGGATTGGCGGGAAATCTGCTGCTGGAGGACATAGAAGTGGAGGATACCGCCTGCGCCCATATAGCATTTGAGGACCATGTAAGTGCTGTCTTTTATGGCACGGTGACCCATTGCAGCAATTCCAGCATTGAACTGGAAATCATTATGGAGGACGCTGTTTTCTGCATAAAGAACAACAGGCTCATCCGCCTGAAGAACCACCATGAGACTGTGCTGGCGTATGACAATATCCTGCCGGGAGGAAAAGATTATTACGGTTACAGCCATTACAATGCGATTCGTGAGTTCTATGAAGAACTGGAAGGCAGAAACGGCTCCCATACCAGGCTTCAGGAGGCTAAAAAAGTAAATGTGCTGATAGATAAGATCATGGAATCCGCAAAAAGCGGGAAGAAAGTCTATTTTTGATGATGGCAGACACACATTTATCCCAGTGCCCTATCGTTTGATCAGGCTCCCCAGTACATCTGGGGAGTTTTTGTGTTGCAAAATGCGGAAAAAACCGTTATGATAGTATCCGTACAAAAAGGAGCAGAACTATGGAGAAAAAAGAAATCCACGGTGTTGTCTTTGACATGGACGGCCTGATGTTTGACAGTGAGAGGATCGTAAAATACTCCTGGGATGTGGCGGGGGAGCGGATGGGATACGGGAAGCTGGGGGATAATATTTTTCATACCCTTGGTTTTAATGTAGACAAGAGAAAGCGCCACTTTAAAGATAAGTACGGGGAAGATTTCCCCTTCGGACAGTTCCGGGATGAATACAGAAAAGCATTCTGGGAGTATGAGGAGAAGAACGGCCTTCCGGCAAAGAAAGGGCTTCATGAACTTCTGGATGTGCTGGCACAGCGGGGGATTCCCATGGCAGTGGCAACCTCATCAAGCCACGAGTATGCAAAGAACAATCTGAAACGGGAAGGGATAACCGCATATTTTACGGCTGTCATCACAGGGAGTATGGTTTCCGAGGCAAAACCATCTCCTGAGATTTACCTGAAAGCCTGTGAAGCGCTGAAGGTCAGCCCAGCCCATGCCCTTGCCCTTGAGGACTCTTACAACGGCATACGTTCGGCCCACAAAGCAGGTATGATAACCATAATGATACCCGACCTGCTCACGGATTCCTCACCGGTGGACCAACTGCTGGACGGCAAAATGGAATCCCTGCTTGCCGTTGCCAGGTGGATTGAAAATTGCTGATATAAAAGAAATTACCAAAGGAGAAAGTTTCGATGGAGAAAAAAACATTTGTCACAAAAGAACAGTTGGATGAAATTGTAAAAAAATACCCGACACCCTTTCACCTGTATGACGAGAAAGGGATCCGGGAGAACGTGAAGGCTGTGAAAGAGGCATTTTCCTGGAATGAAGGGTTTAAGGAATATTTTGCAGTGAAGGCAAATCCCAATCCGTTCCTGGTGGATATTTTAAGAGAATACGGCTGCGGCTGTGACTGCTCCTCCTACACAGAGTTGATGCTGTCCGAAGCCATGGGCTGCACAGGGGATGACATTATGTTCTCCTCCAATGACACGCCGGCAAAGGATTATGTGTATGCCAGCAAACTGGGAGCTGCCATTAATCTGGATGATTTCACACATATTGATTTCCTGGAAAAGACCTTGGGCGCTATCCCGAAACGCATTAGCTGCCGCTATAATCCGGGCGGTGTGTTTGAGATGGGAAACGGCATCATGGACAATCCCGGAGATGCGAAATACGGAATGACCACAGCGCAGATCTTTGAAGCCTTCCGCGTCCTGAAGGAAAAAGGCGCGGAGGAATTTGGGATCCATGCATTTCTGGCCAGCAATACGGTGACAAATGAGTATTACCCGGTGCTGGCAAAAGAGCTTTTCAAGCTTGCAGTAAAGCTGGAACAGGAGACCGGGGCAGATATTAAATTCATCAACCTGTCCGGAGGCGTGGGAATTCCCTATACTCCTGATATGAAGGCCAATGATATCCGCGTGATTGGAGCAGGCGTGAAAGAAGTATATGAGGAAGTATTGGTGCCTGCAGGTATGGGAGATGTGGCGATCTATTCAGAGATGGGACGCTTTATGATGGGCCCGTACGGCTGCCTGGTAACCAAAGCCATTCATGAAAAACATACTCATAAGGAGTATATCGGTGTGGATGCCTGCGCAGTGGATTTGATGCGCCCTGCTATGTACGGTGCATATCACCATATCACCGTCATGGGAAAAGAGGACAAACCCAGTGATCACAAATACGATATTGCAGGTTCCCTGTGCGAGAATAATGACAAATTTGCAGTTGACCGCATGCTGCCTGAAATCGAAAAAGGTGACTTGCTGGTTATCCATGACACAGGTGCACACGGCTATGCCATGGGATATAATTATAATGGAAAACTAAAATCCGCGGAGATCCTTCTGAAAGAAGACGGCAGCACACAACTTATCCGCCGCGCGGAGACGCCGAAAGATTACTTTGCCACCCTGGATTGTTTTGATATTTACAGCAAACTGGATCAATAAGAGAGAGACTGCCCCAGTCCGGAGACAAGCCGGACCGGGGCGTTTTTTTATCCAAATATAGTTCAAAAACTGTCAAAGATAACCTATTGTCCCTGCTTTTTACAAAGGATATACTAAATGATATATATGAAAAAATACCCATATTCTGTGGAAAAATAAGGAGAAAACAATATGGTTGATACACTGCACTTACTCATAAAACCTGCATCCGGAAATTGCAATATGAGATGTTCCTACTGCTTTTATGCGGACGAAGCCTGCAGCAGGGAAATTCAATCCTATGGGATCATGGAGTTGGATACTGCGCAGACGCTCATAGAAAAGGCCTTGGACTATGCGGAAAAACGCTGCACCTTTACTTTCCAGGGAGGGGAACCTACCCTTGCAGGGCTATCTTATTACAGGGCATTTACAGAGATTGTCAAAAAAAACAATAAAAAGAAAATACAGACAGAATATAACATCCAGACCAACGGATACAGGATGGGGGAGGATTGGTTTCCTTTTCTGAAGGAAAATAAATTCCTGGTAGGAATCTCCCTGGATGGCGGCAGGGACTGTCACGACCGTCTGCGCAGGGATGCGAAAGGAGAAGGTACCTTTAAACCGGTCATGAAAACCATCGCAGCGCTAAAGAAACATGGAATAGAGTTTAATATCCTCACCGTTGTGACGGGGTATTCTGCCGGACATGCACAGCGGCTGTATAGTTTTTTCAAAAAGCAGGGGCTTTACTGCCAGCAGTATATTGAATGCCTGGACCCCATTGGGGAGATACAGGGAACAGGCACTTACTCCCTGTCTCCTGAGAAATACGGCCTTTTCCTGAAAAGTTTGTTTGACTGCTGGTATCAGGATATAAAAAAGAAAGCAGGGAGGCCGTCAGAGGAGAAAAGTGTTTACATCAGGTATTTTGAAAATCTGGCGGCCATACTGAAGGGGCAGGCACCGGAGCTGTGCAGTCTGCGTGGCGTCTGTGGGATCCAGTGGGTAGCAGAGGCGGACGGCAGCCTGTATCCCTGTGATTTTTATGCCCTGGATGCATGGAGGCTGGGGAATATCAAGAATAATACTTTTGAGGAGATGGATGCAAAAAGAGAAGAGCTGGGATTTATCAGGGGGTCCAGGATACTGCCAAAAGAGTGCAGAGAATGCCCGTATCTGGTACTTTGCAGGAATGGCTGCCGTCGTTTGTGCAGAACGGAAAAACAGGTGGACGGCACGTATATAAGAGGAAAGAATTATTACTGTGAGGCATACAAGGCATTCTTTGCTTATGCCCTGCCTAGACTTCAGGAGATCGTACATATATGGGAAAGATAAAAAAGAAATTACAGAGCCTGGGCCTGGGACGGAAGATTCTTCTATCCAATCTGGTGTTATTTGTGGTGCCTTGTTTGATCCTCATGCTGCTGCTTTTTAACCTTGTGCAGACAGGCGCCAATGAGAGGCTGAACAGCTCTAAGATGGTGATCCTGAATCAGATAGACCAGAACATGGAGGACATGTTCCAGGACATTATATCATATACAAATTATTTTTACTGCAACCGGGAACTGAACCGGCTGATCTCCCTGAGGGATTTTCCGGCTCCTTATGATGAAATCGTGACACAGAAGCACATCCGCAGCTATTTCAGGGAGAGCCGGATCATCTACAGTAATATGGACTACAATATGCGCCTTCTCTGCGACAACGGAAAAAATTATTCCACAGAAGATGACGGAAGTGAAAACCTAGTTTATCCCAGGCTTGAGCAGCTTATGCAGGAGGATTGGTACCAACAACTGGGGGAGAATACCAGCAGCATCAAATACATTCCCGCATATGTGAGTGAGGAATTCCAGAAGACAGAGGACGGCAGCGCCATGCGGGCTGTGCGCCTTACTAAGAATCTGAACAGCGGCAGAGTGCTTGGGATCATGGAGGTCAATATACAGCAGAAGCAGATGAAAGACATCTTCCAGGGTGGTTTGGAAAAAGAAAGCCAGCAGGTTTTTCTGATGGACGGCACAGGGCGGATCCTCTGCAGTACAGAGGACAGCCTCACGCAGCAGAGGGTGGAGGAGAAGGGGTATCTGAGCAAACTGACAGGATATGACCACGGATATTTTTCCGCTGGGATGAACGGCCGGCCGGCTCAGGTTTCTTTTGTCACAAACGAGACAACAGGCTGGAAACTGGTGATGTATGAGGAGGAAAAAGGAGCGGTATGGGCCGGAAACCGTATTTTTGTCATGATTCTCCTGGTGGCTGCTGTGTATGTCCTGCTGGCTGTGTTTATGTCTGTATACAATTCCAGATATATCAGCGGTCCGCTGCAAAAGCTGAAGGCAGACATGAAAAATGTATACAGAGGGGACCTGACTGTGCGCACTCCGGTGGAGACAACCGATGAATTCGGTCAGCTGAGCCTGCAGTTTAATCAGATGCTGGAACGGATAGAAGAGTTGATCGTTAGGCTGGAACAGGAGGAGGAGGAGAAGCGGAGCCTGGAAATGCAGGCTTTGCAGGCGCAGATAAATCCCCATTTTTTGTATAATACCCTGGCATCCATCCGCTTTCTGGTAGAAATGGATATGGGGGACCGGGCAGACCAGTCCCTTCTGGCGCTGGTGAAACTGCTCAGAAGAACCTATTCTGACAAAAGAGAGCTGATTCCTGTCGCAGAGGAGATGGAATCCCTGAAAAATTACCTGGTCCTTATGGAAAACAGATATCAGGATACCTTTGTGTGGAACCTGGAGGTGTCCGCTGAGGCAGGAGACTGCCTGATTCCCAGGATATCCGTTCAGCCCCTTGTGGAAAATGCCATTGCCCACGGTTTTTGCCAAAAAGAGGATACAGGCCATATCCTGATCGAGGCCAGGGCAGAGGGAGGGATTCTTTTGGTCCGCGTGGAGGATGACGGAATCGGGGGCAATCTGGAATATATCCGTGAGGTTTTGGCAGGAAAGGAGGAAACACACACAAAAGAACAGTTCAGCGGAATCGGAATCCGAAATGTACAGAAACGCCTGCAGATCATTTATGGTGAGGAATACGGAATTTCAGCGGAGCACACTTCTGGAGGCGGAATGCGTTTTGACATCAGGATTCCCCACAAGGCTGTGCAGAAAGGTGTAAGGACTACAGGGCAGGAGGAGATGAGAGACATAAGATGCGGATTATAATTGTGGAAGACGAAGCAGTAACCCGTAGATGGGTGAGGAAAAAAATAGAGGAACTGGATATTAATTATCATGTGACAGGGGAATTTGCTAATGGAAAACAGGCCTTGGAATACTGCAGGGAGCATGAAGTGGAGGTGGTGTTTACTGATATCCGGATGGCAGTTATGGATGGTCTGGAATTTCTGGATGAACTGAAAAAAGAGAGGGTGGTACAGCCTTACAAAGTGATCCTGAGTGCTTATGATGATTTTCATTATGCCAGACAGGCACTGAAGACAGGGGCTCATGAATTTATACTCAAGCCTGAGATCACCAAAGAGGGATTGAAATCTATTCTGGAGGAGGCCAAGCGTTTTCTTGAAAAAAGCAGAGTGCCGGAAAATACTGCGGATTCCGGCTCCGGGGAAGCGCAGCAGAAAAATATAATACTGAAGCTGATAGAAGCTGACTGCAAAGAGAAACAAGAAATTCTTATCCGGGAAATGGGGGCGTACGGCATTTCTCTGAAAGAGAAGGGGATTGTTCTGCTTTCTATATCTCTGTCAAAACAGGAAGAAAAGTATGCGGCAGCGGAAGTTGCAGAACTTTTCATGCAGGAGGAACACATAGACGGTGTCTGCATCCCCATGGAAGACGGGGAGTATCTTCTTATCTATAATCCAGGCCTGCATATGGACCGGGACGTATTCGCAAAAAAGCTGGAGGCGCTTTTAGAGATGAATCTGGGGGCGGAGGTTTATATAGGGAGCAGCGCAGGGAAAGACGGTTTTTTACATCTTAGGGATATGCTGAGACAGGCCAGGACAGCCAGGGAGAACCGTATCTTTTTCGGAATTCCGGGAATGCAGAGATATGAGACCATGTCGGTGAGCGCCGCTGCCGGGGATGGTGATTTATATTATGCTAAGGAGATGAAAGAGATTCTGGCAGCAGTGTCAGAAAATGATTTTGCAAGCGCTGAGGAGAAGATGAGAGGTGTCCTTCTGGATGCAGGAAGAAAAACCATGCTGCCCCCTGCCTACGTGAAAGCACTGTGCATTGAGCTACTGTCCTCCTGCATCCAGAAGGCCAGGACGTATGCCCTGACAGCAGCGGAAGAGGAGAAAGTCAGAAATACAGAAATGATGTTCAGCGAGCAGTTTGAGACATTAGACAGCCTGAGAAGCTGGATGTATGCCGGGATGGCCGGTATATGCAAAATCTGCAGAGAAAAGTGCAGCATAAACCAGTATTCGCTTCCGGTTCGGCAGATAATAGACCATGTGAAACAGAATTATAAACAGAAGATCTCCCTGGAAGAGGTATCGGTTCTGGTCCATTTAAATAAAAGTTATGTCTCTGTTCTTTTTAAAAAGGAGACGGGAGAGAAGTTCAGTGACTTTCTTCTACGAGTCAGGCTGGAGGAGTCCTGCAGGCTGCTGGCTGACACCAGAAAAAGCATACAGGAGATTGCAGGAATGGCCGGGTTTCCGGATGCGGCATATTTCAGCAGGGCTTTTAAGGAGCGGTATGGAAAGTCTCCTATGGAATACAGAAAGAGAATCTGAAAACCAGTCAAAAAATCCAAAGATAATCCATATTTTCCGCGGGCAGTCTGAGTAAAACCCAAAAGGCAGGGCTCGTGCAGGAAAACTGCAAAACACAGTACAAAAACAAGCGGACACGGTACATGGAAGTACAGCCCTGTTTTTCTTATACTGATCATAGAATAAAAAACAGGAGGAACTTAAAATATGAAGAGAAGAACAGCACTGCTGTGCGCGGTACTAATGGGAACAACTGCAGTCCTGGGCATGGCAGGATGCGGCAGCAAAGGGACAGAGGAGCTGGTGAAAAAAGAGGAGCAGACAACTTCTGATACCGGGAGATCATCAGGGGAGAAAACAAAACTGGTCTTTTTAAGAGGCGGGACAGAACCTGAGCGTAAAGCCTACTGGGAAAAGATGATCGCCGGTTTTGAAGAGGAGAACCCGGATATTCAGGTTGAGTATCAGGAATGTCCTTACGGAGATGACTTTGAGACGAAACTGAATACAGGATTTGCTTCCGGCACTGCCCCGGATATCATTAATTTCACCATGGCGTCTATGGGGACCAGGGTGCCCCTGGGACAGTATGCGGCACTGGATGAATATGTGGACAATTGGGAAGGCAGAGATGATTTTATGGAAAATGCCCTGAAGCTGGGCAGCATCAATGATAAGACATACGGAATCGCTGTATTTCCGGATCCCAGAATGCTGGCGTACAACAAGGAACTATTTGAGGAGGCAGGGCTTGACCCGGATACACCGCCTGCAACCTGGGAGGAAATGCTGGAAGACCACAAAAAACTGATTAAAAAAGATGACAGCGGCAATGTGGTACAGTCCGGGTTCGCCATGCCCACTTCCGGAACTTCCATGCAGCATTATATGTCTATCTTCATAGAGGAGAACGGTGTGAAGAACCTGGTGGATGAGGATAATGACGAGATCCTCTGCAACACAGACAAAGCGGTTGAAGCGGTAGAGTTCATGAAAGAGGTTGCGGATGCCGGAGTCATTCCCTTTGACTGTTCCAATTCCGAGCAGGACCCTTTCGGTATGGGAACCGCAGCTATGGGCATTGTGACGGATCAGACGTTTAAGCAGTTAAATGATGGCGCCCTGAAAGGAAAGATTGCGCTTGCCAGTCCGCTGAAAAACACACAGCAGGCAACCTTCTGCGGCATGAGCTTTCTGTTTATGAGCGGTGAGACACGGCATAAAGAGGAAGTATGGAAGTTTATTGAATATGTATCCAGCCCTGAGAGCATGTGGACGAGATATGAGGATCTGGGAACCACGCCGATCAGGGAATCCCTGAAAGATAAGTTTATTGAGCAGGACCCTGAGACAAATCAGGTCATCTATGATTCTATTAACTGCGGAACCGGGTCGCCGAAAGTGCCCTATGCCAATTCCGTTTACAATATTATCAATGAAGCTATGGAAAAAGTAATGTATGATGTGGAAAGTCCAAAGGCAGCCATGGATGCGGCAGCGGATAAGATACAGGAAGAAATAGACAATCAGTAAATTCTCAAAGAGGTACTAAATGCTGATAAAAAGGAGGAATTTACATGATGAAAAAAGCAAACGCCGTGAGAAAAAAGAACAGAAATGACAATTGTGCGTATCTTATGATTCTGCCGGCCTACTTCGTTTTCACAGTCTTTATCCTGGTACCCATTGGAGTTGTGATCTATTACAGCGTAACGAATTTTAATCTCTATTCACCGCCGGAGTTTGTGGGGATGAAGAATTACCTGAACCTGTTTAAAGATGCCGATTTTCTGGTATCTGTTAAAAATACATTGCTGTATACTCTGGGCACCTTGTTTCCCCAGTTGTTTCTGGGGCTTATGCTGGCAGTGATGCTGTACCGGAAGTCAAAGCTTATTCCCATTTTCAGAACAGCTTTTTACCTTCCAAATGTTATGTCCATGGTCTGCATGTCCATGGTGTGGCTGTGGATCTATGATCCCACCTTTGGCCTCTTAAACAGTCTGTTAAAAGTATTTGGATTATCCGCTAAGCAGTGGCTGCAGGACCCTAAAATGGCTATGTTCTGTGTAATCCTTATGAGTATCTGGAAGAGCTGCGGATACAGTATGGTGATCTTCCTGTCAGGACTTACCTCCATACCGGATTCCCTGTATGAGGCGGCAAGCCTTGATGGGGCGGGGAGCCTTCATAAGTTTCTGCATATTACCTGGCCCCTGTTAAGACCCACCACCTTTTTTCTGCTCGTGACGGGAATTGTGAACAGCTTTTCTGTATTTGAACAGATTAATATCATGACAGCAGGCGGGCCTTTGAATAAGACCACGACCATTGTGCACCAGATTTACAGAAGAGGTTTCCTGGAATTTAAGATGGGTTATGCCAGTGCCCTGTCTGTTATGCTGCTGTTGTTTTCCGTGCTGATCACCGTGCTGGTATTCCGGTTTGGAAGCGGCGGGCAGGTTGTGGATGTATCATAAGGAGGATAAAAAACGTGAAGAAAAAGAAGGTATATCACATACTCTGGATCATTCTCATGAGTGCGCTGACAATCCTAATGCTGGTACCCATTATAATGATGATCACAACAGCGGTTAAGCCCATTGAGGAAATCCGTTCTGCAGTATTTCACCTGCTGCCGCAGACCTTTACATTGGATAATTTTAAAGAGGCCATGAGCGCGGGGCCCTGGAATCTGTTTTTCAGAAATTCCCTGTTTATCACACTGGCCGCTGTGGTGTTCTCCCTGCTGTTTAATTCCATTGCGGGATATGCATTTGCCAGGCTTAGATTTAAGGGGTCAAAAGTGCTTTTTATGTTTCTCTTAATAGGGCTTATGATGCCGCCCCAGGTGACCATGCTCCCCACCTTCCTGATCATGGCAAAATTCCCGCTGATGGGGGGGAACAGCCTGTTTGGAGCTGGCGGAACAGGAATGATAAATACCTATGCCGGACTTGTGATCCCTCTTGTGGCAGGCTCTTTCGGCGTATTTCTCTGCAAACAGTTTTACGAGAATTTCCCCCAGTCCCTGGATGAAGCGGCAGAGATAGACGGAACCAACAAGTGGCAGACCTATTTTATGATATATCTGCCAAACTCAAAGGCGATCCTGGCTACCCTGGGACTGTTAAAAGGAGTTTCTGTGTGGAATGATTATCTCTGGCCTTTGATCATGACCAACTCTGAAAATATGAAAACCGTACAGCTTGCGCTTACCATGTTCAAGACAGACGGCTACATACAATGGGGACAAATGATGGCAGCCTCCGTGCTGGTGGTCATGCCCATGATCCTGCTGTTTCTATGCGCACAGAAATACTTTGTACAGGGCATCGTCACTTCAGGATTGAAATAGGAAGGAGAAAAATTAATGGAAAGGCCTAATATTATTTTTTATTTTACAGACCAGCAGAGGCATGACACGCTGGGGTGTTACGGGCAGAAGCTGGATATCAGTCCGAATCTGGATGCATTGGCAGAGGAGGGGGTGCTTTTTGAGGAGGCTTATACAGCCCAGCCGGTGTGCGGGCCATGCAGGGCATTGTTTCAGACCGGACAGTATCCCACAGCGATCCATTGCTTCCGCAACGCACAGCCTCTCCCTATGGATGTAAAAACGCTGGCCGATTATCTGGAGGAGGCCGGATATGAGACCGCTTATGTGGGAAAATGGCATCTGGCAAGTGAGAGGAAGGATTACGGCACTCCGCCCATTGTGGATTATGAGACAAGGGCAATCCCTCCGGAGAGAAGGGGCGGATACCGGGGATACTGGAGGGCAGCCGACCTTCTGGAATTTACATCCCACGGCTACGGCGGGTATGTATTTGACGAGAATATGCAGAAGTGTGAATTTAAAGGATACAGGGCAGACTGCATAACAGATTTTGCCCTTGATTTTTTGGAACAGTATGAGGGGGAAAAGCCGTTCTTTATGACAATCTCCCATATTGAACCCCATCATCAGAATGACCGGCAGTGTTATGAGGGGCCGGCAGGTTCAAAGGAACGGTTCCGGGATTTTGAACTGCCGGGTGACTTGGCGGCGCTTCCCGGGGATGCCAGGGAAATGTATCCGGATTACCTGGGGTGCTGCAAAAGCCTGGATGACAACCTGGGAAGGCTGGTAGAGAAGCTGAAAGAAAAAGGGATTTACAGGAACACGGTCATTATCTACAGTTCTGATCATGGGTCCCATTTCCGAACCAGAAACAGGGATGAGCATCTGTGCGGTGGAGATGATTACAAAAGATCCTGTCACTCTGCCTGTCTGCACGTGCCCCTGGTGATTTCGGGGCCGGGATTTCAGGGCGGCAAAAAAGTAGAGGAGCTGGTGAGCACTGCAGGGCTGCCAAAGACGATTCTGGCTGCAGCAGGAGTGGATGTGGGGGACGCCATGATAGGGGAGAATCTGAAAGAAATCGCAGATGGGAACCTGCAGCACCATACAGACCGGGTATTTGCCCAAATCAGCGAAAGCAGGGTGGGACGCTGCATCCATACAAGAGATTGGCTTTACAGCATACATGCTCCCGGGCTAGACGGCAGCTTGTACCCTTCCAGCGGCTATTATGAGGAAGATTTCCTCTATGATTTAAAAAATGACCCATATGAGTTGACGAATCTGGCAAAAGATGATAAGTATAGAGCTATCAGAGCGCAGCTTGCAAAGGAACTTCAGGAGGAGATGAAAAAGGCCGGGGAAGAGGTTCCGGTCATCGCACCTTCCTGATCAGGCTGCCTTGAATAAACCAGAAAGGACAGCAGTAAATATATGGACGAATTACTCTATGGCGTGGCATATTATGACGAATATATGCCTTATGACAGGCTGGAAAAAGATGTTGCAATGATGAAAAAGGCAGGGATCAATCTGGTAAGGATCGCGGAATCCACCTGGAGCACACTGGAACCACAGGATGGGGTGTTTGATTTTTACCATATTGACCGGGTTCTGGATGCCATGGAGGAGGCAGGTATCCACGTGATCGTGGGCACGCCTACTTATGCCATTCCGGCCTGGATGGAGAAAAAGCATCCGGATGTGATGGCAGTGACCAAACAGGGCCGGGGTATCTACGGGGCAAGACAGATCATGGACATCACCAACCGCCATTATTTGTTTTATAGTGAACGTGTCATAAGAAAACTGATGGAGCATGTGAAGGACAGAGCGTGTGTCATAGGCTATCAGATCGACAATGAGACAAAATATTACGGGACCGCAGGGGAACGCGTACAGGAGGCATTTACTGCTTATTTGAAAGATAAATTCCGGGGTGATGTGGAGGCGATGAACCGGGAATTCGGCATGAATTACTGGAGCAACGCCCTGCACTCCTGGGAGGATTTTCCCGATGTGAGAGGGACTATCAACGGCAGTCTGGGCTGTGAATTTGAAAAATTCCAGCGGGGCCTGGTGACGGAATTTCTGTCCTGGCAGGCAGCCCTTGTGGGGGAATATAAGAGGGAAGACCAGTTTGTCACACAAAACTTTGATTTTGAGTGGAGGAACCATTCCTTTGGTGTACAGCCGGAGGTAAACCATTTCCATGTATCCAAATGCCTGGATGTTGCAGGGTGTGATATCTATCATCCAACCCAGTCAAAGCTCACGGGGAAGGAGATCGCTTTTGGCGGGGATTTGACACGTTCCTTAAAGCAGGACAACTACTATGTGCTGGAGACCGAGGCTCAGGGCTTTACCCAGTGGGTGCCTTATGACGGACAGCTCAGGCTGCAGGCATTTTCCCATCTGGCAGGCGGAGCGGACTGTGTGGAATACTGGCACTGGCACTCCATCCACAATTCCTTTGAGACTTACTGGAGGGGGCTGTTAAGCCATGATTTTGCCGAGAACAAGACATATGGGGAAGCAGTGGTCATCGGAAATGAAATGAAGCGTCTGGGAAGCCATTTGCTCCATTTGAAAAAAGAGAATAAGGCTGCCATTATGGTGAGCAATGAAGCGCTGTCAGGTCTGAAATGGTTCCCGATCCAGGGCAGTCTGGAGCAGAAGAAATCCTACAACGATGTGGTGCGCTGGATTTATGATGCCCTTTATGAGATGAATGTGGAATGTGATTTTGTGTCACCGGAGGCGGAAAATCTGGAAGATTATAAGATGCTGATCCTTCCCGCGCTCTACTGTGTGCCGGAGGAGACGCTTGTCAGGATCCGGAGATTTACGGAGAACGGCGGATGTCTTCTGGGTACGTTCAAGACTGCTTATGCCAATGAGAATGTGAAAGTTTACCACGATTCCCAGCCTCATATCCTGTCTGAATGCTTTGGGATCCTGTATAATCAGTTTACATACCCGGAGGATACATACCTGGAAGGCAGGCTTTGCAGCAGAGAGGAGAAAGAGGGAGCAGAGGTATTCATGGAATGTATTCAGACAAAGGGGGCAGAGACGGTTCTTCGGTATGTGCATGACAACTGGGGCCAGTATGCCGCAGTGACAGAGAATACGTTCGGCAAAGGAAAAGCCGTGTACCTGGGATGCATGTTCAGCCCAAAACTGCTGAAAAAACTGTTGGGAGAACTTTTAAAAGACTGCCAGATCCATCCGAATCCAGGTTCCTGCGGATTCCCGGTCATTGTGCGGGGCGGCAGAAACCAAATGGGAAAACAGGTGTATTATTTCCTCAACTATTCCGGAGAGAAACAGGAGGCTGCGTGCCCGGAGGGAACATGGACAGAGCTGTTTTCAGGGGAGACCAAGAGGGCAGGGGAAACGTTGTTATTACAGAAATGGAACCTTTTGATCCTGGAAGAACAATAACCATTATATGACCATTTCGCGTACGAGTCCGGCTTGCCGGACTCGTTGTCTGTTGCATGGGAACGTACCAAAGACTTTTTGGGAACAGCGGCCATGCCTGGACGCGGGAACCCTGCAGAGCCTACTTTCCCACTTGATAGCGGCAGTATTTCCTGCATCCAAACAGGCAGGCGGAGACCAGAATAATGCCTGAGATCAGATAACTGCCTACACGGTAAGCAAAGGGCCACGAGGTCAGTTCATGGAACGGCAGGAAGAACGGAAGACAGTTGAACAGCATCCGGAGCAGCATTACGATCCTGCCGGGCCCCATTTCCACAAGGAAAACGGTGTAAAGGGCTGCAGGGAGCAGATAAGCGGCAGCGGACCACAGCAGAGTGGAAAAAGAGCTCTTTTTTACAGAGGAAATATACAGCGTTATGGCAGCGGTCACGAGAACTGAGAAAAGCCCTGCCAGCAGATAAACCAGCAGTACGGCACCGGTGGTCCTTTTGGGGTCGCCATTCCAAAATAGATTGCCTGTGATCAAGTCGGGAAAAGAAAGGCCTGCGCTGACCGCAAGGCCGTCGCTGCCGTAAATAGACAGAAAGGCTCCCGCCAGAAGCAGGGTAAACAGAAGGTATATGCCGCCTGCCCACGCAAATGCTGCAAGTATCTTGGCAGCCGCTGTCTTTGTCCTTCCGTTTTGTGTGGTCAGCAGAATTCCGGCAGCCTGTCCCGCGTACTCTTCCGAGAAGACAGGAGCACAGGAAATGATCACCAGCGCAGAGACGATCCAGAGGATCATCATATGCATTTCACTGAAGGTGTTGTCCCAGCCGCCGATATAGCCGTATACATATTCTCCGTTCATCATTTCCGCGGCATAATTGTCGTCCGTACCGGCAATGGCAGTGGGGACACCCTCCTGGGATCTGGAGTTGGAAAGGCGGATGGTCACAAAGCGGCTGGTGGAATTGGCATAATAGCCAGGTGCAGTATCGCCTGTATCCAAATCATCATCATTTATATACCAGCCAAATTCTGCTATGACAGCCTCCGCCTTTTCCCGGGTCAGGGGGCCTGCGTAGCGGCGGGCGATTTCCCGGTTATATTGAATGGCGTCTGTTCTTCTCAGACAGGTACCGTTATCAAAAGCAGATTCTGTGCCAAGGACAGACATCTGAACATAGGCGGCCATGAATAAAAAGCCCAGCAGTGCTCCGGCTATAAGTATTTTCCTGGAACAGATTTTGTACAATTCATTTCGGAACAGCATATCAGCACACCTCCCTGTTTTCTGTGACATAGAGATAAGCGTCTTCCAGGTCAGGCTGTACTTGGCTGGCATGGGGAGAGGGACAAGTACGGGAGAGAATGCGCAGCCGCAGGTTTTCTCCTTCTGTCCTCACATTGCACACAGGGAATTGTTCCTGAATGGCTTCTGCCTCCTGGGGGGAGGCTGTAACTTCCCATACATGTCCGGAGGCCGTCTGGAGCAGAGCGTCCGGTGTCTGATCTTCTATGATCTTCCCCCTGCGCATGATCAGTATCCTGTCAGCAGCATTTGCCACATCCGACACTATATGAGTGGAGAGGAGCACCAGCCTGTCATGTCCCAGAGAGCTGATGATATTTCGGAAACGGATGCGTTCCTTTGGGTCAAGGCCTGCCGTGGGTTCATCCAGCAGCAGGATCTTCGGGTCATTGAGCAGTGCCTGGGCAATCCCCAGCCTTCGTATCATGCCTCCTGAGAGATGTTTGATTTTCCGCTTTTCCTCCTCCTGGAGCCCTGTAAGCTTCAGCATTTCCCTATATCGGGTCAGTGCTCGTTCTCTGGGAAGTGCTTTTAGGGATGCCAGATAGAGTAAGTAGCGTTTCACTGTGAAGTCGGGGTAATAACCAAAATCCTGGGGCAGATATCCCAGCAGGGTGCGGTAGGATGCCCCCATTTTATGGATGGAAATGCCGTCCAGTGTTACCGCCCCTATATCGGGCATGAGAATACCGCAGAGGATGCGCAGTAGTGTAGTCTTACCTGCGCCGTTTTCCCCGAGAAGCCCGTATACACCGTTTTTCAGTGTGAAAGAGATATGGTCTGCGGCTGTCTTTTCTTTATAATGTTTTGTTACATTTTGTGCTTTTAATTCCAGCAAAATTCTTTACCTCCTGTGGTTAAACTGTAAAACAGCCTGTGCAGCTCTATGGCCAGAATCACAATTCCGGCTGCCAGTGCCATGGCCCATAGGGGCAGATAGAGGCTCTGGTACGCTTTTGGAAAGGCTGCGGGAAACAGGGAAAACAGGAAGACAAGCAAAAGGGTTCCGCTCAGGATCATTTTCTGGGAGGAGAGCCTTCTTGTTGACAACAGGAAAAAATAGCAAACATGGGAAAAAATAAATGGGACAAGCAGATACAGACAGAGGGCAAAAATGCTGTATTCTGTCTGATCCCGAATACCGAAAAGCAGCAGAGTCAGAATACATAAGTTTACACCCGCTGAAAAAAACAGTTTTACCGCCCAGATCTGTCCCAGGTTAAAGCAGCAGCTCTGTTCCAATTCTGCCATACGGCAGGAACGGCTTTTAGCCAGTTCCAGCACAGCCGCCAGACCCAGACCGGAGGAAAGGGCGCAGACAGGCGGCAGAATGTTTTCGCTGCCCTTTATCAAAGAACCAAAACAGGTCAGCAGGACAACCGCAGCGATCAAAAAGAAAGACTGTATGATCCAGTATTCCAAAGATATATAATGTATTTGGTCCAGCAGCAGCTTTGGCATGGAAATCTGTCTTTTCAGATTTAACGCGTCTATCTCAGCACGGACGGTTTTCAGGGAAGCTTCTTTTTTTCCCCGGTTTACGGGGATGCGTGGTACAGGTATTTTTGTGTCAGCCATAAAAATCCTCCTTCCTTAATGTGCGCTTCAATTTGTCCATGCCCTGCTTCATGCGGGATTTCACCGTGGATGTACTGGTGCCGGTAATCTGCGCGATCTCTCTGTGCTTCAGGCCGTAGAGACTGTGAAGGACAATAACTTCCCTCTGGATATCCGGCAGTTTCATAAGCGCCTGCACCAACTGTCTGGAACGTTCTTCCCGGATAACAGCCCCCAGCAGATCGTCCTGTATCCCGGAGCTGTCAGCCCAACGGATGGCCGGATTTTCCGGGGCGGATTTTTCCAGAGGTGTAAAGGTAAGATGACGGTGGGAGACTGCTTCCCCGGTGAAATAGTCAAAACAGACATTTCTGGCTATGGTAAGAAGATAGCCTTTCAGGTTTTTATAACGGTAGTTGTCCACATAGCGGATGAAACGAAGAAAAGTTTCCTGCGCCAAATCATAGGAAAGATCGGGGTTGCCGGTCTGGTAACAGCAGAAGCGGTAAATGTCGTCGTAATATTTTTCCGCCAGCAGATTCAGGTATTCTTTTCTGCCGTTTTGTATTTCTTTGATCATTTTTCTGTCATCCATAGACTCCCCCCTTCCTGTCTTCCATTATATATAACCCGGAAAGGAAGAAAAAGGTTTTATTTTTTTACAATATCCTGTAAACGCGCTTCACAGTGCGGCACATGTTCTGGCGCATAAACCACAGCCAATGCATGAAGCTGTATCAAAGTAGCGAAAACGCTCATAATCGTTCCGGCATCGGGCAGAGGGGAATTGTACAATGAGGCTGGACAGGTTGCTTTTGAAGATTTGCTTGACGGTTAAGAGAAGCCCGATGATACCGCTGATAAAAATATTACAGATCAAAAAGTATATCATAAGATCAGCCATGCGAACCGCCCCCTTTCTTTGGACGTTTGGAAAGGAGGGAGCGAAGCGTGTTTATTTCTGTTTCGGACAGTTTACCGTTTTCAAGATAGGAAGACAGCATACTGGTAATGTCTCCATCATAGTAACGATCCAAAAAGGAGTCGCTTTCCTGATTGATGTATTTGCTCTCCTGTACTAACGGCGTATAAACAAATATCCTGCCCTGTTTTTCGTAGGATAGGACTCCTTTGGTTACGAGACGTTTGATCAGAGTCTGTATTGTCTTTGGACTCCAGGCTGTAGTTTGTAATAATTTTTCGGTTATCTCATTGGTATTGACCGGCGCATATTGCCATACGATTTTCATAACTTCGAATTCGGCTTCAGATATTTGCGGTAAGGCAGCCATGATAAATCCCTCCATAAATCTTACATGTGTAATAAAAGTATTATAGACAATATCATAATGCTTGTCAATTTCAAGAAGTTCATTATCTGCGGCTTTCTGGCCCCAGACTGCGGACAGGTCTGGGGGAGAGGGCAGGTACTGGGCAAAGTTGGATGCACGCCGGATAATGAAAAATCTGCCAGCTTTATACCTCAGCTTTTGACTTAGGGTAACAGAAAATAAGCAGCATTAGTAAAAATAGGAATATCCCGTGGGGATCAAGTGCTGAAAGGTACCTGATCCTACGGGATATTCCTATTTTGGGGTAAAGGACTTAAAAATCGGTATAAACCGACAGCCCCCGGTTTATCTTAGCGTAACCTTTGTTTACTTAGTCATAACCCTGCAGCCGTTCACCGGCAGCTTGGGCAGGTATTCAAAATACCAGTTCTGCCGTTCACCGGAATATTTCAGTATGGCAGGTATCCACGCATTAGAGACCTGCACATACACATATTGTTCCGGATGAACGGGTATCTTCTTGCTGCCGCCATTCTCTTTGAGAACACAGGTACGGCCGTTATTCATTAAAGTTCCTATCATGTGTTAAGCCTCCTTTACTCTTTTTATAATAAGAGTATATATGGTAATTATGACCATTTCTTGGAAAAAATGTGAAGGGTTGGTGATATTTGTGTGAAAAGAGTAAAGTTTTTATGAAAAGCAGAAAAAATCCTGCTATTTTATGGGATGTGAAAAAGAAATTATGGAGATAGCGGGATTTGAACCCGTGACCTATACGTTGCGAACGTATCGCTCTCCCAGCTGAGCTATATCCCCAAAAAGAAATGGAAGCAAGGAGGCTCGAACTCCTGACCTTTCGCGTGTGAGGCGAACGCTCATCCCGGCTGAGCTATGCTTCCATATAAAATATTATAGCACTTTGTTTTCAAAATGCAAGAGAATTTCAGGTAAGATTAATTTGTATATCACAAATTTTTGTAGTATAATCCCAGTTAAAGATTTATATAAGAAAGGATGCAGCAGCATTTTTGTAAAAATCGGAAGTAGCAGCGGATTTTTATGAAATCTGACTGGATAGCTGGGACATATGTATAAATTACTGTTTGTTGATGATGATAAAGCCCTTCTTAAAATGCTGGAGAATTATTTCCGTTTGAGAAGATACCGCATTCTGCTGGCAGAGGATGGTATGGAGGCGTTGGAGAAAATTGAGGATGTCCCGGATTTGATCCTGCTGGATATCAATATGCCCCGCATGGACGGCATGGAGCTGTGTGTGAAAATACGGGAATTGGTCTCCTGTCCGATCCTGTTTCTAACTGCCAGGGTAGAGGAGCAGGACAAGGTAAACGGCCTTCTGGCAGGGGGGGATGATTATATACTCAAACCGTTCAGCCTGAAAGAACTGGAGGCAAGGATCTCGGCGCATATAAAGCGGGAGGAGAGGAACCGGCACAAGACCCGCTTAAAATACAGGGAGGGCCTGCTGCTGGACTACAGTGCCAGGAAGGCAATGTTTGGGGACAGGGAACTGGAACTGACAAAGCTGGAATATGATATCGTAGAATTTTTATCCGGGAATCCCGGACAGGTATTTGACAAAGAAAGAATTTACGAAAAAGTATGCGGCTATGATGCGGAGGGTGACAGCCGGGTGATCACGGAATTGATCAGAAGGATCCGCAGAAAAATGGGGGAATATACCGGGACAGAGTATATTGAAACCGTATGGGGAAGTGGGTACCGATGGAAAAAATAAAAAATCTTTCGCTCAGGAAAACAATCATACTCTATGTGGCTGCTGCACTGATACTCACGTTTTTTATCTCCTCAGGCATTATCCTGACGGCGGAACAGACGCAGAAACACATATGGGGCCAATACACTGACAGTGATATACTGTCGGGTCATGAAGTGGGGTACGGATATATTGCTGAAGTGGAAAGACCTGACAAAAACCATATGCTTTACCGGGACTACATGATATCACAGATCTGCGATGCGGTTGAAACCTGGACCATGCTGTTTCTTCCCATGACGGGAAGCATTATCGCGGTTTTCTGTTTTTACAGGGATAAGATCAAAGAACCTCTTGAAATTCTCACAGAGGGTTCCAGAAAGATACAGGAAAACCGTTTGGATTTCCCTGTGCATTACAGGAAAAAGGACGAGATGGGACAGCTCTGCCGTGAGTTTGACCGGATGCGTTCCCAGCTCCAGGTAAATAACAAGAAGCTCTGGAACATGGTGGAGCAGGAGCGGACTCTGAAGGCTGTCATTGCACATGATATCCGTTCCCCTCTTGCCGTGCTCCGGGGATATCAGGAGACCCTTATGGAACAGTTAAGTGAGCAGGATACAAAAGAGATACTGCAGTCCGGTATGCAGCAGATTGACCGGATGAATGCTTTTGTAGAGCAGATGCGGCGGCTGTCAGGGATTGAAGAAAGAGAGATCCATTATGAGAAAATAGAAACGGCTGTACTGCTTCGGTATATGGAAAATACGGCAAAGATTCTGGCAGACAGGGAAGAGTGCCGGGCCGTGATAAAATCAGAGGATATACCGGAAAGCTTTCTGGGGGATTATTCTGTCATCTGTGAGGTTTTTGAAAATCTTCTGGGAAATGCAGTGCGGTATGCCAGGTATATGATCCTTATTTCTTTGGAAGTTTCTGAGGATAAGCTTTTTATATGCCTTGGGGATGACGGAGAGGGATTTCACGGGGAGGAGGACGAAATCACAAAACCTTTCTATCATGATAACCTGGCAGATGATTTGAAACATTTTGGACTTGGCATGTATTTGAGCAAATTATACTGCGAAAAGCATGGAGGTAAGCTGCTTTTAGGCAGTGCCCATATAGGGGGTGCCTATGTAAAGGCGGGGTTTCATGTGCAGAGAATAGAATAGAGACAGAAAGTATGCAGTGCCGGAAGAAATTCCGGCCTTTTTGTTGTCTTTTTGTTGTTATTTATAGTTTATGATCAAAGCATAACAAGGAGGAATGCATTATGAAGGTTATAATCAAAAAAGAGCTGAAAGGGTTTTTGAAAAATCCGATCTACTATGTGGGAATTCTGCTGATCGTTTTTGGACTTTTTCAGATCCTGCAGCCGTATCTGAAGCTGCATTACTGGGAAAATGATGCGCAGGTTGCGTCTGCCAGGCTGAAAAATATAGCAGATGCAGATATTATGGACGGATATCTGCCGGCAACAGAGGAGGAGCAGATTGAGCTGGCCTTGCCGGATATCTGCAGAGAACTCAGGGAATCATTGGATGTCAGCAAGGAAGAAACCGATGCGATAACAGAAATGTTTCTGAAAGAGAAATACAAGCAAGACGAAATTATGGATTATCTGATTGACCATTACAGCTACACCAACATGGATTATTACTTTCAGGAGGCAGAGCTTAGACAGGGGAGCGCAGAGGAAGTTAACGCGTACATGGAAGAAAAATTCGGACAGATGCGCTATTCCGAATATTTTGCCAGGAAATTCGCAGATTTTGCAGGACTGTTCTTCGTGTTTTTTTCCGCTGTGTTAATGGCATTTTTATTTCTGCAGGATACAAGAAAAAACACTTATGAACTTCTCCATACGAAACCTGTTTTGGCGTGGCAGTATGTGTTAGGGAAAATCACGGGAGGTTTTTTGGCACTTTTGCTGCCCCTTGCTCTCATCACTTCCTTTTTCACTTTCTTATGTCTGCAGAATGGAAAAAACCAGGGATTTCCGGTAGCTGTGTGGGATTTATTGGGAGCGGCATTTGTGTATATTCTGCCAAATCTGCTGATGGTCATCTGCGTATATGCCCTGACGGCATTTATATTTAAAAACCCGCTTCCGGCCACACCGCTTTTGATCCTTTACATGGTTTATTCAAATATGGGGAGTATTGGACCGGATGGAAAGTACGGGTATTACGGAAGACCGCTGGCTATTATCGTGCGTTTTCCGGGGCTGCTTTTGGACACTTCCCCGCCGCCGCTGGCTGTTATGAACCAGACCATGCTTCTTTTTGCGGCAGCCGGAGTTATTTGGGGGTGTATAAAGATTTGGAAGAAAAGGAGGGTATAGATGAAAGAGATTAAAATATGTCTGCCGCCTTACAAAATGATCTGTGCCTTTTTCTTTATCTTCATTTTGGCGCTTGTCAGGGGGATTTCTGCTGTAGATGAGATTGGGCCTACGATTGATACCTATATTGCCCTGCTGACACTTGTCCTGTGTGCAGATACCTGTTATCAGGAGATTCCCGGAGGTGCCTGGGAGATCCTGGCTATCAAACCGGGAAAAATACAAAGGAGAACGATCATGCGGCGTTTTGCTGTACAGTTTGTATTTTTGATCTGGGTGGCAGCGGCGGGGTATGGTATGTTTTATCTTGTACAGCATCCATATATAGCAGGAAAGGAACCCAACCGGTTTTTAACCGCAATGACGGCAACAGCGGCGAGTATTGTTATGTTTGAGGCTGTCCCTGTATTTTTTACTAAAGTCACAGGCAGCCTTTGGGGTTCAGTGGGGGCCTCGGCTGTCCTCTGGTTTTTCCTCATATCCAGCAACGCGGTAAAACTGCCGGCTTTTCTTCAGATCTTTGCCTTCGGAGGCAGTACCATGGAGGCGGGAGATATGAGCTGGCTCAGTGGAAAAGCAGCAGCACTGGTCATTGGAGCAGTCTGCATCTGGGCAGTTGGTGATTTTGGCAGACACACAGTTAGAAAGAAGAAAGAAAGGGTATAGGTGAGTATATGTCAATTCAGATAGAAAATGTAACGGTTGCGTTTCAAAAAGGGGTAAAGGCCCTGGATGATATTTCTTTTACAATTCCATCCGGAGTTTATGGGCTTCTTGGGGAAAATGGTGCTGGCAAGACCACACTGATGCGGGTGCTTGCCACACTGCTTGGGCCGGATTCCGGGGAAGTGAGGATGAATGATTTGCTATACAGGGAGAGAAATTATCCTTCCATTCAGAAGAAAATAGGATATCTTCCACAGGAACTTTCTCTGTATCCCAATCTGACGGTCCGGGAGTGCCTGGAATATCTCGGGGCAATGTCCGGTATCGCAGAGGGGGAATGCAGGAAGCGGATCGACTATTACCTGAAGAAAACAAGCCTGGAGGAACATCAGAAAAAGAAAATGAAACAATTATCCGGGGGGATGAAACGGAGAGTGGGTTTGGTTCAGGCACTTTTAAATGAACCGGAGTTTCTTATTGTGGATGAACCCACAACGGGGCTGGACCCGGAGGAGAGGATCCGTATCCGGAATCTTCTGGTGGAATTTGCTGTGGGGCGGACCGTATTATTCTCCACTCATGTGGTGGAGGATCTGGCGGCAGCCTGCAGCCAGTTGTCTGTGCTGAAAAAAGGGAAAATGCTTTACAGCGGTTCTGTGAGTGAGCTGCTGAAACTGGCAGATGGGCATGCCTGGATATGTAAAACAGAAGAGGAGCAGCAGGTGCGTCTGCTGGAACAGAAATATCATGTCTCCTCCAAACAGATCCTGGAGGATGGCATGACCATCCGGGTGATCAGTCCGGTGAAGCCGGAAGTGCCGTGCAGTCCGGCGAAAGTGACATTGGAAGACGCATACATTTATGTGTCGAATTTCTAAATATTTGGATACAGGCAGGCCGCGGTTCAATGAATTCCGCGGCCTGCCATTTTCTATGCTGTGAGTCGGTTTTTCGTGTATGAAACATCTTTTGAGCTGTAAGTCCCTAACGGTTACCTGAAATTATTCATTGCCGGAGAAGGAGCATTTTCTTCCTGTGTGTTTCCGGAATCTGTGCTGTCTCCCAGTGTGACAGAGACCGTTTTCTCCTCATAGCTGTTGTTTTGGCCCGGAACCTGCAGTGCCACATCCACGGTTTCGCCGGCCTTATAATACTGGAGCAGACTCTGTAGCTGGCTGATGTCTGTGATAGATGTACCATCAAATTTTGTCAGGACACTTCCGGAAGAGATGCCTGCTTTTTCGGCTGCACTGCCGGAAACGACTTCTGAGATGTACACACCTTTTGGAAGGCCATAGATTTCTTCTGCTTCACTTGTAACATCAGCACCTTTGATTCCCAGACTGCCCTGTTCCCCTTCAGAAACTTTTTCACGGGTGGTTTTGTTCATAAGTGTTTCGATAATGTCAGAGGCCCTTGACATGGGGATGGCATATCCCATGCCTTCTACTTCTGTGGAGGCCAGTTTTGCGGAGTTGATGCCAACGACCTCCCCGTTCATATTGAGAAGGGCACCGCCGCTGTTTCCGGGGTTGATGGCAGCATCTGTCTGAATATAAGTAGCAGAACCGGAGTCATCTGTGCTGGCACCCGTCTGGGAAGAGGAACCGGAAAGTGTACGGTTTACAGCGCTTGCGATACCTGTTGTGACGGACTGTCCGTAGCCCAGTGCATTACCAATGGCTACAACCTGCTCCCCTACCTTCAGGGAATCAGAATCACCGATGTTAGCCACTGCGATCGCTGACATGGTTTCATCGGAAATACTGTCAAGCGGTACTGCGATAACAGCTAAATCGTTCTCTGGGTCCGTACCTTTTACTTTTGCTTCCAGTACATTGTTGTCAATGAAACATACGGAAAGGGTATCTGCGTTTTCCACAACGTGATTGTTTGTCACAACTAAAAGTTCCGTATCATTTTTTCCGATGATAATACCAGAACCCTGGCTTTCTGTCTCCTGCGTCTGTGGATATCCGCCGTATCCGAACTGGCTGAAATAATTCCGGACTTCCTGTACGGATTTGTTCGTTATGGCAACAATGGAGGGCATAGCCGATGCTGCGATATGGGACACATCCAGGCTTCCCGTGATCGTACCGGAACCGCTGGAAACTGCTGTTGTTTTCAGAAGGCTGGATTTTGAACTATCACCGCTGTCTCCTGAGGCACCGGAGGAAGCTGCTGGCGCATTTGCGGTGTAAATATGATTGACCGCCTGGAAAGAACCGGCTGCCACGGACCCGAAAAGAACAGCACTCAGAGTCAGGGTACCAATGCGTTTTGCAAGGTTTTTCTTCTTGTTTCTGCTGCGTTTGGATGGCTTTTTATCAGATTCCGGTGATCCTGTAGGGCCGTCTGAAAGAATCGGATAGTGGGACTGCTCGTTGTTATTGTTGTTATCTGAATTAAAATCATAGTAGTTTGACATAATGAATTCCTCCTCAATTTTACGTTTATTATTATTTGTTTGTGTTTGTATGTTGCTGCCTCTTTGTTTATGTCTATAGAATATCGGATAATTATGGTGAAAATGTTTTGATTCTGTGATGAAATTGAGGAGGAAGTGTGTAAATTTGGTGAACTGATGTGGGATGGGGAATAAATGACTTGATGGATATAGAAAAGGGGCTATCTCATTTTGATAGTCCCTTTGGCTAAGCTTATATTTTTGAGAACCGATACTCCATGATAAATTCCTCATCTTTGTCGATGACAGCCTTAAAGCCCAGGCCTTCATACATTCGCAGTGCGTAATTTTCCTTCTGCACAGACAGGGAAACTTTTTCATAGCCTTTTTCTTTAAGCAATTCCAACATCTGCCTCATCAGTTCAGTGCCTATGCCGCAGCCCCGGTACTCTTTGAACAGGGAAACGGCAAATTCCGGTGTCTCGTCATCAATATTGCCATATCCATGAATATTTCTTACCCAGACAGCGCCCGCTAACTTGTGGTCCACCTCTGCGCATAGGCAGAAGTCATCTTTCAGAGTTCCGAAATCCTGAATGTAAACCTGTAATTCCGGATTTTGTATTATTGTTTTTGGGAATGGAATTTCGTTCTCTCTCTGGAAGATAGATTCATACAAAAATTCCGCCAGAAGCGGATATTCCTGTGGGTACATTTCTCTTATAATATATTTCATAGCGTCCTCCGATTTTTTGTAATTTTAGAAATCGGCTGTCCTTCCACACATACGGATACCCCCTTTATATAATATAAGATCATTGTAACAGCCGGGATGTGTCTTGTCTATATAGAGGCGTGTAAAACATCGGTTTCTAACAGGAAATCCTCGTTGCTTATCCATACTTTTTTATGGTAAGATATAAGCAAAACAGTTTGGAGATTGGTGCATGAAAAATAGTGATTCAATACTACAGATTACAAGTGAGGCGTTTTCGGATGAAGGATATATGCCCAAGAGGTATACTGGTTTCGGCGAAGATGTTTCACCGCCTTTTTGCCTCTTGAACTTGTCACCCAAAGCAGTTTCTGTTGCGATCATTATGAATGATCTGGACATTCCTATGGTAAAAGAATATACTCACTGGCTGATCTGGAATATTCCGCCCCAAAAGCAGATACCGGAGAATATCCCATATGGGCCTGTGGTGCAGGAACTGGGCAATGCAGTACAGGGAACAGCTTATGGCAAGAACAGATACCGAGGACCAAAACAGCCTATATTTATTAGAAATACCCACAGGTATGTATTTCGCATCTATACACTTGACTGTTTTTTGAAACTTCGCAAGGATGCGGGAAGGAAGGAACTGCTCGATGCCATAAAGGGCCATGTGATTCAGGAGGGCAGTATAACCGGCAGATATAAGCGATGATTTCCGGGAAGTGTTATAATATGTACCGGCAGCGTTTTGCAGACTGTAGAAGTAATATAGGAGAGAAACATGGATAAGGATACTGTGATTCATTATGTGGAGATAGACAAAAAAGATGCTTCCATCTACGATGAAATAGAGATGAAAGTTAGAGTGAAAGAAATCTATGAGGTTAATGGGAACGGGGTGGATGATATTACCTTTCAAAAGAAAGAAGTATCACCATATACAAAAGATTTTACAGAAAACACTAATTATAAAAGATGGAAAAGGCAGTTTGATTTAGAAAACTGGAATTTTTTCGTGGCATTTGATGGGAACAGGCCAGTGGGTGGAGCTGTGCTGTGCAGTCATTCGTCTGAGCTGAATATGCTGGAAGGGCGGGAAGATTTGGGTGTTCTGTGGGATATCCGTGTGGATTCCGGTTATAAACATTGTGGTGTGGGGCAAAGACTATTTCAATTGGTAAAGGTTAAGGCAGAGAATTTAGGTCTTATACAGTTAAAAATAGAATGTCAGAATAATAATGTTCCAGCAGTGGATTTTTATTTCAAACAGGGGGCACACATAGGCGCAGTGAACAGGTATGCCTATTATGGAGATAAGGATGCGGCAGATGAAGTGCAGTTCCTTTTATATGTAAATTTGTTCCCTGAAATACATAACTGAAAAACAAAAGAATTGTTTTATCATTCATGAGTGTGATATGATTTACGAAATTAGATTTTTTAAAGGAGAACATTTATATGGCGAAAACGGCATGGATCTTCAGCTACAAACTCAAGAAAAATGTGAACGAGGAACAGTTTATCGAACGAACAAAAAAGTTACACGATGAAGTTATTTCTAAAGCGAAAGGATTTATTTCCTGGGAACATTACTTACAAGATAAAGTGTGGACTGACTTTGTTCTTTGGGAAACAGAAGAAGACGCAAATAACGCTACAACGGTAGGACAAGGAAAAGAAGTTACGGAGAATTTTTATGCTTGTATCCAAATGAATACTTGTAGAGCCTTGATCTCAAAACTTGTTAAAAAATACTAGAGTGAGTCGGAATGAATTTTCTGACACACTCTAGCAGCTTAATTCGTTCATAAGTTCAGTTTGGGTTTCGGTCAGTTTAGGGCTTGGATCTTGGCGAGGGATTTTGCGAAACAAAGTGTAGTGTTATACGTTTCTTTGGCGTTGCTGCTTCAAATGCCGCTGCTATCGGGGAGGGTAATTGAATCGGCAGGTCTTTTCCTGGTTCACAACTGCAACCGGACAAAATACAGTCCGGACTGTGTTGCCGGCAGTCACGGGCAGGAGAAAAAATTTAGTGGATATGATTCGTTTTTGTGGATTTTTACAGGATTGACAGGTTAGAAGAAGGAATGTATAATCGGTTTATCTGGAGAGCAATTCATTTAATCTGCGGCAGGTCTGCCGAAAGTTCCAGAAAGTATAAAATTGAATATGGACGGATGAAATGGCGGGAATGGCAGAGTTTTGCGGTAATTAGCAAAGTGATAGTTGATATAAGCTGTTTTTTATATTATATTTATGGTATAGAATACAATTGCCAAATTAACTGCTAAGTGTGCTGTGATCTGATGGCTCAATCTTTGCTTTTTTATCCGGGAAGGAGGTCTATGAAAGGAATTGTGCTGACAGCAATGGATGAGGAAGTCTATGAAGGGCTGTCAGATAACGAGATTTTTGCAGATTTATTTAACGGCGCCTTGTTCGGCGGAAAACAGGTGATCAGGCCGGATATGCTGGAACAGGAAAATGAGAAAAAGGTGATGCGTGCAGGAAGAGAGGGCGGAAAGCGGGTGATACTCCGTAGAATCCGGGATGTGCAGAAACTGTCTGTGATGGGGGATAGCTGCCTGGCAGTTATACTGGCGGCAGAGGGACAGAGGACGGTACATTATGCTATGCCTGTCCGCTGTATGCTTTACGATGCCATTGATTATACAGGGCAGGTGGAGCATATTGTAAAGGAGAGAAAAGGAGAAGGAAAATTAAAGAAAGGGGCAGAGTATCTTTCCGGGATGAAGAGGGAAGACAGGCTGCTGCCGGGGATCACGATCGTTTTTTATTATGGGGAGGAGCAGAGCTGGGATGGGCCGCTGAGTCTTCATGATATGCTGGATATCCCGCCGGAACTGAGACCGTGGATGGAGTGTATCCAGGATTACCGGATCAACCTGGTGTGCAGCAGTACAGTGGAGAGCAGTAATTTCAGGACGGGGCTTCGGGAGGTCTTTGAATTGCTTCCGCTGCTGAAAGATAAAGAAGGGATGAAGGAATTTCTGGAGGCCAGAAAGGATGAGTTCATGCATCTGGATGCAAAAAAGGGCTGGCTGGTGTCAAAATTCCTGAATGTTCCTGCTTTGAAAGAGCTGAAAGAAAATGAGAAAGGAGAGGTGGATATGTGTACTGCCATTGAGGAAATGATGGAAGAAAGGGAAGAACGTGGAATATTACAAGGAATAGAGCAAGGAATAGAACAAGGAATAAAACGTGGAGAAGTACGAGTAAACCAATTGATTGAAGTATTGTTACAGCAACCATGCCAGAATGAGGCCTATAAAGAAATCCGGAGGGCAGTAACAGACCGGGAATATCAGAAGAAACTTTTTGATAAGTTTGGAATTTAGAAAGCTTTATATTCTGTAACGGATGGGGCGTATTCGTAGTTTCAGAAACTGGTGTCAAGGCATTAAGGGGCGGAGGTGGACGGACAACCTCCTATGGGGGCATTCCCCGCCACTTTACAATACAAGGCATTTTATTTAACGGTAAAGAACTGGTGGGCTCTATGCCGGCACAGATGTTACGCGATCCCGTTAAATTAAGACAGATTTTGGTGTGTACCGGTTCAAATCTTTTATTCTTTTTGCTCCTGTTTTTTATATTTTAAAGAAATCTTCTTCAATAGAATATGAAACGTGTACAGAAGTAACAAAACGCCCCAGGAACCAGCCTCGGCATATGCAATGATCATATTACCGCACAGTCCGACAAAAGCATATGAAAATATAATCCGGGAAATCAAGGAAATAACACCTGCAATACTGGAAAACAGTATATCCCCAATTCCTTCTATGTAGCCCCGAACCGACGCCGCAATGCCAAAAATGGCATAGAAAACAGCAATTGCCTGAAAATAATTTTTTCCATTCTCCGTTACCTCCGGGCTTACTCCAAACATAGCGATCAAATAGCCGCCGGTCTCCACTAAGAGCCATGTCAGCAAAAGGGAAACGCAAAACATCATTGCAGTGCCAACGCAGACAATCTTGGGAATCTGCCTTTTCCTTCCTGCACCAAAATTCTGTGCCACAATTGTGGATATTCCCGAGCCAAGATTAACGATCGGCAGAAGTACCATAGTATCCACGCGGTAGGCCGTGGTGATCGCCGCAACGGTCTGTGTTCCGAAGCCATTCATGAAATTTTGTAATATGAGCCCTCCCAGTGAAGTGATGCTGGATTGGATCATAGGAGGAATTCCTAAATGAAGCCCCTCTTTCAAAACGGAGTAGTCCAATGTCCATTTCTTTACAGAGAAACGAAGGTAGGAATGCTTCTTTACACTATATAAAATAATAAAAATTGTCATAAAAGTCTGTGATATCACAGTTGCAATTGCCGCACCGACAACACCCCAGTGCCAGACACTTACAAATACAAGGTCCAGTATGACATTTACAACAGATGAAAATAAAACAGCTGCAAAAGGTGCACGGCTGTTCCCAATCCCGCGAAGCGCTGAAGCATAAACATTATATACGGCAAGGAAAGGGATTCCAATCAATATTATCTGCAGATAATCCTTTGCCATATAAATAGTATCCTGTGTTGTATTCATGATACGAAGCAGCGGATACGCTCCTAATATACCGATGATTGATATTATCAAAAACACACCGCCGAGGATTACAGAAAATACAGAAAGTATGTTTGAAATATGGACCTTTTTTCCTGCACCGTACTTTTGTGCAAATAAAATACAAAGTCCAAGCGTAAATCCCGTAATAGCGTTGAGGAACAGATCAACAATGGTACCGGTCGAACCGATAGAGGCAAGCGCCTTTTCTCCCATTGTATTTCCGACGATAAAGGCATCCACCCAATTATAGAGCTGCTGCAGTATACTGCTCAAAATAAGAGGTACACAAAATCTGATCAATGTAATTGCTATATTTTCCGTTGTATTTTTATCTCTGTTCATTATCAAACTTTCCCCCAAAAACAAAAACCGTATACAAGACATAGCCTTGTATACGGTAGGTGCTCACCCGTTGATTAATAAAGTATATCAAATAGCTGTTATAATTACAATAACAAAGTAAAAGCCCAGTCTCCCCGTATAGAACACAAGCTGCGGACTATATTAGTCAGCATATAGTATCCTTGATCTTATGAAGCAGAGTAACGGACACGGCGCCGGATATATCAATATTTCTAACTTTATCCGGGTAGGTCAGATTAAAGGAAACGCGTGCACTATTTTCAGTAACCGGGACTGTGAAACTTCCGGATGCGGAAGCATTACGTGACGCAGAACCGGTCGGGGCAAAAAAAGAATACAACCGTTTAAGCGTCCCATTGATTTTAGGTGTGATCTGCATGAAACTGTCCGCTTCCGGCGTTGCTAAAAATATAAAATCTATAAGATACAGATATCCCGGTTCCAGAAAGATTTCCGCATCCGTTAAAGAAATATGATTACCCTCCTGAAACAAAACAGCCATTGGCAGGTCAGATTTAGACGGTGGATTTGCTTGTACACCGTATTGTGCGTAAGAATATGTTTCACATGGTTTCATGCAGCCACAATGAAAGTCATTAAAATTCATATTATATTTTCCCTTTTTCTTTATAGTGTATGGTTTACAAAATAATATTGCCACAGATGGAAAATGACCGGACAGACACAACAGATTCTGCTGCCCGCCAGTCCCCTTCGGTCATCAGGCAAGCCCCTGTCATTCCCGTTTCACATTACCGATCTCCCTGATTACTCTGTATAATAAACACAACGCACAGGGACACCTCTCTATGCAGACTATGGAGGAAGTGAAAAAGGAGCAGGAGGAAATCCGCTGGCGTACAGAGGAGCCGGATTTACATTGTAGCGGAAAGGCTTGGTGTAATCCCAGGTATTAAAAACGATAATATGCTTCAGGGACTTGCCTGCATATTTCAGCATACCCGCCACATCGCCTTTTCTTCCATTATAGTGGAACGTATGTGGAATGGAGTCCCGGGAACGGTTCACTCCAGACCCTCGGCAATGATGGCTCTGTTGTCAACACTACTGGTCCGTTTTGACATAATGGCTTTATATTCCGGGGATGAGAAGCAGTATTTTCCTGTGGCTGCACTCAACGGTATAGATGCCAATCGTTGCTGGGTTCTTTTTTGCGATTCTGCGTTTATTATGTCGCAAACATGTATGGTTAGTGGTATAATGGATTATGATTTTCATCCGCTGCAGGAAAGGGATATCTGCACAGATGAAGGATTCAGAGAACGGAAGGAATAGGAGAACAACATGCTTGTAGTAATGAAATTCGGTGGCAGCTCGGTGGCTGATCTGGAGAAGATCAAACATGTGGCAAAGCGCTGCATAAAGAAATGGAGAGAGGGAAACCAGGTGGTTGTAGTCCTCTCTGCCATGGGAAAAACCACGGACCGGCTGCTTGCCCAGGCGGGAGAGATCAGTAAGATGCCGTCCAGACGTGAGATGGACATGCTTCTGGCAACAGGGGAGCAGGTGTCTGTATCCCTCATGGCAATGACAATGATCCAGATGGGGGTGACAGCCATCTCCCTGAACGCATGGCAGGTGCCCATGCACACCACCTCAGTGTACCAGAATGCAAAGCTGAAAAGGGTAGATGCTGAGAGGATCACCAAAGAACTGGATTCCAACAAGATTGTTGTAGTGACCGGATTCCAGGGCATCAATAAATATGACGATGTTACCACCCTGGGAAGGGGCGGTTCTGACACCACCGCTGTGGCGCTTGCGGCTGCCTTGAACGCGGATCTGTGCGAAATATATACAGATGTGGACGGTGTGTATACGGCAGACCCCCGCATTGTACCGGATGCCAGGAAGATGCCGGAGGTGACGTACGAGGAAATGCTGGAATTTGCATCCCTGGGGGCAAAGGTGCTGCACAGCCGCTGTGTGGAGATGGCAAGGCGGTATAATGTGAATCTGGTGGTAAAGTCCAGCATGAGTGAAGAAGAAGGGACCATTGTGAAGGAGACGACAAAGATGGAAAAAATGCTGATAAGCGGTGTGGCCGTTGATAAGAATATTGCAAAAATCGCAGTTTCAGGTATGAAGGACAACCCGGAGAGTACTTTCCGGCTCCTGAACCTCATGGCAAAGAACGGGGTGAATATTGATGTCATGATCCAGTCCCTGGAAAAAGACGGAACCAAGACGCTGACATTCACTGTGGCAAGGCCGGATATGATGATGACCCTAGACCTTCTGAAAAAAAACAGCGACGTGATCGGAAATGCAAACGTGGGCTGTGAGGAAGATGTGGCGAAAGTCTCCGTGGTGGGGGCAGGGGTGAGCTCCAATCCGGGCGTGGCGGCAAAAATGTTCGAGGCCCTGTCAAATGCGGGGATCAACACAGATATGGTGACAACCTCTGAAATCCGCATTACTGCGGTGATCAAAGAGTCTGAAGCGGAAATAGCTATGCGGGCAGTACATGACAGATTTGCGTCTGAGTGGGAATAAATGCTTTTTGCCCAGGAAAACTTGTTGTGCATTTAAGTTGCGCTGTGCTTTACCGTACGAAATAAAGACTTAGTATGGAAAGGCGGAATCAACGTGGCAAAAAAGTGATGATCAGCATGGCGGCGGAGCGGGCCGGGGTTTCCCGGGGAACGATTGACCGTGTGCTCAACCGCCGCCCCCATGTCAAGCCCGATGCGTATGAGAGTGTGAGACCGATATTCCGGATGAGAGCATTGAGCGGATGGACAGCCAGCTTGGACAGCAGGTCCGGGGATCGCAATGTGCGCAAAAGACCAAATTGCTATTGTGGAGAAAAAAGATGAACTCATTTGTGCGGAAAATCTGAAGGGCAGAATATAGGCTGCCGCTGCTTTCCCCCTGTTGGGGGGGCGGAGAATAAGTGACAGATTTATAAGGTCTCTTCCACATAGAGTTCTATCTCTTTCGTATTGTTAATGCGAATGACAGGTTTTCCCGAACCTGATTCAAGTCTGTTCCTTTTGAGCAGACGCTGCGGATCATTTATGGTACCGTTTTTCGTTGTATTAAAATTCAATTTAATATTATCGGGTAACTTATCTAAACAAACAGAAACACCTGGAGATATACCGGATTCTGAACCATCCAGCGTAATATTATAATCCAGTTGCTCAGCCTCCAATTCAAGAACTACAAATGATTTGTCTGCGTGAATAAATACATCCGAGTGTATTGTGTCAAAATGGATTTGATGAAATTCCCCGGCACTCTCAATTTTTTCAAATTCTTTCCGGGGTATGTAAACGACAATGGAGCCAAGAATATTATTATCCGCTTCGGCATTTTCCATCATAAGGCTGATATTAAGCAGACTGCCACTCTGGTCACATCGGACTTCATATTTATGATCAGCATTCAAATCGGCATTATAAAATTCAAAGTTATTATTTTCACTCTGCTTTATGACAACAGATCTGGCATTCCCGCTTATATTGACATGGCTGATATTTCCGGCCTCAATATCATCATGTACTTTTTCTCCATTCTCACTCCTCGTAATATTTAAAGTGTTTTTTTCATCTTCACATGCAGTGAATAAAACCATGCAAAGAACACATACGCAGAGTAGGCGTATTCCTTTTATTTTCCTCATTTTCCCCACCTCTTAATTTTTGACCGGTGGTGCATCCGGTACAATTTCCAGCCGGATGCACCACCAACCTGATTATACTATACATGCAGAAAAAAATATAGATATGAATATTTTTTCCGTTTTGCGGTTTTGTGCAAAGGTTCGCGGACACGTTTAAACAGACCCCCGACTGCCGTTATATTGCTGATCCGCCGTGGCTGAACAGCAGAGGAACGGCGGATGTGACCATCCGCATCTGGCCAAGGGGGAAGGCGATGTGGATCTTGAAGGCATATTTGAGACTTTACGCGAGATGGATCTTGCAGAGCGGCAGCTTAGGACAGATGCGCCTAAGGCGGGCGGTGATAATATAGCCTGCGTCTCCAGTTTGGCTTTCCTGAAACATCCTTAAATTCGGGTTTCTTTAAAATGATTGCTTATCTATATTTGCTATGGTAAAATTAAAGGAAAACTGACTGGGACGGCCGGGCATATTGGGAACAGGGTCTGGACACACGGTGGAGGAATATCATAGCTGAGGGGGATAAGGGGTAATGATCATGCAGGATAATACAGAGAAATCAAAAGAACGTGTGGGAAAAAGAAAAGGGTCTATCATCTGGAAATTAAGCTTTAATCTGATGGTGATCCTGATTCCGGCCCTTGTTATCATGATCGTGGTGGCGTGCGTGGTGGCGTCCCAGTCCATTTCCGGGCTCAACAATAAGCTGCTGGATGTACAGACAGACTATGCCATTTCCATTGTGGATGATTTTTTTAGTGGAAAGATAGCAGCTGCCAGTATGTATGAGAATGACGCTATGCTGATCCAATACTTTGATACTGTGGAAAACGTGGAGGATATTGAGCAGTATGGAGAGAAAGAATCCCTGATTCGCGAGTTGTCAGACACGCTGGAACGGACGGGTGATGAGAAGGTGATGCAGGTATGGGTGGCGGATGATAAAACGGACAATTACCTGTTCTCTACAGGGGAAACGGGGAAAGCAGGCCTGGCAGAGCTGGAATGGTACGAGATGGTGATGGAAAGCAGGAAACCCATAGTGTCGGACCCCTATCAGGACGTTTTTTCAGGGGAGACAGTAGTATCAGTTGTGGCTCCTGTTTTTTCTGATGAGGGGTCAGATATCATTGGCTTTTTTGGACTTGATGTGACTATGGACAGCCTGGCTGAACTTCTTTCCGGAATAAAAGTGGGTGAAAACGGCTACATGGAGCTCCTATCAAACTGCTCGGTATACATTTACAGCAATGACAAAACCTCCATTAACAGAGGGGTGGATGAGCTGGATATATCAGATGATTATAAGAAAAAAGTCCGCGAAAATTACAGCGGAACCTATGACTTTACATACCGGGGGATTGACTATACTGCCATATTCAGAAACAGCCAGACAACCAAATGGCTGGCGATCGCCACACTGCCTGTCTCGGAGATGAATGCCACGCGCAGCCATCTGATACTGTTGATGGCAGTGCTGTCTATACTGATTCTCTCTCTTTTGATCGTAATGGTTGTGGCGGTTGTCCGCAGGATGATGCAGCCTCTCACAGAGATCAGCAGCCAAATGGAGAGCTTCGCAATGGGAAGGCTGGATGTGGATATTGAGATTCACAGAGACGATGAGATTGGGCGCCTGGCAAAGAGCATTCGTATAACGATCCATTCACTGAAAAACATGATCGTTGATGTGTCTGATATACTGGGGGAAATCTCCAATGGGAACCTGAATGTAGAGATGAAAGGCAGCTACATGGGGGATTTTATACATATTAAGGAAGCCCTGGAGCAGATCACCACAGCTTTGAATGCTACGCTTGGACAGATCAACAGTGCCGCGGAACAAGTATCAAGCGGTTCCAGCCTGGTTTCGGACGGAGCCCAGTCACTGGCGCAGGGGGCATCGGAGCAGGCCGGTACTGTGGAGGAGCTTGCGTCGGGGATTCATGAAATCTCTGACCAGATAACATCCAATGCCGCCAATTCAGAGAATGCCAGTAAAAGAGCTTCCGCTGTGGGAAGAGAGGCAGTTGAGAGCAACAGCCGTATGCAGGAGATGCTGGCAGCCATGGACGGCATCAGAGAGAGTTCCAAGAAGATTGGAGATATTCTAAAAGTAATAGAGGACATCGCGTTCCAGACGAATATCCTGGCGCTGAATGCCTCTGTGGAGGCCGCAAGAGCCGGTGAGGCAGGCAGAGGTTTTTCCGTGGTGGCCGGTGAAGTCAGAAACCTGGCATCCAAGAGCGCCCAGGCAGCTAAAAACACCACAGAGCTTATTCATAATTCCCTGCATGCAGTGGAATATGGGACGAAAATTGCAGATGATACGGCAAAATCCCTGCAGAATGTAATGCGGGGGGCCGGTGAAGTGGCAGACGCCCTAGATAAGATCTCGAAAGCATCCGGCGGGCAGGCTCACTCTGTAGAGCAGGTGACCAGGGGGATTGAACAGATTTCTAATGTGGTGCAGGATAATTCGGCCACCGCAGAGGAGAGCGCAGCAGCCAGTGAAGAACTCTCGGCACAGGCAATTCTGTTAAAAGATCTCATCGGAAGATTTCGTATCAAGGAGAACCGATGATCTGGCCGAATCTGTGGGGACGCAAGACGGTATCTGGCACAGGGACTCTCCGTTCAGGAGACTGCAGGGCGCACAATGTACCCGGTTGAATTTGTGAAACAGATAAAATGGTAAAACAGATAATAGCTGACAACTCCTGCATGGAGCGGTCAGCTATTTTCATTATACTGTTATTTTACTGTATGCGCAATGACTGCGGCCTTTTTCAAGTCTGGCTTTTGTGTGCATTCTGCCAATGTTCTGTTCAAAGAGATTGCAGATTTATAAGCACTATGATAAAATTAAAGGAAATATGTAATTAAAAAATAGAATTTTCAGACCAATTTAAAATATTGTTATGAAGTATGCAAAAAAGGTAAGGGAGGTAGCGTCATGATACGGGAAGTTTCTCTTTCCGCAGACCAGGTAAAGGCACTGATGGATAATGCACCCATGGCTGTCTGTGTTAGTTCAGCGGATACATATAAAATACTGTACGCCAACCGGCTGGCACGAGAGATATTTATGCCCTGGGATGGTGTGGGACAAAGGTGCTGTTATCAGGTGGCGGGCTTTGATGAGCCATGCCGGTTTTGCCGGGAAGACAGAATGAACAGAGAAACACTGCTGACCCGGGAGTACTGTCATCCGGTCAATGGCAGGGTTTATCAGCTCAGCGGCAAAATGATCGAATGGAATGGAGAAGCTGCGCATATTGAGTATATACAGGACATTACAGACAGAAAAAGGGATGAGGAGCAGTCCGTTGTACTGAAAAAAGAACTTCAGGATACTTTTTGCAGCATTCCGTGCGGATTATGCGTTTACCGGTATGAAGGGGAAAAGATTTTACCTGTTTTTCACAATCCTGCCTTTTATGAAATTATGGGTTATTCGGAAGCGCATATCAGCATCATTGAGAAAAAAACTAATTATATGGGTGTCCATCCGGAGGACTGCTGCTTACTTCAGAAAAAAATACAGAATGCAATACACAGCGGAAAGAACATGGAGCACACATACCGTGTCTGGAATGACCGGGAAGAAGAGTATCACTGGATTCAGCTTGAGGCCTCTGTAAAGACCCAGCCGGATAATACAAAGCTGCTCTACGGTGTTTACAGGGATGTAAGCGAAAAGATACAGATGGAACAAGAGCTTATGGCAGCAAAGGACAAGATGCAGGATATTGTCAATGCCATACCGGGCGGTGTGGCTATTTACAGAGTATCCGGTATTTTTGAAACGATCTATTTTTCTGATGGTGTACCGGAACTGACGGGATATACGGTTGAGGAATATGAGGAGATGGTGAAGCGGGATGCTGTAAAGATGACCTACTGGGAAGACACAGAGATGGTCATCCTGAAAGTCATGGAAGTCATACGGACTCATGAGGTCTTAAAATTTGAATTCCGCAAACTGCACCGGGACGGACATATTGTCTGGGTGCGGGCTCATGTTAAATGGATCGGGGAAGACCACGGCTGTCCGCTGCTCCACTGTGTTTTCCACAATATCTCTGATCTGAAGGAAACCCAGCTTGAGATGGACCACCTGGTAAACTCCATACCGGGAGGGATTGCCAGCTATCGTATAGAGGGGGACAAGATCACACCCATCTTTGTATCTGACGGTGTTATGGCGCTGTCCGGGCACACCAGGGAGGAACTTCAGCAGTATGACGCGTTCCGTCTGATCCACAGGCAGGACAGAGAACGGGTGCTGTCGGCCATGCGGGCAGCCCTTGAAAACGGCAAGGTCCTGGATGTCTCCTATCGGATATGGCATAAGGATGGAAGCCTGAACTGGATTCATCTGAGGGGCCGCAGAATGGATACTTATGGGGAAGTGATGCGGTTCTATGCGGTTTTTACCGGGATGTCGGCAGAGGCCAGATTATTCCAGAGTATTGCAAACGATACGGCGGATGGGATTTATGTCATTGCAAAAGAGAATTACGACCTGCTCTATGCCAATGAGTCTAAGATGCTGTTTCAAGGAGGAAATAAACATCTGGGGCAGAAATGCTACAAAGCACTTCACGGAAAGGAAACACCCTGTGAGTTCTGCACCCAGCAAGAGCATAAACCGGATGGGGAAGCCCACCGGATGATGGACAGAGAGAATAACCACTGCTATAATGTCCGTTTCCGGGAGACGGACTGGAACGGCATTCCGGCCTATATCAAGTATGTGAGGGACATTACAGAGGAGGTGAAGACACAGGACGAAAAAGAAAGGCTGGAGCAGTATTTCCAGACTGTACTGAAGTATCTGCCCGGGGGAGTTGCCGTAATGAGATATGAGCAGGACGGCACAATGATACCGGAATTTTTGTCCAAGGGTTTTGCGGAAATGACGAAAACGACGCAGAAGCAGGCCTGGGAGATTTACAAAAAGGATGCCATGGCCGGCGTGCACCCGGACGACAGAGAAATTGTAAACAAACGGATGGAAGAGTATCTTGCTGTCGGTAAAGGGCACTGTGAAATGGTATACCGGCTGAAGGCAGGTGACGGCGGTTATGTGTGGGTCAAAAATACATTATCGTTGATCAAAAGTGCCAATGGGGAACAGCGCGTATATGCCGGATATCATGATATGACTAGGGAGCGGGAGGAAAAAGCGCAGATACGAAAGCAGTATAATGATCTGATACTGCAGCATTACCGCACCCCCGGACCAAACGCTCTGATCGTTGGACACTGCAGCATAACCCAGAATAAAATCCTGGAGATCATTGATTATACGGACTCTGATCTTTTGAAAACCTTTGGCGATGTAAGGGAAACGTTTTTTACCGGTATTGCCGGATTGGTGGCAGAGCCGGATATGCGGCAGGCATTTTTGGATACATATCTGAATAGACCGGCACTTCAGGCGTTTAAGAATGGGGATACAGAGCAGATACTGGAATGCTATGTGAAGCTGCCAAAAGAACAGAACGGCCGTTATGTGCAGTTTAAAGTAAACCTTGTGGAAACACCGGATACGGGCGGTGTCACCGGAATTCTGACAGTGACGGACATAACCGAGCAGACGATATCTGAACGGATCCTGCGGCAGCTCTCCGTGACCAGCTATGATTTGGTGATTGACGTAGATATTCTCAATGACACTTACACAGTCCTTACCAGTGACGGTTCTGTCGGTGATCATCCCAACTCCCGTGGCTGTTATTCCCGGAGAGTGACAGAGATGTATCATTCCAGGGTAGTGCCCAGGGATAAAGAACATGTCATAAAAATGCTCACCAGGGAATACATGATGGAACATCTCAAAAAAGAGGACAGTTATTCTTTTCACTTCTCCATTATTGACGAAAAAGGAGAAGTCCTGACAAAGAATATGACAGTTTCAGCCATTGATTTGAGGCTTGGGCGTGTGTGTCTGTCCAGAACAGATATCACAGACTCTGTACGGGAACAGCAGAGTATGCTCAATGTAGTGGCCTATACTTTTGAACTGATGGCTTTTGTGGATGCGAACGGCGGACATGTGACTATGTATACCCGCCGGACTGTGTTGGAGAATCTATCCCCTTATATTTTAGATAATTACAGGGATTTGGTAAAAAATATAACAGATTTTTACATTACCAGCCAATTGGACGGAGAAAAAGAAGAGTATTTCAATCTGGATAATATGCTGAGACACCTGGAAGAAAAGCCATCAGGTTACGATTTTGTACTCCCATACAATTCCAGGGATGGTCTGCGGTATAAGCAGATCAATGTGCTTTGGGGAGACCGAAGCCGCAGAAGGGTATGTATGGTCCGCGCGGATGTGACGGACATGCTGGCAGCAGAGCGGGAGGCAAAGGATGCCCTGCAGGATGCGCTGGCCCTGGCGGAGGATGCAAACCGGGCAAAAAGTGAATTCCTTTCCTCCATGAGCCATGATATCAGGACGCCCATGAATGCTGTGATAGGCATGACATCCCTGGCAGCCGCCAATCTGGACGACAGGGGGAGAGTGGAAGACTGTCTGCGTAAGATTTCTTCATCTTCCAAATATCTGCTCAGTCTTATCAATGATATTTTGGATATGAGCAAAATCGAGCGTTCTAAGATCATGTTGAACCGCATGCGGATATCTATGCCGGAGCTGCTGGAAGAACTGTCTGTGATGATGGAACCTCAGGTGGAGGCAAATGCCCTGGAATTTCATATGGAGTCAAAAGGGATCAGGCATGAGATTTTTTATGGGGATAAGCTTCGCATCAACCAGATATTGATCAATATTCTAAGCAATGCCATTAAATTTACGCCGGAGGGAGGCAGTGTGGATTTTCTGGCGGAAGAGACAGACGGTGACTGCGGGGAGGACCGGGTGTGCTATCGTTTTACGGTCAGCGACACAGGGATCGGTATGACGGAAACGTTCGTGGAACATATCTTTGAGGCGTTTGCCAGGAACAGCAACACCACATCCGTTGAGGGAACAGGGCTGGGACTGAGTATTACGAAGGGCCTGGTGGACCTCATGGGAGGTAAAATATGGGTTAAGAGCAGGATTCATGAAGGCAGTACATTCTATGTTGAACTCATGTGCGAGGCAGCGCGGGATAAAGAGGATACCGACTGGGACCCAGATGCTATGACCGGGGAGCTGAATGCCGGAAAAACGCTGACAGGCCGCTGTTTCCTGGTTGCAGAGGACAATGCCATCAATTCTGAGATTTTGTGCGAGCTGCTCAAGATGCAGGGTGCAAAAACGGTGGTGAAGACAGACGGTGTACAGACAGCCGAAGAATTTGTAAGGGCACAGCCCGGAACGTATGACGCGGTGCTGATGGATATCCGTATGCCGCGTATGAATGGGTATGAGGCAGCCCGTGCCATCAGAAAGATGGAGCGGGAGGACGCGAAGACCATTCCGATCATAGCAATGACGGCAAATGCTTTTGCGGAGGATGTACAGGAAGCCATGGACGCGGGTATGAATGCACATGTGGCAAAACCTATTGACGTGAATATACTGCGGGATACACTGACAGGACTGCTGTCAGGACGGGATTTAAGCGGTAAAGAAAATGATCTGGTTAGTGGATCAGGGGAGATGATAAAGTGAATTTAGAGAGATATAAAAGATGTTCTGCTATCGCCCGTGGTTTGGAAAAAGCAGATTTTGTATTGAAGAATGCCAAGATTGTCAATGTCTTTACGGAAGAGATCATAGAGGGTGATATTGCCATAGCGGACGGCCTGATTGCCGGAATCGGCACTTATAGCGGCATCCGGGAAAAAGATCTGAATGGGAAATATGTGTGTCCCGGATTCATTGACAGCCATCTGCACCTGGAATCTACGCTGGTGACACCAAAAGAGCTGATATCCCAGGCTGTTTTGCACGGAACCACTGCTTTTATCGTTGACCCTCACGAGTCAGCCAACGTAGCCGGGCTTGCGGGGATCGACTATATTTTGAGGGAGACGGAGGAAGTGTCAGCCAACGTGTATGTTATGATGCCGTCCTGCGTCCCCGCTACAGGGATTGAAGACAATGCCTGCAGGATCACCGCGGACATGATGGAACCCTATCTGCAAAATGAGCGGATCCTGGGCCTAGGGGAGGTCATGGATTATATCTCTGTGGTGGAAGGGAGCCCGCAGATGTATGAAAAGCTGCAGCTCTTTGACAAGAGGGTGCGGGACGGACATGCGCCGTTTCTTCAGGAACCGGATCTGCAGGCATATGTCATGGCGGGGATTTCCACGGACCATGAGTGTTCGGAGTTTTCCTATGCCATGAGAGAGCGGAGAAACGGAATGACCGTTCACATACGGGAGGGCAGTGCCGCCAGAAATCTGAAGGACATTGTACAGGGGATTGTGGAGAATCATGTGAGCACAGACGGCTTCTGCTTCTGTACAGATGACAAACATATCGAGGATATAAAAAGAGAAGGGCATATTGACCATAATGTGAGAAAGGCAGTTTCTCTGGGAATCACTCCTGTTCATGCCATCCGGATGGCAACCATCCAGGCCGCCAGATGCTACGGCCTGTCCCATTTAGGGGCAGTGGCGCCGGGGTACCAGGCTGACCTTCTGGTGCTGGATGACCTGGAGCAGGCAGCAGTGGGGGAAGTTTACTACAAAGGCCAAATCGTGAAACCGGAAAATGTCTGTCCGGCCCATACCTGCCCTCTGGAGCTGAAAAATACAGTACATGTGAAGGCATTTACAAGAGAAAAGCTGAAATACACCGGTTCTTTTCCATGCCACGTCATTGGGATGGAAGAGGGGCAGATCACCACAAAGGATATCCTTGAAGAGAATCTCTGCGGGGATGATCCCGAAGGAAATGGTCTGCTGGAGAAGATCGCAGTGGTGGAAAGGCACAAATGTACCGGAATGGTGGGTGTGGGATTCGTGAAGGGATACGGCCTGCGATGCGGAGCCGCAGCATCCAGCGTCTCCCATGACTCCCATAATATAATTGTGATCGGCGACAATGATGAAGATATGGAACTGGCTGTCAGAGAGTTGATCCGTACCCAGGGGGGTTATACCCTTGTGAGGGACCATCAGGTCTATGAGACACTGGAGCTTCCCATCATGGGGCTGATGACGGACATGGGTTTTGAAAAGGCCAACGAGAAACTGGAAAAAATGATCCGAAAGGCGCATGAGATGGGGGTGCCAAAGGGGATGGACCCGTTTATCGCCCTGTCATTCATGGCACTGCCTGTCATTCCGGAAATCAGAGTTACGCCAAGAGGGATATATTCTGTCACGGGCAATGCTTTTTATACCTGATAATACAAAAAATAAGTTGAACTGATAAAGACAATCTTTTATAATGGAGATATCTTGAAAGAGGAATGCAACTGATAGGTAAGCCTGAAAAAGGAGGTCAGAAATGAGTGAGATCAAAAGAATGAAATACCTGGCAGGAGGGCAGTGGCTGGACACAAGATCAGGAAAATACACACCTGTGTATAACCCAAGCACCGGAGAGGTGCAGGCAGAAATCCCAAGCTGTACCACTGAGGAAGTGGCATACGCCATTGAATGTGCAAAAAAGGCGTTCCCGGCCTGGCGTGATACACCTGTGATGAAGAGGGTGCAGATCCTGTACAAGTTCCGTGATCTGCTGGACCAGCACTGGGATGAGCTGACGGAGTGCTGTGCAAGAGAACACGGAAAGAACTGGAAGGAATCTGCCGGTGATATCGCAAAGGTGAAAGAACCTGTGGAACTGGCCTGCGGAACCCCTACCCTCATGATGGGAGAATCCATGATGGACACTTCCAAAGGATATGACACAGTCAGCTACCGTGAGCCTCTGGGTGTATTTGCGGGAATTGCTCCCTTTAATTTCCCGGGTATGATTCCCATGGGATGGATGACGCCTATCTGCATCGCGACCGGCAATACCATTGTTATCAAAGCCGCTTCCAAGACACCTCTGACTGCGCTGCGCTGCGCAGAGCTGTGGCAGGAAGCAGGCCTTCCGGACGGCGTGCTGAACATTGTGACCTGCACCAGGCAGGAATCTGAGCAGTTCCTGACACATCCCGATGTAAAAGGTATCTGTTTTGTGGGTACCACAGGTGTGGGGAAACACATATACGGTATTGCGGCGGCCAACGGCAAAAGGGTACAGGCACAGACAGAGGCCAAGAACCATGCCCTGGTGCTGGAAGACGCAGCTTTGGAGCGTACCGCAAGAGGTATAATCAATTCCGCTTTCGGCTGTGCGGGAGAGCGCTGTATGGCTCTGCCTGTTGTGGTTGCCCAGGAGAGTATTGCGGACAAACTGGTTGAACTGCTGGTAAAATTCGCGGGTGAATTGAAAGTGGGGCCAGCCTATGACAAGACAACGGATTTGGGTCCGGTGGTAGATGCCTCCCATAAAGCTAAAGTGGTCAAATGGATTGAAAAGGGAGTGGAAGAGGGCGCCCGGCTTGTTCTGGACGGTCGGGGCATCACAGTACCCGGCTATGAAAACGGCTTTTATCTCGGCCCAACCATTTTTGACCATGTGACAGAGGATATGGCGATTGGACAGCAGGAGATTTTTGGCCCGGTTCTGGCTGTGAAGCGCTGTAAAGATTTTGATGAGGGGATTGAAATGATGAACCGCAATCCCTTTGCCAACGGAAGCGTCATTTATACCCAGAGCGGCTATTACAGCAGAGAGTTTGCCCGCCGCACAGACGGCGGAATGGTGGGCATCAATGTGGGAATCCCGGTACCGGCAGGTATTTTCTCATTCAGCGGCCACAAGGACAGTTTCTTTGGTGACCTGCACTGCCTGGGCAAGGACGGCGTTCGTTTCTTTACGGAGATAAAAGCAGTCACCACCCACTGGTTTGATGAGGAGGAGAAAAAAGCCAAAGAAGTAGATACCTGGGAGGGTTCTGTGGGAGGCAGTATGTAATGCCCCAATAGGGACAGCAGTTACTTCGGAAAAGTCTTCCGCAGCTATACGGGATGCACTCCTACAGAGTAGCGCCGCTGATACTTGTGAAGAACAAAAACTTCATCATAATGGGGCTGGGCTGGCTGACAGCCGGGTCCCTTCCTCTTTTTCCCTTTTTTTCTTTGCAGGACAGAATGAAGAATACTATGAATAAAGCTCCTTTGAAAGCCGGATACTATAGTTTAAAGTTTAAACGAGGTGCAGCATGAAAAATAAGGAGAAAAAACCACGCAGGCCAAACAGGGCTGAAGCGCTGTCCTGTCTTATTGTGATGATTCTTGTAATGCTGATCGGTACGGTAAAAGGATTTGATCTTTCGGTATCTCTTTTTGTTACAGCGGCTTATGTGGGGATCATAGGATTAAACTGCGGATATACTCTGCACGAGCTCTTGGAGGCAATGTATCACAAGGCCGGGGAACTGACGGACTTATTTTTTCTTTTGTGCGGGATTGGATTTCTGACGGCTTCTTTTGTATTTGCAGGTACCATACCTGCCCTGATCACTTATCTGCTGAAATTTGTGACGCCCAGTCTTTGTATTTTACTGGGTTTTTTGTTTACCGCAGTTACAGCTTTTTTCATTGGCACCAGTTTTGGCACCTGCGGAACTATCGGTGTGGCTATGATAGGGCTTGCCATTGTAATGGATGTGAATCTTCCTGCAATGGCCGGAGCGGTGGTGTCAGGATCACATGTGGGACTGTTTCTCTCACCTATGGCGGATAACTTTAATCTGGTTGCGTCAGTTACCAAATCGGATTCCCTTACGGTAATGAAACGTGCTGCTTATATTGGGATACCCACGTTTCTTGCGTGTATCCTATTCTATACCATATTAGGTTTTGCAACCGGTTCTTCACAAGGGGTTTTTGACAATGCCGTGCTTTCAGAGGGGCTGGCCTCTGTTTTTAATATCAGTCCCATCGCCCTGATTCCCATTGTGGTGGTGGTTGCAGGCAGCTTTATGAAGCTGCCTTCTGTGGTCTCTTTGTTTGGGGGCGGTATGATAGGAATCGCCATTGGTTCCCTGCTGAATGGTTTTTCTTTCTGGAAAGGGCTTGCTGCAGGCTATAGTGGTTTTGATCTGACAACCATTACCGGAATTTCCACAAATGCTGTTTTACCGGAGATTGTTACGCTGTGCAACCGGGGCGGTATGCTTTCCATGTCCTCTCTGTTTGTGATCTTGTTTGCTGCCGTGGGAGTTGCCGGCATTATGATAAAGATCAGAGTGGTTGAGGTGATCGTGGAGACTTTGTTTGGGAAGATCCGTTCTCTTTTTGGCCTTGCAGTCAGCAGTTGGTGTATCGGCTCCATAACAGGGGCGATCACAAACAGCTCTGCGATCTCCATACTCATGCCCATAGAGATGCTGGAGGATAAATACAGGGAGTTGGGATATTCGGCCCTGGATTGTGCGGTGGTATCCAACACGGCCGCAAGCCCCATGCTCAGTATCATTCCGTGGACAGACGTGGCTGTTTATATGTCCGGCGTTGTGGGCGTTTCAGCCGCAGTCTATGCACCTTACAGTATGTGGAGCTGGGGACTGGGGTTGATGGGCATACTCTGCAGTATTTTTAAAGCAGGCTACAAGAGATAACCGTAGATATTGCCGCTGGGATGTGCATTGACAAGTTGAAATGAACATGGTATCATTCAATATAGTTTTAAGGGAATGAGGTTCTCCCGTGGATGATTCCAAAAGTGCGTGTATGCTGATGACTTCTGTGTAAAAACAGGGTTATCAGCTTTTTTTGTTGGGCAGAAGCATGGATGGGCGAACATTTATTACCGGGAACAGACAGAGGAGGAAAAATATGAATCACAGAGTAAAAAGAATGTATCAGACCTACAGAGAATTATTCATTCTGGGACTGCTGGGAATCCCTATTGGATTGGTCATAGGGGGAATTGACGCGGTGTTCGGAAGAGTTCTGCTGGCGATCACTGATTTCAGGGACGGTCATCCCATGCAGCTTATCCCGTTTTTGTCTTTGGCAGGCGTCCTGATCGCCTTCTGCTATCTCAAATTCGGGGGAAAGAGCAGTAAGGGGATGAACCTTATTTTTGAAGTGGGGCATGGTGAGGAGGAAGTGATTCCGTTGAAGCTGATCCCATTTATCATTTCCGGGACATGGATCACCCATTTGTTCGGCGGAAGTGCCGGGAGGGAAGGCGTGGCAGTGCAGATTGGAGCCACATTTTCCCATTGGGTGGGCAGGAGGATCCCGCTGGAAAACAGCTCCCATATTTTTCTGGTAACAGGGATGGCAGCCGGATTCGCCGGTCTGTTTCAGACGCCTATAGCGGCGGTGTTTTTCGCAATGGAGGTTCTGGTGGCCGGTGCGCTGGAATACCAGGCGCTGTTTCCCGCTGTTACGGCTGCCTTTACGGCCAGTGCGGCGTCAAGCTTTCTGGGGCTGGAAAAATTTTCATTTGTGCTGACTACACAACTGAATCTGGATATTCCCAATATGGGAAAACTGGTGCTGCTGGGAATCCTGTTTGGGATTGTAGGAGGGGCGTTTGCCTGGACGTTAAAATATATGAAAGGAAAGCTTGCCGTGCTGTGGAGGGAGCCGGTACTCAGGATTTTTTTCATGGGGCTGATCTTGAGTGCCCTGCTGCTTATACTCTATAAAGGCAGATATGCAGGTCTTGGAACGAACTTGATCCATGCAAGCCTTTATGGTGAGAAGATTTATAGATATGACTGGATATTAAAATTCCTTCTTACTATACTCACATTGGCTGCAGGCTTCCAGGGCGGGGAGGTGACGCCCCTGTTTTCCATCGGTGCGAGCCTTGGGGTGGCAGCAGGACCATTGTTTGGCCTTCCTGTTGAATTTGCCGCGGCACTGGGGTATGCCAGTGTCTTTGGGAGCGCCACGAATACGTTCCTGGCACCGGTGCTCATTGGTACGGAGGTGTTTGGATTTGCCTATCTGCCGTATTTCTTTGTGGTATGCACGTTTTCCTATTTGTTTAATCTGAATAAATCTATTTATTCCCTCCAAAAGTTAATGGACAGGCATTGACAGGGCAGAAAAGTACAGGGCAAAAGACTGGCATTGGGGGAAGTTATATTCTGACCGTGACCGAGCAAATCCGGAATCTGTTTTACAGCAGCATGAGTAAAGTGCCTGCTGTAATGTGAACAAGTCCCGCTGCTGATCTCAGGGATAGTTTCTCGTGAAATACCAGGTAGGAAAAGAAAACAGTAACCAGTATACTCAGCTTGTCTATGGGAACAACAACACTGGCAGGTCCATCCTGCAGGGCTTTATAATAACACAGCCAGGAGCCGCCGGTGGCCAGCCCTGACAGGAAAATGAAACCCAATTCTTTTTTAGGTATATGCCGTAGTTCTTTTTGTTTTCCTGTAACTGCAACCATGATCCAGGACATTACCAATACCACGCCAGTGCGGACAGCCGTTCCCAGATTGGACTCCACATGGGAGATGCCGATTTTTCCAAGGATGGCAGTCAGGCTGGCAAATACTGCGGAACCTAAGGCAAAAAACAGCCAGCGGTTGTTTTCAGGAGCTGCCTGTTTTTTGCCTTTCTTTTCAATCATCATATAGGTACCCACAGCGATCAGAACCACCCCAATTCCCTTAAACCGGGTGATCTCTTCCTGAAGCAGGACGGCTGCCATCAGGATTGTCATAATCGTGCTGGATTTATCCACAGGGACTACTTTATTGATATCGCCCAACTGTAAGGCTTTAAAGTAGCACAGCCAGCTGGCACCCGTGGCAAGGCCGGACAAGGTCAAAAATAAGATGGTTTTTAAATCTATATTTTTTATCTGGCGCTGGGAACCGGCCAGAAATACCATCAGCCACGAAAAAAGCAGTACCACAATTGTGCGCAGAGCAGTGGCAGCAGTGGAATCTGTTTTCCGGATTCCGCATTTTGCCAGTATGGAAGTGAGGCCTGCAAAAAGAGCAGACCCAAAAGCAAAGAAGACCCACATGAATTTTTCCCCCGTGTTTTTTCTTTAATGATAGCATCAGGGGATAAGGTGGTCAAGGCGTGGATTCCTCTTTATTTTTCAATTTACATATGGTCTGTGTCATTGTCCCCATAGGGCAGAACGTGCACCAGCTCCTTGGTTTATAGAGCAGCATCACAGCCAGCCCGATCAGAGTGGAGGTCAGCATAAGGCTGTAGAAACCAAAACTGAATTTTGCTGCCCAGTCTGTAACCGTACCGGCCGTATAAGTCCAGCCCCAGGGAACCTTTATAGTCCAGAACAACTGGATCACCTCTTTTAAACTGTTGGCTCCGGATGCCACCAGCCAGGTCTGGAATACCATATTGCCGAACATGGTAAGAAAGAAGAGGAGAAAGCCATAGCGGAACCATTTGGAAACCATCCATCCCGGGGTGGTTTTATTTCGTGAACATTTGAGGGAGCTGCCGAGAAGATGAAAGAGCTGGCCTCTGCCGCACATGTGATTACAGAACCATTTGTTTCCTCCGAAGACAGCGATCATGAGGGGAAGCAGAAAGTCGATCATTCCAAGCCAGGCAAATAAAATATTAAAAAATCCCAAAGCAAAATAAACGATGGACCATATCCAAAGATGATCATACCAGTGTTTTGTTCTCATTTCTGTTCACCTCGATTCCTGATCTGGATACATCCCGCCGGGCATATCTTAGCACATTTGCCGCACCCTATACATTTATCCGGGGCAGGGGCAGCATAGCATCCTTTCCATAAATGTACAGCTTCTTTTGGACAGACATTCATACATGCGCCGCAGGCGACACATTGGTTTTTGTCAACAACCGCATATTTTTTTGAGGGCATATTTGTGAACTCCTTATTTTTGATGTGACTATGATACTATAAAATGGATTTGATTTCTGTGACTAGATTACAATTACCACCACTGGTTTTAAAATGCGGACAGGAGGGGGCCTGGTATATAGATTGTACCGGTCAGGCTATTTTTACATATAATACAAAAAAAGAGAAAGTATCAATATATGATGGATGATTTGATTTTATTCCTAAAACTTTATTCTCTTTTTCCTGGGACCGGATTCCCGGAAAAAGGGTGTGATCATATAAAAAGTGCCGTGTGGTTCCGCAGCTGGTGGGAAAATGCTTTAATAGCCGGCACACCTTTGGGATATAAAAATATGGAAGGAATGGAGGGGTAAGTTATGGAATTATGTAATTATATGCAGAAGCCTAATATCAGAACGTACAGGATCGAGGCCATAGAAATACCAATAGTATATAATAAATACGGCGATCACGATCCGAATGGATTGTTATATGTGCTGCAGAAAGATGCGGGGAGGATAAAGAGAGGCGCGCTGGCGAATTTTAACAGACCGGACCCTCAGCCTTATGAGGGAGTGAAACCGCTGGTCATCCGGGCAAACCTGGGGGAAGAGATCCATATCTACTTCCGGCATTCTCTGAAAAGAGATTTGTCCATCCATGTACAGGGGCTTCGATATGATGTTCAGACCTCCGACGGAGCCAGTGTAGGGATGAATCAGGACAGCACCACAAGAAATGAGATTGTCTATACCTGGTATGCAGAGAAAGAGGGCGTCTATCTGTTCAGTGATATGGGAGATACCAGGAGCAGCGAGGAGGGGACAAATATACATGGCCTCTTTGGGGCCATGATCGTTGAGGCGCCTGAATCTGTCTGGCTGGACCCGGAGACGGGAGAAGAGCTGGAGAGCGGTCTTTTCGCAGATATTTATCATCCTGCCAAGCCATCCTTCCGTGAATATGCTGTGTTTTTCCATGATGAGCTGGAAATAAAAAATAAAGAGGGAAATACCCCAACAGATCCGCACACAGGGCTTCCGTCGGCAACGACTGGAATCAGTTACCGTTCGGAACCTATGAGAAACAGACTTCCCCTGACAGAAAACCATGCGGACACGGCAGAAGATATCTCCATGAGCTCCTGGGCATACGGAGACCCGGCACCGCCGATCCTGAAAGCATATGTGGGAGATCCGGCTAAAATCCGGCTGGTTCACGGAGGCGTGAAAGAAACCCATGTATTCCATCTCCATAATCATCAGTGGAGGCTGGAAAATGATAATCCTAATTCTACGATTTTAGATTCTGTTTCTATAAGCCCCCAGGAATGCTATACGCTGGATATTCTGCACGGGGCGGGAAGCCTGAATGGGATGGTGGGGGATGCTATTTTCCACTGCCATCTATATCCTCATTTCCATGAAGGAATGTGGACACTCTGGAGGATTTATGACCGTCTGCAGGATGGAAGCGGAAAACTTCCGGACGGAATGCCCATACCCAGACTGATACCCCTGAAAGACAGGAAACAGCCGCCGCTAAAAGACCGGGAACATCCGGGATATCCCAATTTTATCAACGGACAGTTTGGAATGCGCCCCCTGCAGCCGCCGCTGGGCATCCTGGATGCTGACGGAAATAATAAGATAGTGCCTACGCCTTTGGAAGCAGATAACTTTGTAGATGCATTTGAACCGGGCGCACTCTATACAGACACCTGCCCCTGCCATACCGATTGCGGATGTGAGTGGGGGGAGGCGGAGGAAGGGAAGGTCAAAGTATTTGAGATAGCGGCCGTACAGGCAAAAGTAGTTTATAACAAATACGGATGGCATGATCCTCAGGGGCGTTTCTTTGTCCTGAAAGAGGAGCTGGAAAGACACGGAGGGCTGGAAGCGTATATCCAGAAGGTGGAAGCTCAGGAAATACAGGTGGAACCGCTGGTGATCCGCGCAAATGACGGTGACTGTATTGAAGTTCGCTTTACAAACCTTCTTCCGGAATATATAGAAGCGAGCCCGTTTCAGATGGAGACACTGACTGACATTGTGGGATATCACATCCATCTGGTGAAATTCGATACAATTGTATCGGACGGAGCAGCCAATGGCTGGAATAATATTGCCGGAGCCAGAAGATACGAGACTCTTGTGGAACGGTTCTTTGCAAATGCGGAATTGAGAACTGTATTTTTCCATGACCATCTGTTTGCAAATACACATCAGCAGCATGGGATGTTCGGAGCATTGGTGATAGAGGAAGCGGGAGCTACATTTCATGATGTGGAAACAGGAGAAGCGCTGAAATTTGGGACCAAAGCTGTTATCCGCAGGCGTGATGGAACCTCTTTCCGGGAATTTGCCTTGTTTCTGCATGATTTTGCCCTGTTATTTGACGGAAACGGAAAACCCCTGAATCCGCCGGAGGTTCCCGGCTCCCACCATGATCCCGGCGTCATGGGGATTAATTACAGGTGTGAACCAATGAGGGAAAGGCTCAGCGATACGGCAGACCCGGCTTATATTTTCAGTTCTATTGTTCATGGAGATCCAGCTACCCCTCTGCTGGAGACATATCCGGGAGATGAGCTGATGATCAGGCTGCTTGACGGGGCTCATGAGGAGCAGCATGTTTTAAACGTCACGGGAATGTACTGGAGAAAAGAAATAGCGGATATCCATTCGCCGCTGGCTGCGTCTCAGTCTATCGGAATATCTGAGGCATTTAACCTTCAGATCCGGAAAAATTATAACTGCGGTGATTATCTCTATTATTCAGGCGGGATTGACGACGCCTGGCTGGGGCTGTGGGGGATCATCCGTGTGTACGATAAAAAGCAGGCACATTTGAAGCCGCTGTGTAAAAATGAATTGGGTATCCTGCCGCTTCCCATGTGTCCCGGCAGAGATTCTGTGGTGCGGAAATATGAAATTGCTGCCATAAAGACGGATATTTTATATAACAAATACGGGGATCATGACCCGGACGGTTTGATTTTCGTTCCGGCGGATGAGGTGGAGCAGGTGCTCTGCGGTAAATATCAGCCTAAGCCATTGATACTCCGGGCAAATGCGGGGGACTGGATTGAAGTCACCCTCCATAACATGATGGGGCCGGATATTCCGTATTTTGACTATCCCCGTGTCCCGCTGGATAAGAAGCATCGCCCTTCCAACAGGGTGTCCTTAAACCCCCAATTTCTTCAGTATGATCCGATCTGTGATTCGGGCATCAATGTGGGATACAACAATCGGGAGCAGACAGTAGGGCCAGGGGAGAGCAAGAAATATCTCTGGCATGCAGATCAGGAATACGGCTCCTGTATCATACAGTCTTTTGGTGATCTGCGGAATCACAGATATCACGGATTATTCGGCGCAATTATCATTGAGCCGCCTGCTTCCAGGTGGTATCAGAATTTTATGCTGAAAAGCGGAGTATATCAGGAACAGGCAGTCATCACAGCGCCCGGGACAGAGACTTTCCGGGAGTTTGTTGTCTTTATCCAGAATGGAATCCGCCTGGAGGATGCAGAGGGCAATGTGATCCGGACGGCGCAGGGGGATGACACGGACCCGGTGGAGGCGGAGGACACAGGCGAAAAAGGATATAATTACCGCTCCGAGCGTTTTGCCAACCGGCTTCGCAGAGACAGCCGGATCGCGAAAGTATTCAGCAGTAAAGTGCATGGAGATCCCGCCACGCCTGTTTTTAAAGCATATACCGGAGACCGTGTTATTTTCCGGACTATGATGCCGGCGGATAAACCGCGTAATGTAGGGTTTGCGGTCCATGGGCATATGTGGAAGGAACAGCCGGATGACTTCCATTCCAGAGTGATCCCCATTCAGGGCGCGATCAGTGTGGGAAACAAATTTGAGATGGAACTTGAAAAGGGTGCATCATGTCCCGGTGATTATCTCTATCGGTCCGGAAGTCTGAAGTGGGATGTGGAATCAGGAATGTGGGGAATATTCAGAGTCCTCAGACAGGGAATCGGGTGTAAATGTAAAAACACATGCAGAAAAGCGTTACAGTGTTTCGGCAGAAAATATTAAGTGGCAGGAGACAGGGATGATTGGGAAGCTGATAGTGCTGGGTGAGTGATGCCCGTTAAGCCAGGATAAATGATGCTGGTAAGATCAGCGGAAAGTATATTTGGATTACCAGGCAGAGCCATGGATTCGACAGGCTTTGCCTGGTGATGTTCACATTTGCCATCCGGATTTTCTATGTTGATCATGAATAACAAAAGTCTGACAGGTTCAGTCCTTTTGGGGTTTCCATATGCTTCATGGTTATGGAATAGATTTCCGCAAGATTGCCGGATCTCATAGCATTCAGGATCGCGCTGTGTTCTTCAATGGTTTCCTGCATACGTCCCGGATGTCCCAGAGAGAGGACGGCCAGGCGCTTTATCTGAAAAAGATAACTGCCAAAAAGCTCATGAAAAGTCCGGTTGTTAAGACTTGAAACGATTTCTATATGAAACTGGTTATCATATTCCACAAAAGCGGAAATATCCTGGGTGGTTTCAAGGATCTTTCTTTGTTTTTCCATAATATAGTCCAGTTTCCGAAAAAGTTTTTGGGACCAGTCTTCTTTATGATCCTTTGCTATTTGTACGGTACAGTATCCTTCGATCGCGGACCGGATCTGAAAGGTCTCGATGATGTCCTGTTTGGTCATCTGATGGATACAAAAGCCTTTGCTTGGGATGATGTCAATATAACGTTCCTGGGCAAGGCGGTGTAATGCATCCCTCATGGGAGTACGGGAAACTCCGATTTCCTTTGAGATCTTTGTCTCTGAATAAATTGTATCATACACAAAGGCATCCTTTAAGATCAAATCTTTGATATAATCATATGCTTTAGTCTGAAGCGGTTTCTGCGTCATGTTCCATGCCTCCTGAAGGAATACTATTTTATTTATTCTATAGCATACCAGGATACCGGTCAATATAAAACAAAAAAGATAATTAGACAGATTCTACAAAAATGATGGATATAAATTGTAAAATACAGAGAAGATACATAAATGCATTGACCAACACACCGGTATACCGGTATACTGATGATATTAAATAATTTTCGGATAAGGAGAAAGTGAATGAAAAGAGCAGGATTTATCGGGCTGGGAATTATGGGAAAACCAATGGCAGAGAATCTGTTAAAAGCAGATATAAAAGTCATGGTGAATGATTTAAATCAGGATGCAGTCAAAGAATTGGTAAATGCAGGTGCGCAAGAGGGGACACCCGGTGAAATCGGAAGTTCATGTGAAGTGGTATTCACAATCCTCCCAAACGGCACGATCGTCCGGAATGTGCTGTTTGGGGAGAAGGGTGTGGCAAAATCTATGAAGAGAGGCGGCATTTTATGTGATATGAGTTCTGTGACCCCGGAGGATTCAAAGATATGCTACGAAAAATGCAGAGAGTACGGTATCAGGTTCGTGGATGCACCTGTTTCAGGGGGAGAGCCGGGGGCGGTCAATGGGACACTGGCTTTTATGGCAGGCGGTGACCAGCCGGTGTTTGAAGCCCTTAAGCCTTATTTTGAAGTTATGGGCAGCTCGGCTCTGCTTGTAGGCGGACCGGGCAGCGGAAGTGTGACCAAGCTGGCAAACCAGATCATAGTCAATAATACCATAGCAGCGGTTTCGGAGGCATTTGTCCTGGCTGCAAAGGCCGGGGCAGACCCGGTAAAAGTATACGAGGCTATCCGGGGAGGCCTGGCAGGAAGTGCTGTGCTGGATGCAAAAATCCCCATGATCGTGGAGCGGAATTTTGTGCCGGGGGGAAAGATTTCCATCAATCACAAAGATATAAAAAATGTGGTGGAAGCTGCCCACTCCCTGGACGTACCAATTCCATACACAGCGCAGCTGTTTGAGATCATGCAGGCGCTGAAAGTGGGAGGGCACCTGGAGGAGGACCATTGCAGTATTGTGAAATATTTTGAAAATCTGGCAGGTATCACTGTGGAAAAGATAAAATAGGAGATAAATATGGAAAACATACTTAGCGCGGAGGTATTGTTATCATATCCGGAGGCGGATATGGCAAAGGCGAGACAGCTCCTTCAGATGGAAATCAGCAGGAGCGGTAAAAAAATCGTTGTGCTGGATGATGACCCTACAGGAGTACAGACGGTTCATGATGTATCTGTGTATACAGACTGGACAGAACAGAGTATTCGTGGGGGATTTGAGGAAGAGAACCATTTGTTTTACATACTGACAAATTCCAGAGGACTCACTGCAGAACAGACAGCAAAAGTACATAGAGAAATTGCCGCAGCGGTTACAAAAGTGTCTGAGGAGACAGGAAAAGAGTATCTCATCATGAGCCGGAGTGATTCTACCCTCAGAGGGCACTATCCTTTGGAAACCCGGATCCTAAAGGAGGAAATAGAGGCTTTGGCAGATATCTGCATAGACGGTGAGATTATCTGTCCGTTTTTCAAAGAGGGCGGCCGTTATACCCTTCATAATACGCATTTTGTAAAATACGGAGAGGAGCTGATTCCGGCAGCACAGACAGAGTTTGCAAAGGACAAGACATTCGGATACAACCATTCAGACATCTGTGAATATGTGGAAGAGAAAACAGATGGTGTATATAAAGCAAAAGAGGTGATCTGCATCAGCCTGGAAGATTTGCGGAACATGAATTTAGATAAGATTACCGCACAATTGTGCACAGTGAAAAATTTCCAAAAGGTAGTGGTCAATGCCATTGACAATTGCGATGTGAAAATCATGAGTATTGCTGTTTACCGGGCATTGTCAGCAGGAAAAAACTTTATATTCCGTACAGCGGCAGCCCTGGTAAAAGAAATGGGAGGGGTATCTTCCCAGCCGCTTTTGACCAGGGAAAAAATGATCATAAAAGATACCGATAATGGGGGCGTGGTCATAATAGGCTCTCATACCAGGAAAACCACACAGCAGTTGGAAGAACTTAAAAAAGCGGAGGGAATCATAAGCATGGAGTTTAATTCAGACTTGGTGCTGGATGAGGAGGCACTTTGCGCTGAAACCGGGAGGATAACCAGAAAAATAGAACAGGTGATCACTGCCGGGAAAACAGCGGTGGTGTATACAAAAAGACAGCTTTTGGTTGTGGAGGATGATACAAAGGAGGAAGCTCTGCTGCGTTCCGTAAAAATTTCAGACGCGGTCCAGTCTCTTGTGGGGAATTTAAGGGCAGTTCCCAGCTTTGTCATAGCAAAGGGCGGAATCACGTCAAGTGATGTGGGGACAAAGGCACTGAAGGTAAAACGTGCAGCGGTTATGGGACAGATCCGTCCTGGGATCCCGGTGTGGCAGACCGGAGAGGAGAGTAAATTTCCGCTAACCCCGTATGTGATTTTCCCGGGAAATGTAGGGGATGTGAATACTTTGCGGGAGGCGGTGGAAATCCTCATGAAGCGGAAGTGAGCATCCGCGTAATTGACACTTTAAATGTATATAGGAAGTTGATGAAAAAAGGATGGTCATACTGTCCTTTTTTTATATGGAAAACGATGTCATCGTGAACAAACGACTCCAGAATAAACAAAAATCTGTGGGTATATCTGTGTATTATGTCAAAAAAGTAAATTGAAACAAAAAAAAGTTGCATATTTTAACTAAAGGTGGTATCTTGATATTATCACTAATCATATTACAAATAATAATACAGGTAATATCAGGAGGAAAAAATGGATAAAAGGACAAGAGTATTGAATGCAATGAACAAAAAGGAGGTAGACCACGTACCGGTAGGATTTTGGTTCCACTTTGACGGAGAGGAAGCCGTTGGTGACGGGTGCGTGAAAGCGCACCTGGATTATTACCGTGAGACAGATTTGGATTTTGTGAAAATCATGTGTGACAATTTTTTTCCGTATCCAGTGCCGGAGAAATTAGAAACCACAAAAGACTGGTATCAGATGAAACCATTGGAGGCAGGTCATCCCTTTATAAAAGATCAGGTAGAGAGGGCAAAGAAGATTGTAGATAATATCGGGGCAGAGCGATGTGTGTTTTACAATGTCTTTGCACCTTTTTCCTCCATCCGTTTCGGCGCGGGGGATGAGTTGGTAATGGAACACCTGAAAGAAGAGCCCAATGCAGTCATGTTTGCTCTTGATGTAATCGCCCAGACCAATGCGCTGCTGGCACAGCTCTTGATTACAGAGGCAGGCTGTGATGGAATCTATTACTGCGTACAGGGCGGAGAATTTGACAGATTTACGCCGGAGGAATATAAAAAATTAATCACTCCCAGTGATTTATATGTGATGGAGCATGCCAACAGATATTCCTCCAACAATATCATACATATGTGTGGATGGGCTGGTCAGCCGAACCAGCTGGATATCTGGAAAGATTACCCTGCAAAGGTGATTAACTGGGCTGTATTTGTGGAGGACCTTCCTTTGGATGATGGGCGGTATTGCTTCCAGGGAAGAACCTCTCTGGGCGGTTTCGAGACACACTGGGATGAACATGGACAAAGAGGTATCCTGTACAACGGAACAAAAGAAGAGCTTCAGGAATATACCAGAAATCTGATCCTGGAACATGGCAAAAAGGGGTTAATTCTGGGTGGAGACTGTACTGTGGATTCTAAAATAGATAGGGAACGGATTAAATGGATCGTGGAGGCAGCAAGGAGTATTTAACATCTATAAGACGGCTGCTGTTTCCATACCGGGCGGCGTAAGGGTCTTGCAGGAGAAAGAGAGGTTTTGTAAATGTGGTCTTATGATAAGAATGAGAAAAAGAATTATGGTGATATTGGACCTATCATGTCGGATCTGGTAAAGATTCCCACTGTACACGGTATGCCGGAATTATATGAGATAGAGTGTTATAAAAACTGCCTGAAGAAGCAGTTCAAATCTCTGTTTGAACAGGCGTCTCTTTTTCCTATAGGACAGGCCCTGATATTAAAGCTGGAAGGCGGAAACCCAAATTTAAAGCCTATTATGTTTGACGGGCATATGGATGTGGTGCCCGCGGATGAAAAAGAATGGCTGCATGGTCCTTTTAACGGCGAGATCATAGACAATGAAGTATGGGGAAGAGGAACACAGGATATGAAAGGACCGCAGTGTGCATTACTGGCGGCGTTAAATTACTTGTGCCAGGAAGGGTGGAAACCAGGGCCTGATATTTATCTTTATCTTTCCTGTGATGAAGAAACCGGAGGAGAGACTGCAAAAGAGGCGGCAGCATATTTTAAAGAGCATATGATACAGTTTCAGGTGATTTACGATGAAGGCGGGACAATCTGCGAAAATTTTATGGGACTTATAGATGGGAAGGCAGCTATGGTTGCGGTGGGAGAGAAAGGGTCTTTGGTATACCGGTTTACGGCAAAGGGCAGCGGGGGTCATGGGGCTAATCCCCGGCCGGGTACGGCAATTGCCAGAATAGCAGCATTTATATGTGATGTGGAAGATCATTCCCTTTTCAGGAAAGATATGACACCCGGAGTACGTTCCATGCTGCGGGAAATGCACAATATCTGCAGTGACGAAGGGAAAAAAGAAAAACTGCTGCAGGCTTCTGAGGCGTTAGAAGACTTTACCGTATTATATGAACTGACAGAGGAAGCAGGAAGCCTGCTGGGAGCCACCATTGCATTTACACAGATCCATGGCGGGACAGCCTTTAATGTAATTCCTGGAGAGGCTGAATTGACTGCAAATGTAAGAGTCAACATGGTTCAAGGCAAGGATGAAGTGACAAAAATCCTCCGGGGAAAGGCAGCACAGTATGATATAGAGTGCGAATTGGTATCAGGAATAGATGCCGCCCGGGAAACAGCGGCGGATTCTACCATCTACCGAAATCTGAAGCACTGTATTGAGACAGTATTTCCGGGAGTGCCGGTCATTCCATTTGTGCTGGCTGGCGGTACAGATTCCAGGCATTTTCAGGATGTGACAGAAGAAACCATACGTTTTTCCCCTCTTTATGCATCATTAAGGCAGAGCAGAGGCGTACACAGTGTAAATGAAAGTGTGTTTATTGAGGCGCTGCAGGAGGCAGCGGCATTTTATCAGTATTTTCTTTCATTATATTATAGCTGAATACAATGTAACAGGAAACAGGAGGAAAAGATGGAACCTTTTAATTTTGAATGCGGTACAAAGCTGGTATTTGGACCAGATGCAGAGGAACAGACAGGCATTGAATTAAAAAAAATGGGAGCCAGTAAAGTATTGCTTGTATACGGCGGCAGATCGATCAAAAAGAGTGGGCTGTACGAAAAAGTCCTGAAAGCGCTGTACACGGCACAGCTTGAAGTGAGGGAACTGCCGGGTGTCGTGCCGAACCCAAGAGTTTCTCTGGTAAGGGATGGAATTGAATTATGTAGGAAAGAATCTGTGGATTTTTTACTTGCCGTGGGGGGAGGCAGTGTGATTGATACCTGTAAAGCCATTTCCTTTGGTGCTTATTATGATGGTGATGTGTGGGAGTTGATAAGCGGTAAAGTAAAACCGGGCACCAGAAGGATTCCTGTGGCGGATATTCTGACGCTTCCGGCAGCAGGCAGTGAGGAGAGTGACAGTTGTGTGATTTCAGATGAAACCCTGCAGATCAAAACAGGATTTGGCTCACCTTTGATGAGACCGGTCCTGTCTCTCCTGAATCCGAAGCTTACTCTGACACTGCCTATGTATCAGACAGCCTGCGGCTGTATAGATATGCTGGCGCATGCTATGGAACGATATTTCTCGCCCACTGCAAATGTTGAGATGACAGATCGTATGGCAGAGGGGATCATGACGACTATTGTACATAATTTCGCCAGGTTAATTGAGAATCCCCAGGATTTGGATGCAAGGTCTGAAATCATGCTCTGCGGCACATTTGCGCAGAATGATATGACTGGCATGGGCAGGGTACAGGACTGGTTTAACCATGGGCTGGAACACCAGATCAGCGGATTTTACGATATTGCCCATGGTGCAGGATTGGCAGTTTCTTTCCCTGCATGGATGGAGTTTTTGGCAGATAAGGAGAAGTGTGTCATGAAGCTGGCACAATTTGCAGTCCGGGTGTTGGGGGCGGATATGAACTTTGAAAATCCAATGGAGACAGCACTTGAAGGTGTGATCCGCTTAAAAAATCTTCTGAGAAAATCGGGGCTTCCATTGTCACTGTCCGAAGCGGGAATAGGAAACGAAAGATTTGAAGAGATAGCGGATAATATGACTTTAAACGGAACGCAGAAATGTGGGGCATTTTATCCTATGGCAAAGAAGGATATCCTGGCATTACTGGAGAGGATGGCCTGACAGGAGAGACATAATGATGAAAAAGCATCTGATAGAAATATTGAAACAAGAACTGACTCCAGCTACCGGATGTACGGAGCCTGTAGCTGTAGCTTATGCGGCTGCAAAAGTGAGACAAGTTCTGGGAAAACTGCCGGATAAAACAGAGATTCTCGTCAGCAGTAATATGATGAAAAACGCAAGGGGCGTTGGCATTCCCGGAACAGGAATGGCAGGCCTGGACATTGCGGCTGCATTAGGCATGGCAGGAGGAGATGCAGAAGCAGGATTAAATGTGCTGCATACTGTTTCAGAGGAAGCGGTCATGAAAGCCAGGGCAATGCTGGAAAACCAGATAGAAGTGAGGCTGAAAGACACAGATAAGAAGCTGTATATAGAAGTAAATGCCCTTGCCGGAGAAGAATCGGCCAGTGTTTTTATAGAAGACAGTCATACCAATATCACCAGGATTGTCCGTAATCAGAAAATTATCTATTCCGGTGTCAGGTGTCCGGAAGTGACAGGTACTGCAGGACTTCCCGCTGATATGTTGACAGTGGATGGAATTTGGGATGCTGTCATGAGCGCAGATGAAGAATCCCTATCTTTTCTGGAAGAAGGGATAATGACGAATCTGTTCATTGCCAATGAGGGTATGCAAAGAGATTACGGACTAAGCGTAGGGAAAAGCATGTCTGCAAGACATACCGGAGACAGCCCCGAAGAAGCCTGGAAACATGCTGCAGCTACGGCCTGTGCGGCTGCAGATGCCAGAATGGGAGGAAGCACGCTCCCGGTCATGACTTTGTGCGGAAGCGGGAACCAGGGGATAACAGCCATGCTGCCTGCGGCGGAATTCTGCAGACAGAGGAAGCTCGATAAGATAACCACATTAAGGGCTGTTGCTTTGAGCTGCCTGATCACGATCCATGTCAAACAGTATATCGGAAAACTGTCTCCCTTGTGCGGCTGCGGCACAGGTTCAGCCATTGGCTCGGCAAGCGCGCTGACCTGGCTGAGCGGAGGGCATCTTTGGCAGGTAAAATTTGCTATCAGCAATATGATCGCAGATGTCTCGGGTATTATCTGTGATGGAGCCAAATCAGGCTGTGCACTGAAGATCGCAACTGTGCTGACCAGCGCCTATCATTGTGCAGTGATCGCACTGCAGGGCAGAGGAGCCGGAGAACTGGACGGAATCGTTACGCAGGATGTGGAGCTGTCAATCAGCAATCTGGGAAAACTGGGAAACCGGGGGATGAAAAATACGGATAAGGTGATTTTGGATATGATGGTATCTGCATAACGTCTTGTAAACAGCCATTGCAGGCCAGCATAAAACTTAAAAAGGAGTGTATGATCATGAGGAAAAGCAGAATGTTAACAGCAGTTTTAATGTCAATGGTCCTGACATCTGGCTTACTGACAGGTTGTGGGACAGCTGAGGAAGAAAAGGATACAGGGGAAAAGGCTGCTGCGGAAGATGAGGGCACAGTAGAAACAGAGAAAACCGAAGCAAACCGGGAAGCCGCCTGGAACACGGGAGAAGGAAGTGTCTATGAAGGGCCTGAAAAAGATGTAAAGCTGACTTTTTGGAATGGATTTACCGGCACAGACGGGGCTGTCCTGACTGAAATAGTGAATAACTATAATAAAACCAATCAGTTTGGTATTACGATTGAAATGGATATTATGCCGTGGGACACATTCTATGAAAAACTCCCGACAGCTATTGCCACAAAGACGGCGCCGGATTTTGTGCTGATGCCAACCAGCAGGATCAGACAGTACGGCTCAGATACGCTGCAGAAGATAGACGATTATTTTGATTATGCAGGAAGCAGCAAAGAGGACTATATAGATGGAATACTGGATACATGCATGATGGATGGCTCCTGTTACAGCATTCCCATGCAGATCGTATCGCATTACCTGTTCTGGGATAAGGATATGTTTGAGAAGGCGGGACTGGACCCGGATTCTCCACCGGAAACCATGGAAGAACTGAAAGAGTATGCCTTAAAACTTACTGATAAATCGAAAAACCAGTATGGATTTGCCATGGCTACATCAGGTACAAATTTATTATATTCTTATATGATGATGGCTTTTGGCGACAGTTTTTGGGATGAAGAAAAGAATAAACCCACACTGGATACAGAAGATAATATCAAAGCCATGACATTTGCCCAGGAGCTCTATGAGGATGGCGTATCACCGGCAGATATAGATGATACTGTACTTCAGTCAGGGCAGGTGGGGATGTTCATCAATGGGTCCTGGATGATAAACGGTATGCGCAATGCGGGGCGTAATTTCGGTGTGACATCAGTGCCGGCAGCTAAGGGGGAAGAGCAGAAAGCCATATCAGTACCTGTAGGATTTATGATTCCTTCCACGACGACCGAGGAGAAAAAGCTGGCAGCGTATGATTTCATGCGCTATTGGAACAGTACAGAAATCGGCAGGAAATGGGCACAGGAAAATGGCTGCCCTCCTTATCTGAAATCAGTGGCAGAGGATCCGGAGGTTTCATCCGACCAGATTCTCAATGCGACAATTTCCGTGCTTAACTACGCACAGCCCCAGTACAGAAATGTGACATACGGTGCTACCATAACCAATGATTATATGTATCCGTGTGCAGAAGAGATTTTTGCAGGCTCTGATGTGAAGAAAACATTACAGAAGTACCAAGAAAAGATTGAGGAGTTTGTGGCACAGTAGTAATATTGCAGACTTGATATTTTTTGGTGGAAAGGAAGAGACATGAAGGAAAAAAGCAGGGCAGGCCGGGTGTATTCCTATTGGTCAAAACCCAATCATGCCGCATATTTGTTTATTGCTCCGTCGCTGGCAGTTATTTTGGTTTTTGTTGTATTTCCATTGGTCAGTTCGTTTGTGATCAGCCTGACAGATATGGATATCTTTATGAAGGATACTAAGTTCATAGGATTCGGCAATTACATAAAATCTTTTTCGGAAGAGCGGGTTATGCGGTCTTTTTTAACAACAATAAAGTATGTAATGGTTTCTGTGCCGTTACAAATAGCAATATCCCTGGTATTGGCATTTTGGCTTGCAAAAGAAGATTTTTTCAGCAAACTTATGAGGTCGGTTTATTTTATACCTGTAATCTGTTCCTTTACCGGTATAGGTATCTTATTTAAAATGTTTTTTGGCTCAGCTGTGGGATTTTTCCCGTATGTTATTTCTTTGATCACTAAAAACGGAGTCCCCAGTTTCTGGTCGGAAGCCTATGCCGCGTTTGGCCTTATCGTGTTTATATCAATCTGGAAAAAGTTCGGGCAGACACTGATTATTCTGGTGGCAGGTATCAATGGCATTCCTGAATCATACTATGAAGCTGCAAGGATAGATGGGGCGTCAAAAATCCAGATTTTCACCAGAATTACAATACCGCTGTTGTGGTCCACATTGAGTTTTGTTATTGTAACAACACTGATAGGAGCTATGCAGGTATTTGATGTGGTCTATGTTACAACAGGCGGAGGACCGCTGTATTCTACAGAAACAATTGTACAGTACATTTATTCCAGAGGTTTTCAGAATGAATATCAGTTGGGATACGCCTCTTCCCTGAGTGTGGAGCTGTTTCTTCTGATCGCGGTTATTACTTTTGCCGCAAGAAAATTTACCAATAAAAAAGAAAAAGAGAATTCATAGAAAGGGGAGGACAGAATGAAAAATAATAAAATCTCAGATAGTGTTGAGAAAATACTGTGTATTGTTGTATTGATCACAATTTTGGTCCCTTTTCTGTGGATGGTGAGTATGGCTTTTAAGCAGGAGTCTGAAATTATGTCATTTCCACCGACTTTTTTTCCGAAGGAGTTTACCGGAATCCATATAAAAGAGATTTTCAGCAGGATTCCCATGTTGAAATATATCAGGAATACCCTTGTATTTTCAGTGGGAGTAGGATTGATTTCCGTCTTTTTTGATTCTCTTGCGGGATATGCTTTTGCAAGACTTAATTTTAAGGGGCGGGACAGGATCTTTGCTTTGATATTGCTGACAATGATGATTCCGTTCAATATTATTATGATACCCTTGTATATTGAAGTGTACAAAATGAATCTGCTGAATACTTTTATAGGCCTTATATTGCCCAGGGCGGCATCTGCATATGGTATTTTCTTTATGCGCTCTTTCTTCATTGGGCTGCCGAAAGACTTTGAGGAGTCAGCCAGACTGGATGGCTTAGGGGAGTTTGGAATATATTTCCGGATCATGTTTCCTTTATGTAAGCCAGCAGTTATTACAATGTTTATATTCGTACTCATGTCAAACTGGAATGACCTGCTGTATCCAATGATGATGACAAGTTCCACAGATATGAGAACATTGTCAGCGGGGATGGCGATGTTTGTGGGAGAAGGGCTTACTGAAGTAGGGCCTTCCATGGCCGGGGCACTGGTTTCTATACTGCCGTTGTTTATAGTATATTGTTTTGCCCAGAAGTATTTTGTACAGGGGATCGCATTATCGGGTATGAAAGAATAAGGGAAAAAATTTACAATCTATACATTTACAAATAAATTTGTTATAATTTCAAATAGTAAAAACTAATTTAAAAAAGTGGGAGCTTGGTATATGAAGAAAAAGACATCTTTATCTGAACAAATCCATGATAAAATTATGGAAATAATAATTCAGGAATCAGCAAGTGAAGAATTGATCTTTACAGAAAGCAGTCTGGTTGAACAATTCGGTGTCAGCAAAGCTCCTGTCAGAGAAGCCTTAATTAAGTTATGCAGTGAGGGCATATTAAAAAATATTCCGAGGTATGGATATTCTGTTGTCCGTCTTTCGGAAAAAGATGCCAGAGACATTATCCAGTTAAGACTTATATTGGAGACGGAAGCATTAAAACTGAGTTATGAGGATATCACGGAAAATCATCTGGATGATATGAAAAATTATCTTGATGCTTATGGTGAAAAGGAGATGGATATCTGGCAGGAATGGGAGGATAATATTAAGTTTCATACCATGCTGATATCTTATTGCAACAACGATGCCATGGTTGCCTGCCTCCGGGATAGTATGAACACGCAGACGAGAATTTTTGCGCAGCTTAGTTTCAGCAAAAACCGTTCCTTCTCTGCGGCAATGGATAAATCGGCTCATGAACAAATCTTTGAGGCATTGCAGAACCGGGATTTGGAAAAAGCACTGGAATGCCTGGAAAAAGATATTATTTCCACAACCGTATATACGAATTGAAAAGAAACCATTGCGAAAGCAGCTGTGTCTGCCGGAGCAATGGTTTCTTTTGGGCGTTCCTTGCCTGCAGCGGCCTTGTGCGGGGCGGAAGAAAATTTACCGAGAAGTTTAAATGTGAAAATTCTGTAGGAGACATTAAAGCAGCAGGGTGTTATACTGGAATAGCAGAAAGGTTTAATACGATCACAAAAATGAACAGAACAGGGAGGAAAAAAATTGAAAATTGCATTATTAGAGCCAATCGGAGTGACAAGAGAAATTGTGGAAAGTTATGGGGAAAGATTAAGAGAAATGGGACATGAGTTCTGTTATTATGATACCCTGTGGGAGAATACAGAGGAACTGAAGAAAAGATCTGAGGGCTGTGACATTGCTATGATCGCCAACCATCCATACCCTCAGGAGGTTATTGAGGCTTCTGATAAACTGAAAATGATTTCCGTTGCCTTTACAGGGATCGACCATGTGGGAACTGCATACTGCAAAGAAAAAGATATTATGGTCTGCAATGCAGCAGGATATTCAAACCAGACAGTAGCGGAACTGATCATCGGTTTTGCAGTGGATGCCCTCAGAAATGTGGTGAAAGCAGACGCGGTGGTACGGAAGCAAGGGACAAGCGCCGGTATGGGAGGCAGGGAAATCTGCGGCAGAACCGTGGGTATTATCGGGCTTGGGCAGATTGGGACCATGGCTGCAAAATTATTCCAGGCGTTTGGAGCCAGAGTGATCGCTTATAACAGAAGCCAGTCTGAAGAGAAAAAGGATTTGGGAATCACGTATTGTTCCTTGGATGAGGTACTGGAACAGAGTGATATTATTTCCCTGAATCTTCCGCTGAACAATGAGACAAGAGGATTTATCAGCAGAGAAAAGATTGTTAAAATGAAACCGGATGCGGTGTTTATCAACTGTGCAAGAGGCCCCATTGTGGACAATAAGGCCCTGGCAGAGGCCCTGAATGAGAACCGCCTTGGGTTTGCATGTATAGATGTCTTCGACTGTGAGCCGCCTATTCCGGAGGATTACCCTCTTCTTCATGCGAAGAATACGGTGTTGACACCCCATCAGGCATTTATCTCTGAGGAGTCCATGAAGAGACGTGCTGAAATAGTATTCCAGAATGTATTTTCCTATCTGGAAGGTGCGCCGCAGAATGTTTGTAAGCTGTAAACCTTGACCATATAAAAAAGGAACAGGAAATTTGATACGCATTTTTTCGTAGATGACTGGAAAATGCCGGGATGGGGCTTCTGGCAGTGCTTGTGTCCTGCGTCCTGGAGCCTGTGATCCTCAGGCGACTGGGGACAGCGGTTTCCCTCAGTGAAGTCTGTTTGCGAGGGAAACAACCAGAAAATAAATCTTGATTATTTGATAAAAAAAGACAAAAACACTTGCGCGATATGAAAATATATGGTAATATTATCTTCGGTTCGTGAGAACGGGCCGCTGTGGCGGAATTGGCAGACGCACTTGACTCAAAATCAAGCGGGTAACTCCGTGCCGGTTCGAGTCCGGCCAGCGGCATTATAAAAAGCCCTCGTGATCGCTGTTTTACAGAAACAGCGATCTGAGGGCTTTTGTCATGCGGTTTTTCTTTTCAACTCTTCTATTTCTTTTTCCAGCTTCTCCACTTTTTCAGTCAGAATGTTTACTCTGATTTCCTCGATATAGCGCTTGTCGGAAACCTTAACTGCCTGGTTTAACTTGTCAATCAAATGGCCGTGGTTCTCTGCCAATAAAGAGATATTTCTATCTGTGACATTTTCAAGATGTAATTTTATGTCAGTGATATCCTTCTGCATGCTGGTGATATCCTTCTGCATGCTGGTGATATCCTTCTGCATGCCGGTGATATCCTTCTGCATGCCGGTGATATCCTTCTGCATGCCGGTGATCGCATTTTGCAGCGGCTCTGTGGTATTTTGCAATAACACTGCAATGGCTTGTAAATCTTCTTTCGTCAGTGCCATGTCCTCATCCCTCCTTTTCTTCATGCATTATACCACAGATCCATACTTCCCGAAACCCTAAAATTAAATTACATATGGAATACCTGTATGGCTATACAAAGATTTCTTTACTGTAAGCTGTGATCTCTTCGCTGAGCGTTTCATATACCCCCGGGAAGGTGCTGATATCAAGTCCCTGAGAAGCACACGGAATGAAATAGAGCCTGCCGTTCTCGTCGCAGGCGCGGCGTACTTCTTTTTTGATGACCTCCCTTGTCCAGCCCGGGTAGTCCACTTTGGCGCTGTCTATGCCGCCCATGAAGGAAATCTGGCCGCCGTATTTCCGGATCAGTTCCGGTACATTGTTTGTTGTCATGACACCCTGCCAGATATCAATCCCCATCTGGATCATATAAGGAACCAGTGTGGCTGCATAGGAATCCGAGTGATGTACAATAAGCTCCACGCCGTTGTCCCGGTATCTCTTGTAAATTTTCTTATATGCAGGAAGGAAAAACTCTTCAAACATAGCCGGGGAGATAAAGGTGGAGGTCTGTGTTCCCCAGTCATCGTGGTGGAAAAGCGCGTCAGGCTTCAGATACCTGCATACCTTATCCGCGTATTCCAGTTCCCAGTCCGTGAGGTGATCAATGAGTTCATGCATGGCTTCCGGTTCCTCGATAAAGTTCATCATGGTCTGGGGAATATCCATCAGATGATGGCACTGTTCAAAAAGACCGGGGAACATGACAGATGTTACGAAATATTCGTCCCTGTCAACCGATTCCGCCTCTTTGATATAAGGTTCCCATTCGGAGTCCGGGTAGTCCAGACTTGGTGCGTGGACATATTTTCTCCACTCTGTGACATCCTTCAGCACCAGATGTTCCTCGTCATGTACAGGAAAGTCCCCCGGCATTCCTTTTGGCCATGAGAATGTGATCCCCCAGCTGTTGACTGCATTCAGAACACCTTCTTCCAGAATAGGCCCGTTGTGCAGGTCAAAGAATGGGCTGCCGTAGATAATGTGCATAAATTCGTATTGATCCACAAATCGGTCGGGATGTCCTCCCCGGATAGTTTCCAGTAAATTTTGTTTTGTAGTGAGCATATAGAGTATCTCCTTTCATAAGTAAGCCATGGGATTTTCCTTTGTTACACAAATGTTTCTAATTGTTCTGTTCTTCCTGCATGGAAAGGTCACTGGGATTTTTTTTATCCATAATGGTACAGATAATGGACAGCACAGCTCCGATCCCTGAAGCGGCGATGGCTGCAGGCAGTAATTTCAGGATGCCAGTGGTGCCAAGAAGCTTCTGCAGCACCGTGCAGGCGTAGGTGGAGAGGAACATCCCCAGCCCCCCGATGGCTGTTGTCATGGAGATGGAGGAAGATACCCGCTCCTTGGGGACTACAACCGTACATCTCAGGAAGAAGTAAGAGAAGCCATATCCATAAGAAGCGCCGCACAGAGTACAGGCGATCCCGACCATGACCGGCCCGGATGCCAGATAAAGCAGCAGGTAGGAAAGGCACAATCCCACATATCCGAAAATGATGGTTGCCCTTTTCAGTTTGGAGTACAGAGTGCCAAACAGGATGCAGAGTATACAGCTTCCCACAGTGCCCACAGTGGAGAGCAGTGCCGCAACGCTTTCATTTCCATATCCCTGTTCTGCCACAAGGACAGATACCTGATAATAGATGACAGCGTAGATCAGATTGTAGGCAAAGCAGGATACCATCAGCATGAACTGCCTGGACAGATAGGGATTCTTTCCCTGGGCCTTTGCCCGGTCTTCCTCCGTTTGGCTGCCCTCCGGGGGCGTCATGGGAAGGAATATAAACATCATCACAATAACCGGAACGGCGATCCAGTAAACTTTAAACACTTCATTCCAGGAGCGGACCGCGAATACGCCTGCGATCAGGCTGATGACAGCTCCGGTGCCCGCCATGGTAGCGTTGAAAATACCCATGATGGTTCCGCGTTTGTCCTCGTCCACATAGACTTCCGCGATCAAAGCCATAGCAGCGGCATTTACAAAGCCCATGGAAATACCTACCAGGATACGCATGGCCAGTACATAATATACATTCGCCACAGTCCCGCCTAAAATGGCGGATACGGCAAAAAGAATCATAGCCCCGATCAAAATCCTTTTTTTACTCAGATACTGCATGAGTTTTCCGCAGAGCATAGCCGAGAAAAGCATGATAAACGACGGCCCAGACAGGATGAAATTCACGGCGGCATCATTTTGGAAGGTCTCATACAGCCCGTTTCCGGCTGGGATGATGACCATATCTGCCATGACTGCCACATTCGTCAGGAAAAGTGAGATCAAAAACAGAAGCGCACGCCCCTTTGTCATTTCTTTGTCCATCTTACACCTCCATAAAATATTTACGATCCGGATCTTATGAACCCATTATATCCTATTTAAAACGTCTTACTATCCTTTGAAATTCCTGTATTTTCGGGGGTTGACCGTTGAAAAACCCTAAAAAATGCCGGGGAGGTTATGTTATTCGTCTGTTTTTGTGAATTGGAAGGGCAAAAAACGTCAAATCAGAGGAAAAGATATTCTGGTAAATCGAAAGGGGGAGATTTATAATGAGACTATAGTCTGAAAATGGAAAGTAGGGGAGGTGCCGCATGGAACTAAATGTTCATATTTTGATGAATGAGCTGGAGCACGTTTCCGGTTACAGAGGGGAGCGGGATTATCTGGAAAGAAGCCTGTCCTTCTACACTCTATATCAGCCGGGCTGCGTACTGCGCAGAGATACGCTGTATCTGGTGGAGTCGGTCAGCCTGGCGGCAAAAATACCGGGGAAGGAATCCGGGACTGCACTGCTTATCATAGAGGGAGAGGAACAGGAAGCCGGGGGGTGTCCGGACGGCTGCTCCTGGATCTGTATGGACGGCAGCCTGTCAGCAGATGCGCTGCTGGCCCGGCTTCAGGATATCTTTGAGAAATATGACAGATGGGAGAGGGGGCTTTCCTCTGTTTTATCGGGGAAGCGGAGCATAGAGGCGCTCTGCCGCATCAGCCTGCCTATTTTTCACAATCCTGTCATGGTTCATAACAGGGAATATGAACTGATGGCATATGCGGAGGCGGGGGGCGCCAGCTTTCCCTACAGCCTTTTGCAGGAGGGCACCAATTATCTGGACCGGAATATTACGGACGAGCTGTTTTTCCGCTCCGATTATCTGACGACTCTGGAATTTGTGACACCCCAGTTTTGGAGCAATGAAGGGGAAACATTTATTAGTATATACAGCAATATATTTAATGAGGATCAGGAGTATTGGGGAAGGATTGTCATAGACGGGGTGAACGGCAGCCTGACGGAGGGACACCTGGCCCTGCTCTCCGTGTTTACTGAGGCGGTGCGGGCACTTGCGATTCGTCACTCCGGCTCTAAGTTCAACGCACTGGCTGCGTTTAAGGATTATGCCCTGGAATACCTGCGCAGCCCATCCGGTTTTGACGCGGATAAGCTCTTGATGGCAATGCGGCTGGCAGGATGGAAGCGGAACGGCCCCTTTTTCTGTGTCTGCATGGAATTGACGGAGACGGGACAGGAACTACATTCCGCTGCCTATGAGAGCGTGCTTTTTGATCACCAGCTTTATGGATACCTTTCCCTGGAATATGAGGACAGGCTGCTGCTTCTGTGTAATCTGGGGCTGGGGCTGGAGGGAAGGGATGAGGAGTGCAGACGGTTGGCCTATATTGTCCGGGACAATCTGTTCAAATCAGGGATCAGCACGGAATTCTCCGACTTTTTCCGGTTTCCCGATTATTACAGACAGGCCGAGGCAGCGCTTCAGTCAGGAAAAGAGTGCAGCAGTACCCAATGGCTGTTCAAATTTGAAGACTATGCACTTCACTATGTGCTGAACCGCGGCGCCAATACCCTGCCTGTGAGAACACTGATCCCCCCATCCATCCTGAAACTCATCCGGTATGACAGGACACACGATACCAGTTATTACAAGACACTTCTCAATTACATAGAATTTGATTCCCATACAGCAAAAGCCATTGATGATTTATATATCCACAGGAACACCTTCAAGTCCAGGATAAAGAAGATCAGGGAGCTTTTGGAGATGGAACTGGATTCCCCTCAGGAGCGACTCTACCTCATGCTGATTTTCCGTATACTCAGACGGTATCCTGAGCTGGCGTCAGAACAGGAGGTGAGGCTTTGAAACTGAACGGGTGTATATTGGCTGAGGATTTGAAAGGTTTGGAGGGAAGTTCTCTGAAATCGGATCCCATGGAGCTTCCCCTGACAGGCGCGCTGATCTGGCAGGAAGGGATATCGCTCAGGGAAAATTATATCTATATCATGTCCGCAGAAGATTTGGAGCGGATACCGAAAAAACATGCGCTCACTGTAGTAAGCATCGGGAAACCTTCACAAGAATATCTGGAACGGGAGGGCATGGATATTCTCTGGGTCAGACCATACCTGACACCCCAGATGATATTGTCCTTACTCTTAAAAATATTTGAGAAATACAGGATATTTGAGGAGGGGTTAAACCGGCTGTGCCGGGAAGGGAAACCTTTTTCAGCCCTGACCCCGGTGCTCTTGTCCGTATTCTCCAATCCCATTATTGTAGTGGGGGAACACATGGAGATCCTGGCGCTGTCCCAGAATGAGGACACGTGCAGGATTCCCTGTGAGTGCAGGGATGGGGATACGGATTTTTTAAGGTCTTCTTTTGAGAAGGCTTTTTGCCGCGCATGGAAGGAGGAGGGCGGAGTATCTGCCACAGAGGAGGGGATCCCGTTTTTGGCGGTGCCGGTCCGGGAAGAGAATAAGATCGTGCTGGGGATTTATCTCCTCTCCGTCACAGTGCCGCTGACAGAGCGGGACAGGATACTGCTCTGCCAGACGGGACAGTATCTTAAGTGTATGCGGCGTGTGCATTTTATCAACAGCTGCCAGGGGATGGAACGGATGCAGAGCACCTTGGCACAGCAGGCACAATCCTGCAGAAGCTTTGTTGAGATGCCGGAATGTCTAACGCGGTCCCTTGCAAGGCTTGGCTGGGAACAAAAGGGAAGTTATGTCTGCATTGTGCTCAAATCAGCGTTTTTCAGTAAAGTCAGCCAGAGAGAGATACCTGCGGATGAACTGTTTGAGAACAGCAGTCTCATGGTCAAGACAGGGACTGAGGTTTTCTTTCTCTGTAATCTTCTGAAAGTATACGGGGGTGTGGAGGAGATCGGGGAGAGGCTGGAAGTGATATTGAAAGATTCGCCGCTGATCGCAGGAGTCAGCACCCCGTTCCGCAGTTTTCAGGACTATCCGGATTACGGTATCCAGGCATTGGCGGCGCTGAGGATGGGAAATAAGCTGGATTATACAAAAAAAGCGTGCCTTTTCAAAGATTTTGCGCTGGATTATATCATTTATGAGGGATGGAAGTCCCTGCCGGTCAATGTCCTTCTCTTTGGCGGACTGAAAGACCTGCTTCTCCATGATCACATCCATCACACAAGTTATTATCAGACCCTGGAGGCCCTTTTCGATAACTTTATGGTCATGAGCCGGACAGCCTCCCGCCTGGGAATCCATATCAGCACCCTGAAATACAGGGTAAAGCGCATCCACGAAATGCTGGGGCTTGACCTAAACGACAGCTATAACAAAATATATCTCCAGAGTATTCTGCTTCTGCTGAGGCAGGATACCGCGTCGGTGGAAGCATATCTGGAACAGGAGGCCAAAAAGACCGCGCGAACGATTCCGGTTGCCAGTTCTGAAAAAATGAAGTAAACTAATACCATTGAGGAGGTATTGTTATGAAGAAACGTAATATTCAGAAAATTATAGAACCTATTGTCCGCCGCCCCGGCTGTACGTCCTTTGCGGTGATCGGGGACCCCGGATGTGAAGGGCTGGGAACCGTTATGATGAAGACCTATGCAGGGGCGCTTGAGAAAGCGGCAGAGGAAGATATGATCCTCATAGCAGGGGACATGGTCCCTGTTGGCGATGAGCGTCACTACAAAAATATCTGTACCCTCACAGAATCGGTGGCTGATAAAGATGTCTTTGTGCTTAGGGGAAACCATGACACAGGAGACTACAAGGCATTTTTCGGTCTGCATGACTATGCAGTCATTGCGGAGACTTTTACTATTGTAGTGGTTGACAATGCCTTCCGGAACTTTTCCGACACAGGGCTTGCGCTGCTTGGACGGGTACTTGCCATGGAAGAGTGCGAAAATGTGGTGATTGCCTTCCACATTCCCCTGCCTAACCATTTTACAGGAAATTCCGTTCCCCAGGAGGAATTTGAGCGTCTCAGGGCAGTATATCTTCCATATAAAGAAAAAATCAAATATTTTGTGTGCGGCCATGTGCACTCCTGCTTTGAAGATGAAGTGGATGGCATTCCCTTTGTGTGCACAGGGGGAGGCGGTGCCATCATAGAGGATGTGTCCGAGAATATAAAGGCATCGGATGTGGAACATCACATTGTCCGCTTTGGCAGGGAGAACGGCAGGCTTTGCCACAGATTTGAAAATCTTGGGGATGCCCCTTACCAGAGGGAGCGGGAGGACAAGATCACCAGGGACCAGCTTGAGGAGACCGTCAAAGGGGAACTGTATGCATTTCTTCGCTATCAGACCTTTGCGGAGCGTGCGGAAAAGAGAGGATACGGCAGGATCGCCAATCTGTTCCGGGCTTTGGCAGAATCGGAGTACCGGCATGCCAAGAGCTTTTACGCCATTCTGGACAAGCCGAAAGCTTTTCATGAATCAGTGGAGACCTATGTGCCCGGAGAAAAATTTGAATACGAGCGTCTGTATCCCATGGTCGCGGACTATGCCCAGGAGCGGGATTTCCTGCTCACGAGGCAGGCCTACCGGGACGCGGCTTCTGCCGAGAAGGCCCATGCAAGGCTTCTGAGAGAGGCTGCAGACCACACCGGATTTGAAAAAACCGTTTTTTACGTGTGCCCGGTCTGCGGATGCCTGATGGAGAGCCGGCCGGAGCGCTGCCCGGTCTGCGGGGCACCTGCAGGAAAGTTTTTGGTATATGAGAGCAAAGAAGAGACAAAAGAGGGATGACGGGAAAATGACACAAAATATTGCGAAAACAGGTTTGATTTTGGAGGGAGGCGGGATGCGGGGTGTATTTACCGCAGGTGTGCTGGACTATTTCCTGGAGGAGGACATTTCGTTTGGCACCTGCCTGGGCGTTTCCGCCGGCTCCTGTCTGGCCTGCAGTTATTTGTCGAAGCAGCACGGAAGGGGATACCGGACCGTTACCGGGTATCTGGATGACCCCAGATACTGCGGGATCGGCAGTTTCTTAAAGACGGGGGATTATTTTGGGGCAGAGATGCTTTACAAGACCATACCGGATGAACTGGACCCCTATGACCATGAAACGTTTGAAGCAAACCCAGCCAGGTTTTACGCGGTTGTGACCAACTGTGAGACCGGGCAGGCGGAGTATAAACGCATCCGGGACCTGCACCGGGACATTTGTTATATCCGGGCATCTAGTTCCCTTCCCCTTATGTCCAGGACCCTGTGGATTCGGAAAAAGCCATACCTGGACGGCGGCATCACGGATTCTATTCCCATCCGCAAATCCGAAAGTATGGGAAATGAAAAGAATGTGGTAGTGCTCACAAGGGGCAGGGAATACCGGAAGCAGAGAAACCAGATGGCGCCGCTTCTGCGCCTGCGCTACGGCAGACAGTTCCCCAAACTGGTGGAGTGTATGGAAAACAGGCACCGGGTCTATAACGAGACCCTGGATTATCTCTACCGGGAGGAAAAAGAGGGAAGAGTATTCCTGATCCAGCCTCCAAAGCCTGTGGAGATTGGACGGATCGAGAAGGACGGGGAAAAACTGAAAGCACTTTACGGCCAGGGATATGAGACGGCAGAGAGGCAGGCAGAGGCTCTGAAAAAATATCTGGAGAGTTAAAAAATATCTTTTCCGCGTCTTCACAAGAAAAAACAAATATTAACATCCTGAACTATGTTACTGAAACAGAAAGTTTTCTATAATAGAGCCAGGAAGACGAAAAGGGGTCTGCCGATGCAGGCCCTTTCGTATTATCAGGGCGGGCAGTACAGACTGCCTGTCCGCAAAGATTCTTAATAGGAGATTCAGGAGGGTTTCGCAACATGAAATACGGACATTTTGACAATGAAAAGAGAGAGTACGTGATTGACAGGGTAGATTTACCTACATCCTGGACCAATTACCTGGGAGTGAAAGATATGTGTGCGGTTTTGAACCACACAGCAGGAGGATATATTTTCTACAAATCACCGGAGTATCACCGCATTACAAGGTTCCGCGCCAATGCAGTTCCCATGGACCGGCCGGGACATTATGTGTATATCCGTGACGATGAGGACGGAGATTACTGGAGCGTATCCTGGCAGCCTGTGGGCAAATCCCTGGAGGAAGCTAAATACACCTGCCGTCACGGCATGTCCTATTCTGTCTATGAATGTGACTACAGCGGCATCAAAGCATCCCAGAAAATGTGCATCCCCAAAGAGGACCCGGTGGAACTGTGGGACGTGAAGATCAAGAATGACAGCGGACGCCAAAGAAGCCTCAGCGTATATTCCTATCTGGAATTCTCCTTCCACCAGATTGAGATGGACAACAAAAATTTCCAGATGAGTATGTATGCGGCAGGCTCCTCCTGTGAGGATGGTATTATCGAACATGACCTTTTTTATGAAGAGTTTGGATTCCAGTGGTTCACAGCCAGCTTTGAGCCGGATGGATTTGAGTGCCTGAGAGATGCGTTCATTGGTTCCTACCGCACGGAATCAAACCCCATTGGCGTGGAAAAAGGTGTCTTAAACGGCGGCTTTGAGAAGGGAAACAACCACTGCGGAGCCATGCAGAAAAAAATCACTCTGGCTCCCGGCGAGGAAGTGCGCCTGGTGTTCATGCTGGGTGAGGGCAACAGAAAAGCTGCTTATCCCTACAAAGAAAAATACAGTGATCCTGTAAATGTGGACGCAGCCTATGAGGAACTGAAAAACTACTGGGACAGCAAATTTGAAAAGCTTCAGATCCAGACACCAAATGAAGGTATGAATACACTGATCAATACGTGGACTCTTTACCAGGCGGAGATCAATGTAATGTTCTCACGCTTTGCCTCCTTTATCGAGGTGGGGGGACGTACAGGACTTGGATACAGGGATACGGCACAGGATGCCATGACAGTTCCCCACTCCAACCCTGAGAAATGCCGCCAGAGGATCATAGAGCTTTTAAGAGGCCAGGTGTCAGAGGGCTACGGCCTGCATCTGTTCCAGCCTGAGTGGTTTGATCCGGATACGGAAGTGAAGCCGTTCAAATCACCCACCGTTGTGCCCACTCCAAGCAGAGACCAGATGATCCATGGCCTGGAGGATACCTGTTCTGATGATGCCCTGTGGCTGGTCAGCTCCATTGTGGAGTATGTAAAAGAGACCGGTGAATTTGAACTTTTAAATCAGGTGGTGCCATATGCTGACAAGGACGAGGGCACTGTCTATGACCATATGAAACGGATCTTAGACTTCTCCGCCAGACAGGTGGGAGCTGACGGTGTGTGCAAAGGCCTCCGTGCGGACTGGAATGACTGCCTGAATTTAGGCGGTGGTGAGAGCGCCATGGTATCCTTCCTGCACTACTGGGCCATCGGGAGTTTCCTTGAGGCAGCCACCTATCTGGGTGAAAAAGAGGATGTACAAAAATACACGGCAATGGCAGAGCATGTGAAGAAGGTCTGCGACCGTGAGCTTTGGGACGGTGAATGGTATGTCCGCGGCATCACCAAAAACGGCCGGAAGATCGGAACACAGAAGGACAAAGAGGGAAGGGTACATCTGGAATCCAATGCCTGGGCAGTGCTCTCCGGCGCGGCGCCAAAGGATAAGGGAACAAAAGCCATGGACGCTGTCTATGAGAATCTCTTTACGCCTTACGGTATCATGCTCAACGGTCCGTCCTACACAGTGCCGGATGATGACATAGGTTTTGTGACCAGGGTATATCCGGGTGTGAAGGAGAACGGATCTGTGTTCAGTCATCCAAACCCCTGGGCATGGGCAGCGGAATGTATGCTGGGAAGAGGAAGCCGGGCCATGGAATTTTATGATGCCCTTTGTCCTTATTACCAGAATGACATGATCGAGACCCGTCAGGCGGAACCTTACTCCTACTGCCAGTTCATTATGGGAAAAGACCACACCGCATACGGCAGGGCCAGGCATCCCTTCATGACAGGAAGCGGCGGCTGGGCTTACTTTGCAGCCACCAGATATATGCTTGGCATCCGTCCGCAGATGGATGGACTGGAGATAGATCCCTGTATTCCCGGTGACTGGGAAGGATTTACCGCGCACCGGGTATTCCGCGGCGCGTCCTTTGAAATCAAAGTGGAGAATCCGGCCCATGTGGAAAAAGGCGTGAAGGAAATCTGGCTGGAAGGGGAAAAGGTGGATAAGATTCCTGTCTGTGAAGCGGGCAGCAGCCATACCGTAAGAATTGTTATGGGGTAACCATCCGGGTAACTGTGAAAATATAAAAGTGATTCGTTTTAGTAACATTTGGGTTCGTACAGGAAGGAGAGAACAGCAATGATCAAATTTGGAACAGGCGGTTGGAGAGCAATTATAGGTGACGGCTTCACAAAGGAGAATATCCAGAAGCTGACAAAAGCCCTTGCCATGAAGATGAAGGCTGAGGGTGTGGAGAAAGAGGATATCTGCATTGGCTATGACAGGCGTTTCCTTGCGAAGGAAGCTGTGATGTGGTCATGTGAGGTGCTGGCAGCGGAGGGGATCCGTGCCTGGTTTATCAACAGATCCTCCCCCACACCGCTGATCATGTATTATGTGATGGCCCATGATCTGCCCTACGGCATGATGGTGACAGCCAGCCATAATCCGGCCATTTACAATGGGATCAAGGTTTTCACCAGAGGCGGAAGAGATGCCAATGAGGTGCAGACTGAGGAGATTGAAGCGTATATAGCAAAGGTGGAGGAGGAGATCGCTGCCGGCAATACTATCAGCACAATCCCTTACGAGCAGGCAGTTGCTGAGGGAAAGGTTGTGGAATTTAATCCTCTCAATGAATATCTGGACAATATTATCGCGGCAGTGGATGTGGAGGCCATTAAGAACAAAGGGCTTCGTGTGGCTCTTGACCCCATGTACGGTGTGAGCCAGACATCTCTGAAGACGCTGCTTTCCATCACCCGCTGTGAGCTGGAGATCATACACGAGCGTCATGACACGTTGTTTGGCGGCAAGCTGCCTGCACCAAACGCCCAGACCCTGCGCTCTCTGCAGAATTATGTGCTGGATAGAGGCTGTGATATCGGTGTGGCTACGGATGGGGATGCCGACCGGATCGGCGTGATTGACGATACGGGGAAATTCCTGCATCCCAATGATATTTTAGTGCTGCTATATTATTATCTTGTAAAATACAAAGGCTGGAGCGGCCCTGTCGTGCGAAACGTGGCAACCACCCATATGCTGGACCGTGTGGCTGAGAGCTTCGGGCAGAAATGCTATGAAGTTCCGGTAGGATTCAAATATATATCTTCCAAGATGGAGGAGACAGACGCCATCATCGGCGGTGAATCCTCAGGCGGTCTTACCGTTAAGGGACATATCAACGGCAAGGACGGCGTATATGCCGCTATGCTTTTGGTAGAGATGATCGCTGTGACCGGAAAGAAGATATCCCGGATCGCAAGGGATATTGAGGAGGAGTACGGAAGCATCTATATGGAGGAGAGAGATTATAAGTTTACGCCTGCAAGGAAGGATGAGATCCAGAGGACCCTTATGGTGGATAAGGCTCTTCCCAATATTGATGAGCCGGTAGAGCGGGTGTCCTATATGGACGGCTGCAAGATCTACTTTAAGAACGGCGGCTGGATCATTGCCAGATTCTCCGGCACAGAGCCTCTTCTTCGTATTTTCTGCGAGATGCCTGAGGCATATCAGGCTGTCCGCATGTGCGAGCTTTTTGAAGAATTTTTGGAACTGAAAAGCTGATGGATTTATGATGATAGAAAGTGCGCGAAGCGTACTTTCTATTGTTTTTTTGCGGAAAAGGGTGGTGCATGATATAATGAGCGCAGGAGAGCGGTCAATGCACAAAAGCCGCAGTATGTATGGAGAGAGGTAAAAGGAAATGAAAGAAAAAAAGAAATTTTCCATCCAGTGGAGGGTCATTGCCATTGCTTTGGGGTGCTGGATGATACCATTTGTGCTCATGGTGGGAATGATGGTGCATTATATCCTGTCCAACCAGATGGGGGACCGGGTGGACAATATGACAGATCAGGTGAACTTTAACATGCAGACCAGTGTGGAGCGGCTGAACCAGGCCATAGAGGATTCCAGGGACGCATCCTACGAGGGGGAACTGCGCTCTGTCTATGAGGCATATAAGAATAACAAGTACAAGGATTACTGGCTCAGCGGCAGGGTACGGGGGTATCTGAACACGAAGTATACCAATGACACAAACTTTTCCAGCACTATTTTCTGGTATAGGGAAGCGCCGGAGAAACTGAACGGCGAAGTATATAATTCCAGCGCGGGCGGGGGGTATCATCAGATTAACACATACTGGGAGTATGACCACGAAGCAGTCAAGGAATATGCCGAGACACTTGATACCGGTATTGGTTTCCTGGACAGGGACGGCCGCATTTACATGATCAGGAATCTTGTGAGCCGTTCTTTTGAGCCTGTGGGCGTGCTGGTCATGCGATTGAACATTGCCTATTGTTTTGAGGGTATGCGTCATTTTCTGAATGATTTAGATATGAGCATTTACTTAAATGAATTATGCCTGGAGTTCAGCCAGGATGGAGAACGGGAAAACACAGAAGGCCTGCGTCCGGAAAAATATCCCCAGGGCAGCACATGGGAGGGCGGCTATCTGTACATCAGGAATCATGTAAAAGAGAACAGCTACCGGCTGGATACCCTGGTACGCATTCCCAAGACTGTGATCATGGACTCTATGTATGCATATCTGCGTATTCTGGGCGTGATGATCGTACTTCTTGTGCCACTTGTGGTGTTCCTCATATTTATGGTGCGCCGTCATATCCTTCAGCCCACAGAACAGCTCATGGAGGGGGCCAGGGAAATCCAGGAGGGCAATCTGGGGTATCAGATCACCTTTGAGGCAGGCAGCCAGGAATTTGTCTATCTGACAGAATCCTTTAACCAGATGTCAAGCCGGCTCAAATACCAGTTTGACCATATATATCAGGAGGAGATGGCGCTTAAGGATGCCAGGATCATGGCTCTGCAGTCCCATATTAATCCCCATTTTATGAACAACACCCTGGAGATCATCAACTGGGAGGCCCGCCTCTCCGGTAATATGAAGATATCCAAGATGATAGAATCCCTGTCTGTGCTCATGAATGCGGCTATGGACAGAAAGCGGCGGCATGTGGTGCCTCTGAAAGAGGAACTGCAATATGTGGAGGCTTATCTTCATATTATGAAAGAGAGGCTGGGGAGCAAGCTGACTGTGGAGATGGATATTTCGGAAGAAACCCTGAAAGAGAAGGTGCCAAGGCTGATCCTGCAGCCTGTGATCGAGAACGCCATTGAACACGGCGTCATAAGAAGCGGCAGCGGCACAGTGGTTTTAAGAAGCTATAAAAAGGGGGACTACCTCTACCTGGAGACGGAGAACAACGGCATTATGAACGAGCAGGAGAGGGCAAAGGTGGGCAGGCTGCTTGCGCCTGATTATGACACCAGCAAGGAATCCTCAGGCAATCTGGGCATAGCAAATGTAAACCAGAGACTGGGTATTTTGTACGGGGAACCCTGCGGACTGTCTATTTTCCAGGAAAAAGATGACCGGATTTGTGCCCGCTTGACCATTTTTGTTGGTCTAAGAGCACAATAAAAAGCAAAAAATCACAGTCTCAGTTATTCGCTTTTTACAATATATGCGGTATTATAATGTTATCAAGAAAAACAAAGCAAAACAAAGCGAACAGGGAGGTAATTCAGTAATGAAAAAGAAAGTTTTAGCAGTTTTACTTGCAGGAGCAATGGCAGGAACTATGCTGACAGGATGCGGCGGTGACAGCAAGGCAGCAGATTCCGGAGATACCAAGAAAGAAGATACCGCAGACAAAGCAGATGACAGTGACGACAGCGGCGCTGAGGGCAAAGTCACATTGAATGTTACCACAACCTTTGCAGGAACAGAGAGTAACGTTGATAAATACCAGGAGAGCATTGAGAACTGGCAGAAAGAGACCGGAAACAAAGTAAACGACTCCTCCGCATCTGCAGACGAGGCCATGAAAGCCCGTGTTATCACAGACTTTGAGACAGGCGCAGAACCGGATGTTTTGTTCTACTTCAACGGCAATGATTCCAATTCCTTTGTTGAGGCAGGCAAAGTGGTTTCCATTGATGAGATCCGTGAAAAATATCCGGACTATGCATCCAATATGAATGATGACCTGATTCCGGCTTCTCCGGCTGACGGTGTTAAATATGCGGTTCCTTTCTACGGATACTGGGAGGGCATGTATGTAAACAAGAAAGTCTGTGAAGATGCAGGCGTTGAGATTCCAGGCCCGGACACCACATGGGAACAGTTTATGGAAACCTGCCAGAAGATCAAAGACGCAGGCTATACCCCGATCGCAGCTTCTCTGATCAAAGAGCCGCATTACTGGTTTGAATACTCCATCTTCAACCATGACACACCGGCAACACACGTAGCAGTTCCGGAAAAAGTGGATGATAAAGTGGGCAAAGCCTGGGAAGCAGGAATTGCTGATATCAAAGATGTATACGGAAAAGGTTTCTTTACAGAGAACACCAACACCTGCGAAGCTGATGAGGCGTTCCAGGGATTCTTACAGGACAAAGCAGCATTCTATGTAGACGGTTCCTGGAAGATGGGCGGTATCAGAGATAACTCTGACAATATTGACAACTTTACCGTTACCTTTGTACCTGGTCAGAACGAGAGAAAGACAACCGACATCATCAGCGGTCTGTCCTCAGGCTGGTACATCACCAAAAAAGCATGGGATGATCCGGAAAAACAGAAAGCAGCTGTGGATTTAGTAGAATCCTTCATCAACACGGAAACTGTATCCGATTACGCAGGAACAGCAACAACTGCATTAAAAGACGGTGCGCAGGTGGATGAAAGCAAGCTGAATTCCCTTGAGAAAGATGCTCTTACCATGCTGAAATCCGTAACCGCTACATCAGGCGCATGCCAGGATCTGTGCTCAGAAGATCAGAGGGCTCCTATCTTCACAAATATGCCGCAGATCGTTGAAGGCCAGATGGAGATCAGTGACGCTATCCAGCAGGTTATTGATGCAATGGAAGAATAATATCTGTATCACGGATACTATATTTGTAACGTAAAAACCGTATTTTTTAAGGACCGGAGAGGAAAAAAATTCCTCCGGTCCTTCTTAAAGAAAAGCAAGTGAAGTAACTTTCAAATGGACGCAGGTGTTCGCTTGAAAGTCTGGGAGGCGAAATCTATGAATAACACATCAAATATTTATAAGAATAAGAAGCCGGCCATTTTTTTCCTGCTGCCTGCATTCCTGTTTCTGATCCTGTATCTGTATTACCCATTTATCCAGAACATCTTCAACAGTTTCATGAAAATCAAAGGACTGGCAACTCCGGCCAAAGGGTTCAATGACCCGGTTTACAAGAACTACACACGTCTGTTTACAGACCCGAACATGAGAATTGCCCTGAAAAACACCCTGATCATGATCATTGTAACCATCGTAGGGCAGGTGGGGATCGCAATTGTCATCGCACTTTTGGTAGATAACATCAAAAGGGGAGCAAAGTTCTTCCGAATCGTTTACTTCTTCCCCATTGTTATCTCCGCAACCGCATTAGGACTTCTGTTCAACCTGATCTTCCTGTATGACAAAGGTATGATCAACCAGCTTCTGGAGTTCTTAGGAAAGACGAACCTGACGGACTGGAAGGACGAGGCCCACGCCATTATGACTATGATGATACCCGTCACGTGGCAGTATGTGGGATTCTACTTCATCATACTGCTGACAGGACTTAACAATATCTCTGATGAGCTGTATGAATCAGCAGCCATTGACGGAGCCACCCGGTTCCAGAGAGTACGCTTCATCTCCGTTCCCCTTCTGCACAATGTTATCTGCACCTGCTGTGTGCTGGCTGTGACAGGAGCACTGAAGGTCTTCGACCTGCCATGGATGATGTTCCCCAACGGTATGCCGTACGGCAAGACGTGGCTCACCGGTACTTACATGTATTACTACGCATTTGTAGCAAGTGACGCGGACTACAGTTCCACAATCGCGATCGTCATTGTTGTCCTCGGCATTATCCTATCCAAGGTTGTAAATGTCATTTTTAAAGAGAAAGACTATTAGAAGGGAGATATGAAAATGAAAAAGCGTAAATTTTCACCAGGAATGTGCGTCGTATATCTCATCCTGATATTCTGGGCACTTACAACAATATATCCGATCCTGTGGGTTATCTTAAACTCATTCAAAGACAGAAAGAAAATTATTGCAAACTCCTTTGCACTTCCGTTAGGTGATTTGTTCAGTATGGAGAACTATAAGACGGCGTTTGACAGACTGAACATCTTCACCGCATATAAAAACAGTATCATCGTTTCCTGCTGCGTGGCAGTTGTGGTGATCCTCCTGGCAGGAATGGCCTCCTACGCACTGGTCCGTTACAACCTGAAGACAAAAAAACTGTTAAACACTCTGGTGGTGGCAGCTATGATGTTCCCGGTATTCGCAACGATCATCCCGGTATTCCGAATGGAGTTTTCATGGGGAATCGTCAACACCGATAAAGTTTCCCTATCGCTGCTGTCGCTCATACTGCCGCAGATAGCCGGAAACCTGGCTTTTGCCATGGTGGTGCTCACAGGGTATATCCGAAGTCTTCCCATTGAACTGGAAGAGTCGGCGTACCTGGAAGGCTGCAATCCCATGCAGATTTTTTTCAAGATCGTGGTACCCCTGACAAAACCATCCTTCGCAACGGTTGGTATCTTCAGTTTCCTTTGGAGCTATAATGACCTGTTCTCCCAGACCTTCTTCCTTCGTTTCAAAGACCAGTGGGCGATCACACGACTGCTCATGGAGATTTCCTCCAGGGAAGGTACAGACTACGGCCTCATGGCAGCAGTGGTGACACTGATCATCGTACCGCTTCTGGTTGTGTATGTATGTCTGCAGAAATACATTATCAAAGGTATGACAGCGGGAGCTGTGAAGGGCTGAGTGCCTGTAATAAAAATAAAGAAAGACAGAAGGAAAGTATTTGGTGGAAAAGACGCCAGATACTTTCCTTTTTTTCGCTAATGTTTTATAATAATAGAAAGTAGTATTTATTTTACACAAATTTAATGTATATTTGAAAGAAGAATAGAATATTTGTGATAAACTATAAGAGGAACCAGGGGGGTACATATGTATAAAGTAGTAATAGTAGATGATGAGCCAATTATCGCGGAAGGGCTTTCCAAAGTGGTGCCATGGGACAAATACGGCTGCAGGATTGCAGCGACAGCAGGCAACGGACAGGAAGGGCTGGAGGTTATGAGAAAAGAGCATCCCAATATGGTTATTTCCGATATCTCCATGCCCGGCATGGACGGATTGAAGATGATCGCTGCCCTCAGGGTGGAATTTCCGGAGATGCAGATATCTATTCTGACAGGTTACCGGGATTTCGACTATGCGCAGCAGGCTATCCGCCTGGGCGTGACGCGCTTCCTGTTAAAGCCGTCCAATATGGGCGAGATAGAGGAAGCTGTGCAGGTTATGGCGGAAAACCTGAAAAAACGAAACATAACCGGCGAGGAGGATGAGTCTGAAAATACTGCAGGTAGTTTCATTGTGAAGAATGCCCTGGCTTATATTCAGGAAAACTATAATAAAAAGATTTCTCTGAGTGAAGTTGCAGATAACACGTTTGTGAGCCAGTGGCATCTGAGCAAGCTTTTAAATAAACATCTGGAAAAGAGTTTTTCGGAAATCCTCAATTCCATCCGGATCGAGAAGGCCAAAGAGCTGTTAAAAGACCCTTCCCTGCGTATCGGAGATGTGGCGGAGGAAGTGGGCTTTTTAGATATGGCGCATTTTTCCAGGGTCTTTAAAAAGATAGAGGGGATTTCAGCCAACGAGTACAGAAATAAGATATAGTCCGTTTACGGAAGAGGTGAGAAAATGGCAATTACAAGATTTGCAGCAATTGATGTGGGGTCTTATCATGTATCCATGGATATCTACGAAATTTCACCCAAAGCGGGAATCCGTCAGATTGATGAGGTCAGAAGCCGGTTGGAAATCGGGCGGGATACCTACGGAACAGGTAAAATAGGATATGATTCCACCCAGGAGCTGTGTGCAGTGCTCCGGGATTTTGCCGGTATCATGCAGGAATACCAGGTGGATGCCTACCGTGCCTGTGCCACCAGTACGCTGCAGGAGGCGAAAAATGTCTGGATCGTGCTGGACCAGGTATACCAGAAAACAGGTATTAATGTGGAGATACTGAGCAATTCAGAGCAGAGATTTTACGGCTACAAATCACTGGCAGCCAAGGAAGCGGCTTTTACAAAGATCATCCAGAAGGGAACCGCTATCATTGAGATAGGCGGCGGAAATGTACAGATCTCCCTGTTCGACAAGGACTCGCTGGTGACTACCCAGAACTTTAAGATGGGCAGCCTGCGTATCCGGGAACGGCTGATCCCGGTGGAAAAGGAGACCGTGTACTATGAGCATCTGGTGGAGGAACTGATCCACAATGATATTCTCAGTTTTAAAAAGCTGCATCTGAAGGAACGGAAAATTGACAATATTATTCTTCTGGGGGATGTATTTATGGAGACGCTCCTGAAGAAAAAGAATAGTATGGAGGAGAACAGGACTGTCAGCCGTGACGCATTTATGCAGGTATATGAAGGGATCGTCCATAAATCTCCGGAACAGGCGGCTGTGGAACTGGGGATATCCCTGGAATTTGCCACTATTCTGGTGCCTACCCTGATCATCTGCAGGGTGTTCATTGATGAGATGGGAGCAGAGACTTTATGGCTTCCCGGCACCCAGTTAAATGACGGTGTTTCCTATGATCATGCCCAGAAGCAGAAGCTTATCAAAAGTACCCATAATTTTGAAAATGACATACTGGTATCTGCCAGGAATATAGCAAAGCGGTACATGAGCAACAAGAACCATACCCAGGCGGTCGCTCAGGCAGCAACCATTATTTTTGACAGTATGAAGAAGGTGCACGGCATGGGCAGCAGGGAGAAGTTGCTGCTGCAGATCGCAGTGATCCTCCATGACTGCGGGAAATATATCAGTATGAGTAATGCGGCGGAGTGCTCCTATGCGATCATTATGTCCACGGAGATCATCGGCCTGTCCCATATGGAGCGGGAGGTGATCGCAAGTGTGGTGCGGTTTAATTCAGAGCCTTTTAAGTATTACGGGGAGGCGGATTCCAAGAGCGCCATTGACCGTGACACTTATATACTGATCGGTAAGCTGACAGCAATTTTAAGGGTTGCCAATGCTCTGGACCGCAGCCACAAACAGAAAGTGGAGGAGATTAAGGCTGCAGTCAGGGAGAAAGAGCTGATACTGACCATTGACACACAGGAAGATCTGACGCTGGAGGAAGGGCTTCTGACGGAAAAGGCAGATTTCTTTGAAGAGGTATTCAGCATCCGCCCGAGACTGCGGCGAAAGAAGAGAAGATAGGGGGCATCAGGATGGATTTAAAAGAGTATATAAAACCGGAATACTACTGGAACAGGGAATTGAGCTGGATCAAATTTAACGAGAGAGTCCTCTCTGAGGCCAGGGACAAAAGTCTGCCTCTGTTTGAGAGGCTGAAATTTTTAAGTATCACGGCCTCCAATCTGGATGAGTTTTTCATGATTCGGGTTGCTTCCCTGAAAGATATGGTACATGCAAAATACACGAAGCCGGATATTGCCGGTATGACACCCAAGGACCAGTTAAAAGAGCTGTCTGTTGTGACAAAGGAACTGGTGGAGGCACAGTACAATACTTACAACCGTTCTCTTCTGCCTGCGCTGAAAAAGGTAGGGCTTCACGTGGTGGAGAGGCATGAGGATTTGACGGAGGAACAGCAGAAATATGTGGACCGTTATTTTGAGGACAGTGTGTATCCGGTCCTCACACCTATGGCGATGGATTCGGCCAGGCCCTTTCCGCTCATCAGAAACAAGACGCTGAATATTGGCGCCCTGATATCCAAAAAGGATAAAAAAGGCAGAGAGGAACTGGAGTTTGCCACAGTCCAGGTACCATCCGTGCTGCCCAGGATCGTCATGCTGCCTGAGGATAAGAAAGGGAATCCTGTGGTGATCCTCCTGGAGCAGGTGATCGAGCGGAATATTGGCAAGCTGTTTCTGAGCAACCAGGTGGCCTGCACCTGCCCGTACCGGATCATGAGAAATGCGGATCTGACCATTGACGAGGACGAAGCGGCAGACCTTTTAAAGGAAATCCAGAAACAGCTGAAAAAGCGCCAGTGGGGCGAAGTGATTCGGCTGGAAGTGGAAGACAAGATGGATGAGAGGCTTTTGAATATCCTCAAAATGGAGTTTGAGATCAAGGAGGAGGATATCTTCCAGATCAATGGGCCGCTGGATCTGACTTTCCTTATGAAGATGTATGGAATGGACGGGTTTGAGGAGTACAGGAACAAGCCTTACACACCGGCCCCGGTACCGGCTATGATGACGGACGAGGATATTTTTACCCAGATCAGAAGAGGGGATATTCTGCTGCACCATCCGTTTATGACGTTTCAGCCTGTGGTGGATTTTGTGCGGCAGGCAGCCAAGGACCCGGATGTGCTGGCTATCAAGCAGACGTTGTACCGGGTGAGCGGCAATTCGCCTATTATCGCGGCGCTGGCCCAGGCTGCGGAGAACGGCAAGCAGGTGACCGTTCTGGTGGAGCTGAAAGCCCGTTTTGACGAGGAGAATAATATTGTCTGGGCAAAGATGCTTGAGAAGGCAGGGTGCCATGTGATCTATGGACTTTTGGGACTCAAGACGCACAGCAAGATTACCTTGGTGGTGCGCAGGGAGGAAAATGGTATCCGCAGATATGTGCATCTGGGAACTGGAAATTATAATGATTCCACCGCGAAGCTGTATACAGACTGCGGTATCCTCACCTGTTCCGCCAGAATCGGGGAGGATGCCACAGCGGTATTTAATATGCTCTCCGGTTATTCGGAGCCAAGGACTTGGAATAAGCTGGTGGTGGCGCCAATCTGGATGCGTGACCGTTTCCTGCATCAGATCGGGATGGAGCGGGAATACGCGCTGAAAGGACGGAAGGCCAGAATTGTGGCGAAGATGAATTCTCTCTGTGACAGGGATATTATTGCGGCCCTGTATGCAGCCAGCGCAGCAGGGGTGAAGATTGACCTGATCGTGCGGGGAATCTGCTGTTTGAAGACCGGAATACCGGGAGTCAGTGAAAATATTACCGTGCGCTCTATTGTGGGGAATTTTCTGGAGCACAGCAGGATATTTTATTTCTACAGTGACGGGCATGAGGACGTCTTTATGGGAAGCGCAGACTGGATGCCCAGGAACCTGGACAAGAGAGTGGAGATCGTATTTCCTGTGGAGGATGAACGGCTGAAAGAGGAAGTGAAGCATATTCTGGAGATGCAGCTTGCGGATAATGTGAAGGCACATGTGCTGCAGGCAGATGGCAGGTATGAGAAGATTGATAAAAGAGGGAAGGTGCTTTTGAATTCTCAGGATTATTTCTGTTTCGAGGCATGGGAACGGGTTAGTGTGCCGGAGAGTGCCGGGGATCAGAGAGTGTTTGTGCCTGCGGAGGCGCCGGAGGATTAGCGGGCCGGGTCAGGGCGCAGGCCGGATGGGGGAGTAATAAGGGGAAGGCTGGAAGCGTTAAGAGTTGTGGGAATAGGAACCGCTGTACGGGAAGCCGAGGATTTCCGTATGGCGGTTTGTTGTTGGGCTGCGCGCCGTAGGGCTTCCGCTGCCGGGCGGTACATTTGTGGATGGTGCATTTGTATAGGATGGCCACGGGGATCTGCGAAACTTTTGTTATTTTGGGTAATAAAAAAGATTTCAGTGATTGGACTGAAATCTTTTTTAGCAGTTCGTAGGGGAATCGAACCCCTGTTTCCGCCGTGAGAGGGCGGCGTCTTAACCGCTTGACCAACGAACCGTATGTGTGCTTTGTTTTGATGCTTTTCAGTTATAGCTTAGCGAATGAGCAGTTCGTAGGGGAATCGAACCCCTGTTTCCGCCGTGAGAGGGCGGCGTCTTAACCGCTTGACCAACGAACCGTATGTGTGCTTTGTTTTGATGCTTTTCAGTTATAGCTTAGCGAATGAGCAGTTCGTAGGGGAATCGAACCCCTGTTTCCGCCGTGAGAGGGCGGCGTCTTAACCGCTTGACCAACGAACCGTATTGTGTTTCTTGTTTCGCATGACGCTAGATTATGATACTACACATTTTAACAAAATGCAAGCTTTTTTTAGCAAAAATGTTAAAAATATTTGAGGCAGGAAGGCGGACAAAAAGAGATGGGAAAGGATGGGGGTGAGCTGGATCAAGGATGATAGGTGAAGTGATGGATGATTGGGTGGATATTGTATCTTTGGGATAGGTTTGCTATACTGGGAGGGAGAAGGAAAGGGGCGTTGGGGAGTGATGGGAGAGGAGAAATGGGTTATGAAGGATATGATAGATCTGCATGTGCATTCTAATGCCTCTGATGGAACTTTTTCGCCGGGGGAGATTGTGGAATATGCGGTGGAGAAGGGGCTGCGGGCGGTTGCGCTTACGGACCATGATACGACGGACGGGATTGAGGAGGCTGTGGCGGCGGCAGAGGGAACGACTTTGGAGGTGATTCCGGGGATTGAGATCTCTACTACATGGTGGGGAAAGGATATTCATATTGTCGGGCTGGGGATTGACTGGAGGAATGCCCGGTTCCAGGAGGAATTGCTGCGGTTTCAGCAGTCCAGGGATTCGCGGAATTTGATGATGATGGAACGTTTGAGGGAACTTGGGATGGAGGTTACCTATGAAAGGATGATGGAGGAGTTTCCGGAGAGTGTTTGGACCAGGGCGCATTTTGCACGGTTTCTTTTGGAAAGAGGATATGTCAGCTCTATCAAGGAGGCTTTTGACAGGTTTCTGGGGGATCATGCTTCCTGTTATGTGCCCAGGGAAAAGGTTACGCCGTTTCAGGGGATTCAGCTTATCCATGAGGGCGGCGGAAAGGCTGTCTTTGCCCACCCGGTCTTGTGCAGGCTTTCGGATGGAAATCTGGAGAAGATGACGGCGGAGATGAAGAAGGCAGGGCTTGACGGATTGGAGGCCTTTTATTCTACTTACCGTCCGGCTGAAGAGGGGGCTATGATAAGGCTGGCGAAGCGTCTTTCCCTGGGGCTTTCCGGCGGCAGTGATTTTCATGGGGCCAATAAGCCGAATATAGATTTAGGATGCGGCTGGGGAAATTTGAAGATTCCTTATTCGGTATGGGAAAGGCTGAAGGAAAAGTAAGTGTGGGATCGTGTTCTACAGATTGTTGAAATGAGAGACGCAGAAAAAGACAGAATAAAGGATTGACAATATTTTTTAATTCCTTTACACTATATAAAGTAAAAGTGAAATGTGAGTCTGCTTCGGCAGACTCTTTGTTATGATGATAGAAAGCCTGCAGTGAACTGGCGGAGCGTGGTTTCTATTATTTTGGCATAAGAAGTTCCATGATGGGATAAAAACACGAAGGAAAGGAAGTCTTATATGACACAAACTAACGTACAAGAAAATAAAATGGGGGTCGTACCGGTTCCGAAGCTTTTGTTTCAGATGTCGCTGCCTATGATTTTGTCTATGCTGGTACAGGCATTGTATAATGTAGTGGATAGTATTTTCGTGGCACAGATCAATGAGAATGCGCTGACAGCCGTCTCCCTGGTTTTTCCGGTGCAGAGCCTTATGATCTCTATAGCTGTGGGTACCGGAGTGGGTGTAAATGCAGTGTTGTCCAGGAGTCTCGGTGAGCGGGACGGCAGGATGGCGGATGAATCAGCGAAAAATGGTATTTTTCTGGCATTTGTGAGCTGTGTTGTCTTTGCGGTGCTGGGTGTACTGCTGGCAAAACCTTTTTTCCATATGCAGACTGCTGATGTGCAGATCAGGGAATACGGGATCCAGTATATGACGATCATTTCAGCGCTCTGTATTGCCGTGTATATGCAGGTAATGTTTGAGAGGCTGCTGCAGTCTACAGGACGTACTTTTTACACCATGATCTCCCAGGGGCTGGGTGCTGTTGTCAATATTATATTTGACCCTATTATGATCTTCGGCCTTTTCGGATTTCCTAAGATGGGAGTTGCGGGAGCGGCTGCGGCTACGGTTCTGGGACAGTTCTGCGGAATGTTTCTGGCAATGTTTTTTAATATTAAGTTTAATAAGGATATCCATATCGGTATGCGGCATTTCAGGCCGTCAGGCCGGATCATCAAAGTGATCTATTCGGTTGGTGTGCCTTCTATTATCATGCAGGCCATTGGATCGGTCATGACATTTGGAATGAACAAGATCCTGATCCAGTTTACATCCACGGCTACAGCGGTATTTGGTGTGTATTTCAAGCTTAACAGTTTTATTTTTATGCCTGTCTTCGGACTGAATAATGGTATGGTGCCTATTGTTGCCTTTAACTATGGGGCAGGGGATAAAAAGAGGATCACCCAGACGATCCATATCAGTATTATTTCTGCGGTTGTTATTATGTTTCTGGGGCTTGCCCTGTTTATGATCTTTCCGGCACAGCTTCTGGGTATGTTCAATGCATCGAAGGATATGCTGGCGATCGGTGTTCCTGCTCTTAGGATCATCTGTCTCAGTTTCCTGTTTGCAGGGTTTTGTATCATCGTAGGCTCTGTGTTCCAGGCTTTGGGTAACGGTGTGTACAGTTTGATCATCTCTGCCACCAGACAGCTTCTGATCATTCTTCCGGCAGCAGCCATTCTGGCAAAGGTGGGTGGATTGTCAGCCGTATGGTGGTCTATTCCCATCGCGGAGATCGCATCTGTGGTGCTGAGTGCTTATTTTTACAGAAAGATTTACAGGGAGAAGATTGCGTCCCTTGGCAAAAATAAGAGATAAATCATAAAAAAGGAACAGAAACGGTTTGTGGTGGATCGTTTTCTGTTCCTTTTTTAGTGGGTCAGGTTTCCAGTTTTTGTTCCAGGATGTAGAAGGAAAGTCTTAAGATCAGGCGCTCTCTGCTGTCCTCGAAATCAATACCCGCTATTTTGCGGATACGGTCCAGACGGTAGAAGAGGGTGCTGCGGTGGATGTACAGCTCATTGGCGGTCTGGAGGATATTGCGTTCCAGTTCCAGATAGATTTTTACGGTGTGGTATAGATCGGTTTTGTTTTTATCATCGTATTTTTTCAGAAGGAGCAGCTTTTCGGAACAGAGGAGCTGGGGCGGGATCTCTTGCCTGCCTTTTTTCAGAAGATATTCCAGCAGATAGTCATCAAATCGGTAGCACCAGGTCATGCTGTCACTTTTTCGCCCCAGGTCCAGTGCTGCGCTGGCCTGGATATATCCCTGGGGAACCAGCATAAAATCATGGATCTCCGAGCTGGCTCCCATTTTCAGAAGGCCTTCCCGCATGAGGATGGCCAGGCTGCTGATCACTTCGGAGGCGGAACTGTGCCCGTAAGACAGGTTGACGACCACAGCTATACTATGCCTGTAAAGGAAAGCATGGCCGGAGGGGATCTGGGTTTCTATATGCCCCAGTGTGGCAGCCGCGGACAGCATATTGATATCTCTCTGCTCTGTCTCCAGACGCAGGCAGAGATACCGGTCGTTCTGCTTCCAGTGCAGGAAATAAAGATAATTGAGAATGCGCTGGTTGTCCCCGATGGTGCCGTCCAGATATTCATTGAAAAAACGGTCCATGTCATTGCCCATGCTCAGGGAAAAGAGACTTTTGTGTTTGATAGCCAGTTCTATAAAGTGTCCGAGATATTCCAGGGCCAGATAATTGCCCTTCTGCAATTCACTCTGTATTTCATCCACGCAGATGCGGCCTTCATAGCGGCTGCCGTTCCAGAGATTGACGTAGAGGATCCGGTAACCCCGCTGTTCGGCAGAGAACAGGTCAGGCGCTTTTTTACTGAGCGTGTCCAAATATTCGGTGTCTGCCTTAAAGTCATGGATCAGGCTTAAAGGCACCATGTTGTGCCCTGTTCTGGAATCCCGTTCCCAGACAGTCATGCCCTGCACATATCTTGGGCAGGAAAGTATGTAAAAATCAGTGTTGTGGATAAACATGGGATTGCCGAAAATATCAAGGCTTGCCAGAAGCATTTCATCCAGAGGATGCTCGCTGTTCAGGGCATACTGCAGGTGTGTGTCCCACTGCCTGTATTTTGCAAAGGTTTCCTGCACCATCTCAAAGGCATCCAGGAAATCCGGGCTGTTCTTCAGCTCAATGACGGGACAGCTTTGGTGGAAACAGGTGATATCCGTATGTCCCACACAAATAAAGCCGATGTTTTTATATTCCGGGAAGGTGTTATCCACATCCCTGCTCTGCAGAAGATAGACATACCGGGGATTCAGGCTCTTTCCCCTTTTATAGAGGCGGATGCCTTCCAGACAGGGGCGGTCGTTTTGGGCATAGAAAGTGATAGTTTGGTAATGTGCGGTAAAGGCGTCCGCTAATATCTGCATGTTCAGCCGGAACAGACGGCTTTTCTCTTCCCGGTTTAAAGATAATTCTGTCAAGAATGGATTCTCCTTTCGGCTTTTCGCTGTCTACAGTATACCATTTACGGATGAATGGCGTAAAGTCTTTGAAACGCATAGAAATAAGCGGAAACGGGAAAAGATTTCCCGTTTCCGCTTCGCCGTCCGCCGGTCAGACAGCACTGTTCTCTCTGTTGTAGGCTTCGATCTCGTCGGCTATGATCTCGTCTGTTCGGGGATAAATAGTACCTGCAAGGCCGTAAGTCATACAGGGGATGAAATGACCGCCCGGGCCGTAGGTGCTGCAGGCTCTGCGCACGTCCGCCCGGATCTCTTCTTCCGTGGCATCCTCCCGGTCTATGGTGGCATCAATACCGCCCATGAGAATCATACGGCCGTCAAGCTGTTTCTGCAGTTTTAAAATATCATTTTCCGGCAGAACTCCCTGCCATACATCCACACCGATCTCTGCCATGTCCTCAACGATGGGTTCCAGGAACGAGTCTGCATGGTGCATGACTAAAACGCCGTGGTCGTGCATATATCCGTAGATACGGCGGTAATGCTCTTTGAAAAATTCTCTCCAGATGTCAGGCTGCATGAACAGGCTGGTTTTGGAGCCCCAGTCATCATGTGAGAGGATGATATCCGGGTGCAGATTATCAACAAGCAGTTTGGCATACCGGAAACGGTACTCTGCAATGGCATCCACCAGCTCCTTCATGGATTCCGGTTCCAGCAGCAGGTTCATAAGGGCATCCTCAAAGCCCATGAGAAAATGGCTCTGCTCAAAGATTCCGGTTCCCATGAAGCCAAGCACCAGTTTTTCACTGCGGTCTACCTGGGCCGCCGATTGAAGGGCGTCCTCCCATCCGTCGCTGCAGTTGGCAGCCAGATCAGGTACCTTTACGGATTTCTGCCATTCGGTCACATCCGGGCATACTTTGTTGGATTCCGTAACGTGAGGCATGGGGCCGGGGGCGTCCTCGGGGAAGAGGATCTCAGTTCCCCACTTATCCACGGAAGTTTTGCCTCTTACCCGGTTTCCTCTGGTGAATTTCTGTAAGGGGTCATTCATGATCGGTACAAAGGGCTGGTACTGGTTGACCAGACGGTCCGGTTTTCCGTCCTTTTTTAAAGTTTCCAGAAAGTTTTCTTTGGGTGTCAGCATTTTGATTCCTCCAATTCTGCATATTTTATTCTGCTGTAACGGTACAGTTCGTCGGCCAGATTTACTGCACGGTCAGGCTTTTCATCTTTTAAGCGGCAGGCAAAGCGGCCTGTCATAGCCAGTTCATCTACTTTTTTGTGTATATCCGCAACCGCGTCCTCGTCGCTCATGTCTGCGGGGATGATATACAGAGTGCACTGTGCCAGGTCTTTTCCGTATTCCTTCATGATAGCTGCTTTGTCATTGGCACTGTCCTGTCCCTCCCAGGCATCAAATCCCGCCTCGATCATGAGAGGCATCAGTGTTTTAATGCACCCGCAGGAGTGGAGGCAGATGTGCATTCCCATATCGTGGGCTGCTTTGGTGACTTTTTTGTACTGGGGGACAAACAGCTCCTCATAGGTGGAGGGTGAGAAAAAGGTGCTGATCTGGGTGCCCATGTCATCGTGGAAGAGGATCATATCCGCGTGATAAACCTCATGTGCGATCTTGATCAGTTCTATATGCCAGTCCGCCAGTTTGTCGTAAAATGCCGTAAGCTCGTCAGGCTCCTCAAGGAGGGCGCAGAAGGCATCCTCAAAGCTGATAAGATCAGCCGTTCTTTCAAAAAATCCGTTTACAATGACAAAGTAGGAAAAGCGGTCTTCGGCAATCCGTCCTTTGTAGTTTTCTTCAAAGTCTTTCTTCCAGTCTATGGCGGATAAATCGGGAAATTCCAGTTCTTCCCGCCATTTTGTAATATCAGACAGTCTGCGGGTGCCTGGCTTTACCATGGCAGCCTTTGTGTTAGGCTCATATTCCCATTCAATACCAAACCAGTCCGTACCGCCGAAATTGCGGGCCTTTGCATCAGGCATGACCAGGGGCTGAATGGCATTGTTGTCAAGGGTCTGGTTGGGGACCCAAAGGGGCATTCTACCGTCCAGCATGCGGAGCATATTTTCTTTTGGGGTGATGGGACGGTTGTATTTAGGTACAATACTGTCCGGTGCACCGTAAATTCCGGGCATGTTGTATTCACCTATGATCTCCAGTTCTTTTTCATCAAATTTCATTTCCTGATTCCCTCCTGTCAATTGTTATTTCTTGCGGCGATCTCTGCGGAATACTGTTCTACTTTCTCTTTTGTCAGGCAAAAGCCGAAGAGAAGAAGTACAGCGGCCACGATGAGAGCCAGTGCCGGTATGATCATAAATGCCATGCAGATTCCCTTTTTCAGCTCTACGGATGCCATTGCAGCGTCAATACTCGGGTCAAAGGCAGCGAAGGCAAGGCAGGCGGAGATGATAATACCTCTTGTCATGACGCCCACCTTCAGAGGTACATTTTGAAGGCCGCTGATCCATCCAGTGGCGTTTTTCCCTGTTTTCCACTCAGAGTAGATGATGGTATCTGCATAGAGGGCAGGGGTACATGCGTATGCAATGCCGTATCCGAACTGTGCCACAGACATAAGGATAATGACCAGGGTTACGTTGGCATAGGTAAAGTTGGCTGCGATCAGGATGACCGCCATAGCGAAAAAGGTGACAATGGTAGTCGATCTGGTGGAAATCTTTTTCGCCATATTTTTTGCCAGGTAGGAGCCAATGACACACAGGATATTGGAGATCAGGATGTACCTTGCCAGCAGACCGGAATCTTGTGCCACATATGTAAAATAGTAGATGGCGACACCGGAGCATACAAAGTTAAACATCCATTTGGCCAGGTCTGCAAGCAGTAAAGAGAGGAGGGGCGGGTTCTGTAAAAGAGCTTTGACCAGATCCATGCCTCCTGTTTTTGTAGTGTCTTTTTTTGCTGTGGTGCTGCTTGCGGCGGCTTCTGTTTCTTCGTAGCCGTCAAACATTTTAAAGTGTGTGAAATAGAGCACTGCCATGATACAGCCCAGTACAAAAGCAGTTGCTCCGTACTGGCTTTTCTCTCCGATCATGCCTGCAAAGAGAGCTGCCAGAGGCGGTCCCACATAGGAGAAGATAACCTTTGAAAAGTTGGCCCATGCAGCTCTGGTGGAAGCCAGATGTGCCCTGTCGTCCGGTGTTTTTCCGGCTACGGCGATCATGGATACATTGGCTACATAGGGGAAGTTCCATACAATATGGCTGACAACGGCAGCTATGATAATGATCGCTATGGAAAGAGGCCCGTCACCGATCTTTAAAAACTGGAACGCGTAGAGAAAAGGTACCAGCCACGGCAGAAGGATCAGCCAGGAACGGTAACGGCCCCATTTTTTCGGTTTGATGCTGTTTAAGATGGCTCCGTATATCCAGGACAGGAGGGCATCAATGATGCTCGCGGTGGTGGTTATAAAGGAGACGGTGGCAAGTCCGAATTGCGCCAGATTGGTGAGGAAAAAGTTAAAATAATAACTCTCCACATTGGTCATCAGGGTAAAGCCGCAGTCACCCACGCCGTAGAACAGCTTCAGCGCCTTGCTCAGTCCCTTTTTGCCGGGTTTTTCAGTGTCAGGATTGGTTTTACTACTCATCTGAATCTCTCCCTTCGTTTTGGACATAGTGCGCACTTGCCTATTCCTACTTTTTGTTCAGATACCGGTATGCTGTAATAAATTCATAAAACAAGTATATAACAGGTCACGGTTTGCGTAAATCCGCACAGGGTTCCATTTGCGGAAAATAGATTCCTACTTTTTGTAGCATATGGGGTGATCAAAATGACGAAAGTTTTTTGGGGCTTTACAAACAAAAAAATACCTGTATATAATGATAATGGCAGCAGTCCTGCACTTTGTACTTTATAATACTGAGGAAAAACTATGCAGATATATAATTATGATACCAAGCTCCTGTTAAATATGCAGATCCTTGTGGATAATCTGGAGGATGATTATAATATTACCTTCTTTCGCAGATGGCATGATGAACAGCGGCTAACCGGCGCCGGTATATATTATGGGCAGAAGGAATTGTCTCCCCAATTGGTCTATGTGGCAAAAGGGGAGATATTCGACCAATACCCAATTACAGAAAACGGTATAAGCCGGATCATGGTCGGAAAATCAAAAGAGGACGTGGATTCAATATTGTGCTCTGTGATCGAAATAGACGAATCGGGATGCTGGGAAAGCATCTTTAATTATATACAGGAAATTTTTATCCGCTATGCATCATGGTCCCAGAAGCTGGAGGATATTCTAAACAGCGGCGGAGGGCTGCATGAATTATGCGTTTCCGCTATGGATTTTTTTCAAAATCCACTCTATATCCATGACAATACGTTTCATGTTCTTGCTATGCCTACATGGGTTGTGGGCATGGGAAATATTCAGGTGGATGAAAATTCGGGTAACATATTCTTTTCTCAGGAAAAGATAGAAAAGCTGCAGAATAGTCCCGAATACATACAAACACTTTCCACAAGAGGGGCAAATATATGGGAACCCATATACGGAACGCATCGCATGCTTTATGCAAATATCTGGACAAGCAATGATATTTATTGCGGGCGTTTTTTGCTCCATGAACTTAACCGTTCCATTAAACCGGGTGATTTCCTTATGGTCAATTATTTTGCCACATTCCTGCGAATGGCGTTTGACCGAAATCTTTTTAAACGAAATGATGTAACCTCTTTTGAGAAAATTATTATCAAACTGATCAAATGCGAGCCTGTAGAACAACCATATTTAGTAAAACGTCTGGAAATGCTGGGCTGGAAGCTTACAAATGAATATATCTGTTTAAAGTTAGAAATACAAAAGGACAGCAAAGAGATTCTCAGACACCAGAAAATCTGCAGTTCTGTGAATATAATATTAAAAGATGCCCTGTCTATATCAGTAGAAAACGGAGCCTTTTCCATCTGTAATCTTTCTTTATCTCAATATACCCGTAATGAGCTTGCAATGAAATTAGACAGCCTATGCAGAGAGATGGACCTGATCATTGGATGCAGTAATCACTTTCATGATTTTACGGAGATCAGGGAGTACAGCAGGCAGGCAGAAAAAGCGATTTTGTTGAGTTTACAGAGAAATAGTATGGGGAATTTTTTCTGCTTTTCTGAATATGTGCTGGATTATATTATAGGTCATTTTACAGAAGAGTTCAGTATTCGTTCCATATGTTCGGATTCCATCATGGCCCTGGATCAAATTGACCATGAGAAAGGGACCGAATATATCGAAACACTTACCTGTTATTTGAAGCATGGCTGCAATCAGACCCCTACCGCCAATGAATTATATATACATCGAAGTACGTTGATGTACCGGCTGGAACGCATTCAAAAACTAACGGGGATCAATCTGGAAGACCCTGATACCAGGCTTTTTATAGAAATTTCCATGCGCCTGCTGGGTTATATTACATAAATAAGCCGAAAAAATAAAGAGTAACAGTTTTTTTTCCTGTTACCCTTTATTTTTTTGCTTCCTTTCCTTCCGCATTTTGCGGAAATTTAAGGAGTATTTTAAAAAATCGGCGGATTTACATATCCTCCTGTCAAAGATATAATTCTTTTATAAAATTTTAGTATGTGGAGGTAAAGATATGGCGATTCCTTTTAGTACAAATGAACTTGCTATAGTGGAAATCTCAAAAGCATTCCGCGATGCCAGCGTTCCTGTATTTCATTATCCCGTCACCATGAGAGAGGCCTGGAGACGTATGGCCATTGATAAAAAACCGGTCTGGTTGTGCACCGGTGTGGAGGCCTTCAGTTTTTATCCGGATGTAATTCCTGACAATCGTGCAAGAGGCTGTGTCAATGACGGCGGATGCCGTATTACAGAGGAAGAAAAGGGCGGAACAGACATGTTTGGCATAGAGTGGATCTATGTTCCTGTGGCTGAAGGATCTATGGAAAAGCCGGGCTGCCCACATTTGTTTGAAGACGCCAATGACTGGGGATCATCTGTAAAATGGCCGGATATAGATTCCTGGGATTGGGAGGGGAGTAAAAAATTAAACGAAGAATTTTTGAAAAACAGCCAGTTCAGGTACATAACATTTCTAAATGGTTTTGGTTTTGAACGTCTGATTTCTTTCATGGGGTTTGAGGCAGCTGCAATGGCGCTGGTTGACGAGGAACAACAGGATGCTTTAAAGGGCCTATTTGACAGACTTTCTGATTTGTATTGCAGAATCGTGGATAAATGTTGTGAGGCATACGATATTGATGGGTTTATGGTTCATGATGACTGGGGAACACAGAGAGCGCCGTTTTTTTCTTTTGAAACAGGCAGGAATCTGCTTGTACCATATATGAAAAAAGTAACAGACCATATCCATTCCAAAGGAAAAGTGGCGGAACTGCACAGCTGTGGGTGTAATGAGATGCAGATAGAAAACTATATTGCTGCGGGATGGGATATCTGGGGGCCTATGAGCAATATTAATGACACACAGAAACTCTTTGAAAAATATGGAGATAAAATCATCCTGGGGGTAACACCGGATATTTATGATCCGGAGAAAGATTCCGAAGAAACTATCCGTCAAAAAGCAGATGCATTTGTTCAAAAGTTTTGTTGTGACCCTAATAAGATATGTATTATCAACCGTTACTTTGGACCATATCTGCAAAGAACATACGCAGAAGAACTTTATAAGGCTTCCCGCCTTATATATGAAAACAACTAAGACGATTTAGGAGGGGTGGATATGGGTGAAGCGATCCGCATTTTTGTAACATTAGTAATGATTGTCATGATATTGGTGATCGTGGCCAGAAAATATTATACGGCTACTGCTTTTCTCGGCATTGGTTTTGTGGTTCTGCTGGTAACAACTTTGGTGACCGGACAGAGCGCAATCGCTGAGGGAGGTTCAGGCAATGCCCTTGTGGACGTATTTGAAGTGATGGCAAATGCCATTACAACGTCCCTTGGTTCTACCGGTCTTGTTATTATGGTAGTTATGGGATATGTAGGCTATATGACGCATATAAAGGCCGCAGAACTATTCAGTATTGTAGTGGCAGGACCTCTTCGTAAAATAAAACATTCTGAAATACTGATTTTTGCGACCTTTGTATTGGTTGTGATCGTTAAGCTTGCGATACCTTCCAGCTCAAGTGAGGTTTCTCTTTTGATCGCCACGGTATTTCCGGTTCTGATCGCGGTGGGGATCAGCAAAGAGACTTCGGCAGCCCTTCTGATGGTTGCGACGGCCATTGTGTGGGGACCATCCAATACACTGGCTCTGACCGCATTCAATGGCGCAGGGCTTGAAAATATCTCAATTCCTGTTTATTTTGTAACAAAAGAAATACTGCCTGTAATCTGTATGATCATAGTGGGGACCATTGTATTTATCCTTGTAAATAAATATTTTGATAAAAAAGAAGGTGTGTTGGTAAGCCGTTCGGAACTTCCGGAATTAAAAGATGTAAAAGAACTGGGAATCCCCAAATTCTATGCAATTTTTCCGGTCCTTCCTGTTTTGCTGGTCATTATCTTCAGCCCTATAGTACAAAAATACATTACAATCTCAGTAGTAGCCGCCAACTTTATGTCCTTCCTGCTGGTTATGGTAATCGAGATCATTCGGAAACACAATATCCGTCAGACTTTTGATGACTCCAAAGCTCTTTTTGAGGGGATGGGCAAAGCTTTTGTCAGTGTAGTATCAATCCTTATCGGTATCAATGTATTCTCTGCCGCACTGAATCAGGTAGGGGGGCTGAAAATACTGGCCGGTGCCTTTGCAAGTGCAGGAGGGGGAACGATCACCATTGCTGTTATCGGTGCGGCGGCAGCTTTTATTCTGATTGGCATCGGAAGTTCTATCAGCGGAACGCTTCCTTTGTTTTCCTCTCTGTATGCAGCTTTTGCGGCTTCAGAGGGTGAACTGGTCAATATGGTACGCATTCTGATCTTCGGAGGAAGTCTGGCAAGTGCTGTCAATCCGATCGCACCTACTACCATGATCGTCAGCGGCGGCTGTAACGTGCCGATCACTACGATCATCAAAAGGACGATCATCCCTGCATTAGCCTGTCTGCTCACTGAAATAATTGTCTGCATTTTGATTCCGTAATGAAACACTGCAGAACTGGAATTTGGGAGGTAAAGTGTTATGGATACAGAAATTCTGATTACATTGATCATTCTCCTTTGTGCAGTGCTGTTTTATTCTACATCATGGATGAATGTGACTGCGACATCCCTTCTTATTCTGGCAGCCCTTTATCTTTCCGGGATCGTGACTGTTTCAGAACTATTTATCAATCTGGTGAACGGCTCTACTCTTTTAGTGATTTTTATGTTTGTTATCAGCGGTTCTCTCTTAAAATCCGGTGCGTCTGCGCTGATTGGAAAATGGCTGGTGTGGAAGGCTAAGACCGAAAAGCAGATTGTCATGCGCCTGTTATTGCTGTCTATGCTCTTGTCAGCCTTTTTCAGCAATATGGCAACTGCTGTTGTGGTGGCTGCCTTTGCGGTCGGCATAGCAGAATCGCATAAAGATTATCATCTTCCGAAAATGACCATGAGTATTGCAGTGGGGAGTATTCTTGGAGGGATGCTCACTATGATCGGAGTTTCCGGAAATGTTATGGTGAAAACATTTCTGGAAGAGTCCGGAGCAGGGAGTGTGGGATTTTGGGATTTCGGAAAAATCGGACTCCCGTTGTGTATTGCAGGTTATCTTTACATGTATTTTGCCGGTTATCGGCTGTCACCAGCCAAATCTGCCAATGACACGTATATAGTTCATACGGAACATCAGGAAGATACTTACAGTAAGGGACCATGTTTTTTTACTCTGTTTGTTTTTGGGATGGTTATTATTTGCATGATGCTGGAAAATGTGATCCATCTGCCCATTCATATGACCGCTTTTTTCGGAAGCCTGATACTGATCGTAAGCAGGACAATTACCGAGAAGGAGGCTTTTTCATATGTGAATTGGCCGACTACACTTATGTTTGCAAGCCTTTTGACTCTTGGAAGCGCAATTTCCAAGTCTGGAGCAGCTTCCTTGATCTCAAAGAATTTTTTGGGATTATTTGGTGAAGGGACAAATAAAACGTTCATTCTAAGTATATTCTTTGTTATGATCGTTATCATAACGCAATTTATGTCCAATGGAGCCACTGCGGCTGTTTTCTATCCAATCGGTCTGTCAGTTGCGCAGCAGCTGCATGTCAGTCCTGTAGCAACACTGATGATGGTTTGTGTGGCTGCAGGGAGCTCTTTCGCAACGCCCATGGCGACTCCGCTGAATGCATATTTAATGTCTGTCTCCGGCTGCGGTTTTTTGGACTATCTTAAAGTGGGAATTCCCTTATTAGTCCTGACAACCACAATCTGCGTAGTTTTGTGCCCGGTAATTTGGAGAATAGTTTGAATGATTCATATTATGGAGCCTGACTTTCGTATTCTGCTTTTGACAGCATACCTTGTAATCATAAAAGCGAAGGTTTTTTCGCTTTACAAATAAAAATATACCTATATAATAAAAGTATTATTAGATACGGTGGTATACTGCCGAAGGAGGAAAGGATATGTATGAAGCACTGTATGCGTCTGTTCCCGATGCGGACGCCTATCTGGAACGGATCCACAGGAAGCGCCGGACAGCGCTTACGAAAGAGTATCTGGACGATTTGATCTATGGACATCAGATTCATGTACCTTTTGAGAATCTGGATGTCTGGATGTTTAAAAAAGATATACCGCTGGATATTGCATCTATTTATGAAAAAGTGGTGGTTAAGCACAGGGGCGGCTACTGCTTTGAGCTGAATGCCCTGTTTACTGCCCTGCTAAAGGACCTGGGATTCCATGCCTATTCCTGCATGTGCCGGATCACCAGGAATAATAACTATGTACCGCTGGTGCTTCACAGGGGGATCCTTGTGGAACTGGATGGCATGAAGTATTTCTGTGATGTGGGCTATGGCGGTCCCATGCCTCCGGGAGCGGTACCGGTGCAGGACGGGGCAGAGGCGGATATCCGTGGAGAGAAGTATTATATGTACAAGGATGTGGTACCCTGGTGGACCATGAAGAGAAGGACAAGCAGCGGGGCCATGGAATCCATGCTGCAGTTTTATACCATGCCTCAGGAGGCAGTGGATTATATTCCCATGAATGAATACTGTTCCAAGAATGAGAATTCGGTGTTTTGTCAGAGGCTTTATGTGAATATGAGGACGGAAAATGGGAGTGTTTCGGTTGTGGGGAATATCTTTACAGAAGTGGAGAATGGGGCAGTGGTGCAGGAAACGGAGATTGGGGAGGAGGAAGTGGCTGGGATTTTGGAGAAGTATTTTGGTATTTTGTTATAGAGAAAAGGCAGAGGTGTCTCATGTGGGGCCTCTGTCTTTTTAGGGTAACGGCAGATTCATCTCTAAAAGAAGAAATACTTGACAAACCGTTCCCAATACCGTATTATAAAGGTAATCAAGATTACAGAGGCAGATATCATGAATATAAACCCTGACAGAAAGATCAAATATATTACCATTACCAGCCGGATTCTGGAGGAAGAAGGCATAGAGGGTGTGAGCATCCGGCGTGTTGCCAAGGAAGCCGGATGTACGAGCGCTGTTCTTTATAAGCACTTTGAGAACAGAGATCATCTGATCATGCTGGCCTCTGTCAAGTTTCTGGAGAATTACATACAGGAGTTCCGCAAACAGACCAGACGAAAAGATATCACGTCCATTCAGATGGACTTGATCCTCTGGAAATTCTTTATTCGTGAAGCGTTTACGAAGAAGCCATATTATGAGCAGATGTTTTTCAGTCCGGAACGTGATAAGCTGGAAGACTGTGTATATGAGTATTACCAGTTGTTTCCGGAGCAGCAGCGGGATTTCGATGGATTCAGTGCCAGTATTATTTTCAGCAATAATCTGACAGAGCGTGAGTTTATCCGGCTCAGAAGAGCTGCAAATGCCGGATTGATCACTCTGGATAACGCTTCCCTTCTGAGTCGTCTGGCAACTGCCGTTTTCCATGGACTTTTTATTTTGTATCCTTATTCTGAAATGAAAGATAATAAGGCTGCAATGGAGATGGCTATTGAGGACTGTTATCGTCTGATATATGAACTCTTCCGAAAATTTGTTGAACCGGAAACTGTCCTGGATGCGGATTAGGGAGATTTACATGAAAAACCCTGGTAAATGACGATTGTATTATAAATGAGATACACAAAGTAGAGCTGATACGCAAGGTATCAGCTATGCTTTAAACCTTAAAGGTAATCGCGATTACATAAATGATTACTTTTAGATTCCAATTTAACCGCAGTTATTTTATGGCTGCGGGGAATATTCTTTTGTTTCACATGTAACTGTTAACATATAATTTGTTGTGAAAAAAAGTGCACACAGAAAAGGAGAAATTTATGACAAAACGTGATGAGCAGATCGTGGAACGGATTCACCAGAATACGCTTCGTATCCTGGAGGAAGTAGGTATGGCTTTTCTTTCCGAGGAGGCTTTGGAGATCCTTCGTAAAGGCGGCATACGGGTGGAAGAAAATCGTGCTTATTTTACCGAGGAGCAGGTGATGCATGCGTTGGATACTGCGGTGAAAGATTTTACCGTATATGCAAGAAACAGTACCTACAATGTGAAAATGAATACAGAGGACCTGTATATCACTCCGGGGTATGGAAGCCCGAGTATTTGTGAAGCAGACGGCAAGGTCAGAACAGCGACTTTTGATGACTTTCTGAAACTTGCCATGATCGTGCAGTCCAGTGACGCATTTTCAATCAACGGCGGTATTCTTGCCCAGCCATCGGACATTGATGCCGATATTTCTGTAGAAGCAATGGTTTATACTACACTCTGCCGTTCCGATAAAGCGCTTTTTTCCGTGTGCGGAGGCGGTGAGCAGGCGGAACATATTATGGAAATGCTGCGGATCGTGTTTGGGGGTGACATTGAAAAGATTCCATGCTGCTTTAACTTGATTTCCACGTTAAGCCCGCTGGGAATCACAAAAGGCACTCTTGACACCATAAACGTTTGTGCCAAAAACGGCCAGCCGCTGGTAATTGCGCCTGGACCTATGGCAGGCGGTACCGGTCCCATCTCACTTGCCGGCAATACCTCCCTTGCCAATGCTGAGATTTTAGCCACGAATGTCTATGCGCAGTTGGTTCATCCGGGTACGCCTATTGTCTACGGGTTCGCCGCCACTGTCAGCGATATGAAAAATATGAATGTATCCAATGCCTGCCCTGGTTTCCTGAAGGAGGCACGTTATGGGGCGTTGTTGTCCAAGAAATATGGCCTTGCATGTAGAAGCGGCGGAGGAATGTCCAATGCAAATGGTCTGACTGCTCAGGCCGGAGTGGAAAGCGCCATGAGTCTGTTTGAATCGTTTTCGGAAAAGGCCAATCTGGTCATGCATGCGACAGGATCACTGCATTCCTTTAATACGGTAAGTTACGAGAAATTTATTATGGATATTGAGACCATTGACCGTATGCGTTACTATTTCAGTGACCTTCCGGATGATGACGATGCTCTGGCTTTTGATGCGATTCAGGAGGTTGCGGAGGAAGGCAGCAACTTTATTACGGTCGAACATACCTTTGAACGGTGCAGAATGGATCCATGGTTTAGTACGGTTTCCGTTCATGATAACGGGCGAGGTAATCCTAATGAAGAATTGTATGCCTCTGCGCAGAAAAGAATTGAAAAGGTTTTAGAGGAATATGAATATCCCACTTTGTCACAGGAAAAAAGGGATGCACTGGACGCAATCATGAGAAAACTGGGAATGAAAGAGAAAGATATTGCAAAGGTGTGAGAAAGAAGCGAGATGCAGCAGAAGAGAGCAGCTATAATAGAATGAGACAGAACCGGGGCGTGACATCAGTCATGCCCCGGTGTACTTTTAAAATTTCTCCCAATGTATTTTATCCAAAGGAAGTGCTGACAATTCTTGTTTCGCCGGATGATTCTGCGGCATACCCAGTGAAAGAACCGCCTCTAAAACATACGTTTTTGGATACCCCAGGAATTTTCTCAAATAATCCTCCGTGGTCTCTCCATTTGGCGTCACCCTAAGCCTTCCCTGGATCCAGCAGCTTCCAAGACCCAGGCTGTCAGCCATCAGGTGCATATTGGACATTACGATGGAACAGTCTTCAATCCAGACATCAGAGGCGGTGCTGTCAGCCACCACTACGATTGCTGCCTGGGCGCCGGCCAGCATTTTGGCTGAACCCACACGGCAGTCGGATAATTTTTCAGGACGGCTCTCTCTTTTACCACGATAATTTCCCATGGGCGGATAGAACGGCTGGATGCGGAAAGGAGACCGGCCTGTAAAACGGTCATCAAAGTCTCTTCCGGGATTGGTTCTTTCGTGTATTTTCTTACGCTATGTCTGTTCTGCAGGATTTCTAATAAGCTCATATGACTTCCTCCTTAATAGGTGAGAGATTATAAGTAGTGTTAAATACCATAAAATTCCAGAAATTGTCTGGTTTCCGGGCGGGTGGGAGCAAAGAGCAGCCTTTTTTTCGGCCCGGATTCAAAAAGTTGTCCTTTGTGGAAAAACAGGATTTCATCGGCGATTCTTTTGGCCTGCTGAAGGCTGTGGGTTATGAGGAGCAGCACACAGCCGCTTTTCTTGGCATACTCCCAAATGAGATTTTCCGATAAAAAAGTGGTTTCCACATCCATGGCGGCGGTGGGTTCATCCAGGATCACCAGGTCAAAGTGTTTCATCATCAGCCGTGCCAGTGCCATGCGGGACGTCTCTCCCCCGGAAAGCCGGTCTGCACGCTGGGATGCAAGACTGTCCAATTGAAGAACCTCCATTAAGCGTTCTGCTTTTGCGCTGTCAGAACCGCCCAGGAGGATATTGGCTTTTGTGCTCATCCGAAAGGCGTAGTTCTTCTGGGGGATGTAGCCAACGGTGATGCCGGCGTCAAGCTGAGGACCTTTTTGGTCTGCGGGGAGGACTTTTGCCAGAATTTTTGCGTACGTGGATTTTCCGCTGCCGTTGGAGCCGATAATGCTGTAGATTTTTCCGGGATGCAGTTCTAGTTCGGGAACATCCAGGACAGTTACGCCGTGATAGGTCTTGGAAAAGGCAGAAATCTTCATTTGCTTAACCTCCTTTGCAGTAAAGTGATCGCGGTATTTACAAGCAGGGAAATGGTAAGCAGGATCATGCCCAGTGCGATGCCGAGAGAGAAATTGCCGCGGTTGGTATATTGCATGATAGCCGTGGTCATTACATTCGTCTTCCAGGCAATGGCGCCGCCCACCATGGAAACAGCCCCCACTTCTGAGATTGCTCTGGCGAAGGACAGCATATAGACAAAAAAAATCTGATAGATACATTCATTGGCCAGCAGCAAAAGGGTTTTGATTCTGGTAAGCCCCAGACCTCTGGTGGTTTCCTGTATGGCGGGGGCGATTCCGGAGACGTAAGTTTCCATGTTTCCAATCACGATGGGGGTAATCAGAACCACCTGTGCCAGGATCATAATGTTTACAGTGAACAGGAGCTTTCCGCGGCGAAGGGGGCCAACGCCGGAGAATAGGATATAAAACAAAAGACCGCAGACCACAGGCGGCATGCCCATGAGTGTGCGATTCATTATGAGTATAAGGCCTTTTCCCCGGAAGTGGCAGGCTCCAAGCCAGATTCCAAACGGAACTCCGATCAGGAGGGCGATGATAGAACTGGTGAGACTCATTCTTGCTGTTACGAAGAGGATATTGCACAGCTCCGCATCTCCGGTCATAATTAAGTGTATTGCTTTTTCAAATGCAGACTGCATTTTTCTGCCTTTTCCTCCGTTTTTTATTTTAATGCATCCCGGTAAAAAGTCCGCAGAGGGTGCTTCCTGCCGTGTTAAGGACATACGCATGGAAGAGTTTCTTCCATGCGTATGTCACTGCAGAGTAATGCCTTACATTTCGCCGTTGTTTTGAACAAATACCAGGAAGGTGGCTTTATCTGTCAGGATATAACCGCCCATCTCTTCGGCCATGACCAGACATGCTCCCATGCCGGCATTCGCTGATGTATACCAGTCTGTATAAGAGGCAAAGGAATCCGGCTGATCCGTGATCCCCAGGTCTTTTGGCCATAGGGACAATTCTTTTGTATGGGTTCCGGAACCGTCACCGCGGGAGATAAAGACGCTTTTTGTCTCAGCAATGGCGGCAAAGGCATCTAAGACATTTTCACAGGAAGCAGTTCCTGCGGGGTCAGCCGATGGGCCGCAGAGCACAAAGTAATTGTAGAGGAATGAAAGACGTTCGGATGCAAAGCCGTCAACCGTACGTGCGTAACCGTCAGCTACAAATACCTCCTCCTGTGATTTTGCATGGACGAGGATGAGGTCAGCATTGCCGTACTGTGCGGCGGCAATCGCCTTTCCCGTGCCTGCAGACTGTATTTCAACCGTATATCCATACTTTTCTTCAAAAGTTGGGAGCATATATCCAAGCAGACCGGAATCGTTCACAGAAGTAGTCGTGGAGAGACGGATGACTTTGTTTTCTTCCGCTGCGGGGGTGATCTCCCCAGAGTAGGCTGGGGCATCGTCCTTCACATAAAATAAATGGTCATTGTATTCAGCAACGCCATAGTCAGCAGCCAGATCCAGGGCTTCCTGTGTCAGAAACCAGTCAATCAGAGCATCGGCGCCTTCTGTGTTGATGGCAACATCAGAAACAGCATTTCCGTCGGCGTCAGCAAATGGTGCATCCGGATTTACTGCGATAAGCGTATAGGTATTGATCATGCTCTCGTCAGTTTCTTTCAGGATGACAGTGTCGGGAGCAGATTGTGCTGCTGCGTCTGTTTCGTCCTTTGTTTCCGTTTCTGCGGCGGCCGCGTCAGCCTTTGGCTTGCTATGATCCCCGCCGGAACAGCCTGTCAGCATAGTGAAGCTCAAAGCCAGAGTTAGTAGTAATGCGATGTTTTTTTTCATGATCTTCCTCCAAAAATGTGTAATAAAAAATGACCAGCCGTTCCAATACCAAAAGAGCATAAATATCGTGCAAATTTCTTGGCTTTGGAAAGAGGCTCGTCCACCGCTTTACAAAAATAATATAGAACTGCTGTGATTCTGACTTTTGATTCGTACAGGCAGTCATCTTTTGAAAGTGATTATAGCATAGGCTTTATACAATTTCAATAGTTTTATCATTTCGTATTGTATATTATGCTTGATTGATATTAGTAACCGTTCAGATGTCTGAACGGTTATAGATATTTTCAAAGTCTTGAAAAATATCTGTTCAAAAAAGCGGGTTGTGTGATATCATAGATTTCAGTTCCATAAAAACTGTGGATTTTAATGGGAGGTAAATAGTATGCTGCAAGTAAAAACGCCGGAGGAGGTCCTGGAGCTCATAGAGCAGGAGTTCGTTCCTCTGAAAGAGAGTATGGAAACGGTACCGCTTCTGTCTGCCATAGGCAGGGTACTGGGGGAAGATATTTTGGCAAAGGAATATGTTCCGGATTTTAACCGGTCCACTGTGGATGGATTTGCGATCCGTGCCAGGGACACTTTTGGCTGCTCTGATGCCATTCCCGCCATCCTGCCTCTTGCAGGGGAGGTGCTGATGGGGGAAGGGGCAGAATTTGAACTGCAGCCGGAAACCTGCTGTGCAGTTCCCACAGGCGGTGCTGTACCGAAAGGTGCAGACTGTGTGGTCATGGTTGAATATACGGAGGATTACAGTGACGGTACTATGGGGATTACAAAGCCAGCCGCACCGGGAGAGAATATGATCTTCAGGGGAGATGATGTGGAACCGGGAAAAGTGGTTCTGAGGAAAGGACGGGTTCTTGGGGCCCAGGATATAGGAGCACTGGCCGCTGTGGGCTGTGTCCGGGTACCTGTCAGGAAAAAGCTGGTGGTGGGGGTGATATCCACCGGGGATGAACTGGTCCCGCCTGAGAACAGTCCAAAAGCCGGACAGATCAGGGATGTAAATGGTCCAATGCTGGTAGCCATGCTCACTTTTTTTGGGGCAGAGGTGAAAAACTACGGCATAGTCAAAGATGATGAGATGCGGCTTGCCGCCGTGATGGAGGAAGCGGTCTCGAAATGCGATGCCGTACTGCTCTCAGGAGGAAGCAGTGTGGGGATCAAGGATGCCTCCTGCAGGATCATCCAATCCATGGGAACACTGCTGCTGCATGGTATTGCCATCAAGCCCGGAAAACCTACCATTTTGGGAAAGGCGGGGAACAAACCCCTTGTAGGTCTGCCGGGGCATCCTGTGGCTGCCTATTTTGTCACAAAACTTTTTGTCCTTTCGCTGCTTGGAAGACTGTCCTGCCGGGATATGAGCAGCTATACGGTCACGGCAAGGATATCGGAGAATGTCAGTGCAAATCATGGCAGGGCGCAGTACCACTGTGTCCGTCTTGAAAAGAGAGACGGAGAACTGTTTGCATTCCCTATCCGCGGAAAGTCGGGCCTGATCACAACGCTGGCGGGAACGGATGGTTATTTCTGTATCGACAGAGACTGTGAAGGGGTAGCAAAAGGCGCCGAGGTACAAGTGACCGTGGTATTAGAGCGTGTTTGAGATTGGAGGTGCCTGGTATGAGAACGGTTGACACAGTCGTGATAGGCGGCGGCATCCTGGGATGTATGGCAGCGCGTGAACTGATGCGATGGAAGATACGGACAATACTGATCGAGGAAAAAGAGGATGTCTGCACAGGTGTCACCAGAGCAAACAGCGCTGTGGTTTATGCCGGTTATGATAATCCGCCGGGAAGCTTGAAAGCGGCCATGACGGTTCGGGGCAATGGAGCGTTTGATGTCTTGTGTGAGGAACTGGAAGTGCCGTTTCTGCGAAGAGGATCTTTGATGGCTGCCTTTGGGCCGCGGGCTGAAAAAGTGTTACAGAAAAAATACAGCAATGGCCAGAAAAACCAGGTACCGGGACTTAAACTGCTTTCAGGAAAGGAAGCTTGTAAAATGGAGCCACATCTGGCTCCCCATGTGACGGCGGCACTCTATGCCCCCACCACCGGGACGGTGAATCCCTGGCAGCTGGGGATTGCAGCTTATGAAAATGCGGTACAGAATGGATGTGATATCCTGTTGAATACAAAAGTGCTGGGAATCCAAAAAAGAGAGAAGGGATATCTCATTGAAACGGACAGAGAAGGGATTGCATGCAGGGCGGTCCTGAACTGTGCAGGGATTTTGGCAGATAAGATACAGGAAATGCTGTTTTTGCCATCCGTTCGGTTATTTCTTGACGGGACAGACTTTCTGGTGTTGGACAGGGAGGCAGATGTTCCAAAATATATCATTTTCCATGAATCTGAAGAAAAAGGGAAAGGCATCACCGCAGTGCCCACTGTGGAGGGAAACCTGCTGCTTGGCTCTTCTAAGCGGGCCTTTGACGGAGCGTATTTTGCGGTGGCCTCTGGCAGCATAGAACGTCTGCGCCACAGTGCGGCCTGCGTGCTGCCAAAGGTGGATCTGAACCAGGTGATCCGCGCTTTCGGCGCGGTCCGTCCGAACCCATATCAGGTGAAGAAACAAGAGGGGGGATTTGTTCCGGACGGGAAAAGTATTGGAAGTTTTGTTATTGAAAATCCTGCTGCCGGTTTTTACAGCCTGATCGGAATTAAGACGCCGGGACTGACATGTGCCAATGAGTTGGGGAAATATCTTGCCCGGTGCCTGGCAGCATATTTAGATGCGGAGCCGAACCGGGCGTTTGATCCTAAGCGAAGGGCGATCCGGAGGGTTCACGGCATGGACTTTGCGTCCAGAGCATCTCTGGTCAAACAAGACCCGGATTACGGAGACATTGTATGTCCATGCGAGGATATATCCAGAGCAGAGATATTGGAAGCTATCCGCCGGGGAGCAGTTACGGCTGCCGGGGTAAAGCGGAGAGTGGGGGCTGGTATGGGAAGGTGCCAGAGCAGCCGATGCAGCCGGGTCATCGCTGCATTGTTGGAGGAAGAGGGATATGGAGCATTGTGATATAGTAATTGTGGGTGCCGGCGCTGCCGGGATCGCCGCTGCGCGCTCTGCTGATGAAGCGGGAGGCAAAAGTATCCTACTGGTTGACAGCAAACAGAAGATGGGAGGGGTCCTGCTACAGTGCGCTCACCATGGCTTCGGCCCGCAGCTTACCGGTGTGGAGTATGTGCAAAAACTGCTGGAACAGTTTCCAAAAGAAATCAAAGTCATGCTGGGAACCACGGTTGTGTCGGTCTCCTCTGACCGTACTATGGTGTTGTCAAGTCCGTCTTGCGGCCTTCAAAAAATCCGGTTTGAGCAATTGATCCTGGCTGCAGGCTGCCAGGAGATTCCAATAGGAGCCCTGCCGATTGGGGGGACACGTCCGGAAGGGATTTATACAGCTGGTCAGGCCCAGGAACTGGTGAATATCTGTCACAAACTGCCAAAGGGACCGTCCGTGATCCTGGGAAGCGGGGATTTGGGCTTGATCATGGCGGAACAATTAAGTCTGGAAGGGGTAAAAGTCGCAGCAATGATTGAACAGAAGGCTGTCTGCGGCGGTCTGGCCAGAAACCAGCGATGTCTTGAAACGTATCATATTCCCCTCCTCTGTTCCTCCACGGTTACGGAGGTGCTGGGGCAGGAGGTTCTGACCGCAGTGAAGGTCAGCAGATCAGACACAGGGGAGGAACAGATCATCCCATGCAGCAGTCTGTTGGTAGCTGCGGGACTGCGCCCGGACAGGTCCCTGTTGCTGGGGCTTGGCAGTCCGGACTGGGTGCATCTCTGCGGTAACTGCCGTAGAGTACACCCCATGGTGGAGGCAGTGACTGCAGAGGGAAAACAGGCGGGGGCCGCTGCCTGTGTGAGAATGAAAAAATAATATCCCGGCGGTAGACTGTCATGCTGACACACGCTAATCCACCGGGATCATTCTTTGTTCCATAGTTTCCAGATTGAAAAGCAGAAGTCTGCCGCACAGAGAAGGCTCATGGCTTGTGAGTATTTTGACTGCCTGTGCGGTCTGTACAGCAGCGCAGGCTGCCGGGGTCATGGGAAGGCTGGTTTTTGAGACCGCATCTGTGCAGGAAGGGGCTGTGCCTGTGCCATAGATACGGTGCAGTACCCGGCTGCCCGGACGCCCCACGGTGACCTGCAGATTCCATCCCAGAACAGCACCGTGGATGAAAGTTACCCCCTGCCTTTCACAGGCATCCTCCATCAGAAAGCGGGAGGGGATATTGTCAAGCGCATCTATGACCAGATCCTGGTTTCGGATGAGACGGTCAGCATTCTCTTCACCAAAGAAAGCCTCCACCGGTAGGATATCTATGCCGGGCGCTATTCGCTTCATGCGCTGGGCGGCAGCAGCAGCTTTTCTGTGTCCGATCAGATCAGGGGCGCTGAGAAGCTGACGGTTCAGATTGCTCACCTCGAATACATCGTTGTCGACAACCGTAATATGCCCAACCCCAAGCCGGGCAAGATATTCCAGAACATATCCCCCCAGGCCTCCGCAGCCAATGACCAGAACTTTTTTTGAGACAAGTACAGCCTGTTCTTCTTCACTTATGGAAGGTATATTTCTTTCGTAACGTTTCTCCATAATCCTGATACCATCCTTTTTTTACTCTTGCAGCTATGAGGATAACGGATAGCTACGATATCTCCTTTAAGGAAAAATAGTTTATAGTAAAATCCCTGAAACTGCGGCCGAAATCTGTCAGATGTTTATCCCGCTTGAAGCAGATCCTGAGCTCACGCGAGAAACGGTGGTCCAGCAGAGGGATCAGCCGTATGTTTTTGGAACGGTAAAAATCAGAGCAGTTTTCGGAAACAAAACCGACAGCGATGCCGGAGGCGATTATCTGCCGGTGCATCTCACGCGAATCGACAAAGGACTGGGAGGCCCCCCGGATGGTCAGCGCCTTATAGATTTTGTAAGCATGTTCAGGGAAGGACTTCTTATGGCGGAGAAAGACAAAATCAAGTTCGTTCAGCATTTTCAGGCTGACTGCCGTACTTTTGGAGAGACTGTGCACTGTGGGGACGGCCAGCATGTAATTTTCTGTGCTAAAACCGAAGCCGGTGAACCGGTCATACTGAAGTTCTGCGGGATAGACGAGGACATCGTATTCATTGATGTCCAGATACTCCACATCCTCGATATAGCTGTTAAGCGTATATTCTGTTTCCGCATGGATATTCTTAAAACCTGCCATACAGGGGTACAGCCTGTCAATGGACCCGCAGCTCCCGATCTTTATCCGGGTATCGGATCCTGTGGTCATGAGCTGGATGTCGTTTTTCAGAGTTTGATATTCCTGCAGTATAAGATCACAGCTCTTTAAGAAGCGTTTTCCGGCAGGATTGAGTGAGAGCTGCTTGGATGTCCGGTCAAAAAGCGGTGTCTCAAGCTCTGACTCCAGCGCAGCAATGGTTTTAGACAGAGAGGATTGGGATATATGGAGCAATTCCGCAGCCCTTGACATATTTTCAAGCTGTGCAATGGTTATAAAGTAGCTTAATTGTGATATTTTCATTTTATCCCCCTGGTATTAAAAGGTTACAATACTGTCATCAGGATTGAGTGGTTCCATACGGAGCACCTCCAGATACGGCATTACGGCATTGTATTTCTGCATAAAGCGGTAGCGGACCATGGCCTCAGCGTGTACATGGGCAAACTGAGGAATGGAATCAATCAGGTCGTAATGTGCCATATAGCCCAGAAACTCCATATCTGCCTCACAGCAGGTGATGGCAATCCTTCCAAGCGCAAAGCCGCCGGTTCCAAGGACCGGTGATTTTTTTACGCTGGCATTCATGGATATCCGCCTGCCCTTGTATCTGTTTTGGTGATCCTGGCAGTCATAAAACCAGCAGACATAGTTTTCAGGTGTGATGACCACAGGATCTGCCTCCAGTGTGTATGGAAGGATATCTCTGATATCGTCAAAGGCATAGAGACTTCCTTGTGATTCAATCATGACAGCGGAAGTATCATCAAGAAGCGGTCTCAGCTTTGCCTTTACAGGACTGAGCATACCGGTGCCGCCGCTGTCACATCTGTTGATGAAGATCTGATCACACCGACTCAGCATAGGTCCCAGAAATGCTCTCATGTTATCAAGGTACAGACCAAGTGTAGGCCCACATAATACGGCAATTCTTTTCTCTACCTTCCAGTTCTGTGGCAGCTCGAATTCGACCAGATCCCACATGGCATTACATTCAAGGATGATTCTTTTCGGAGCATAGAGCGCATCAAGACGTTCCAGGTACTCCCGGTTCAGGCGGGATTCGTCTTCAAGCCCGATCACGGTTATGTTCTTTTGGTTAAGGCAAGTGTCGTCATATGCAGTTTCACCCTCCTCGCAGGAGAGGAGCAGTATGTCTTCTTTCTCCGGACACAGAGTGCCGCCTTGGGCCAGCCGGTTGATCAATGTGGATTTTCCCGCATCCAGAAATCCTCTTATAAGTGTTACCGGAATAAATCGCTTCATGCTGTTCATTGTAAACTCCTTTATCATGTCAGTTGAATGTTCGCAATGTGTACTTTATGTTACGAATTTAGCAAAATCCCATTTGAATGTCAATAAGGATATATTCTATTTTGGAATGGTAAAAATGTGAAATATTAATCAAAAAGACGATAAATATAGTGCATATTCAACAATGAAAGCGGGTAATTACATGATTTTGCTCTATGTTTTCCATAATTTTTAATTTGAAATTAGAATGATAAATGGCAGTGGCTTTCTTGATTTCTATTTTGTTAAGTGATAAATTTGAATCAGTAAAAATAGGAAAATGTTCATAATACAAATTTTTAGTTCATATTACGAACAAAGTGGAGGCAAAACCAATGATTGCATTATATGGTGAACAGACAAGACTGACACTGGAAAATATGAGTTTCTCAGGCGTCAGGCTAGCAGAGTTTCCATCTTATCTCACTGCGCTTGCCCAGGTGAAGAAAGCCTGTGCCATTGCAAATCACCGGGCAGGACTTCTGGATGATGAGAAGAAAGAGGCAATATGTCAGGCATGTGATGAACTGTTGCAGCACGATTATTCGGAACAGTTCCCTGTGGATGCTTTTCATGGCGGCGGCGGTATCGGAACTAACATGAACATGAATGAGGTGATCGCCGGCCTTGCAGGACATGGGGTACAGTCTGTGGATGATGTCAATATGTCCCAGTCTACCTCAGATGTGTGCCACACGGCACTGCGGTTATGTCTCAGCAGAGAGGCCGGCAGCCTTGTGAAGGTCATTGGGCCGCTGATTCGCACCGCCGAAGAAAAGTCTGAGGCCTTTCATCCCCATCCGACGATTGCAAGGACCTGCTGGCAGGACGGGATGTCTGTTCCGGCAGACGCGGTGCTTAAAGGATTTGCAGATGCCCTCTCGGAACAGCTTGAGCTGTTGGAGGATTATAAGGATACCCTTTGCAAGGTCAATCTCGGATGGACGGTGATCGGTTCAGGGACCGGAGCATCGGATGGTTACAGGCGGCATATCATGGAGGCCCTCAGAGAGGTGACAGAGCATCCGTTTTCCTGGAAGAAAAGTGCTTATCAGGCGGCCCAGTATACAGAAGACTTGTCCGTATTATCGGTCTATATACGGATAATTTCCTCCATTCTAGCCAAGTTTGCAAGAGATATACGGCTTCTGGCATCCGGCCCGGAGACGGGGCTTGGGGAATGGCGGATACCGGCTGTGCAGGCAGGTTCCTCCTTCTTTCCCGGCAAGGTCAATCCTGTAATTGCAGAAATGGTCATTCAGTGCGATATGCTCATCGGAGGAAATGACAGTGTGATCCAGAATGTACTGGCACAGGGAGAGGTCCACCTTAATGTATGGGAGGATATGGCCGGGTTTTTACTGGTTCAAAATATTATGAGGCTTTCTAAAGCGGCAGACCTGTTCCACAGGAACTGTGTCAGCGGATTAGAACTAAACGTGGAGACCGGCGTGGGTTATTCCAGGGCCTCCATCCCGCTGATCGTCCGTTACAAAGAGAAGTATGGATATAAAAAGCTTGCGGTACAGGTAAAGAAATATGGCTTTGAGGAGACTGTTTTGAGGATCCGGAAAGGGGAGCTTGACCAGCCTTGAAAATGGAAGCAATACCAACTTTGTATAGTAAACACTATAAAATAAATTTAAAAAACCTGATAAGGAGGAACGTAAAATGAAAATGAAAGCTGCTGTAATGACCGCTTTAGGAAAACCGCTGGAGGTAAGAGAGGTAGAGCTTGCCGAACCGAAATCAGATGAGGTGCTTGTAAAGATACTGGCTACTGCGGTATGTCACAGTGATCTGAACATACTCAATGATCCGACCACACCGATTCCCCAGGTCCTGGGACACGAGGGTGCCGGAGAGGTGGTAAAAGTAGGGGACAGCGTCACTACCTGTAAAGTGGGCGATAAAGTAGCACTGAGCTGGGTTCCTTACTGCGGTACATGTCCATTCTGCCGTGCGGGAAAGACAAATCTCTGCGAGACGGCATTTGGCCCCATGTTCAATGGCACTTTGCTTGACGGAACAAGCAGACTGAGCCTGGACGGCGGTCCCTGCTACCATATGAGTCTGCTCTCCACGTTTGCAGAGTATACTGTGGTTCCCCAGATGAGCTGTGTGCCGATCCCCGATGAGATGCCTATGGCGCCTGCCAGTATGATCGGCTGCGGCGTTGCTACCGGATACGGTTCTGCGGTGCGTGCCGCACAGGTCACCCCAGGCTCCTCTGTTGCGATCTTTGGTGTGGGAGGAGTAGGCGCCAATGCTGTGCAGGCCGCAAAACTCTGTGGAGCGGCTACTATCATTGCCTGTGATATCAAGAATGAGAACCTTGAACTGTCTAAGAATTTTGGCGCCACCCATACGATCAATACACTTGAGGTCAAAGATGTTCCGGCAGCTATTCGTGAGATCACGGAAGGGGTGGGAGCAGAATATACCATTGATTGTACCGGTAACACAATGGTTGGAAGAATGGCATGGATGAGCGGCAGAAAGGGTTCTACGAATGTAGTGATCGGAGCCTATCCGGCTGACGGGACGTTAGAACTTCCCTCCGGAAGTTTCCACAGAGTCGCGAAAATCCTGAAAGGAAGTTTCTATGGGGATGTGAATCCATTTGAAGATTTTCCTAAGATCGCACAGTTGTATCTGGAAGGAAAATATGATCTTGACAGCCTTATCATCAAAAAAATCAAATTGGATGATATCAATGTGGCCTTTGATGCATTCCATGATCCAAAGGCAAAGAACATGGGACGCTATATTATTGATTTCCAGTAAGAGATACTATTTTTCATGAGACCGGAAGCCGGCACACGGTTGTCGGCTTCCGGTGATTCAGACAGCTCTAAAGTCTAATGAGAAAGCTTCCTTGCTATACGGGCAGCGGAAGCCTTCAGTTTGGGAATATAAGAAAGCATATGGTCCTTTGTGAAACGTACGGTAGGACCGGCAATATTGAGAATCCCCACCAGCTTTTTATTTAAGGAGATGGGTACAGACAGACCACTGTCCCCTTGATTATATTCATCAATGATATAAGCATATCCATCCCTGCGGCATTCCTCGATGCGCTGCAGGATATCCTCCCTGTTTGTTGGAGTAAATTCGGTATAGGAGGGAAGTTTATCCGGGAATACCGTCTCAATCTCCTCATCGCTCATGAAGCTTAACTGAACAAGGCCGGTGGAAGTGCCGAACAGGGGAGTAACCATGTTGGTGTAGTCTTTTAGACGTATGGTTTCAAAGGAATCGAGCTGAAGAATCGTCCGGGCTCCAATCCTTTCAGGCAGCAGGAGCATAATAGTTTCACCGATCAGATGGCGGAGCTGTTCCATTTCCGGTCTGGAATATTCCACCAGGGCAACAGAGCTGGCGGAAGAGGCGGAAAGCAGGTTACAGGCTTTGCAGGAGATGCAGTACTGTTTCGTGTTTGGGAGCTGAGTGATAAAATCACTTTCTATCATGGTAGAAAGAATACGCCATATGGTGGTACGGTTCAGGCCTGTTGCATTCTGCAGAACCTGGATGGTTACGGGGGATTTAGACAGGCTGATGATTTCAAAGATCTTGAGGGCCCGCTCTAGAACCTGAATATTGTACTTAAAGGCTTCTGGTTTCGTAAGGCTATCGTTTGATGAGTTCATATGTTACATCCTTAATCTTTTTCTTGGTAATTATAAAATTCTATCATTGTGTGAATGGTCTGTCAATGCTTTGACTTGATTTGATTGAATCAGCATAACGGTTCAATAGTCTGAACGGTTCCACAGAATGAGGATAGATATAATGGAGGTAAAATGCATGATAGAACATGACCTGCTGGGAAACATCACGGTTCCGGATGTCAGGTATTATGGAGCTCAGACACAGAGATCTCTTGATCTGTGCAGAACTTCCAGAGAGACCTTAGAGTGTTATCCCGAGCTGATTTACTGTATAGCGGCGATCAAAAAGGCTTATGCCCAGGCACACGGGAGTCTTGGGGTCTTGGACAGCAAAACTGCGGATTGTATTGCCCGTGCGTCCCTTATGATCATGAATGGGGAGATGGCGGGTGAGTTTCCGTCGGATGTCATCTGCGGAGGCGGATGCGTCAATATCCATATGAACGTCAATGAGGTTGCCGCAAAAAAAGCCAATGAACTGCTGACGGGACATAAGGGCACGGATGTGATACATCCCAATACCCATGTAAATAAAGGGCAGTCAACCAATGACGTCATACCGGCAGCGATCAAGCTGGCGCTGTATCGGAATCTCACTGCGGTAAAAAAATCTGTAATGGTACTCAAGAATGCCTATGAGCAAAAAGCAGAAGAATACAAAGACACTGTGAAGGTGTCCAGAACCTGCATCCAGGATGCAGTGCCGATCACGTTTGGACAATTTTGGGGGGCAGCGGTATCCTTCCTTGGAAGGCAGATAGAAGAGATGGATTCTGTGATGCAGGAATGTCTTGCGCTCCCCCTTGGGGCCACCGCTGTAGGAACCGGTCTGAATCTGTATGAGGGGACTCCGGAGCTGGTACTGAAAAGCCTCACACAGACATTCGGAGTTGAGATCACCCAGGAACATGACCTGTTCGACGGGCTACAGTATACGGATATATACATCAGGGCTTCCTCAGCCATAAAGGCAGCCATGACCGGCATATCAAAAATGGCACGTGATCTAAGGTTTATGTCCAGTGGTCCCCGGTCAGGACTGGGGGAAATCCGTATCGCTCCGGTGCAGAACGGTTCCAGCATCATGCCGGGTAAGGTGAACCCGGCGCTTCCTGAATCAATGAATGTCCTTTCTTATCTGGTGATCGGAATGGATGCTGCGGTGACGGCAGCCGCCGAAGGCGGAGAACTTGAGCTGAATGTATGGGAGGCAGTCATTATCTCAGAACTGCTGCGTATGACACAGATACTGCCGGATATGATAGAGACATTTGCCAAAAAATGTGTGAAAACGATCAAAGTGAACATAGAGCGGTGCCTGAAAGAAGCGGAGGATACACTTTCATCAGCCGCCGTCATTTCGGCCTTAAAGGGGTACCAGATTGGCACAGAGGCAGCGCAGTATGCAGCCGCCAGGGGATTGTCCTTAAAGGAGGCCGCGGTTGCATGTGGATGTCTGAGCCGGGAGGAGGCAGACGATCTGCTTGATCCGCTGATGCTCACAGATGTATTGAAGACAGGAAAGCTGCTTCTTGAATATAAAGACAAATAAAGACTTTATGAAGGATGAGATTGTGATGAATTATGCGGAAGAATCATTAAAAAAGCATTATGAATGGAAAGGAAAACTGGAAATCACACCGCGTACTGCCGTGGACAGCAAAGAAACGCTTTCCCTGGCCTATACACCTGGTGTAGCACAGCCCTGTCTTGAGATACAGGAAGACGTGAATAAAAGTTTTGAACTCACGAGAAGATGGAATACGGTAGCTGTCATCACGGACGGGACGGCTGTCCTGGGCCTTGGAGACATAGGACCAGAGGCGGGGATGCCGGTTATGGAGGGCAAATGTGTTCTTTTCAAGGCCTTCGGAGATGTGGATGCCATACCACTGTGTGTCCGCTCAAAAAGTGTGGATGAGATTGTGGAAACCATTACTTTACTGGCAGGTTCTTTCGGCGGCATAAATCTTGAGGACATTTCAGCGCCCCGCTGTTTTGAAATTGAAAAGAGACTGAAAGAGAACTGCGATATACCAGTTTTCCATGATGACCAGCACGGAACGGCTGTCATCACATTGGCCGGGCTCATGAATGCACTGAAAGTGACAGGAAAAAAGATGGAACGTGTTAAGGTGGTGGTAAACGGGGCTGGCGCAGCAGCAGTGGCGATCACGAAACTGCTGATTTTTGCAGGTATTACCAATGTGATCCTCTGCGACCGGAAAGGTGCGATTTATGAAGGACGCCGGGAAAATATGAATCAGATCAAGGAAGAGATGGCCAAAATCACCAACCGTGACAAAATAACAGGAAGCCTGAAAGACGTTATAAAAGGAGCGGATGTGTTTATAGGGGTTTCTGCTCCGGCTGCTATGAATACAGATATGGTCAGGACAATGAATCAAGATGCGGTTATCTTTGCCTGTGCCAATCCCACTCCGGAGATTTTTCCGGAGGATGCAAAAGCGGGCGGTGCCGCCGTTGTTGCCACGGGAAGAAGTGATTATCCGAATCAGATCAACAATGTCCTTGCGTTCCCGGGAATCTTCAGAGGTGCGCTGGATGTAAGGGCAAGTGATATTAACGATGCGATGAAACTTGCAGCGGCACATGCGCTGGCAGAACTGATCAGCGAAGAGGAGCTGAATACTGAGTATATCATCCCGGAGGCATTTGATCCGAGCGTAAAAACTGCTGTGGCAAAAGCAGTGAAGCAGGCGGCCTATGATTCGGGAACCGCAAGAGTTTAGGAGGAAAATGGATGAGGATCAAGATTATTGTGGAGAGCATCATCATCCCAAAATCAGGCAGGGATCATGAGCTGGAAGTAGGAGCAGATGCTTCAGCGGCAGACGTTGTAAAAAAGATGGAGGAAGAAGGTCTGACAGGAAGCCTGACAGCTGCAGAGGTGCTTCAAACGCATATGCTGATCTGCAATTCAAAACATATTGGGCCTGAGGCAGAGTTAAAAGATGGTGATACGCTTATGATCATCAAAACACTTCTGGGAGGCTGAACAAACCCCTGGGAAATATCGTGACTTAAATTCTTAGGGCTGCACGCAGCCTGGCTGCTGAATATGGTATGAGATAAAGGAAAAGGAGGAAGTGAAACGATGCTGTATGGTTATATGGGCAAGCTGCTTTTTGTGGATCTCAGCAACGGTACCTTTGAGATCCGCGAGCTGACAGAGGAACTTGCCAGGAATTTTATAGGCGGCTATGGGCTGGGGGCCAAGATATTATATGATGAGATGCCCGCGCATACAGATGTATTTGCCCCGGAAAGTATGGTTGGATTTCTTGCGGGGCCTATGAGCGCATCCCGGGCATTTTTCGGGGGCAGATATATGGTGGTATCCAAATCCCCGGTCACAGGTATGTGGAATGATGCCAATTCCGGAGGGTATTTTGGGGCGAAGCTCAGACATTCCGGTTTTGACGGTATTTTTGTAAAGGGTATTTCGGAAAAGCCGGTCTATCTGTATCTGAATGACGGAAATGTGGAAATCCGTGATGCTTCCCATCTCTGGGGCAAGCGGACGATCGAGACAGAAGAAATCCTGCGCGCAGAAGTGGGTGAGGATATGAATGCGGCGATCATAGGGGCAGCAGGAGAGCGTTTGAGCCACATGGCCTGTGTCATGAATGATGAACACAGGGCAGCAGGCCGCGGAGGAACAGGCGCAGTCATGGGGTCTAAAAAATTGAAGGCCGTGGTTGTGCGGGGAGACCGGGAGGTGCCGGTTTTTGACAAAGAGCGGCTGGTCGCTCTCAACAGACAGGTTGCAGAGGATATGCTGCACGGCGCTAACAAGGATATCCGTGAATGGGGAAATTACGGAACTGCCGGCCAGATGCGGGCAATGCTTCTTATAGACGATGCCGGAGTAAAAAACTGGAGCAGTACATATGAGGCGGATTATCCCTTAGATAAAGGAAATGCCATATATGAGCCCGCCTATGAAGCCGGTTATAAGGTGACAAGATACGTCTGTCACTGTTGCCCTCTTGGCTGTGGGGCAAAATATGAGATTGACGATCCGAAAGGAAAACTTCCAAAACACGGCGCAAGCCGTCCGGAATATGAGTCACAGGCAGGTCTCAGCTCTAATATGCTGAATTCTGACAGAGACGCAGTAGTCTATGTGAATTATCTGACCAATGAATATGGCTTTGACAGCATTGCTTTTATCAATACACTCTCCTGGGCCTGTGAATGCTATGAAAAAGGTGTTCTGACGAAGGAACAGCTCAACGGGATTGATTTTAAATGGGGAGATCCTGAAGCCATGGAGGCAGTTGCTGAGGCAGTCTGCCAGGACGTGGGGGAGGCGGCAAGGATTCTTAGAAACGGGACACAGTTTGCGGCGGATCTGATCGGAGCCGGCCATGAATATTTGTTCACGATCGGAGGAATCGAGTCGGCTCTGCATGACCCCAGAAACTCGCCCTGGTATCTGGCAGAGGGAGCCGTGGAACCGACGCCCGGACGCCATATGAAGAGTCCTTTGGGCGGTTCCCTGCGGGGACAGGCACGTGAGATCAGATACAACCAGCGGGGACTTGGTTTCACGGATGCAAAATTAAAATCAGAAAATATGTTTTCTGAATGCTGCGGTTACTGCCATATGTATGACACGGCCATTGCAAACCTGAAATGGGATTATCTCCAGGCTATCACAGGATTTACATACACCCCTATTGAGAAGCATCTGGTGGGAATGCGTATCTTCCATATGAGAAACGCTTTTAACGTCAGGGAAGGGTGGAAGAGAGGAGATTTTGCATGGAGTGACAGGATCATCGGGAAACCACCTCTTGAATCGGGGGCTAATGCAGGGGTCACCCATGATGTGAACCAGGCCATTGACAGTTTCTACGAGGCAATGTGGATGGATATGGACGGAAAGCCTTATAAAGAGACTTTGGAATGGCTGGGGCATATGGAGGAAGTAATCGAAGATTTATATGGAGAGGATGGGAAAGTATGAAAAATAAAGTAAAAGTAAGATATGCTGTGCTGTTGGTGCCAACCTTGATCTTTGCAGTTGTGCTGATTCTTGGCATATTAGATGGAAATGCTTTTATAGCTGCTCTTACAAGTACTTTCGAGTTAGTGATGCAGAAACTGGGCTGGGTTGTGAGTATTACCATGCTTTTGTTTATTATTTTCTGCCTTGTGGTTCTGTTCGGCCCCATGGGGAAAATCAAACTCGGAGGGCCAAATGCAAAACCCAAGATGAGTTACTGGCAGTGGTTCGCAGTGGCTCTGACTGCAGGGATCGGAACCGGCGTTGTCTTCTGGGGGGCCGTAGAACCGTTGTTATTTACCATGGAGCCGGCGCCCAGCCTTGGACTGGTGCCCGGAAGCAATGACGCCGTGATCTGGGCCATGAGGACCACATTCCTACATTGGACCCTGACTCCTTATGCCATTTATGTTGCATTCGGTATTGTCATGGCATATGTTATCCATAATATGCGCAAACCATTCAATGTAAGCTCCGGCTTGGTGCCCATGTTTGGGGATAAGATGGTAAACAGCAAACTCGGCGGAGTCGTGGACGTATTGACTGTTTTTGCCCTGGTAGGCGGTGTGGCCGGTTCTCTCGGTTACGGCATTCTGCAGTTGGGCAGCGGCGTATCCGTGGTGTTTGGCATTGATACCAATGTACTGGTGTACACCCTCATCGCAGTGGTTATTTTCCTGGCTTACACAGCGACCAGTATCAGCGGACTGAACAAAGGTATCTTATGGCTGGGAGATAAGAATTCATGGTTTTTCATGTTCATGCTGCTGTTCCTGGTCCTGGTTGGACCCGGATCTTATATAGGGAATCTTTTTACCCAGTCATTTGGTTCTTATATCAATCATTTTGTTGAATCCATGACGTTTACCGCGCCTTTTGCAGACAGTGCACTCTGGCCTCAGTGGTGGGATATGTACTGGTGGATTGACTGGCTGTGTTACGGCGCCATTATGGGACTGTTTCTGGTACGTCTCGGTTATGGCCGTACGTTAAGACAATTCGTAGTAGTGAACTGGCTCATGCCATCCGCATTTGGAATTCTCTGGTTTTCCATCTTCGGCGGAACGGTACTCTACGGACAGATGTATCAAGGTATTGATTATTATGCCCTCTATCAGGAAAAAGGTGCGGAGGCTATGACGCTGGCAGTGTTTGAGCATGTACCGTTTTCCGGTATCATCCGCCCGTTTATGCTTTTGATCATAGCGATTTCCTTTGTTACCCTGGCAAACTCCATGATCTCCACCATTTCCAGTATGTCTGTAAAAGGCAGTTCTGAATCGGAGGAGGCGCCGTTCTGGCTGAAACTGATTTGGGGTATTATCATTGCTGTGGCATCCTTGGTGTTTACGCTGACCGGCGGTATTGACGGAATCAAGTTCGTAAAAGTGTTCACAGGATTCCCGATCATCATCATCGGCTGGGTGGTGATCATTGGATTCCTGAAGTATATGGCCCGCAGGCCGCGAAAAGAGACGGGAGAGTATATTTATGAGGAAGTGATCGCCGATGCGCCGGATTCCGGTGAGCCGGCAGTGGAGTCTTCAAAGACATTTGAAAAAATCAAAGCAATGTTCACTAAAAAATAACAGATGTTTTTATGGAGATAAGATATGGCATATAAAATTGATATGTATTTTTGCGTGGGATGTGAGGCCTGCTATCAGGCCTGTGCATTTGACGCCGTCGAAATTGTGATTGAGGAACATAACTGCAGGATCAATCCCGAAAATTGTGTGGAATGCGGCATGTGTGTGAAAGAATGTCCGGTAGCAGTTATAACTTTGGATCAACCGGAAGAGCGCAACCGGGAAGAAAGGCACTGGACAGAAGTCTGGATTGAGGAGTCTGCATGCATCGGATGCTCCAAATGTCAGAGGAACTGTCCGGCAGATGCGATCAAAGGCGTGAAAAAACAGCCATTTTACATTGATGGCATCAAGTGTATCAAATGTGGTCTTTGTATAGAGAATTGTCCGAAACATGCAATCCATGGTAAAACGGATTAATCTTATAAGCTTCAAATGGAGGGTTCCTGTGAAAATACAGGAGCCCTCTTGGGGATTAAAGTATTTCCTGCTTTTTGCTTGATTTTCCTTTATATTAATGGTAGGATACAAATTATAATAAAAAATGTTCATAATGCAAATATAAAGTTCGGTATATGAACTATATGGCGCGCAAAATAAGGAGGGCCATAAAGAAATGCAGTTCAGAAAATTGTTTTAAGCATGCTTCGTGATGAAATTAAGGAGGTACATATGGCGTTTCAGTATTTGACGAATGTTCCGCTTGCCAAGGCGAGAGCGGAGTATGAAGAGGTATTAATAAAGGAAGGGTTTGCCGGAAAGACGGAGAATATTTCAGTTATGGAAAGCTGTGGGAGAATCACTGCCCATGCGGTCTACGCACAGATTTGTGCTCCTCATTATCATTCCAGTGCCATGGACGGGATCGCAGTGAATGCCAAAGATACATTTGGTGCCACGGAGACCACCCCGGTCCATTTAAAGACCAGTCAATTTACTGTTGTGGATACAGGGGATGCTATCCCTGAGGGGTGCGATGCGGTCATTATGGTGGAGGATATTGTGCAGGAGCAGGACGGTGTATGTCTCTACGCTGCGGCGTCTCCATGGCAGCATGTCCGTCAGATCGGGGAGGATATCTGTGCAGAAGAGATGATCCTGTGTTCCTGCCAGAAAATCACCCCCTCTGCCATAGGAGCCCTTATTGCAGGCGGAGTATTGGAAATTGATGTGTTCAGACGTCCGGTTGTGGGTATCATACCCACGGGAGACGAAATTGTGCCGCCCACAAAGAGTCCAAAGAAGGGGGATATCCTCGAATTCAACGGTTCCATTTTTTCGGCTATGATACGTGAATGGGGCGGGGAGGCAGTGATCTATCCCATTGTGCCGGACCGGCTTGAAGCCATTGAAGAGATGGTAAAACGGGCCGTAAAAGAGTGTGATATGGTACTTTTAAATGCGGGTTCCTCGGCAGGCCGTGAGGATTATAGCTGCCAGGTCATAGATAAAATAGGGGATGTGCTGTATCACGGGCTTGCCATCAAACCGGGAAAACCGGCAATCCTTGGTTACCGCAGGGAAAAACCAATTCTGGGTGTGCCGGGATATCCTGTGTCCGGGATCATTGTGATCGAGGAAATTCTACACCCGCTTATTGATCTGTGGAATCACAGAAAGGGAGAAGAGCATCCGTATGCAGATGCAGTCCTTTCAAGGGCAGTGGTCTCAGGTCTGAAATATCACGAGTTCGTCCGGGTGCGCCTGGGATATGTGGGGGAACGGCTGATCGCATCACCGCTCAGCAGAGGGAGCGGAGTCATCAGTTCTTTTATGAAAGCGGACGGTATGCTGGAAATCCCTCAGGGATTGGAAGGGTGTGAGGCGGGAAGCCGGGTCAAAGTCCGGCTGCTGCGTCCCTTATCAGAATTAAAGCAGATGCTGGTGGACATCGGCAGCCATGATCCGCTGCTGGATGAGCTGGCAGATTTGCTTCACCGCAAAAATCCGGAAATGTATATGAGCTCCGCCCATGTAGGTTCTATGGGCGGAATCATGGCTGCGCGGCGGAAGGAGAATCATATTGCCGGAATCCATCTTCTTGATGTAAAGGACGGCAGTTATAATGTAAGCTTTCTTAAAAAATATTTTCCCAATGGAGGCGTCCGCCTGGTGGAGTGTGTGGGGAGAACCCAGGGACTGATGGTGGCGCCGGGGAATCCCCACAATATACAGGGAATAGAAGATCTTCAACACAGCGGACTGCGGTATGTCAACCGTCAAAAAGGCTCCGGCACCCGCATCCTGATCGACTATCTGTGTAAAGAAAAGGGCATTCGTACGGATGTGATTTATGGATATGAAAGAGAGGAGTTTACACATACCTCCGTAGCGGCACAGATTGCCTGGGGGACTGCAGATGCAGGGCTGGGCATTTTTTCGGCTGCAAATCTTTATGGACTGGATTTTCTGCCTGTCTGTATTGAGCAGTATGATCTGCTGATCCCGGATGATGCATGGGATACGCCCATGGTACAAGCGCTTATGGAAATATTAAAGAGTGATGCATTTAAGGCAAGCCTTAAAAAAATGGGAGGATATGAGATCGGAGAGCCGGGAAGAGTCAGAGAACGCCTTGAACCGGCAAAAAAGAGTGAATTAGAGAGAGCATAAATTACAGTCGAAAAGCCTTTGCCTCCCCATCCGGGAGCCAGAGGCTTTTTACCGTCCCCCGTCATATTCACCGATTTACAGAATAGATTTGAAAAAATCCCCAAAATAAGTTATGATATAGGTCGAATCCGAAACAGAAAGGAAAAACGTATGGGTTGGGAATTTACAATATTGGATGCATTGCAGCAGATACATACCCCTCTGCTGGACAAAATTTTAGTATTTATCACATCCCTTGGAAACGCAGGATGGTTCTGGATCGTACTGGGCCTGGTGCTGCTCTGCGTGAAGCGATACAGAAAGTACGGTGTCCTGGTGCTGGGAGCGCTGATATTTTCCGCATTGTTTGGAAATATTATTCTAAAGCCGCTTGTGGCGAGGCAGCGCCCTTGCTGGATCAACGAGACGGTGGAGCTTTTGGTCCAGGTGCCAAAGGATTATTCATTTCCCTCCGGGCACACCCAGGCTTCCTTTGCGGCGGCCACGGCACTTTTTACAGGAAATAAAAAAGCAGGCATCTGCGCCTTTGTGCTGGCTGCCCTGATCGCCTTTTCACGTCTGTACCTGTATGTACATTTCCCTACAGATGTGCTGGCGGGAATTGTCTTTGGCATCTGCTGCGGTCTTCTGTCCGCCTTTGTGTTTGACTGTGTGAAGCGTAACAGGGGGAACGAGGCAAAAGGATAAGGGGAGAATAAGCCTGAGACTTATAGGAAGAATAACAGGAGAACAGAGATGAGAAAAGATTTAAAAATGATAGCCATTGACCTGGACGGTACACTCCTTCGGGACGACTGTACCATTTCAAAGCGGACCAGGGAGGCGGTGGAGGAAGCGGGCAGAAGAGGATATCGGATCGTTCCCACCACGGGCCGCTCCTACCGCAATACCCGGTTTGTTTTAAAAGAGTTTCAAGAGATTTCCTATTTTATAAACGGCAACGGTTCCGTTATCACAAGCGGCAGGACAGAGGATGTCCTGTATTTTCATGAAATGGACATGGATAATGTCAGGGAAATTTATGAGCTTGCGGCAAAATATGATGCATATGTGGAAATCTATGCAGGTCAGGATGCCTACATGGATGCCAAAGGACAGGAAGTGATCAGAAGATGCGGACTTCCGAAAGAATACTGTGACCAGCTTTTGGCCACCAATAGAATTACTGCAGATTACAGGAAACTTCTGGCAGGGGATCATATCCGTGTGGGAAAGGTACATATCTTGGTATCCAAAATGGAAGAAAAGGATAAGCTGATAAGGGAAATCGATCTGCTCCCCGGTGTACATCCCATCTCCGTTATCCCCAATAATATAGAAGTGGTACAGGGAAGATGGAGCAAATGGAATGCCATTGCAAAGCTGGCCGACATGGTTGGAGTCAGACAGGAAGAGATCATGGCAGTGGGTGACAGTAATAATGATTATGAGATGCTTTTGTATGCCGGATACTCTGTGGCAATGGGCAATGCCTGTGACAGGGTGAAGGAGATCAGCAGTGCGGTGACAGACACCAACGAAAATGACGGTGTTGCAAAAGCAATTGAACATATACTAAATTGAACAGTTACCATCAGAAATAGAAAGGACGAACAAAAATGGCCATAAAAACAACCTATGATGCCAGCAGTATTACAGTTCTGGAAGGACTGGAGGCTGTAAGGAAACGGCCCGGTATGTATATCGGCAGTGTTTCCCGGAAAGGTTTGAACCATTTGATCTATGAGATCGTGGACAATGCGGTGGATGAACATCTGGCCGGATTCTGTACGGATATCCGTGTGACGCTGGAGCGGGACGGTTCCGCCACGGTGGAGGACAACGGAAGAGGAATCCCCGTAGGGATGCATGAGAAGGGAATGTCAGCCGAGAGGCTTGTATTTACCACTCTGCACGCAGGCGGTAAGTTTGATGACTCGGCCTATAAGACAAGCGGAGGCCTTCACGGTGTAGGCTCCTCCGTAGTGAATGCGCTGTCCACATACCTGGACATTAAGATCAGCCGGGAAGGTTATATCCATCACGACCACTATGAGCGGGGAATCCCCACCATTGAACTGGAGGAGGGCCTTCTGCCGAAACTGGGAAAGACAAAAACCACGGGGACGCTGGTGAACTTCCTCCCGGACCCGGAGATTTTTGAGAAGACGCGTTTCTCCGCCACGGAGGTCAAGAGCCGTCTCCACGAGACCGCTTATCTGAATCCTGAGCTGACCATTGTCTTTGAGGACAAGAGAGGGGATGTGCCGGAGTGTATCACCTTTCACGAGCCGGAGGGGATCGTAGGATTTATCAAAGACCTGAATAAAAAATGTGAGATCCTCCACGAGCCTGTATATTTTAAGGGGGAATCCGAAGGTATTACCGTTGAGGTGGCCTTCCAGTATATCAACGAATTCCGAGAGAACGTTCTGGGCTTTTGCAACAACATTTACAATGCAGAGGGCGGCACCCATCTGACCGGATTCAAGACCACATTTACCTCTGTGATGAACAATTACGCCAGGGAACTGGGAGTCCTGAAGGAAAAAGACCCCAATTTTACAGGCGCGGATATCCGAAACGGCATGACTGCCGTGGTTTCCATCAAGCATCCATCCCCACGTTTTGAGGGGCAGACCAAGACCAAGCTGGACAACCAGGACGCCGCAAAAGCCACGGGAAAAGTGACGGGGGAAGAGGTTGTTCTCTTCATGGACAGAAATCTGGACACCCTGAAAAACATCCTTTCCTGTGCGGAAAAATCAGCAAAGATAAGAAAGACAGAGGAAAAAGCAAAGACCAACCTGCTGACAAAGCAGAAATATTCTTTTGATTCCAACGGCAAGCTGGCAAACTGCGAGAAGCGTGACCCCTCCCTGTGCGAGATATTCATTGTGGAGGGAGATTCCGCCGGGGGCAGTGCCAAGACCGCCAGGGACAGGAATTTCCAGGCCATCCTTCCCATCCGGGGTAAGATCCTGAATGTGGAGAAAGCCACCATTGACAAGGTGCTGGCAAATGCGGAGATCAAGACCATGATCAATGCCTTTGGCTGCGGATTTTCAGAAGGATACGGCAACGATTTTGACATCAGCAGACTGCGCTATGACAAGATCATCATCATGGCAGATGCGGATGTGGACGGTGCCCACATTTCCACCCTGCTTCTTACCCTGTTTTACCGGTTCATGCCGGAACTGATCTATGAGGGACACGTGTATATCGCCATGCCTCCCCTCTATAAAGCCATGCCCGCAAAGGGAAAAGAGGAATATCTCTATGATGACAAGGCCCTGGAGCGATACAGAAAAAGGCATAAAGGCCCCTTTACCCTGCAGCGGTACAAAGGTCTGGGTGAGATGGACGCGCAGCAGCTCTGGGAGACAACCCTGAACCCGGAGACCAGGCTGTTAAAGCTGGTGGAGATTGAGGATGCCCGCATGGCGTCGGAGGTGACCGAGGTACTCATGGGAACCGAGGTGCCTCCCAGAAAAGCATTCATCTATGAACACGCCCAGGATGCGGAATTAGACATATAGGAGGAGCGAAATGGCGAACGTACAGGACAATATCATCAGAACAGAATATTCGGAGATCATGCAGAAGTCATATATTGACTATGCCATGAGCGTCATTGTTGCCCGCGCCCTTCCGGATGTGCGGGACGGCTTAAAGCCGGTGCAGCGCAGGACCCTTTACGATATGTATGAACTGGGGATACGCTATGACAGGCCGTACAGGAAATGCGCCCGTATTGTGGGTGACACCATGGGAAAATACCATCCCCACGGGGACAGCTCCATCTATGAATCCCTGGTGGTCATGGCCCAGGAATTTAAGAAAGGCCAGACACTGGTGGACGGACATGGAAACTTCGGTTCTATAGAAGGGGACGGGGCTGCGGCTATGAGGTACACGGAAGCCCGCCTGGAAAAAATAACACAGGAGGTCTATCTGGCAGACCTGGATAAAAATGTTGTGGATTTTGTGCCAAACTTTGACGAGACAGAGAAGGAGCCGGAAGTGCTTCCCGTCAAGGTCCCCAACCTTTTATTAAACGGTGCGGACGGCATTGCTGTAGGTATGGCTACCAGCATTCCCCCCCACAATTTAAATGAGGTCATCGACGGCGTTGTGGCTTATATGAAGGACAATACCATCACCACAAAGGCGCTGATGAAGTACATCAAAGGGCCGGATTTCCCCACAGGTGGAATTGTGGTCAATAAAGATGACCTGCCATCCATCTATGAAAGCGGGAGCGGCAAGATCAAGCTCCGGGGAAGGGTGGAGGTGGAAAAGGGAAAAGCCGGAAGAATGCTTCTGGTCATCACAGAGATCCCATACACCATGGTCGGGGCCAATATCGGCAAGTTCCTGAACGATGTGGCAGCTCTGGTGGAGACGAAAAAGACCACGGATATTGTGGATATCTCCAACCAGTCCTCAAAAGAGGGGATCCGTATTGTACTGGAGCTGAAAAAGGGCGCGGATGTGGAAAATCTCACCAATATGCTGTACAAGAAGACCAGGCTGGAGGACACATTTGGCGTAAATATGCTTGCGGTCGCAGACGGAAGGCCGGAAATTTTAAGCTTAAAACAAGTCATTGAGTATCACGTGGACTTTCAGTTCGAGGTGGCAACCAGAAAGTATCAGACATTACTTTCAAAAGAACGGGAAAAACAGGAGATACAGGAAGGACTCATCAAGGCCTGTGACGTGATCGACCTGATCATTGAGATCCTGCGGGGGAGCAAGAACAGGGAGCAGGTGAAAAACTGCCTGGTAAGCGGAATAACAGACGGAATCCGCTTCAAGACTAAGACAAGCGAACGGCAGGCCAAAAAACTGCAGTTTACAGAGCGGCAGGCCACAGCCATTCTGGATATGCGCCTCTATAAACTCATTGGCCTGGAAGTCCAGGCATTGATGGCGGAGCATGAGGTGACACTTAAAAATATTGCCCGCTATGAAGATATTCTCAACAACTATGATTCCATGGCTGCCGTGATCATGGATGAATTGAAAGCCGTGAAAAGAGAATATGGAAAAAAACGCCTCACATCTATTGAAAATGCGGCGGAAGCGGTATATGAGGAAAAGAAGATCGAGGAGATGGAGGTTGTGTTCCTGATGGACCGTTTCGGCTATGCAAGAACCATAGACAAGGCGGCCTATGAGCGGAACAAGGAGACAGCCGACAGTGAGAACAAATATATATTCCCCTGCCTGAACACAGACAAGATATGCGTGTTTACCGATTCGGGCAGGATGCATACTATCAAAGTGCTGGACCTGCCCTTTGGAAAGTTCAGGGACAAGGGGACGCCCATTGACAATGTGAGCAACTTTGACAGCTCCGCGGAGCAGATGGTATTTGTCTCCAGCCTGTCGGGGATCAAAGATTCCATGCTGTTTTTTGCTACAAAAACAGGTATGCTCAAGCAGGTGGCGGGAATGGAATTTGATGTATCAAAACGGACCATAGCAGCCACAAAGCTTTCGGAGGGGGACAAGCTGATCCTGGTGCAGATTGCAGACCCCATGGAATATGTGGTGCTTCAGACGAAAAACGGCCTCTTCCTGCGCTTTATGAAAGAGGAAGTTCCGGATAAAAAGAAGACTGCCATCGGCGTGCGGGGGATCCGTCTTGCCGGGGATGATGAAGTGGAGCACGCGTATCTTCTGGAAAACCGGACAGAATATTTGGTTTCCTATAAAGAAAAGAATGTGACGCTGAACAGACTGAAGCTGGCAAAGCGCGATACCAAGGGTACAAAAATCAGGCTGTAACAGGAAGCCTTAATGGCAGGCCGGAGTCGATGTGGTGCGGATGCCCGGCAGTGACAGCCAGCCAATGGTATGGCTCATACGACAGTTTTAGGAAGAACAGTGCACGCGGGAGGGGCTATGAGATATGGTTTGAATAAGAAAATGTCAGGTCTCGGAGAAAAAGAAATTCCCGCTCCGGGAGACTGCCTTATTGAGATACTGAACATGGAATCCTACAAAAGAAAATACGGGGACACAGGCCCCGGACGTCTGCTTCTACGGAGCCTGGAGCATGTACATTTCTGTAAGGGTGAGATGCAGAAGGACTGTGTGCTGGGAACCTTTTCCATACCCCAGAAAGAAAAACTTCTGGAAAAACCCGTTTCTTTCGGGTATTATATGGATAAAGAGAAGCTTTTGTTCGTGGATGAGTCCGGATTTGTGGCTCATATAGTAAAGAGTATGGTAGAGATCCGGTTTCAGGAGCAGAGCTATGCGGCACATTTCCTCTTTGAGTTCATGGAACGTCTTTTGGAAGATGACGTGCGTTTTCTCCAGGCATATGAGCTGAAAATGACAGACATGGAGGACGGGCTGTTCCGTGAGGAGATCAAGGACTGTCCGGCCAGGATGCTGGCTGTGCGCAGAGAGCTTTTGCGTATGAATACTTACTATGACCAAATGGTGGATTTCTGCGAAATGCTGGAAGAAAATTACACGGGATTTCTCGGAGAGGAGGACTGCCGTCTCTTCAGGGTCATGGGGAAGAGGATCCAGCGCCTTGCGGATAATACCAGGAACCTGCGGGAATATACACTTCAGATCCGGGAGATGTACCAGGCCAGGACTGCGGAAAGGCAGAATAAGATCATGCAGTTTCTCACCGTGGTGACCACCATATTTATGCCCCTGACACTGATCACGGGCTGGTACGGCATGAATTTTATCAATATGCCTGAGCTTCATTATAAAGGCGGTTATTTTATCATCATTGGTGTGGTGATCCTGATCGTTATTATAGAGATTTTGTATTTCAAACATAAGAAATGGTTTGACTAGGAGAAGATGCCTATGAGAAAAAAAGGAAACAGTCTGCTTCTGTGCATAGTAATGGTGATTTCTTTCATGGTTTCCGGCTGCGGCAGGGAGATAAGCACAGAGGCAAAAGACAGTGTGACGGAAACGGTACAGAAGAAAATATATAAGGTTTTTGAGCCGGAGAAGGAAGTGAGCAAGGAGGCAGATGCCCTGCAGTATGTAAACGGTGATTACATACCTTACGGCTATGAAAGCCTGACAGAGAACCAGCAGAAGCTGTACCGGCAGCTTTTGAACGGTATCCTGGAATACAAGGATGAGGTTTCTGTGGACCCCTGTACGGAGGAGGATATCAACCTGGTCAATAATATGGTGTTTGTGGACCACCCGGAATTTTTCTGGCTGGACCAGCAGTCTTATACCTTTCAGGGGGATGGTTCCCCGGATACGGCAAGCAGCGTGGATCTGCAGCTTGTTTACAATATGGATAAGTCGGAAATAGAGCCCGTGAAGGCCGGCATTGAGGCAGCGGCAGACCAGTGGCTTGCCCAGGTGCCCCAGGAGGCGGATACTTACGGCAGGATAAAATACATCTATGAGTTTCTGAGCCAGAACATTGCTTACGACCAATCCAGTCCCAACAACCAGAATATCCAGAGCGTCTTTTTAAACCAGGTCACCGTATGCGCCGGATTTTCAAAGGCAACCCAGTATCTGCTTGGGAAGATGGGGATTTTCTGTACCCTGGTCACAGGAACGGCTGCGCCCAACAATGAAGAACACGCGTGGAACCTGGTAAAAATAGGGGATGATTTTTACTATGTGGATACCACCTGGGCCAACCCGGGATTTTCGGAAAAACAGGAGGGAGCAGTACAGGAAATATCCTACACCTATCTGTGCTGCGACGCCGCCACACTTTTGGCCACACATACACCGGATGCGCTTCTGCCGCTGCCGGAATGCGCCGATGACAGCTATAACTACTATAAAATGAATGGCACCTGGTACTCCTATTATGATGAAAATGAGATCTACTATATACTGACCTCCTCCATATCGGAAGGACGGGAGCGGGAGGACTTTAAGTTTGCCGATGGGGACAGCTATCAGCAGGCGGTGGCGGCCATGGTGGACGGGGATCTGATCGAACGGGCCGTGCGGGAAGCCTATCATTTCGGGGAAGGTGAGACCTACCAGTGGAATATAGGATACAGTGATGAGGACAAGCTCCTTACCGTGTATTGGTAAAAAAGACTTGCAACTTCACACTTTTAGTGGTATTCTGGTATAGAACTTGATAATCACGATAACATAAGAGTGGGCCTTCGGTCCACTCTTATTATGTAGTGGAAACTAAGTACCCATAAAGTTACCACAAATAAATTTAAATTCATAACTTTATCGAGTACCGGACAGAAGATGCGGAAGAAGGTGAAAGAATGAGTCAGAGAGAAATATACGAACAGAAAGCAGAAGCCCTTATAACACCCATACTGGAGAGCCATGGATTTGAGCTTGTGGATATGGAATATGTGAAGGAAGGCAGCAACTGGTATCTGCGTGCCTACATCGATAAAGAAGGCGGCATTGCTGTGAACGACTGTGAGGTTGTCAGCAGGGCATTTTCTGAAAAGCTGGATGAAGAAGATTTTATCGACACTGCTTATATTATGGAAGTAAGCTCTCCCGGTCTTGGGAGACCACTTAAGAAAGAGAAAGACTACCAGAGAAACATGGGTAAGGAGCTGGAGATCAGAACCTACCGTGCCATTGACGGGGAGAAGGAATTCTACGGTATACTGAAAGCCTACGATGCGGACAGCGTGACCATTGAAAACGAGGATGGGGAGCGCACCTTTTTAAAGGCTGACATTGCACTGATCAGGCAGGCGTTTGACTTTTAACAGCAGTGGATATTATATAGAAGAAATTCAGGAGGATGTAAAACATGAATACAGAGTTATTAGAGGCGCTGGATATTCTGGAAAAAGAGAAATCCATCAGCAAAGATACGCTTTTGGAAGCCATTGAACAATCCCTGATCCAGGCGTGCAAGAACCATTTCGGCAAAGCTGACAATGTGCACGTGAATATCAACCCTGAGACCTGTGACTTCGGCGTGTATGCGGAGAAGACTGTGGTTGAGGAAGTGACGGATCCGGTCATGGAGATCAGTCTGGCAAATGCCAAGATGATGAATTCCCAGTATGAGCTGGGCGATGTGGTGAATGTGGAGATCAAGTCAAAGGAATTCGGACGGATCGCCACCCAGAATGCCAAGAACGTGATTCTGCAGAAAATCCGCGAGGAAGAGAGAAAAGTGATCTTCAACCAGTATTACGGAAAAGAAAAAGATGTTGTGACGGGAATTGTCCAGAGAAGCCTGGGCAGGAACTACAGCATCAATCTGGGGAAGGCCGATGCCATCCTGACAGAAAATGAACAAGTGAAGACAGAGGTGTTCCGCCCCACAGAGAGGATCAAACTGTATATCCTGGAGGTAAAAGACACCCCCAAGGGACCAAAGATCCTTGTGTCCAGGACACACCCGGAGCTGGTGAAGCGTCTCTTCGAGGCTGAGGTCACAGAGGTGAAGGACGGCACGGTGGAGATCAAGAGTATTGCCAGAGAAGCCGGTTCCCGTACGAAAATCGCTGTGTGGAGCAACGACCCGGATGTAGACCCCGTAGGTGCCTGTGTTGGTATGAACGGTGCCAGGGTCAATGCCATTGTGGAAGAGCTTCGCGGCGAGAAGATTGATATTATCAACTGGAGTGACAACCCGGCGCTTCTGATCGAGAATGCCTTAAGTCCGGCAAAGGTCATTTCGGTTATGGCTGATCCGGATGAGAAGACCGCCATGGTCATTGTTCCGGATTACCAGCTTTCCCTGGCCATCGGCAAAGAGGGACAGAATGCCAGACTTGCAGCAAGACTGACAGGGTTTAAGATAGACATCAAGAGTGAGACACAGGCAAGGGAGTCCGGTGATTTCGATTTCTATGAGGAAGACTACGAAGAAGAGGGCTATATAGAAGACAGTTACGAAGACCAAGGGTACGAAGAAGAGGGAGACATGGCGGAATCCTACGAGGAAGAGGATCTGGAAGACATTGCTTCTCTTGAGGCACCGGATTCCTATGAGGAACCGGAAGCCTCCGGGACACCCGGTGAAGAAGAGTAGGTGATAGTATGGGTACGGTCAGGAAAGTCCCTATGCGGAAATGTACCGGCTGCGGTGAAATGAAGAACAAGAAGGAAATGCTCCGCGTTTTAAAGACACCGGAGGAGGAGATCATTCTGGATGCCACCGGCAGAAAGAACGGCAGAGGGGCATATCTATGTTTTGACAAGGAATGCCTGCGAAAGGCCAGGAAGAACCGGGGATTGGAGCGTTCTCTCAAGACAGCCATACCGGCATCCGTATATGAGAGCCTGGAAAAGGAGTTTGATAAGCTTGAACATCAGTAAAGAACTGTCCCTATTGGGATTGGCGGCCAAAGCAGGGAGAGTGGTGAGCGGCGAGTTTGCCACAGAGAAAGCAGTGAAGGCTGGAAAAGCGCGCCTTGTCCTTGTGGCAGGTGATGCATCAGATAATTCTAAAAAAAAGTTTTCCGATATGTGTGCCTACTATAAGGTCCCGGTTTATTTTGTCGGAACAAAGGAGGAGTTGGGAGGTGCCATTGGAAAGGATTACCGCGCGTCTCTGGGCGTGACGGATGATAATTTCGCAGTGGCGATGAAGAAAAAGATGGAACAGATGGGTAAATAAAAAAGGAGGGCAATATATGTCAAAACTGAGAGTGCATGAAATTGCAAGAGAATTAGATAAAAGCAACAAGGAGGTCATGGATTTTTTGAAATCCAAGAATATAGATGTAAAAAGCCACATGAGCAGCCTTGAGGATGATCATGTGAGCCTGATACGCTCAAACTTGAGAAAGGGAAATATGGCAGCCGCCAGCACGGATACTGCAAAGCCGGCAGCGTCAGCGGAAGAGAAACCGAAGAAAAAACTGATCCAGGTATTCAGACCGCAGAATGCAAGTCATATGCCTGAGAGAAAGCAAAAACCACAGAATCATCCTGCGGAAGCAGGAAGTGCGCACAGCAGCAGCCAGCCGGGGAATAATCGTCCGGCACAGGGAGGAATGAAAACGGAAAGTACAGCAAATACTCAGAACAGGACAGATAACCGTCCGGGCAGCAATAACGGGGAACGTCCAAACCGGTATAACAGCGATAACAGAAACACAGACCGTCCGAATCGTTACAATAACGATAACAGAAGCGGGGATAACCGCCCAAGATACAACAACAGCGGAGACGGGCAGAATCGTTATAACAACGATAACAGGAATGGTGATAACCGTCCGAGAACCAACAGCGGAGACGGCCAGAACCGCTATAATAATGACAACCGTCCCAGGACCAATACAGGAGACCGTCCACGCTACAACAGCGACAACAGGAACGGTGACAACCGTCCCAGGACCAATACAGGAGACCGTCCACGCTACAACAGCGACAACAGGAACGGTGACAACCGTCCCAGGACCAATACGGGAGACCGTCCGCGCTATAACAGCGACAACAGGAACGGTGACAACCGTCCAAGGACTAATACGGGAGACCGTCCGCGCTATAACAGCGACAACAGGAACGGTGACAACCGCCCAAGGACCAATACGGGAGACCGTCCCCGCTATAACAGCGACAACAGGAACGGTGACAACCGTCCAAGGACCAATACGGGAGACCGTCCGCGCTACAACAATGACAACAGAGGCGGAGACAACCGTCCAAGAACAGGCAGCGGTCCCAATCGTTTCGGAGACAACAGGCAGAGAGGCACGGATAACCGTCCGGGCGGCGGATTTAACAGGGATAAAGGCGGAAAAGCAGATGCTCCCAAGCTGGAATTTGTGGAGAAAGACAGCCGCAAGTTAAACCGTGAGAATAAGAAAAAGGACGTTAAGAAAGATGACTTAAAGACAGGCAGCAAACGCCCCAACCAGGGAGGCGGAAGACGTCCGAACCAGAGACTGCCAAGAGCTCTGCAGAGACCAAACACACAGCCTAAGGTGGAAGAGAAGAAGGAAGTTGTAAAGGAGATCACACTTCCGGAGAAAATGACGATCCGTGAGCTGGCAGATAAAATGAAGATGCAGCCTTCTGTTATTGTCAAGAAACTGTTCATGGACGGAATAATGGTTACCGTGAACCATGAAATTGATTTTGAGAAAGCGCAGGAGATCGCTCTGGACTACGATATTATCGCAGAACCGGAAGTAAAGGTGGATGTGATCGCAGAACTCCTCAAAGAGGATGATGAAGACGAATCCTTACTGGTTTCCAGACCTCCGGTAGTCTGTGTTATGGGTCATGTAGACCATGGTAAAACATCACTTCTGGACTGCATCAGAAATACACACGTGACAGACAGAGAGGCAGGCGGTATCACACAGCACATCGGTGCTTATATGGTTACCGTCAATGATCAGAAGATCACGTTTTTGGACACACCGGGCCACGAGGCATTTACCGCTATGCGTATGCGTGGTGCCAATGCGACCGATATTGCCATCCTGGTAGTAGCTGCGGACGATGGTGTTATGCCGCAGACCGTGGAGGCTATCAACCATGCAAAAGCTGCCGGAGTTGAGATTATTGTTGCCATCAACAAGATTGATAAACCAAGTGCCAATATTGAGAGAGTAAAACAGGAATTATCCGAGTATGAGCTGATCCCGGAAGACTGGGGCGGAAGTACCATCTTTGTACCGGTATCCGCACATTCTGGCGAGGGGATCGAAACCCTGTTAGAGATGATCATTCTCACTGCCGAGGTGGCAGAGCTGAAAGCCAATCCAAAGAGAATGGCAAGAGGTCTTGTCATCGAAGCGGAGCTTGACAAAGGAAAAGGCCCTGTTGCCACCATTCTGGTACAGAAGGGTACCCTGCATGTGGGTGACTTTATTGCTGCCGGAGCCTGCTCCGGTAAAGTCCGTGCCATGATGGATGACAAGGGAAGAAGAGTAAAAGAGGCATCCCCGTCCACTCCGGTGGAGATTTTGGGTCTGGGTGATGTGCCAAACGCAGGAGAGATCCTGGTTGCAACAGAAAACGACAAAGAGGCAAAACATTTTGCTGCTACCTTTGTTTCCGAAAATAAAAACCGTCTTCTGGAAGAGACAAAAGCTAAGATGTCCCTGGATGATCTGTTCACACAGATTCAGGCAGGTAATCTGAAAGAGCTTCCTCTGATCGTAAAAGCCGATGTACAGGGTTCTGTGGAAGCCGTGAAACAGAGTCTTGTGAAGATTTCCAACGAGGAGGTTGTGGTCAAAGTTATCCACGGCGGTGTGGGTGCCATCAATGAATCTGACGTTACCCTTGCAAGTGCATCCAATGCCATCATCATCGGCTTCAATGTACGCCCCGATGTGACAGCAAAGGCAATTGCAGAACAGGAAGGCGTTGACCTGCGTCTGTACCGTGTCATCTATCAGGCCATCGAGGATGTGGAAGCAGCCATGAAGGGTATGCTGGATCCGGTATACGAGGAAAAGGTTATCGGCCATGCGGAAGTGCGCCAGACGTTCAAGTCATCCGATGTGGGTACCATTGCCGGCGGATATGTTCTGGACGGTATGTTCCAGAGAAACTGCAAGGTCCGCATTACCAGAGGAGAAGAGCAGATTTACGAAGGTGTTCTGGCATCTCTGAAGCGTTTCAAGGATGATGTAAAAGAAGTGAAAGCAGGTTATGAGTGCGGTCTCGTATTCGAGGACTTCAGTGACGTACAAGAGGAAGACAGGGTAGAAGCTTATATTATGGTGGAAGTGCCGAGATAGGAGAGCTTTTATGAGAAAAAACAGTATTAAAAATACACGGGTGAACGCTGAGGTTCAAAAAGAACTGGCAGAGATCATCCGTAATGGTATTAAGGACCCGCGCATAAAACCCATGACCAGTGTAACGGCAGTGGAAGTGGCGCCGGACCTTAAAACCTGCAAAGCATATATCAGTGTGCTTGGCGATGCGGAAGCGAAAAAGGACACCCTCACGGGGCTTCGCAGTGCGGAAAGCTATATCCGCAGGCAGCTCGCCAAGACGGTGAACCTTAGAAATACGCCGGAAATACGGTTCATCCTGGATGAATCTATTGAATATGGCGTGACCATGTCTAAGCTGATTGATGAAGTCAGCAAAAAGGACACAGCATCGGAGGTGCATGAGGATGGAGAAGATAGCCAGTGAACTGAAAGGAATTAAGAGGGCAGCCATCGCCGGACACGTTCGTCCGGACGGTGACTGTGTGGGTTCCTGTATGGGACTTTACCTCTATCTGCGGGAAAACTATCCGGAGATCGAGACGGATATTTATCTGGAAAAGCCAAGAGATGCGTTTTCTATGATCTCACATCTGGATGAGATAAGGACTGCCTACACCGATGAGGAGGCATATGACGTGTTTTTTGTCATCGACACCAGCACGTCAGACCGTATCGGTGTGGCGTGGGAGGCTTACCAGAAGGCAAAGAAAAAGATCTGCATTGACCACCATGTGAGCAACAAAGGCTTTGGGGATATCAATGTGGTGAAGCCGGATGTGAGTTCTGCTTCTGAGGTGCTGTTTGGAGTTCTGGATGAGGAAAAGATATCAAAGTCTGTGGCGGAGGCCATTTATATGGGAATGGCCCATGACACAGGCGTGTTTAAATTTTCTTCCACAACCCCGGAAACTCTGCGTATTGCGGCAAAGCTGATGGAAAAAGGAATTGATTTTACCAGTATCATTGATGAGACGTTTTTCCAGAAAAGCTATGTACAGAACCAGATCCTGGGCAGATGCCTGATGGAGAGTATCATGTTGCTGGACGGTAAGTGCATTATCGGCTGTATCAGAAAGCGGGATATGGAGTTTTACGGTGTGGAACCTAAAGATCTGGACGGCATTGTTGACCAGCTGCGTATCACCAAAGGCGTAGAGGTTGCTATCTTCTTATACGAGGTAAAAACACAGGAATTTAAAGTGAGTATGCGCTCCAACGGACCTGTGGATGTGAATGTGGCAGCCAGCTATTTTTCCGGCGGCGGTCATGTGAAGGCAGCGGGCTGTACCATGCAGGGTTCCGTCTATGATGTCATCAACAACCTGACAGGACATATCGAAAAACAGATAAAGGAAAAATGCAGTGATTAACGGAGTTATCAATATATACAAGGAAAAGGGATATACATCCCATGACGTTGTGGCAAAACTTCGGGGCATTTTAAGGCAAAAGAAGATAGGCCACACGGGCACACTGGACCCGGACGCCGAAGGGGTCCTTCCGGTATGTCTGGGAAAGGCGACTAAGCTGTGTGACCTTCTGACCGATAAGCGGAAGACATACGAGGCAGTTCTGCACCTGGGGATCAGCACAGATACTCAGGATATGACAGGCAATGTGCTGGTGGAAAGAGAAGTTACAGTTGATCCGGCCACAGTGCGTTCCTGTATAGAGAGTTTTCTGGGAGAGCAGCAGCAGATCCCGCCCATGTATTCTGCTTTGAAGGTAAACGGCAGAAAGCTTTACGAACTTGCCCGGGAGGGAAAAGAAGTTGAGAGAAAACCGCGGCGTGTGGTATTTTACCACATAGAGATACTGGAGATGGAACTTCCGCTTGTGCGGTTTAGAGTGGCTTGTTCCAAAGGGACCTATATCAGGACTCTGTGCCACGATATTGGCCGGAAGCTGGGATGCGGGGGCTGTATGGAAAGGCTGCTGCGCACCCGGGTGGAGCGTTTTGATGTGAAAGATGCCATGAGGCTTTCAGAGGTTGAGGAGGCAGTGGGAGCGGGCTGTATTTTATCCCATGTTGTCACCATTGAGCAGATGTTTTCCGAATACGGGGAGATTCACGCCCCTGCACAATTTGACAAAATGCTGCGCAACGGGAATGCTGTCCCTGCTCAGGAGGAGATGGAGGACGGTACCAGGGTCCGCATGTATGACAGCGGACAGCGGTTCATCGGTCTCTATGAATATGAAAAGAAAAGAGAACAGTTTCGGCTGATCACCATGTTCTGCACCCCGGAGGATTTTGCGGAGAGCAGAAAGGAGACACCATGATATATACAACAGATGTGCCAAGGCTTGGCGGGGGGGAGACAAGTGCAGTCACCCTGGGAAAATTCGACGGGCTGCACAGAGGACATCAGAAGCTCATGAACTGCATACGGGAAAAAAAAGAAGATAACTGTAAGGCGGTTATCTTTACTTTTGATGTATCCCCTGTGGTAAGACTTCTACATACCCCTGCAAAGGGACTTCTGACCAATGAGGAGCGGGAGGAGCTGGCCTGTGAGCGGGGCATGGATATTCTGGTGGAGTGTCCCTTTACAGATGAACTGATGCACATGGAGGCAGAGGCGTTTGTAAAAGAATTTCTGGTGAACCGGATGCATGTGAAATATCTGGCAGTAGGCCCTGATTTCAGATTCGGCCACGACAGGGCCGGTTCCCCTGCGCTTTTGGATGACATGGGAAAAACTTATGGTTTTACTGTGGACGTAGTGGAGAAATTAAAAGACGGGAATCGGGAGATCAGCAGCACCTATGTGCGGGAAGAACTGGAAAAAGGGAATATGGAAAAGGTCAACGAGCTTTTGGGATATGTGTATTTTACCAGAGGTGAGATTGTACACGGCAGGCAGCTTGGGCGCACTATAGGAGTGCCTACTGCCAATCTGATCCCTCCGGTCTGTAAAAAACTGCCGCCCAACGGTGTCTATATCACCCGCTCCCGCATTGGAGACAAAATATACCAGGGAATTACCAACGTAGGGTACAAGCCCACAGTGGCAGAACATTTTCTGGGTGTGGAGACATACCTGTTTGACTGTGACGAGGATTTGTACGGACAGGACGCGGAGGTGCGTTTTTACCGTTATCTGAGGCCGGAGAGAAAATTTGCCTCCCTGCAGGAATTAAAGGGGCAATTGGATGTGGATGTCCAAAAAGGTCGAGAATTTTTCAAGGCGTTTGACAAATAATGATGGACAAACCTCAAAATTTCTATTATAGTTTATAACGGAATCTTTTTTACCAAGGAGATAAGAATGAACGTAGGAAACATTTTGACGCTGATAGGCGGCTTAGGGTTGTTCCTGTACGGCATGCGGGTGATGAGTGACAGCATTGAAAAGGCCGCAGGAGCAAAGATGCGTAGTTTTCTGGCTTTCTTTACAAAAAACAAGGTTGTGGGAATGCTGTTCGGCATGATTTTCTGTGCCATTATCCAGTCATCCAGTGCAACCACAGTAATGGTGGTCAGCTTTGTAAACGCAGGGCTGATGAATCTCTTCCAGGCGGCAGGCGTGATCATGGGTGCCAACATCGGTACGACCATCACGTCACAGCTTGTAGCGTTTAACCTTTCCCAGATCGCCCCGGTATTTTTGATGCTGGGTGTGATCATAGTGATGTTCTGCAAGAAGGAAAAGGTGAAAAAAGTCGGTGAAGTTATTCTGGGCTTTGGTATCCTGTTCATGGGCCTTTCGCTTATGTCGGGCAGTATGGCAGGTCTGAAGGAATCACCTATTATCATCAGCCTTTTATCCAATCTGAAAAATCCGTTATTAGGTATCTTCATCGGATTTTTGATCACGGCCATTGTTCAAAGTTCATCGGTAACGGTCAGTATACTGCTTTTGATGGCGCAGCAGGGACTGCTTCCGTTGGGAATCTGCTTTTACATTATTTTAGGCTGTAATATCGGTGCGTGTACCTCTGCACTGCTGGCAGCACTCAATGGAAACAAAGACGCAAAGCGCGCAGCGCTGATCCATTTTCTGTTCAATGTGATCGGCACCATGATCATGGCAGTGCTGCTGCTGGCAGGTGAGACTTGGATAGAGAATGCGATCACCACACTTTCCGGAGGCAACATAGGACGGAGCGTGGCAAACGCCCACACCCTGTTCAAAGTTTTCCAGGTGCTTATTTTACTGCCGTTCTCAGGTGCCATTGTGAAGATGACATATCTGTTCGTACCCGGAAAGGATGAAGTGGCAGCGGACGGCGGTTTCCAACTGGAATACATAGGGCCGACCAATGTATTTTCCCCCAGCACGGCTGTAGTGGAAGCTACAAAAGAGCTGGAGAGAATGGGCAATATGGCTATCACCAATTTAAACAGGGCTATGAATGCTCTGATCACGCTGGATGAGGACGAGATCGCAGAGGTGTACCGGGTGGAGAAACATATTGATTATATGAATCATGCCATCACGGATTATCTGATCGCCATCAACCAGAGTACCCTGCCCATTGATGATATTAAAAGCATAGGCGGTCTCTTCCACGTGGTGAACGATATTGAGAGAATCGGGGACCATGCGGAAAATGTGGCAGATTCAGCCATTGAGCGCAGGGAGAAAGATATTGAATTCAGTCCGGCGGCCCAGAAGGAGCTGGCTGAAATGATGGACAAGGTTATAAGGATCATGACCTACTCCATGGACATGTTCTCCAATAACAGCCAGAAACACCTCCAGGAGATTCTGGAGCTGGAGGACAGTATTGATGAGATGGAGAGACATCTCCAGGCAACGCATATACAGCGTCTTACCAAAAACGAATGTACACCGGACGCCAGCATGATCTATTCAGACCTTATTTCCGGTCTGGAACGTGTGGCTGATCATGCGACCAACATTGCATTTTCTATTCTGGATGAAGAACCGGAAGAAGATAAAAGAATTGTAATGGAATTGTAATAAAATCGTAAAAAACAGGCAATACTCTATAATACAATAAAAGATATGCTTTTATTGTTCAGAATACCAAAGAAAAAGCCTGCGGCAGATGAGCCGCGGGCTTTTTGTGTCCTGCCGGAAGCAAATCCGCCAGGAAGGAATTTATGGATTCTTTGAAAAGGAGTATTTTATGCAGAATTTTATGAAAAAAATCAGTTATACATTAGTAGGAACCAGTATGCTTCTGACAGCAGTGCCCGTATTTGCAGAGCCTGCCGAGGAGGTACCGGAACAGGAGTGCTGCGCTGTGGCGGATGTGGATACCTGTCTGAACATCAGGGAGGGCGCCGGCACAGATGCAGCCATTATCGGCAAGCTCCCCAAAGACGGGCTCTGCTATGTGGAGAGCACAGAGGGGGAATGGTCCTATATCACATCAGGGGAGATGAGCGGATATGTGTGCAACCTGTATCTGGACATGCTTGGAAGCAATGAGACGGATTACCTGGAAATGACAGGGCTTGCAGAGCCTGTTCTGGCGTATCCTGTGGATGACCCGGAGCCGGTGCCGGTCATCAATCCTTCGGATGTGCGTACATCCATCGTCAACTATGCTCTTCAGTTCGTGGGAAATCCCTATGTGTGGGGCGGGACAAGCCTGACGAACGGCGCGGACTGCTCCGGATTTGTGCAGACACTCTACAGTGACTTTGGCGTGCACATCCCCAGGGTGGCAGAGGACCAGGCAAATGTGGGGCAGAGGATATCTGTGGAGGAAGCGCTTCCGGGGGACTTGATCTTTTATTCGGAAAATGGTTATATTTATCATGTGGTCATGTACATCGGAGACGGCCAGGTGGTGCATGCCAGCAGCTCAGCTACCGGTATAAAAGTGTCCAATCTGTACAGGGAACAGGCCGTTTGGGGCGTACGTTTATTTTAATAAACGGTTACTGCTTACAGGCTGTATTTGGTGATAAAAAGTTACTTTACAATTATAGGTTGTTATGCTATACTAAGCAAGTATGAGTACAGCCCTGATTCAGGAATTGGAAACTCCGACCGTTTCTTAATCAGAGGCGATTATAAAAAAATATGGAGGAACATACAATGATTTCTAAAGAAAAGAAACAAGCTATCATGACAGAATATGCAAGAACACCGGGTGACACCGGTTCACCGGAAGTGCAGGTTGCAGTTTTAACAGCAAGAATTGAGGAACTGACAGAGCACTTAAAGGTAAATCACAAAGATCATCATTCCAGAAGAGGTCTTCTGAAAATGGTAGGTCAGAGACGTGGTTTACTTGCTTATCTGAAGAAAACTGATATTGAGAGATACCGTGCTTTGATCGAGAAGTTAGGTCTTAGAAAATAATCAGTCAAACCTAGGGGCGGAGTATTCCGCCCCATTTTATCACGGCGAAGATACTGGAACCGAGACCACTGAAAAGGGTATTTCCCGGCTTGTTTTGGAAGTGCATTTTTCAGTTGTTTCGGACAGCGCAACGCCGAAGAACGAAAAGGAGATATAATATGTACAAGAGTTTTACCATGGAACTTGCAGGCAGAAACCTGACGGTAGAGATTGACCGTGTGGCAAAGCAGGCCAACGGCGCAGCCTTCATGCATTACGGTGATACCACCGTTTTATCTACAGCAACAGCTTCCGACAAACCCAGAGAGGGAATTGACTTTTTCCCTATGAGTGTTGAGTACGAAGAAAAATTATACGCAGTCGGAAAAATCCCGGGAGGATTTAACAAGAGAGAGGGAAAGGCCAGCGAACATGCGATCCTGACCTCACGTGTCATTGACCGTCCCATGCGTCCTCTGTTCCCTAAAGATTATAGAAATGACGTTACTCTGAGCAATATGGTAATGTCTGTTGATCCGGACTGCAATCCTGAGGTGGTTGCTATGCTGGGTTCTTCCATCGCAACCTGTATTTCCGATATTCCGTTTGACGGCCCCTGTGCTGCAACTATGATCGGAATGATCGGCGGAGAGCTGATCGTAAATCCTACACTTGCGCAGAAGGATGTCTCAGACCTGCAGCTTACCGTTGCATCCACAAGAGAAAAAGTTATCATGATCGAAGCCGGAGCCAACGAGATTCCGGAAGACAAGATGATCGAGGCGATCTTCATGGCGCATGATGTGAACCGTGAGATCATCACATTTATTGATAAGATCGTGGCTGAATGCGGAAAAGAAAAACACACCTATGAAAGTTGCGCAGTTCCGGAAGAACTGTTTGCGGCGATCAAGGAAGTTGTCACACCGGAAGCCATGGAAGAAGCTGTATTCTCAGATGACAAGCAGACAAGAGAAGGCAACATCCGTGTGATCACAGAAAAACTGGAAGAGGCCTTTGCTGATAATGAAGAGTGGCTGGCACTGCTTCCTGATGCTGTTTACCAGTACCAGAAGAAGACTGTCCGCAAAATGATCCTGAAGGACCACAAGCGCCCGGATGGCCGTGACATCAGACAGATCCGTGCTTTGGCAGCAGAGACAGACCTGATCCCCAGGGTACACGGTTCCGCTATGTTTACCCGTGGACAGACACAGATCTGTACCATCACGACACTGGCTCCTCTTTCCGAGGCACAGAGACTGGACGGACTGGATGAGTTTGAGACCAGCAAGCGCTACATGCACCACTATAATTTCCCATCCTACTCCGTAGGTGAGACAAAACCATCCAGAGGACCGGGACGCCGTGAGATTGGCCATGGTGCTCTGGCTGAACGTGCCCTGGTGCCGGTACTCCCCACAACAGAGGAGTTCCCGTACGCGATCCGTACCGTATCTGAGACTTTCGAGTCCAACGGTTCCACATCACAGGCAAGTATCTGTGCTTCCACTATGTCTCTGATGGCAGCAGGCGTTCCGATCAAGAAAACAGTAGCGGGAATTTCCTGTGGACTTGTGACAGGCGATACAGATGATGATTATCTTGTACTGACTGACATCCAGGGTCTTGAGGACTTCTTTGGAGATATGGACTTCAAGGTGGCTGGTACACATGACGGTATCACAGCGATCCAGATGGATATTAAGATCCACGGACTGACAAGACCGATCATCGAGGAGGCCATTGCCAGAACAAAAGAAGCCAGAGAGTACATCCTGACAGAAGTTATGGAAAAATGTATTCCGGCTCCGAGAGACCACGTGAATGCGTATGCACCGAAGATCATCCAGATCCAGATCGATCCTGAGAAGATTGGTGATGTGGTAGGCCAGAGAGGAAAGACCATCAATGCGATCATTGATGAGACTGGTGTTAAGATTGACATTGATGATACCGGTGCTGTTTCTGTCTGCGGCACAGACCAGGAGATGATGGATAAGGCGCTTCACTATGTGAAGGTCATCACCACAGATTTTGTGGAAGGCCAGATTTATACAGGCAAGGTTGTAAGCATCAAAGATTTTGGTGCATTCCTGGAATTCGCTCCCGGCAAAGAAGGTATGGTTCATATCTCTAAGATCGCCAAAGAGAGAATCAACCGTGTTGAGGATGTGCTGACTCTTGGAGACAAGGTAAAGGTAATCTGCATGGGCAAGGACAAGATGGGAAGAATCAGCTTCAGCATCAAGGACGTGCCGAAGGACGCACAGTAATTCAAAAATAGTGAGGGGAGAGCCAAGCCGCCTGTATCCGGGCCGCCGGTTCTCCCCTTTTATGCGCGGAGGCGCAGTACATGCGTCAGGATGCATGCGGCCTGTCAGCCGCCGCTGCATGCTTATGGAGGGAAAGTTCATGAGATATCACAATATTACAAAAGATGACATGCTAAACGGGGATGGCCTGCGGGTAGTCTTATGGGTATCCGGCTGCTCTCACTGCTGCAAGGACTGTCAGAATCCCATCACCTGGGATTGGGGAAATGGCCTTATTTTTGACGAGGCAGCAAAAGAAGAGGTTTTTGAACAATTGAGCAGGAATTACATATCCGGGATCACATTTTCCGGAGGTGATCCTCTGTATTTTCAAAATGTGCCGGATGTGACGGCACTGGCGAAGGAAATAAAGGAAAAGTTTCCAGCCAGGACCATATGGCTGTACACAGGATATCTGTGGGAGGAACTCCAGGGAAAAGAGATACTTCAATATCTGGATGTGCTGGTGGACGGCGAATTTGTCACAGAGAAGAAAGACATTGCCCTGAAATGGAAGGGAAGTTCCAACCAAAGGGTAATTGACGTACAGAGGTCCCTGAAAGAGGGGAATGTAATACTGCACGCAGAGTAAATAAAAAACAACATACAGGAGATGACAATGAGAAGAATCGCGAAATTTCATAAAGTGAGCAGAGAACAGTTTGCAGAAGGATGGAAGGATACCTTTGGCCAGGTGACAGAGGCGGAGACAGTGGCAGTATATGACAGCATAAAGCTTCCAAAAAGAGCTACCGCCGGAAGCGCAGGGTATGATTTTTACAGCCCTCTTTCATTTGAACTGAAACCGGGTGAGACTATGAAGATCCCCACAGGGGTGCGTGCTGAGATGGATGAGGGGTGGGTACTTAAGCTGTATCCAAGAAGCGGGCTGGGATTCAAATACCGCCTGCAGCTTAATAATACGGTTGGTGTTATTGACAGCGATTACTTTTATTCAGATAATGAAGGCCATATTTTTGTGAAGGTCACCAATGATTCCAATGAAGGCAAGACCGTAAACGTGGAGGCAGGTACTGGCTTTGCGCAGGGTATTTTCGTAGAGTATGGGATTACCGTGGATGATGATGTATGTGAAGTCCGCAACGGAGGCTTTGGCAGTACAACGAAATAATAGTTTTCTAGAAAACCTGGATGATTTTTTCCCTATCCGTCATTGTTTTCCCTTTCTGTTCAGACTGCACAATAATCTGCGCAGCCTGCCGGGTTTTTACCGGATTGAACACTGCATTTTCTTTTATTCTTTTATTCTGATATTCAGAATGCAGATATCAAATATAAAAGGGAAAGTTTACATAGCAAGAGCACATTCAAAAGCAAGGGCCAAGTACTTATTTGCTCCGGAAAGGCCGTAGTCGGTCAGATCGCGGGGCTGCCATGTGTTTGATGATTTTTTCGGAATATGTGGACACGCATATACCGGCCACGGCTGACTTTGAAGGAGATTCCATGATTTTCCCATAAGAACTTTTGAAATTCTTCTACAGAAGCGCAGGATGTCGCTGCTTCGTCAATAGCGCTGCGGAGAAAGTCTTTTTGCGTCTCAAAGGTTGTCTTGCGGGGAGTGATGCCTTCGGCTCTCATCTTTTGGTTTTGGTCTTCCATTTTTTTCTGTCCTCTGCGTCTTGCCTGATATTCCCGGTCTGTGATTTTTTTTTGCAGGAGCAAACAGGTTTACCTGATGAAGCTGTTCCCGATGGCAGAAATCCATTACCTCTTGTTTCAGATAATTTAGGTAATCTCTGGTCAGATGGTGTTTATATCCGGCACGGGAATCACAGGAGCGTTCCATAAAAGGCTGTAACTCCTTTGCTTTTTGCGGTCTAGCCATTTGAAGATATTCCTTTCGTAATAATAAGCCTATTAGAATCAACGGAGCAGTGAGGAGAGGAAACAATCAAAGATTTACGCAGGCAGAGGAAGGAAATTGAGAAACAGCTTGAAGAGCAGAAAAAGGAACAGTTGTATAAGGCTGTTGTTGATTCAGGGAAAACAATTGAGGAAGTTCTAGAAGTGTTGCGCAGAGGGGATACTGATACAAGAAAATAGAAAAAGAATGAAAATGCTTATCGTCAAAAAGATTATGGCGATAAGCATTTTTTTCGTGATTTGAAAATCACACTGCGACTATTTTACATAGGAGCTGCTGACAGAGAAAGGCTATACCAGCTAGAACCGAGGGAATGGGGAGCGGAATCCCCATCAAGTTTGCCGGGAAAGTCAAAATCACGAAATGGGTTTTGAGTTACGCAGGCGAAACTTGCTCTTTCGGTATAACCTTAGAATAGTATTAAACGAAAAAATTACATTGATAATCGGAAAAATGACGTGACATTAAAAGAAGCGTAATTTTGTAGTATATTAATAAAAATCAAATAAAGAAATTTTACAGTAGCTTAATAAAAAAGTAATTTTGAAAAAATTAGAGACTTATAGAAGGAATGTAAAACGTAACAAAAAATTTAATTGAATTATATTCTGAAAGAGAGGTTGGTTTATGGAAAGAAAATTTTTTACAAGTGAATCTGTTACAGAAGGGCATCCGGATAAAATGTGCGATGCTATTTCAGATGCAATTTTAGACGCTTTATTAGAAAAAGATCCAATGAGTCGGGTTGCTTGTGAAACAGCGGTAACTACAGGAATTGTTATAGTTATGGGTGAAATTACTACAAAAGCGTATGTAGATATACCTAAGATTGTAAGAGAAACCATTCGTGAAATAGGATACACTAGAGCAGAGTATGGGTTTGATGCGGATACATGTGGGATTTTTACTTCGCTTGATGAACAATCACCGGATATTGCTGTAGGAGTAGATAAGTCTTTGATGGTAAAACAAAGTACAATATCCGAAGAAGTCACTGGAATAATAGGAGCCGGTGACCAGGGAATGGTATACGGATATGCATCGAATGAAACCAAGGAATATATGCCTTATGCAATATCATTAGCACATAGACTTGCAAAACAGCTTGCTGATGTAAGAAAAAGAGGAATTTTAGAATATTTACGACCAGATGGGAAAACATTGGTTACTGTGGAATATGATGAAGATGATAGACCCATACGTATAGAAGCAGTAGTAGTTTCTGCTCAGCATGACGCATGTGTTATGCAAGAACAAATTTATAGAGATATAAAAAAATATGTTATAGATCCAGTGATCCCTTTAGAAATGATAGATGAAAAAACAAAATTTTTTATTAACCCAACTGGTAGATTTGTAATAGGTGGTCCTCATGGAGATAGTGGATTAACAGGTCGTAAGATTATAGTTGATACATATGGTGGGTATGCGCGGCATGGAGGTGGAGCTTTTTCCGGAAAAGATTGCACAAAAGTTGATCGATCTGCTGCCTATGCAGCACGATATGTAGCTAAAAATATAGTTGCAGCAGGACTTGCGAATAAGTGCGAAATTCAACTTTCTTATGTCATAGGCGTAACATATCCTACCGCAATACATATTGATACTTTTAATACGGGAAAGATATCAAATGAGAAATTGACTAAGATAGTACGAGAAAATTTTGATTTAAGACCAGAAGGAATAAGTAGCATGTTGAATTTAAGATCCCCTATTTATAAACAAACCTCATCATATGGACATTTTGGAAGGTCAGATATTGATTTGCCGTGGGAAAGACTTGATAAAGTAGAAAAATTAAAAGAATACTGCTTATAATTAAATCCCATTGTCATATTGATATTTTTGTAACTTAAAACGATAGGCAGTTGCATATTGGTATTTGTATTTTCAAAATAGATTTTATAAAAATGGGCTGAAAAAATAATATATTGATGTAAAAACAGGAGAGATAAATTATGCCTAATGAACAAATAAAAAAAATTGAAATGTATAAGAAAATCAAACCAAAGAAAAGTTGGAAAAATGTTAATACACATTATTTAAGTGTAATACAAGATCCGTGGTATAGAAAATTGATTGATATTGAAAATCTTATTTCTATATATACATTGAAATTTTATGAACAAAGGGGAATAAAAACTCTGTATCTGCCAACTACGACAGGGTCTATATCGAGCCCTATGGGGTTGGGTAGTGATTCTTTACCAGTTAAAGTAAATTTATGTAATGTTGACACCTATTTGGCAGATTCTATGCAATTTTTACTTGAGTATGGATGTCGGATAATTCCAAATGGTTGTTACTATTTGATGCCATCGTTCCGAGGAGAAGATGCTGATGAAAGGCATTTGTGTCAGTTTTACCATAGTGAGGCAGAGATACCTGGAACGCTCGAAGATGTAATACAACTTGTCGAAGAGTATATAAGATTTATGTGTTCTAACATACTTGATATATATGCTGATGAACTAAAAGAGGTGGCTGGAGATATTAGCCACGTGGAAAAAATGTTAAATAAGAATGGTAAAATCGACAGAATAACAATGGATGATGCAATTAGTTTATTGAATAACAATCCCGATTATATTACATACCATGAGGCTGGATTTAGGATTTTAAATAGAAAAGGTGAACAAGCCCTTATGAATAAGTTTGATGGTATGGTTTGGCTCACAAAATTTGATGCTTTGTCGGTTCCATTTTATCAGGCAGTAGATAAAAGTAATCCACAAAAAGCGCTGAACGCAGATTTACTTTTGGGTATCGGTGAGGTTGTAGGTGCTGGAGAACGTCATGTGAATGGAGAGGAAGTATATAGAGCATTGAATAGGCATGGTGTAGAATGCAAAGAATATGAATGGTATTGCCAAATGAAAAATCAGTATCCAATGAAGACATCGGGGTTCGGACTAGGAGTTGAGAGATTTATATTGTGGTTATTTAATCATAACGATATACGTGATTGTCAAATTCTTATACGATTTAATGGTATGAGCACAATACCTTAAAAAGAATTCGAACTTTAGGTGTTATTAGTATAAAAGATGAAAGTGAAGGGAGATATAGGCTTTATGAAAAAAATAAAAGAAATAACTGTAAAAGACATTGAGGCTATGAACTATAATGAATTAATTGGTTTGACACGTGAGACAAATAGAACACCCGGAGGTCTTGAAACATTAAAAACTGTTAGTAGATTATTGATGCTAAATAAAGATACAAAGTTGCTTGATATTGGTACCAGTACTGGTCATTCTGCACTTGAATATTCAAGAATGCTTAACTGTAAGGTGGTGGGTGTTGACATTAATGAAATGAGCTTAGCAATTGCAAGAGAAAGATTAGAAAAATTTAATCTTGAAAAGGTAGAATTTATATGTGAGGATGTCACAAATATGTCATTTGAAAATGCCTCTTTCGATGTGGTATTTGCTGGAAATGTGACTTCGCTTATAGATGATAAGAGTAAAGCATTAAGCGAATATTGGAGAGTTCTTGCACCAAATGGATATCTTGTCGCTGTTCCCATGTACTATTTAGAACAACCATCAGAGAGTCTGATCAAAGATGTCCGTGAAGCGATTAGGGTTAATATAGGTGTTTATTATAAAAAAGATTGGGTGAATTTCTTTGTATCAGAAGATGTTGAAATCTTTGAAGAAATTGATTACAAATTTCTAAAATGTACTGATGAAGAAATAAATGATTTTTGTGAATATATTTTGAATAGAGAACATTTAAAAGAATTGAATGCTGATGCAAAAAAAGTTTTGGTTGAAAGATATATTAAATATATGCATCTTTTTAATGAAAATCTAAGTCATATGGGGTATACAATTTTTATATTCCGAAGAAAAGAAAATGAGAAATATAATGATCCTCAATTATATAACAGTGAAAGGGTTTGAAATTTATGAAAGGTATTGGGATAATTTCACCAGCTAGTAGTGTTATGAATTTATATCCTAATCGTGTTCAAAATGGAATTCGATTTTTGGAGTCTCAAGGTTACAAAGTTAAGTTTGGAGAATTCTCATATGAAATGTGCGGGTATTATTCAACATCAAAGGAAAAAAGAATTAATGATATAAACACATTTTTGCATGATTCTGAGATTGATATCATTATGGCATCTATAGGAGGTTATAACAGTAATCAGTTATTAGATAGCTTAGATTATAGTCTAATTAAACAAAGTAAAAAAATTTTTTGTGGCTATAGTGATATAACGGCAATGTTACTTGCAATACATTATAAAGCAGATATTAGAGTAGTCCATGGTCCTACATTTTTACCTGAATTATGCGAGTATCCTAGCCCTTATGATTATACATTAGAATATTTTACGAAAGCTTTATCATATGAACAGTTTACTTACAAAGAGCCGCTATATAATATTAATCAATATAGAGATTGGAGTGAAGATGAGAGGGAAATGCTTTCTAAACAAAAGAGTAAGCCTACTCGTTGGAGAATCTATAACAAAGGCTCAGCACATGCAAAAATTATAGGTGGAAACTTACAAACATTAGCATTACTTATAGGAAGTGAATATTGTCCAGTAAGTTTTTTTGAGAATAAAATTCTATTTTTAGAAGACTGTTGTGAAAGATTAGCTCGTGTTGATGCTATATTGCAATCATTAAAATTGAAAGGAGTATTTGATATAATACAAGGATTAATTATTGGTAAATTTACAAATAATGAAATAAATAAAGCTGTTCCAGAGCTACTTGATAACTTAAAGATTAGTAACGACATACCAATTATTTATGATATTGACTTAGGACATACTAGCCCCATGATTTCTGTACCTTTGGGAGCAAATTCGAAATTAGAAGTTGATGACAGTATATCTTGGGATATATCAGAAATATAGATTATGATTACGATGGAAGAAGGAGTAGTTTTGGGTATGCAAAAGATTGATGGAATTGTTTTAAAGGAATTAAAGAAACTTTCCCCATTTTCATTTTCCTCTACTCTAATGCAATATTATAAGGATATTGTAAGTAATACTTCTGCAGCAGAATTACTAAAAAACTATGAAACGAAATTGAATTTTTTTGGAGGTACTACTGTTCTTCTAAATCAAACCTTAAAAGATATAAATGTTTTTTCAAAGTGTTTATATACATATTATGATTTGATAGAATTATCTCCAGTAATGCCGCTAGGTACTAACTCTATAATTACTAAAATTAGTCAAAATACAGTATCCTCGACAATAAGGAGCGGTGAAGTGATTGCAGATCCAACAACGGCATTGACTTTGGAAGGAGCATTAAGACGTAAAAAAACGAAAGATAATAAAGAAATTAATTTAGCGACGGTGTGTCGTGTGCTACGAATACAAAAATTCGATAATCCAAATTATTATCCTCACTTTAATTCGTTTGCGTTGGCTTCATTTGTGTATAGCAGTTTAGAAAAGAAATTTACTTATAAAAAATTCATCGAACATATCTCGATTTATCTTGATTATATGTTAGCTCAGAATAAAAATAATTTCTTATTTGCAGACATAGAGGTAAGAGTTTCAAGTATTAGATTATTAAATGATATCTTAGCTACACTTAGTATAGAAAGTGTGGATAAACTGAGAAGAAATTCCTTGAATGATGAGTATGATTTTTTAAACGATAATGAGCTTGCTGTTAATCCTCTTATTAGTTCGATAGAAGAATTACCAACTGATTTTTTTAAAAGTAAAGGAATATATGTTAATGTTACCGGAATTAAACTAGTATTTGATAATGTATTAGAAGCTTTAAGAACCAAATATAAAACTGTTAAGTTTACACTAGACATTGGAAGAAAAGCAGGGTTAGGGTATTATAAGGACTTATGCTTTCATATTCTTGCAAGAAATAGAAATGGGGAATGTTTTACTTTGGCTGATGGTGGAGAAGTATCATGGGCGGCATCATTACTCAGTGATAATAAGGAACGAGCTATTGTTTCTGGATTTGGGTTGGAAATGTCACAATTACATTTTACTTCTGATGTTACTGCACAAATCTAATTATAAAAATACTTGGAGATCAAATAAAAAGTGATGGAGGAATTTATATGAACACAGAAAATATAGAAAAATACGATATATTATTAATTAATCCACCATTTGGAATCTTGGAAAAACCGGATTATTTGACAAAGGGAACATTTTTGGATTATAAAATGGAGTGCATTAATCCAGGGATATTATCAATTGCATCATATGTTGTTGATAAAGGTTTTAAGGTTAAGATCATTGATTTAAGTACTGATGATAACTTTGATAATCTTGTTTCCTTTTTGGACTATGGTAGTGCCAAAATTATCGGTGTAAGTTCAACATGTGCATATGACTACCTTGAAAGTCTTTATTGCATTGAATTAGCACATTCAAAATCTCCGGAAAGTCTTTTAATGATGGGAGGTCAACATGCAGGACCTCTAGGGAAAATTGTGTTTAACGATTCTCGATATTTGGACTTACTTTGCCTATTTGAAGGGGAAGATGTTGTTGTAAAGTTGCTTAACATAATTAATTTAGGAAGCTTCATGTTTGACGAAGTAAAGGGAATAATTTATAGAAAACGCGATACGGGAGATCTTATTGAAAAAAGTGAGACTCCATATCTTGTTCCGTTAGATGAAATGCCTGTACCTAATTTTGAACTGTATCCCAATTATTTACGTTTTACACCATATGTTGAAGAGAGTCGTGGTTGTCCATTTAAATGTTCCTATTGTGTGAATTCTTTTTATGATAGACCTGCAAGGATGAAATCAAATGAAATTTTCTTAAGAGATTTGGATCATGCAATTTCTTTGTATGGAAAAGATAGATTTTATGCATTTTTAGCAGCCAATTTTGGTATGAGAGGTAATAAAACAAATGAGTTATTAGATGAATTGAAGAAGAGAGGGATATGCTGGGGGACAGAAATAAGGGTAGATAATCCATGGGAAGACTATATAGATAAATTATATGATTCAGGCATGAGAACAATAGGAATAGGAATGGAATCTGCTTCGCCAGAAATACTTTTACGGATGAATAAAACCAAAAATCCGAAAAAATATCTGACAAAAGCGATTGATTTCATAAGAAAATGCCATGAGTTTAATTTGAAACCTTCACTTAACATTATGGCATATGTAGGTGAAACCCCGAAAACATTAAAAGAAACACTTTATTTCTTATTAAGTTTAGATGAGTGTATTTATCGTGTAGATGCATTTTCGGTTTTTGAAATTAAAGGAACTCAATTATCATCTGAATTTGAAACAATTAAGGAAGAAACGGGGTGTGAACGAGTAGTTACTCCATATACACAGAAAACGCATATATATCCACTGTCAGTGTCTAAATACTATTCGTATGAAGATATGTCAAATTATTGTAAATTTATAAAAGATTTGTTTTCTAATGAAGAAATTGTAGATTTAGATGAGAAACGATGGGATTATCGTGAATTTGATTTTTTAATGAAAAGACGTAAGGATAACTAATCAAACATATTACAATAATAGATAAATAGGAGGAAAATATGGAAAGAGTTTTGCCACCAGGTTATTTTAAGAAGGAAGATGCATCTAGAGTTTATGACGATATATTTGGAAAAGCTTTTCACTATTTCAATGTTAGCCAGATGAGCGGAGAAGTTATAGAATTTGGTTCTTATAAAGGTTATTCTTCTCGAAAGTTAGCTGAATACAGTAAGAAATATGGGATTGATACTAAAATAACACTATTTGATTCATTTGAAGGTATGCCGGAAATAAAGTCAGATGTGGACAAAAAGTCTTATCAAGTAGCAGCAGTTGATGATTGGAAAAAAGGGTGCTTTAGTGTTCCTAAAGGAATTGAAAAAGTGATTAAGGCTGATATATCAGAGATAATTGGCGAAGAACGTATTAATATTGTTAAGGGATATTATCAGGATACATTAGATACCGTTAAGTTTAGTCCACAATCAATAATCCTTGTCAATATTGATTGTGATTTGTATGAGTCTATTACATTAGTATTGAAAAAATTAATTGTTGAGACTGCTTTTCAAGATGGAGCGATTATTCTTTTTGATGATTATAATTTTAACCGAGCTAATCCAGATATGGGAGTAAGAAAAGCCATAAGAGATACTTTTGGAGTAAGTGAACGTTATGTATTATCTACATTTGCAACTTATGGTTGGCATGGTAGAGCATTTTTTATACATGATCGAGAGTTCAAGGTTGAAATGCGTTTTGGGGAGGAGGAGAAGAAGTGATTAATCTTAAAGTCCCGGCTTTTTTTAATGATACTTATTTAGATAAAATTAATGAACTAAATAGAATCTCTAAAAACGAAACCAGAGTTAAGGATACTTATGGTTGCATTCCTTTTGATAATGTTGGAGGGACACGTGTAGGTTCATTAATATCTCAGACAACAAGCGATTATTTGAAGAAATATTTAGATAAATCCTATCAATACGGGCTGGGTTTTAATTATATTATGAATGGAACATGCCATGGAGACATATCTCATAATGAAATGTACGACAAAACCTATAAGATAATTCGTACTTTAGAAGGATTAGGTGTAAACCAGATTACTGTTAGTACACCTTATTTAATACAATTTGTACAAAAGAATTTTCCTAAAATGCATGTAACGGCATCTATTAATATATGTATATCATCTATATCGGAACTGAATCTTATGAAAAGTTTCGGAGTGAAAAAGATTGTTATAGACAGACACATTAATCGAAATTTTCGTTTGTTAAAAAAATTGGTTTCATATAGCGATATTGAAATAGAAGTTTTAGTTAACTCGATGTGTTTGTTGTTTTGTAGTATGCATCAATTTCATAATAATATTAATACTCATTATAGTGAAAATAGTGATAAGGATTTTTGTTTTAACTATCCATATGCAAGATGCTACAAAACGTATTTAAGTAATCCGATAGAAATGCTTTGTAGTGGTTGGATTAGACCAGAAAATTTAGTGGATTATGCTAATATAGGGGTAACTAATTTTAAAATTGAAGGACGTGGTGAGGATCAGGAATTAGTTTTGAATATTATTCAGGCATATCTTGAACAGAAGTACAACGGCAATCTTTTTGATCTGCTTTTTACCGGTTATAATGTAAAAAAACAGGTATCGGCATATATATTAAATCAGGAATTAGATGACTTTATTCAAATGTTTCTTGAACATGATATTGATTGTAGACAGTGCGGAGGTAATAATCCAAAATGTAAGAAGGTTGCTTCCAAGATAACTTTTAATGAAGGTAATCGACAAGATATGATACAATACTGCTCTGATGTTGAGGATGCATTGTTAAAGCGCAAAGATTTCCCGGAAGGTAATAGGTATCTTATAGTATAGGACATATTTGACTGCTTTACATAAATAATAATAACATAAGCAACTTAAGGGGAGATATTCTTCCCTTATTAGAAAAGAGTATGATCTGGCGGAAAAAATAAGCAAAACAATATGATATAAAGAAAAGATAGGAAGGAGATTTATATGCAATTGGATGCTATAAAATCTGCAGTACTAAAAAGCATTGAGAAAACTATTGCAATAACGGGGGAAGAAATATCTGAAACTACTAGCATTAAAGAATTGAAAATAAATGATATACAGTTTATCAAAATTATTCTTGGAATTGAAGCATTGTTAGGTATCGAGCTAGATGATAATAATTTTGACTTTAGAAAGTTGGATTCTGTTAAAACGTTAGTTGAATACATTGACGAATTTGTAAAAACAAAGTGCAACAAGGATGAATGCTTTTAGATGATTGGGGGGGGAAAAGAAAAAGTGCCGTCAAACAATTTTTTTAAGTGTATTATAACAGCATTGAATTATGACGATAATATTCTTTTTATAAAGTCACGGGACAAATTTAAATTACCTTGTTTTAACCTATATGGTGAGGTTAGTCAAAAGAAGTTATCTCAAGAGTTTACTAATTTGACTTCATATTCTGTAAATAGAAATTTTATGCTATTGGGTGAAATTAAGATACAGCAAGAAAAATACTATGTGTATGGAATTGTAGATGGGTTTCCAAACCCTAAAAATCACGTATTAGTTTTCGAAGATCTAAAGATTCTTACAGAAGAAAAAATAGAGAATAAAATGACTTACGCTGCTTTAGAGATTTTGAAAAAAAATATGTTTGAACAAAAAAATTTTAATGAGATAGTTATCCAACAGGATATAGAAGCAAAAAAGCGCCTGAAAAATATTCAAAATGATTTACTAACGGATGAGGATAAGGATTATATAAAAAAATATTATCTTGGTAGACAACAGTTTATGGCATTTTATTCTGATTTTAGTCTTTCACGTTTAATGAGTCGTATGCTGCAGGCTAAAAGTGGATCGCTTTTAGAACCATCATGTGGATCAGGAAGGCTTTTAGAATATTTAGATAGAGATAATTTAAGGATAACGTGTTATGAAATAGATCCCCAGAGCGCGAGGGTTTGTAGTATTCTGTATCCTGAAGTAAATGTAATATGTAGCGATGTATTGGATAACCTTGAACAGGTAGAGGGAAAATTTGATTTTGTTCTTTGTAGCCCTCCATGGGGATTGTATGTGGGAAAATTGGACAATTATATTTTAACTTCTAGGCTTGGTGGTGAAGATAGTACTTTCTATTTTACTGAATTAGCGATAAGAGCTTTAAAAGATGGTGGAAAGGGGATTTTATTTCTTCCGACTTCTATATTTAGGATGGAACAATATAGTGAATTTTGCAATCTATTAGGTGAATGGGGCGAGATATTATTAAGAATTGACCTTCCTAGCGAGTGCTGTTCGGCATCAAATATTATTATTGACTGTACCATACTGATATTTATCCGTAAGTATAATAGTGTGAATGATCTTAACGAATTTACTCATATTAGAATAAGTAAGGAAGAATGGGAAGAGTTTATTACAGAAAAGTCGGAAACACTTATCAATAAACTTTTGGACGGTTTACCTAATAGCGGTCATTGAAAGATTACAATATATAAAAAATACCTTTACAAATCAAAAAGTAAATGATATAGTATATAAAATTAAACTTCGTAATTGTTAGAAAAAAAAGTAAAAGCGTTGAGAAAGACAGTAAATAGTGGGGAAAATATACAGAGATTCGAGCATAGGGTGAAAGCTTGAATAGGAGTACTCACTTTTGAAAATCACTTTTGAGCTGCAGGCTGAATATTTAGTAGGCTGAGCCGGAAATCCTCCGTTAAAGGGATGGCATATGGTAGTATGTACAGGTGGTAATAAGCGAGATAAAATCGTCCTGAATAGGGACGATTTTTTTGTTTTTAGAAAGGAGGAAAAGAATCAAATGACAAAAGGATGATCTATATATTTTGCATTGTTACAAGAAACATCGAGTAAATTTAGGAAAAAGAATGTTTTCGACAGTAAGTTTAATACAAGTATCAGAGATACAGAAAGGAAACAAAATATGAATAGAAAATATGTTGAATTAACTACTAAACCAGATATTCAAAAAATTCAAAATGAGATGTTATTATTTTGGAAAAAGGAGTCGATTTTTGAAAAATCAGTAGAACTTAATGAGAGTGAAGAAATTGTATTTTATGATGGTCCACCTTTTCCAACTGGGAAACCACATCATGGTACAGTACTTGTTTCTTTTATCAAAGATATGATTGCTAGATATTGGACAATGAGAGGATACAGTGTACCACGAGTTTGGGGCTGGGATTGTCATGGGTTACCTATTGAAAATCAAGTAGAAACGATATTGGGTATTGATGATAAAAATGAAATAGAGAAAAGGATTGGTGTTGATACATTTAACGAAAAATGTTATGAAATTGTTTCTAATAATAATGATTCATGGAAAGAGTATGTTGAACAGATGGCACGATGGGTAGATTATGATAATGCATATAAAACCATGAACGTTGATTTTATGGAAAGTGTTATATGGGCTTTTAAGCAATGCTATGATAAGGGATATATTTATAGAGATTATCGTGTTACTCCATACTGTATGCACTGTGAGACATCTTTATCTATTTCAGATACTCGTGAGTCGGATTCAACTAGATTGAGACAAGACCGTTGGGTTATTGTAAAGTTTAAAACAAAGAAAATGATAAATGGAAAACAGGTATATTATCTTGCATGGACAACTACTCCATGGACATTACCATCAAATTTATGCCTGGCAGTAGGGGAAAAATTAGATTATGCTTATGTGGATGTTGGGAATTCGATATATATAGCTTGTAAAAATACTTTGAAAAACTATGAAAAAGTATTTGGAAAAGAACCAATGATAATTAAAGAATGCAAGGGGAGAGAATTACTAGGAGCTACTTACGAGCCATTATTTAATTATTTTGAGGATAAACGATTTCATGGTGCATTTAAAATTGTTTCAGCAGAGTATGTTGGAGCAGATGAAGGTGTTGGTATTGTTCATACAGCGCCAGCTTTTGGAGAAGATGATTATTGGACATGCAAAAATAATAATATTCCCCTTGTGAATCCTGTAGATGAAAAAGGATTTTTTACAGAAGAAGTCAGAGACTTTTTTGATCCAAACAATGAGAAAAATGTAATTGAAATGAATCCAGAAATTATTAGATTTCTTTATAATCATGATAAGGCAGTAGCAGATGGAACCATTGAACATAATTATCCTCATTGTTGGCGTTGCAAACGACCATTAATTTACAAAGCAATGGATGCTTGGTATTTTGATATTGGAAAAATTAAAGATAGAATGATAGAATTAAATGAAAATATTAATTGGATACCAGAGACAATTAAGCATGGGCGCTTTGGAAAATGGCTTTCCAATTCAAGAGATTGGAATATTTCGAGAAATAGATATTGGAGTACGCCGATTCCAATTTGGGAATGTGAAGAATGTGGAAATAGAGTAGTACTTGGAAGTATCGAAGAAATATATGAAGCTAGTGGAATTCGATTAAAGAACCTTCATAGACAATATATGGACAGAGTAACTGTTAAGTGCCAATGTTGTGGAAAAATGATGCATCGTGTACCTGAAGTTTTGGATTGCTGGTTTGAAAGTGGATCTGTTCCTTTTGCCCAGAAACATTATCCTTTTGAAAATAAGGAGTGGTTTGAAAGTCATTTCCCAAGTAATTTTATTGTTGAATATACAGGGCAGATAAGATGTTGGTTTTACTATTTGCATGTACTAGCTGTGGCATTATTCGATAAAAATGCATTTTATAATTGTATTGTTCATGGGACAATTTTAGCTAAAGATGGCAAAAAATTGTCAAAATCATCTAAGAATTATACGGACCCGATGCAGTTAATGAAAAGGTACGGAACAGATGCTTTTAGGTTATACCTGTATCAATCAAATGCTATGTTAATTGGCGATCTATTATTTGATGAATCTGGAGTTCAAGAGGCCTATCAACATATCATTTTACCCTATTGGAATGCGTGTAATTTTTATATTTCTTATGCCAATATTGACGGGTTTATGCCCTGTGTAGTGGAAGAACCTTCTTCTGATAACCAGCTAGATAAGTGGATGCTTGCTAAATTATATGATACGAAAAAAAAGATTACAGAGAATATGGATGCATATCAAGTTAACAAGTATGTAGAACATTTAGTTTCACTTATTGATGGAATTACTAACTGGTATATAAGACGTTCACGAAGAAGATTTTGGGGTAGTGGAATGTCAAATGACAAAGAAAATGCTTATCAAACAATGTATTATGTACTTGTGTGTACGACTAAATTATTCGCACCAGTTGCACCGATTATTTCGGACAAGATGTTTAAAATTCTCACTGGAGGATATTCGGTACATTTAGAAGATTGGCCAGCAATTCCGGAATTATTCAAAGATGAGATGCTCATTGAGAAAGTTGCATTGATTCAGAAGGTAATTAATTTGGCTAGGTCAATTCGTAATAAAAATCGTGTTAAGAATAGACAACCATTAAGTAACTTGAAAGTTGCTTTGTCAGATAGTAGACAAAATAATATAATTAAAGAGTTTAAAGACATTTTAGAGGAGGAGCTGAATGTAAAAAATGTAGAAGTTTTAGATGAAGTAAAAAATATTGCCAATGTCAAATATAACCCTAATTTTAATAAAATTCGTGAAAAATATCCGGAAAGAATTTCTGAAATTATTAGGACACTTAAGAATGGAAAATTTCTATTTGCTAATGATGAAGTAATTCTTAATATTAGTGGGATAGAAGAAAATTTCGATTCGGATATTATACTTTCAACTTATCAAGCTAAAGACGGAGAACATGTAGCGAGTGATCAAGGGATTGTTGTTTCCTTGGATTTAACATTGACAGATGAATTAAAACAGGAAGGATATGCACGTGACATTGTTAGAAATATTCAGGATGTTAGAAAAAAACTTGGCTGCGAAATCACTGATCGAATTCAAATGGAATTTGTCGAAGGTGTTCCAGAAAAATGGATAAATTATATCTGCAAAGAAACTCTGGGAGAAGTTAATAAAATATATAATCCGGATAGTATTGTAGAAATAGATTTAGAAGATAATAAAAAGGCAGTAATTTTAATTATCAAAGGAGGTAAATAGGGTATAGACAGTTTAGTTTATAAAAGAATTAAATACTAAGGCTATAGTAATTTTATAGTTAAAACAATTCTTTTCTTAGTACGTTTTGGGTGGATAATATTTTAAATGACCGAAAGTATAGTAACGATGTCTAAAACGTACTAAGAGAAGAGGTGATTTTGTAGTTACATCTAGTGATACAATGGGGGGTGAACAATGAAAGACTTAAAAATAGCTGTTAATAAGCAAATGATGTTTTCAGCTTATAATATAAAAAATATAATTGTGGGGAAAGACCTATTGAAGATTGGTGGTCCTTGCAGTGTAGAATCAGAAGCACAGATAATAAGAATAGGTAAGGAAATTAAAAATAAAGGTGGAAATATAATACGAGGAGGTACATTTAAAGGTAGAACTTCAGTATATTCTTTTCAAGGATTAGGAATAGAAGGACTAAAGTATTTGGCAGAGACAAAAGAAATTACAGGATTACCCGTCGTAACAGAAGTTTTAGATGTTCGAGATATAGAAGTAATAATGAAGTATACTGATATTATTCAGGTTGGAGCAAGGAACGTGCAAAACTTTTCTCTTCTTAAAGAATTAGGAAAAGTTGATGTACCTATTATATTAAAAAATGGTATGTCTACTACAATAGAAGAATGGCTTAATTGTGCGGAGTATATATTGTCGGAAGGAAATATGAAAGTTATTTTATGTGAAAGAGGGATAAGAACTTTTGAAGACTATACAAGAAATACGATTGATTTTAGTGCAATTGCAGCAATAAAACAATTATCATGGTTACCAATAATTTTAGATCCTTCGCATGGTACAGGTAGACCAGAATTAATAAAAACGATGACATTATGTGGAATTGTAGCCGGGTGTAATGGATTTATTATTGAAGTACATGATCAGCCGGAAGTTGCTAAGAGTGATGGAAAACAGGCAATAAGCCCGGAACATTTTGGGGAAATTGTGAAAAATGTTGACGAGATTCAGAATTTTTTGTGCCAAAATACACTTAATGCCGGGTTATAGATTGTATTTTGAACTATAATAAATAGTATAAAAATAGCTTCGAGTTTATTATACTCGAAGCTATTTTTAGTATAATGAGTATTCCGGGCAATTCTGAACTGCCATTCCGGAGGCACAGTACCGCGAATCCGCTTTGCTAGATACCGCAATTCCGGGCATCAAATACCGAGATTCCGGTTAAATGATACTGATTTCCTTTATAATGTATCCATGCGCTTTGAAGCGTAAATACATTACAAAGGAGGTCACCCTTTATGACCAAGTATCGAGAGATCATCCGATTGTCCGGATTAGGTCTCAGCCAAACCAACATTGCTCTTAGCTGCAACGCATCTAAGACAACAGTCAACAAGGTGCTGAAGGCAGCAAGAGAGCAGAATCTTTCTTGGCCTCTGGATCCTCAACTAACAGATCCAGTCCTGGGTAAGTTGCTTTTTCCTGATTCGAAAGCAAAGCCTACCACATCAAAGCGGATGCCTGATTACGAGCATATCCGCAAGGAGCTTCTACGCAATGGAGTAAATAAGAAGCTCCTCTGGACAGAGTACCTTGAGGAATGCCGCCTTTCCGGCGATGAGCCGCTTATGTACTCACAGTTCTGCTATTACATCCAGCAGGATGAGCAAAAGCGCCGAGCCACCATGCATATCAACCGCAAGCCTGCAGAACAGGTTGAGGTTGACTGGGCTGGAAATCCGGCACATATCATTGATCCGGATACCGGTGAGATCTTAGATGCCCATATTTTTGTAGGAGTAATGACCTACAGCCAGTATCTATACGTTGAAGCATTCATGGATGAAAAGCAACCGTCATGGATTGCTGCGCATGTACATATGTATGAGTACTTTGGCGGTGTTGCTAAGATTCTTGTGCCGGACAACTGCCGTACTGCTGTGGATCACAATAAGGGCTGGAAAGATAAACGGATCAATGCTGTTTATCAGGAAATGGCAGAACACTATGGCACTGCAATTATCCCGGCCCGCATTCGGGCTCCAAAGGATAAGGCAAATGTCCAGGGCAGTGTAGGCAACATATCCACCTGGATCACCGCAGCCCTGCGTAACGAGCAGTTCTTCTCTCTTGGTGAGTTAAACCGGGCAATCCGTCAGAAGCTGGAAGTTTTCAGCCGTCGCCCTTTCCAAAAGAAAGAGGGCAGCCGGTACGAGATCTTCTGCGACGAAGAACTGCCACTCTTGGCACCTTTACCTGCTACCCCATATGAACTGGCGGAATGGAAACAAGCCACCGTTCAGTTCAATTATCACATATCCTTTGCCGGAATGCTATACTCAGTTCCTTATGAATATATAAAACGCAAAGTTAATGTGAGGGTTACAGATAAAACCATTGAGATTTTTTACAATCACAACCGGATTGCATCCCATCGCCGTCTTTATGGCCGCAAAGGGCAATACAGCACGATTACTGAGCATATGCCGGCTTCCCATCAGCAGTACCTGGAATGGAACGGGGACCGTTTCCGCAAATGGGCGGAGCGGATCGGTTCCAATACCTATCAGCTAGTTAATGCAATCCTTATCTCCAAACGTGTAGAACAACAGTCCTACCGCAGTTGTATGGGGCTTCTAAAGTTGGCCGATAAGCATTCTGTTGACCGACTAGAAGCCGCTTGTCAGAAAGCGCTCTCCTTTACGGCTACTCCAAGCTATAAGAGTATCAAGAACATCCTCGATACCGGAAGCGACCAGATGGAGATGCCCCACAAAGGAGCAGCAACAAGCAGCCATACAGAGTCAGCAAGGAACAGCCACGCGCTTACAAGAGGCGCGAATTACTACAGGAGGTAAGGAACCCATGACCACACAAAGTACAATAGATAAACTCATTGAAATGCGCCTGACGTCCATGTCAGATGCATTCCGCACCCAGATAGAGGATCCCAAGATGAAGGAAATATCTTTTGAGGATCGCTTTGGGATGCTGGTGGATATTGAATACAGCAACCGTAAAAGCAATAGCCTGAAACGACTGATCCGCAATGCCGGGTTTGACCAGCCGGATGCATACATTGGAGATATTAATTATACTTCCGGGCGCAAGCTGAACCGTTCTTTGATTGAACGACTTGCAACCTGTGAATATATTACAGAGCACCGGAATCTCTTTATTACCCGGGCTACCGGCAGTGGAAAAACTTATCTATCTAGCATGTGCATTCGGGATGGAAGCCTGTAAGCAGCGCTATAAAACGAAATATGTCAGACTTCCGGATCTGCTCCTTGAACTGGAGATGGCACGTAATGACGGCACATATAAGAAAGTCCAGGGAAAATATGCCAATCCAGTCCTGCTGATCATCGATGAGTGGCTTCTTCTGAAACCTACAGAATCCGAACAACATGACATTCTGGAGCTTCTCCATAGGAGGCGCAGGAAGTCATCTACCATCTTCTGCTCCCAGTATGATTCCAATGGCTGGTATGATCAGCTTGGTGGTGATGATAGTCCCCTCTCAGAGGCGATCCTAGACCGTATCAAACACGATGCATACAAGATCAATATCATCCCGACAGATCCGGCGAATTACAGATCCATGCGGGAAGTATATGGATTAGATCCAGCGTTAAGCGAGTAAACTCGCAGGTGACAATCACTTAAGTGCGTTATCCCTGCTCCGGACTCACGGTATCATAGTCCGGACTTCTGGTATCCGTTCCTCCGGAACAGTGGTACTCCCGCACAAGAATAAACATATAAACAAGGCGATAAAATTAGTAATCGAATACTCATATTATATGTATCATAAAGTATCAAAAAGAGTAACATATTGTATTATGTATTTAAGGAGTAAGAGATTATGGAAAGCCGTATCAAAAGCCTTCGGGAAAAAAGGGGGCTCATACAGGAGATTTTAGCAGGGGAACTAGGGATAACACAGCAGACGCTCAGCAGGTACGAAGGGGATGATACGCTTATCAAGGTAGACATTCTTAAAAAACTATCGAAATATTTTAATGTGACAACAGATTATCTATTAGGGTTGTCTGATATAAAAAGAGATTTAACTGGGCAGATCGTGGTAAATGAAACTATAGATGAGTATTATGACTTGGTTGAGGTATATAAAAAACTGGACAGCTATGACCAGGAACTGGTCTGGACAATGTTACAAGCTATCGGGAAAACCGCTGAAAAGAGGAAAAAGGGGAAGAGAAAATGATAACTATAGCGATTTGCGATGATGATATTGCTACAACAGGGAGAATAGAGAGTATGCTGCTGAGTATAGCGAAAGAAAATTTTATCCCTGTAGAAACGGAAGTATTTTGGGATGGGAAACATCTGGCAGAGACAGTAGAAAATCATGCTTATTTTGATATTATTTTTCTGGACATAGAAATGGAGGGAGAAGATGGGATTACAGTAGCACGGAGAATCCGGAAAACGGATAAAAATACCTTGATTGTTTATGTTACAAGCTATGAAAGCTATATGCAGGAGTCATTTGCTGTAAGACCGTTCCGTTTTTTGGTGAAGCCAGTAGGGGGAAAACAGATGGCAGCTTGTTTTAAAGCGGCGTATGAGGAAATCAGTAGTTCCGATAGCTACTTTCGATATAGTTATCAAAGGTCGAACCATAAGATTTTAATTCGGGACATTCTTTACTTTGAAAGCAATAGAAGAAAAATATATATAGTGACGGAAAAAGAGAAATTTGAGCTGTATGGAAAACTTAATGAAATTGAAGAAATGTTGAAAACCGGAAAGATTGCTTTTTTACGGGTACATCAGTCTTTTTTGGTAAGTTATAAACATATAGAGGAACTGGGGTATGACTTTACTGTAATGGACAATGGAAAAAGAATATCCATTAGTGAAGATAGAAGGAAACAGATCAGCGAACAGTACTGTGCAATGGAGGACACTCTTTATGTTGGAAGGTAATGGGAGTGCACAGGTGATAAGCTTACTGCTTGCGATATTTATGGTATATTCATTTTTCCTTTATTTTAATATATTTTTTGAACGGAAGAAAAAAAGTAGCTGTATGGTGACAGGGATAACAATTTTTATCATGTGGCAGGCTGCCATTCCGGAAATCCTCAGTGTATTGCCGATAGCCTGGAATATAGGTGTGACAGTGGGAGCTACGCTGGTTGTGGTATCAACTGTGTATGAAGGAAAGTTTTGGAAGAGGTGTTTTTTTTGCCTTATATTTGATACTATCTGGATGCTTCTGGAAACACTGGTCCATGCCATTCTTATGCTTTACTATGAACCCCTTGCGCCTTCCCAGAGTTTTGGATCGTTTGCTTCAAAAATGTTATTTTTTGTAGTGATTATAGCATTGAAAAAGGTTTTTATGAATGAAGAGATGAAAGAACTTCCGGTGGGGAATGGAATCTTGCTGATGTTTATTCCCTTAGGGAGTATTTATATCATGAATACCGTTTTTGTTTTGGGGTATGAGGCAAGCTGGGAATACTCAAAAGAATACTCGCTCATTTCTGTAATAATACTACTTCTTATCAATGTGCTGGTTTTCTATGTTTATATAAAACTGGCAGATGATTTGCAGGTAAAGAGAATGAATGCAGTTTATGAACAACAGCTGGAGCTGTGTGAGAGACACCAGGAGGAGACAGAGATTTCTATGCTGCAGATAAGGGATGTGCAGCATGGTATAAAGAACCATTTTATCTCTATTCTGGCATATGCAGAAAAAGGGGAGTGTGGGAAGATCATCAAATTTATAAACGATATAATAGAAGATGGGAAACTAGAGTTGTCAAACACAGGAAATATAGTAACAGATTCTCTGGTGGGGTACTGGAGAAGGACGGCAGAACATGAGGGGATAGAATTTCAGTCAGAGTTAAATATACCAATGGAATTGCCATTTAAAGGGGCTGATATAAGTCTGATTTTGGGGAATTTATTGGAAAATGCGGTAGAAGGGGCGAAAACGGCAGAGGGAAGGAAGTATATACGGCTTAAAATGAAGTATGATAGAAAGAATCTGCTGATTGTACTGGAAAACAGCTATAAGGGGGAATTGGTTAAAGGGAAAGGGGAAGAGTTAAGGACGACAAAGAGAGATACAGCTAACCATGGAATTGGTTTGCCGTCTGTGAAACGGGCAGTGGGGAAATATCATGGAAAGGTATATATTGATGTCAAAGTGAAGGGATGCTTTTTGATTCGGATAGTTCTGTATGGAGTGTTGTAGTCAGAAAAGTTATATGAATGCTCGGCTTTTTGCATGAATTAAAATATTGAAGGCAATGAATTATAGACTAGAGAATACGGAACAGAAGTATATACAGTAAAAAGGGAGATATAGTGAAAATATTATTATTTAGTGATAGCAAAACAATATTTGAAACAACTGAGAAAATTTCAAAGGGATGGTTTGAACTGGTATGGTATAAATATAGCGATTTACAAAGGGAAACATACCCTTATGTTAACGGCGTTATTATGCACTTTGATAAAACAAAGATCATAGGAAGCAGATTTCGGCCAATTATAAAAGTGAAAAGTAAAATGGGAGATTCAATTCCTATTTTAGCAATAATGGATGGGACACCGCAGAAAATTTTTTCTGTGTTAAAAATGGGAGTTTATGATTATATAACAACTGTAGAAAATATACAGGAATATAAGCAAAAAATAGAGAATATGATTTTGTGGGATTGGTATCAGAAAAAGTATAAGTATGTCATAAAACAATAGAGGATAAGGAAAAAATATGAAATTTCCAGAATGTAGGTTTGTCAAACATATGTTACACCATACTGAATAAATTCCTTGAGGGCAGTTTGTGGAGATTTCCATCCCAAAGGTCTCATTGGGAACTGATTGTAATCCCTGCGGTTGTATGCTTTCAGCTGCTTGGAAAAATCCTCGAAAGAATAGAATTTATGGCTGGCATAAAAACGTTCATTATCCTTCCGGTGGCTTCTTTCCTCTTTTCCGTTATGCCTGGGAGTAAAAGGACGGATGAGTTTGTGTTGTATCCCATGTTCCTGCAAGGTGCGTTGAAATAAAGTAGGAGTTTCTTTGCCGGAAGTGGAAAACCGTTTTGTGAATTCCGTACCATTATCTGTCTGGACGCATGCAACAGGCATAGGGAAGCGTTCCAGAAAGTGTCGCAGAAATACAGCAGAGGAATAGGTGCTGTGCTCCTCAAAGGCTTCCACATAGCGCCAGCGGGAGTATTCTTCTATGGCTGTGTACTGGTAAAAGCGTTTGCCTTTTGCTCCATTTACCATGCAGGAAGCAGGAACGAATTTCACATCGATCTGTACCCGTTGTCCTGGATATTTATCTGCTCATAAGGCTTTGGGATATATTTGGGGTTTGGGAGTTTTCGAGCCATGATGCCTTGTCTTTTGAGAAAACGGTAGAGACCAGGGATAGAGCGTTTATAACCACGCTGCATGAGTTTCACCCAGAAAACGACCAGTCCGGCATGAGGATTGCGTCTGCGCATATCTTGGATCAGTTTGATTTCATCCGGAGTATGCTGGTTTGGATGGGAATGGGGACGCCTGGAACGATCCCTGAGAAAATCCCAGGAAGAAGATGGGATTACAGTAGCACGGAGAATCCGGAAAACGGATACATCATGGGATAGGGCTGCCGTCGGTAAGGAGGACGGCGGAAAAATATCATGGAAAGGTATCTATTGATTGTGGAATGTCAGGGCGTTTTTTAATCCGCGTAGTATTGTATGGAATATGAATAGGGGAGATGAGAGGAAAAATTACATGAACACTCGGTATTTTGACAAAAAGAAAAAGTTGAGGCTTATATGTGGTAAAGTACTAGAAAATTAAAGAAATGAAAGGAGTTTCAAATTATGAAAACTAAAAATGTAAAATTTCAGTCTGCTAAAGTATTGGCAAATGTATCTTTAAAATTGGGAAAAATTTCTGCTGATAGTGCATGTGCTTATATCTATCATCAGCCTAAAATGCCGAAAGAACTGAAGGCATTAAAGAAGAAATAAAAATGAAACAGCTATCGGAAAAAATTACGGATTATATTGTTAAGTCCGGTGCAATTTCCGAGGAATCATATGTGATATATCAATATGGTTTTCAAATTGGACTTGAAATGGGAAGCTGCTTTCTGGTTTCTCTTGGCATAGCGTTATATCTGCATATGATTCCGCAATTTTTTGTATTTACCGGTGTTTTTATGCTGTTGCGTACTTATGCTGGTGGATTGCATTTAAATAGCTATCTTGGATGTTTTATTTGTTCTACTGCTGTGCAAACAATCACATTACTGATTAATAGTCAGTATGCGATTGCATTTCCTGTAGCGTGGGGGATTACCTTAATCAGCACTGCTTTGATACTAAAAAATGCTCCAGTAGAAAATATAAATAGGGAATTGGATGCGGAGGAAAAAAAGCATTGTAAAAAGGTTACAATGAAAATCTTGGCAGGTGTATTGAGTTTTTCTATTGGATGCACGGTTGCCGGATTGGATAGTATTGTGTCTTTAATTTCAATGACTATGTTGATTGTTTTAATTTCTCAATATATAGGTATGATAAAATATAACATTGAAAAAAAGGGGCGGAAGTAATAGAGAAAAGATCTATTATTTCCGTTTTTCTATAAGCTAAACAATAGAATTACTACTTTTAATATGACAAAACTAATTACCCTACTGCCGGCATATAAAAAAAGCTTTTGCAGTAAGGTTCTTGATACTGTCTGTGAATTGCTTTTGGGAGAATCATTGGTAGATATTTTTTATTTAAATGTGGAAAATGTGTTTGGAAAAAGTCTTTAATGTATCTAGGGCACTTTTGCCATATTTGTATGGCACTAATCTGTGTTAAGTACATATGTCTTAATATAAATTCTCATCTTGTTCAACATGATGCCAGTAAGCTCCAAGAGCTGCCTGGCATTTTTGTTGTGCGCCTGGCGGCGCACGTTACTAACGGGTGAGAGTCCCCAATCCGCCCTGGTAGTGGGAAGGATACAGCCAAGACCAAGGGTGTCCTATTCGTGGTACAGACTACGATTAACGCGAGGGGAATCTGAAGGAAGGTGGAGGCAAATCTCTGGTCTGACGAACAGAAATCACATCAGGTTACAGTTAAGGATAAGGCTGCAATACAAGTCAAAGTCCAATAACTACTCGGAATTAACTGTAATAAATGTGGCATATATATGGAGAGAAAGTGACGTGTGGTACCCAGGGAGGTCTCGTCAGCGAGTGGAAACAGAGTAAGAAACTGGTGAGTAACAACGAATGGCGGGAAGTCAGCAGAGGCCATAGTAAACCGATGGCTGCAAACATCGGCGAAGGGCTGAACTTTAGGAGATACAAGCAATGAAAGTAACTGAAAGTAGATTTAAGGACAGACAACTTCATATTGAGGACTATCTGCAAATGGTATCTGCGGAACAGAAAGAGTATGCAGAAGTGTTCGACTACGGGAAGATTACTGAAAAGAGCGGTATCATCACAGACGATTGGACGAACAATCTTTTGGATTTGATCTTGCGAAAAGACAATCTAAACAGGGCTTACAAGAGGGTGATATCAAATAAGGGAGCAGGTGGAACGGATGGAATGCAGGTGGATGAAATAGTATAACAAATTAGCGTAGGATTTTACGGAAATATATAGAGCAGAGACCAGAATTTCGAGGGTTTATTATCAAAGAGTATGTGGATGATGGTTACAGTGGGAGAAATTTTGAACGTCCGGCGATGAGGGAGCTTTTGGAAGAAGTAAGGGCTGGAAATGTATATGGGATAATCGTAAAAGACTTTTCACGGTTCGGGAGAAATTTTATTGAGGTAGGAATTGAAAAAATATTTCCAATGCTGGGTGTGCGATTTATTGCTGTTAATAATCAATTTGATAGTATAGCTTATGAAGGTATCACACCAGATATGGATGTTTTTTTTCAAAATCTTATGTACGACTATTTCAGTGCTGAAAACTCCGTGAAGATAAAGAACGACTTGCTTAATCGACGGAAGCGTGGAAAATTTCTAGGGACATCGGCACCACTTGGTTATATGAAAAGTCCACAAGATCATAATCAGTTTATCATAGAATCAGAGGCAGCCGAAATTGTTAAGCTTATTTTCAAACTGTTTGATGAATGTGGTGTAAAAGCTGAGGTGGCCAGATATTTGAATGCGAATCATATACCGACACCGTTGGAATATGCTGTTCAAAAAGGAAGGCTGAAACGGTGGAGATATTCTGAAGAGAAAAAATTCTGGAGCGGAGCTATTGTTGGGAAGATTCTAAAAAATGAGATTTATATTGGAAATACCGTGCTTCGTAAGTCAGAGGTACAGGAACCGGCATCTTCAAAGCGTATATTCTTCTCAAGAAAAGATTGTGAAATCTATGAAAATGCCCATGAACCAATTATATCAAAGGAACTCTTTGAATGGGTAAACAGCCCGGATTTTATTTCGAAACAGGAAAAGGAAAAACTGAACGGAAAAGAAGCGGAAAGAATAGAACAAAGAAATAGGGAAAAGGTATGTGGTAGGGGAGAAAAACATAAGTACCGGGTTGCATTTCACCTGTATTTATGGTAATATACTTTGGTAATCAAACTATTAGAAAATAAAAGTAAGTGGAGAGGCAAGGGACCAGTGCCGCTGTCCTGTCAGGCAGAGGGCAGGCAATCCTTGTGCGGAAAGAAAACTCTGCTTTCAGATAATAAAAAAGTCGGAGGATAGAGAAATGATCGTTGAACCTAAGGTAAGGGAATTTATCTGTACAACAGCACATCCCGAAGGGTGCCGGGAAAATGTAAAAAGACAGATCGCATATGTGAAGGAAAAAGGTCAGGTATGCGGACCGAAAAAGATGTTGGTAATCGGCGCATCCACAGGATATGGGCTGGCAAGCAGGATTACGGCAGCTTTTGCATGTCAGGCAGCTACCATTGGCATTATGTTTGAAAAACCGTCCAATGGCAAGAGAACAGCCACACCCGGCTGGTACAACACGGCGGCTTTTGAAGCGTTGGCGCAGGAGGAAGGTCTCTACGCAAAATCCATCAATGGAGATGCCTTTTCAGCGGAAGTAAAGCAGCAGGCAATTGAGATGATAAAAGAGGACCTGGGCCAGGTTGACATGGTGATCTACAGTTTGGCAGCCCCAAGAAGGACAACTGCGGACAATAAAACATGGTCCTCCACACTGAAGACGACAACAGGAGCTTTCACGGAGAAGAGTTTGGATTTAAGAAACAATACCATTGTAACCAAGACGGTAGAGTCAGCCAATGATGAGGAGCTGGAGGGCACCATCAAAGTTATGGGCGGCGAGGACTGGATGGACTGGATGGACGCGCTGACAAATGCAGGCGTGCTGGCTGAGAATGCGGTGACTGTGGCCTATTCCTACATTGGGCCGGAACTTACCTATCCTATTTATACAGAGGGAACCATCGGACAGGCGAAAAAGCACCTCACAGAGACCGCTGGCAGGATCAGGGAAAAACATCCGGGCATCCAAGCCTATATTTCAGTGAACAAAGCCCTTGTGACACAGGCCAGTGCAGCCATTCCCATTGTGCCTCTTTACTTTGCCATTCTGTATAAAGTAATGAAGGAGCAAGGGACACATGAGGGATGTATTGAGCAGATTTCACGCCTGTTTCATGACAAGCTGTTTGCAGGAGAAATTCCCATGGATGAACAGGGCCGCATCCGCATGGATGACTGGGAACTGGCACCTCAGGTACAGGATGCTGTCATGGACTGCTGGAAAGAGGTGGATACAGAGAATGTAAAGAAGCTTTCAGATATAGAAGGATACTGGGAAGATTTCTATCATATGTTCGGTTTCCATTTTGACAATGTAGATTACAGCAGGGATGTGGACATACAGGTGGAGATTCCAAGTCTGTAATGATCACGGGGATGTATTTTCAGACACGCTTTGACTCCGGGCAGATCACGGGGTGGACTGACCGGGAGGCGTTTTGAGTGCCGGCACAAAAACGTAGGCGCAGCGGAAGGTGCGGATGGTTTTTCTGCCGGTACTGTTGGAAAATAAAGATTGCTTTTTTTCGGTTTTTTTCGTATACTTTAAACATAGCAGCTGCAGCATACATATATGCATCGGCCATCTGCTTTTGTAAGGCAGGTTTTCTCGGACTGCGGTATTCTCTGGTAAGTTATCCGCTCTGTTATGCTTTATTACAATTTTATTTAAAATCTATCACGTCCTGTTCAGGACAGAATTTCCAAAAAAACAGAAAAATAATGGTAAAACCGTTTTCTGCAAAGCGCTAATTTGCTATTGCATTATTAGGGAACCTGTATCTATATTTACGGATACAGAGACAGTGATATTGATGTAAGCGGATGCTTTTTCAGAGTACCTGCAAGGAGGTACGGTGAAAAAATCCAGACCGTCCAGTGTACAGCAGATGTTTCCTGCCCATTCGGAGCATGAAGACAAGGCTATGAAGACCGCTGTGTCTTTTTTTGCCAAAGAACTGCTGCCTATGGTGGGCGTGAAACAGAAGGTAATAAGGATAGCGCCCACAGAGAGCGTTCATCTGGAACTGAAAAAATACTATGAGGATCTGAACCTGATCCTGGAGGATGATTCCTGCGGGCATCTGGAGTTTAGAGCAGAGACGGAGGAATCGAGGATATGAGGTGGTTCCGGCTTTATGAGAGTATTATCAGCTACCAGTTTGGGATTGATGTTGTGACCTATGTTATGTACAGCCGTCAGGTAAAACATCCTGTCACAAGTATGAGATGCGGTAAAAATACTTATAAAGTGGTCCCTGTGATACTGTCTGAAAAAGATGGAGACGGGCTTTTAAGAAAGCTGGAGGGGAAACAGAGACAGGTGTTTTGTACACACTGGCAGAAAAATTTCTGGAAAAAGAGGAGTTAGAAGAGATTAAGGAGGTGCTTAGTATGACGTGGCTGTACAGTATGCTGACCGAGGATGCAAAACGGGAAGGAGAAAGAAGAGGAGAAAGGCGGGGAACACTGAAAGGCATGGAAAAGGCGGCCGTGAGTTTTCTTGATATTCTGCCCCCCCAGGTAGTATCAGAGAAATCAGGCATTCCGCTGGAGCGGCTTAAAGAGCTGCAAAGCATGACACAGAAACAGACATAAGAAAAGCCGGCCGGATGGATGAGCTTCAGCTATCCTCCGGCTGGCTGTATTACTTTCCGGTCTGCCTATGACAAAAACCGTATCAGATTGTCGCCCATCACATCATTCCACTCTTCCTGCGTAAGCCCTCCATGTTTTCTGATATCTTCCACAAACATGGAAAAATCCATCTCCCTGCATTTGGAGGGATAGAGCAGCAGCGGAAAATCACTTCCGAAAAGCAGACGTTTACTTCCGATCATGGAGATGACAGCCCGGAAACTGCGGATATTATACAGCAGAGGATTCGCGGCTGTGTCGTAGCAGACATTTTTGAAGTTCCCGCTGTATTTGGGATTCATTTCATAGAAAGGAAGTCCGCCGCCCATATGGGCCAAAATGAGCTTTAAATCGGGATATTTCTTCACCAGTGCGGGAATAGGAGCCAGGCTGGTAAAGTCCCTGCCGGGATAGGCATGTCCTACCGGTTCCCCGCAGTGAATACACACAGTAAGGCCATAGTGCTGTGCACACTCCAGCACATCTATAAAATCAGAATCCTCAAAGTCATATCCATTTCCACCCGGCCCCAGCTCACCGATGCCGGTAAAACCCAGTTTTACACAACGCTCAATCTCAGCGATAGCTTTTTCACGGAACTTTGGGTTGATGGAAAGAAAACCTTTCAGCCTGTGGGGATGACGTTTCATCATATCAGCCATGTAATCATTGTGCATGGTCATGAGGCCCTCATCGTTCCAATACCAACCCTGCATAACAAGGCCGTAAATACCGGCTTTGTCCGCGCATTCCAAGGCTTCCTCCGCATTGGCCCAGGCCTCCTCCGTTCCTTTGCCGTTTTCCGGCTTTTTTGTGAGAAGGGCAAACCAGTTATCCCTGGCAGCGTATTTCTCCCAGTTCTGATAAATCTCAGGGGGAAACAGATGCACATGGCTGTCCCAGATCTTAAAATCATGCATGGCAATTCCTCCGCTTCTTTCAATCCAAACCCGGTAATTTTACAGATGGGGGATACCGGTTTCTCTCCCCCGCCACTGCCGTTACTCTTTTTCTGTTGCCTCTTCACTTGGAAGATTGGCGATAAATTCATGGAAGCTCTCAGCAGCAGCCATGTACTCATCCTCCCGTTCAATATTAGTCACAACAGGGTTGCCGTCTCCATCCTCTGCATAACGGAACAGATAGGTCTCCCCGGATGTACTCTTGCCGTCTTTGTCAAGGGGAACAAGAGCAATGAACTCGCCGAAGTCCTCCACAGGGAAAGTGGTGAGTACGGCACACTCCAAAACCGTATTGTCCTCAAGGGTCAGCTTGATGGTTGGGTTCGGAACCCTTGGGATAGAGCCTTTGCCGGCGCTTTGACAGTCAGAACTGCAGGAAGCGCAGTCGCTTGGGTCGCAGCCGCCGATATTTGCTGTGAATGTTTCTTCACTCATATGTGATACCTCTCTTCTTTTCTTTCAGTGTAACTGTCCAGTGATTTTACAGTTACCTTTCAGTTTTCCAAATGCGGCTCTGCACCGCATTTGGACTGTTTTCATACTATCAGATTAAGGAAAAGATTGCAACTGTTACGAATTGGCGATTGCAATTTTATGGGGGCACACGTATAATGAGAATAGTCGTAACTGTGAACGTACGGAACAGTTGCGGGTAGTCTTTTGTAAAAGACGAGGTACCAAAGAGGGAGGAATCATTGTGAAGCGGGACACTTCCTATGTGATTAAGAGAGCAGAGCATTTTAAGTCTATTTTGACAGCAGAAGGGTTTCTGGTGGGAATTGTGGCCGGACTTGTGGTCCTTTTGTACCGGGTACTGCTGGAGTACGCGGGCAGGGGCATGAACATGGTCCTTGATTACGGAAGAAAATATCCCCTGGTTGCAGGGGGCTGGTTTTTGGTATTATTTATTCTGGCCTGTGTTGTGGGGCGTCTGGTAAAATATGAGTCATTTATCTCCGGGAGCGGTATTCCTCAGGTGGAGGGAGAGATGGCAGGAAAATTAAATCAGATTTGGTGGAAAGTGCTGCCTGCAAAATTCTTGGGCGGCTTTTTGTCATTGTTCGCAGGGTTGTCCCTGGGAAGAGAAGGCCCGTCCATACAGATTGGGGCCATGGCGGGAAAGGCAGTATCGAAAATACTGGACAGGAGCAAGACAGAGGAAAAGTTCCTGCTGACCTGCGGTGCAAGTGCCGGTCTTTCCGCTGCATTCCATGCGCCGCTGGCAGGCGTTATGTTTTCTCTGGAAGAAATCCACAAGAACTTTTCCGTGTCTGTGCTGGTGTCAGTCATGACAGCGTCCATCACGGCAGATTACATATCTTCCAGATTTCTGGGATTCCGTTCTGTGTTTCAGTTTGAGATAACAGGCTCTATTCCGGCTAAGTATTATGGACATATTATTGTGCTGGGGATCATCTTGGGACTGATGGGAGCTTTTTATAATAAGATGACGCTTTTTTCCCAGTCATTGTTTGGAAAAATAAAGGGAAAGAGAGCGGAGACGACCAGGCTTCTCATTCCGTTCCTGCTGGCTGGGGTATTGGGTTTTCTTATGCCGGAAATCCTGGGCAGCGGACATAATATTATTGATATTATCACAGAGGGCAATGTGATGCTGAGAACCATCCTCCTGCTGTTTGTGATGAAACTTATATTTTCCGCCATCTCCTTTGGTTCCGGCGCACCGGGAGGCATTTTCTTTCCGCTGCTGGTTCTGGGAGCTTTGATCGGCGGAGCATACGGAACTTTTGCGGTGCAGTACCTGGGACTTGACCCGGATTATCTGAATAATCTGATCATGCTGGCAATGGCTGGATATTTTACAGCTATCGTGCGGGCGCCTATCACAGGTATTATCCTTATTTTTGAGATGACAGGCAGTGTCAGCCAGATGCTGTCCCTGTCTCTGGTGTCTATTGTGGCCTTTCTGGTGGCAACTGCTGTGAAGTCACAGCCTATTTATGAGAGTCTGCTGGAAAATCTGCTGAGAAAGCGGGGCGAGCCGGTGCCGGAGAAAACAGGAGAAAAGATTTTACAGGAGTTTGTGGTACGCCATAACTGTGAGCTGCAAAATAAAATGGTGCAGCAGATTGAATGGCCGAAAAACTGCCTTCTGGTGGCAGTACAGAGAAGCGGTGTGGAACTGATTCCAAAGGGGCGCACCATACTAATGGCCAGTGATACCATTATTACCATGACAGATGAGCAGGATGCGCCGGCAGTACATGACAGGATGGAGGTCCTGTGTTCGGAGCAGGAGAAATTGAAATGAGGTGGACAGCTTGATGAAGAGAAGTGACGAGGCATCAAAGGAGATACAAGCTTTGCCCGTATATCCGGGAAAACCGGGAGTTACCAGGACAGATAAGGGATATCAGTTTACAGTTTCTGTCCCCGATGGGGAGGAGGCATTTTTACTTCTGTACTATACAGGAGAGAAAGAGCCGGTGAAGGAGATTACACTAACAGACGGGAAAAAGATAGGAAATTTGATTTCTGTCTGTGTGGATGGTATTTCTCCGGACCGCTATGAGTATAATTACCGTATCGGAAATGAAGTGATACAGGACCCCTATGCGGTCTATCTGTCCGGTACAGGGCCGTTCGGCCAGGCCCAGAGTGAAAATCCGGATATCATCCGGTGTGGTTTCCGGAAAGACAAGTACAGATGGCAGGATGAGGATTTTAAGCCCTCCTCCCTGGCCGATACCATTATCTATAAGCTGCAGGTGCGGGAGTATACCATGCAGAAAAATTCCAGGGTGCGTTTAAAAGGGACATTTAAGGGACTGGAGCAGAAGATAGAGTATCTGAAAAACCTGGGGGCCACGGCAATGCTTTTAATGCCTGCCTATGACTACAGGGAAACAATAGGAGAACGAAGCAGCGGGAGACGGGGAAACCCTTCCTTAGCCTATCAGAGCAGTGAGCCAACGAAGGTAAATTGCTGGGGATATACAGGGGAAGCTAATTATTTCGCACCAAAGGCATCTTTTTGTGCCACGGACCGACCCGTGCGGGAATTTTCCCATCTGGTGGATTCTCTTCATAAGGCTGGGATGGAGTGTCTGATGGAGTTCTATTTTGATGGTTCTGTCAGTCCTTCAGTTATGCTGGATATTCTGCATTACTGGAAGCTGCAGTACCACGTGGATGGATTTCATCTCATGGGGAGCGGCATCTGCCAGGAGGTTTTGGTGAGGGATGCACTGCTTTCCAGGACGAAACTCTTTTTCCATGATGTGGACGGCGGATACCTTTACCGGGGAAAAGAACCTGCCTATAAAAATGTGGCAGAGTATAATGAAGGATTTCTTTACTGCATGCGCCATCTGCTGAAAAGTGATGAGAACATGCTGGAGGATTTTATTTATCGGAACCGCAGGAACCCAAAAGAGACGGGAATCATTAATTATTTGGCGGACCAGGACGGCTTCACTATGATGGATATGGTGTCCTATGATGAAAAGCACAATGAGGACAATGGTGAGGACAACAGGGACGGCATGGAGTATAACTGCAGCTGGAACTGCGGGACGGAGGGGCAAACCAGGAAGAGAACGGTCAGGGAGCTGAGACTGCAGCAGCTTAAGAACGCATTTCTGCTCCTTCTGTTAAGCCAGGGAACGCCTCTGATCTTCCAGGGCGATGAGTTTGGAAATTCCCAGAAGGGCAACAATAATGCCTGGTGTCAGGACAATGAAATGGGCTGGGTGGACTGGAATGCTTTCAAATCCAATCAGGAATTGTACGAATTTGTGAAAGAGGCCATTGCCTTCAGAAAGAAATATTATATCCTGCACATGCAGGAGGAGCTGAAGGGCGTGGATTACAGGGCACTTGGGTATCCTGATCTGTCTTATCATGGAGCGCAGGCATGGTATGCGCCCTGTGAGAGAAATCTGCGGCATCTGGGCATGATGTACTGCGGAGACTACGGCAGGCAGGAGAAAGAGTTTTTGTTTGTAGCCTACAATCTGCACTGGATGCCCCATGACTTTGCACTCCCCAATCTGCCGAAAGGGGCTGTGTGGAAATTCGTGGTGAGCACCAGCAAGCAGGAAGGAAAGGTATTTACAGAGGAAGATGTGAAGACGGCCAAGCAGAAAGGAAAAGGAAAAAGATCTGTGGAGGTGCCGTCCAGAACCATTGCAATATTAATCGGAAAGCAGGAAACAGCGTAATGCATATATGGGCACATTTCAAGACAATTACCAGCCATAAGCTGCTGGTCATGCGCTACTGTTTTAAGATAGGTCTGTACCGGCAGGGACTTCTGCACGACCTGTCAAAATATTCCTGGACGGAGTTTTCCGTGGGATGCAGGTATTATCAGGGAAACAGAAGCCCGAACAATGCAGAGCGGGAGGCCACGGGACTGTCTGCTTCCTGGATCCATCATTATGGAAGAAACAAGCACCATTTTGAACACTGGGTGGACTATGGTGTGGATTGCAGAACCGTCATACAGGGCGTTCCCATGCCCAGGAGATATATTGCAGAGATGGTCATGGACCGGATCAGTGCTTCCAGGGTCTATAATCCCGGAACCTATACGGACCAGGCACCTTTGGCGTATTTTCTGAAGAGCAGGGACCGGCTTTGGTTTGTGCATGAGAAGACCAATGAGGATCTGGAGTTTTTGCTGCGCATGCTGGCAGAAAAAGGGGAGAAAGATACCCTGCAGTATATTAAAAACGTGTATTTAAAACAAAAGTAAAATCCGGTATCAGGGGAGAGAGTGGTTTTTACTTGTACGGGGGCCTTTGGGCAGTACCGGGAAGGAAACAGACGTGAAGCGTTACAAATAAATACATTTCAGATAAGGGGTAAGGTGATTAATATGAATCCGGCAGATATTTTAAACATTGTAACTTCCCAGTATGGGAATGTTACGGAAAAGTATACGACGGGAATTATGCTGGCAGGGCTTGTTTTTGCACTGCTGAATTGTTTTATGGGATATAAGCTCAGAAAAATCTGGGGCAGTATCCTTGGATTTTTGATCGGTGCCGCGGGAGGCGGAATCGCGGGATATTATTTTCTTCATGAGGCAAAGTACGCGGTAATTGCAGGGATCGCTGGTGCATTGGTGCTTGGCCTGCTTGCCTGGGTTTTCTATAAATTGGGGATTTTTGTGCTGTGCGCGGGCCTGGTGTATGCGCTGGCAAACTCTTTTTTAAGCGCGCCCACAAATACAGGCAGGATCATCTGCATTGCCATAGGAATCTTTGCCGCCACCATGGCCATCGGTTATGAGGAATATGTGATCATCGGTATTACAGGGATCTGCGGTGGTTTGGGAGCGATCAGGATCCTGTTTTCTATGACAGGCAAAGACGGCGGTGCAGGGACCTGGCTGCTGGGTCTGATCCTGGCTTTTTTGGGTATTGCGGTGCAGGCGGCTCCCCTTCTTCGGAACAGGGAGAAAAAACAGGGCAGGGGGAGCAGCGGGGAGCCTTTATTTAACCGGAAAAAGAGGAAATTCAGCCTTCCTTCGCTGCCGGGCAGAAAAAAGAAGACAAAGAAGAAGACCGTTTACAAGACTACAGAGAAGAGCCGCGGCAATGCATCATCCGGGCGGACCCCTTTAAGGAGCGGAAGAAGCGGGAGCAGCAGCCAGGGAAGCGGCCGCCAGAGTCAGACACTCCGCAGACAGACAGAGGAGCCGGGAGAAAGGACAAGGGAAATCCCCGATATGGCAAAACTGCGGGAACAGGATTATAATACCGGACTGAAACCGGGCCATTCCTCATACAGTGGTGTGGGAGCGGGAATTGACTTGGATGATCTGAGCCGGGAACTCTCCCAGGAAATCCAGAAAATATATAAAGAAGACGAGTAAGAAGGCGAGAGGCCGTTTGTGTAGTTGACAAACGGCTTCTTTCTTAGTATACTTTGAAAGAAAAGATTTGATTATCAAACTATTTAAGACATAAAGGAATTCCCGGATAGGATTCGGTGAAAATATGATGGAATAAGAGGTAGGAAAAGTATGGTAGCAAGGATAGTGGGAACAGGCAGTGCAGTTCCTGAAAATATTGTGACAAACGATGATTTATCCAGGGTTGTGGACACAAACGATGAATGGATTTCCACGCGTACCGGAATCCGGGAGAGAAGAATCGCAAAAGAGGAAAATACAGCAATACTGGCATGCCGTGCCGCGAAAAAGGCACTGGAGAATGCCAGCATGGATGTTGAGGATGTGGAGCTGATCATAGTGGCTACCTGTACGCCGGATTCCTTTTTCCCAAACACTGCCTGCCAGGTGCAGAAGGCCATCGGCGCCTCTCATGCTGTGGGATTTGACCTGAGCGCAGCCTGCTCCGGGTTTGTGTTTGCACTGAGTACAGTCCAGGCGTATATAAAGAGCGGAGTTTATAAAAATGCACTGATAATCGGAGCGGAAACCCTGTCAAAGCTGCTGAACTGGGAAGACAGGAGTACATGCGTGCTGTTCGGGGACGGAGCGGGCGCTGTTGTGGTAAGAGCTGATGAGAGTGGGGTTGTGGACATGGTCCAGTGGTCAGACGGCAGAGGTGACGGCGTTCTCACCTGCGGCGCACGCCAGATGAAAAATATACTGGTGCCAGGTGTACAGGAGACGGACTATGTAGCCATGGAAGGACAGCCTGTGTTCAAATTCGCAGTGAAGAAGGTACCGGAGTGTATCATGCAGGTGCTTGAGAAAACAGGAATAAATAAAGAGGAGATCAAGTATTATGTTCTGCACCAGGCTAACAGCAGAATTATCCAGTCTGTGGCAAAAAGGCTGAAGGAGGATGAGGAGAAATTCCCCGTAAACCTGGAGCGATACGGTAATACCTCGGCAGCCAGTATTCCAATCCTGCTGGATGAGATGAACCGTGAGGGAAAATTAGAAAAAGGGGACAAGCTTGTCCTGTCAGGTTTCGGAGCAGGGCTTACCTGGGGTGCTGTACTGGTTGAATGGTAAAGGAGGAAGAATATATGAGATTACTGATAAAACAGAGAGTGTTTTCCTGGACGGATACTTATGATGTATATGATGAGAACGGAACACCAAAATATTTTGTCAAAGGAGAGTTTCTTTCTATTGGCCACAAGATCCGTATTTATCGCCACGACACCGGTGAGGAAGTGGGTATGGTGAGAGAGAAACTGATGACCGTCATGCCCAGATTCGAGCTGATAACAGGCGGCAGGGTTCTGGGAAGTATACAAAAGCGCTTTGCTCTGTTTAAACCCAAATACGAGATTGATTACAACGACTGGAGAGTGGAGGGAGACTTTCTGGAATGGGACTATGATGTCTATCAGGAATGCTGCCCTATCATGCATATCCGGAAGGAACCCTTCCATTGGGGTGACACGTATGTGATTGATTATGCCTGCCTGGATGATGAATTGATCGGGCTGCTGACCGTGATCGCCATTGATGCCGCAAACTGCAGTGATGGAAAACGGTAGACACAGCAGAGAAAACAGAGCGTTTGACAGGGAGGGATCATATGGGAAATATAATCAGTTACATGAAACAAAAGCCTAAGGTCTATGAGCCAAGTACCTCTGCTTTCTGGGATGATGTACATATTTCCAAGTATATGCTGGAAGCGCACCTGGATCCGGATGATGAGGGGGCCACCAGACAACATGATTTTATAAAAAAATCTGCGGACTGGATCGCAGATTTCTGCGGGGGTGGGACAGGAAAAAGACTTCTTGATCTAGGATGTGGACCGGGGCTTTATGCCGAGTTGTTTGATGCGCGGGGATTCCAGGTGACAGGTCTTGATCTTTCCAGGCGTTCTGTCCGGTACGCGGAAGAACACGCTGCGAAGGTGGGCAGGGAAATCCGATATTATTATAAGAATTATATGGAAATGGATTACCGGGAGGAATTTGATGTCATTACCTTGATCTATTGTGATTTTGGGGTACTGCCTCCAATGGACAGGAAGATTCTTCTTGGAAAAATCAAAAAAGCCCTGAAAAAAGGCGGGATTTTGATTCTCGACGGATTTACGGATGCGGCACCGTTTGAAGAACTTGAAACGGTCCAGTATCAGAAGGAGGGATTCTGGTCCGCGGCCCCCCATGTGGTGATACGGCGCAATTACCGATACCGGGAAACTGCCAATACCCTGGAACAATATCTGATAATCACGGAAGGCGACTGTGCCTGCTATAATCTTTGGAATCAACGGTACACCAGGGAAACCTTTAAGGCGGAAATAGAAGGTGAGGGACTTACCTGTACAGAATTTTATGATGATGTGGCAGGGAAACAATATACAGGGAAAGATGTTACAATCTGTGCAGTCGCACAGAAACTAGCCCCAAATGGAAACTGAAAAATACAGGTTTCCATTTGGGGTTATTATATTGCACTAAATCAGCAGACAGACTTCATCATCTCATATGCGCCGTCTTTCTGAATCTTTTTCAGCATATCTGTCACAGCAGTTTCAAATCCGGGCAGGGATGTCAGATCCATATCCCAGAGTGTCTCATTGGTGCAGACTGCGTGTACATATTCTTCCGGTCCATCCTCTTTATGGGCGGCGAAGAAGGTAAGCACACTCCGGTCGTCCGATACGGTGTAAGTGTCACCTTTTGGGCGGCTGGCAGCAAGCCCGGTATCTGTCAGTTCCCTGCCCTGGTAGAAGGCCAGATAAAAAGCAAAAGATGCGGTGAGGCAGACAGGCAGTTTTCCTGTCTGTTCCACATAGGCTTTCAAGGACGGCAGTACCCTTGCTTTCCACTTGGAAGTGGAATTCAGGGAGATGGACAGCAGTGCATGGTCTATAAACGGATTTTTAAAACGCTCTGTGACAGCAGATGCGAAACTTTCCAGTTCTTCCTTTGGAAGAGACAGGGTAGGGATGATTTCGTCATAGACCGCATGATTCATAAAACCGCAGATGACGGCATCCTCCATACAGTCACGCACAATGTCAAATCCGGCCAGATACGCGCCCATGACCATGGAGGTATGGGCACCATTTAAGATGCGCACCTTGCGCTCCTTGTATGGTTTGTGGTCATCGGTGATGAGTACCGGGAGTCCTGCCTCCTCAAACCGGAGTTCCTCTTTTAAGGAGGCAGGTCCTTCTATTACCCAGAAGGCAAATACTTCTCCGGTATCCATGGCGGCATCCTCCCAGCCGTTTTCCTGGTTCAGCTTATCCTCCTCCCCTTTGGGATACCCGGTCACGATCCGGTCCACAAGTGTGGAACAAAACATGTTTTCTTCGTCCAGCCAAGTGAGGAAATCTTGTTCCAGGTTCCACTGTCTGGCATAGGAGAGCACAAATTTTTTCAGCTCTTTTCCGTTTTCAGCGATCAGTTCGCAGGGGAGGATGACAAATCCATTTCCTTTGTTACGGCCAAAGATTTCATAGCGGCGGTATAGGAACTGGGTCAGTTTACCCGGAAAGCTGGCAGCCGGCTTATCCTCAAACGCGCAGGAAGGGTCGTACACAATCCCTGCCTCAGTTGTATTGCAGGTTATGTAGCGAAGGTCCGGATTCTCCGCACAAGCCATAACTGCCTCATAGTCTGCATAGGCATTGAGACATCGGCTGACACAGGAAATGACCCGCTTATCGTTGACCCTTCTGCCATTTTCAAAGCCCCGCAGGTATAAAGTATAGAGCCCTTCCTGTGTATTCAGATCATCGGCAAGGCTGTGGCCTGGGCGCTTTGGCCTGGGCTGTACAAGGACTGCTTTGCCGTTAAACCCCGTCTTTTCATTTAATACATCAATAAAATAGTCTGTAAAGGCGCGCATAAAATTGCCTTCTCCGAACTGGAGTACACGTTCAGGGGCCTCAGGGAGAAGATAGCCTTTATATTTTTTTTCTTTTAATATCTGATAACCGAGTTTTTCCATGATTTCTATTCTCCTGTCGGTATATTTACCTTTAAGCTGCAGACAGACCCGATTAAAACCCGGCTTTGTGTCTGACTGCAGCGGTGTGGATTTAGAGGGTCACACCCTGTTTAAAAATCGCCATGTCGTGAAAACCAGCTTCCTCTGCCTTAACCTTCTCCCCGGAAGCTACGCGCAGCACATATTCAAAAAGCTGGCCGCTCAACTCCTCCAATGTGACACCCTCCACCAAGGGGCCGCAGTTGAAGTCGATCCAGTTTTTCTTCTTCTCATAGAGCGCTGAATTGCTGGAAATTTTCACAGTGGGCACAGGGGATGCAAAAGGGGTGCCTCTTCCTGTGGTAAACAGGACAATATGAGCCCCTGAAGCAGCCAGAGCAGTGGAGGCTACCAGGTCATTGCCCGGAGCGCTCAACAGGTTCAGTCCCTTTTCCTTCACAGGTTCACCGTAGGAGAGAACACCTTTCACGGGCGCGCTGCCTGATTTCTGGGTACATCCCATGGACTTGTCCTCCAGAGTGGAGATTCCGCCTTTCTTATTGCCGGGTGACGGATTTTCGTAGATTGTCTGGTTGTGGCTTTTGAAATAATTTTTAAAACCATTGATCAGGTCCACCGTCTTGGCAAACAATGCCTCATTGGCACAGCGGTTCATTAGCAGGGTCTCTGCGCCGAACATCTCAGGTACTTCCGTCAGAATAGTGGTGCCGCCCTTGGAGATGAGCAGATCAGAGAAACCTCCCACAGTGGGGTTGGCAGTGATGCCGGACAGACCGTCGCTTCCGCCGCACTTCATACCGATGACAAGTTCCCTGCAGCTTATGGGTTCTCTTGTAAAGCAGCCTGCATAATCTGCAAGTTCCCGGATCATAGCAAGTCCATCACGGATCTCATCCTCGGATTCCTGGGCTGTCAGGAATCGAACCCTTTGGGGATCGTAGGACCCAATATATTTTTTCAATTCCTCAATATTGCTGTTTTCACATCCAAGCCCAAGTACAAGAACACCGCCTGCATTGGGATGGTTGACCAAGTCTGCAAGTATCTGCCGTGTGTATTCCTGGTCATTCCCCATTTGGGAACATCCGTACGGATGGGGAAATGCTGCGATATTGTCGATGGTGCCGGTCTTATAAATCTGTGCCTGTTTTTCAATGGCGGATGCCACGTTATTGACACAGCCTACAGTAGGGATGATCCAGATTTCGTTGCGGACACCCACCCGGCCGCTGTCTCTTTTGTAGCCTTTAAAGAAGCGGTCTTCTGTAGCGGGAAGTTCAGCCGTGTTCTTATGATACGAATAGGTGAGAAGCTCGCCCAGGCCTGTCTTCATATTATGTGTATGAATCCAGGTGCCTGGGGCAATATCCTCCTTAGCCAGTCCGATTGGGGAGCCGTACTTGACGACTGCCTCACCTGCCCGGATGTCCTTCAGGGCAAACTTGTGCCCCTGGGGAATATCCTCTGATAACAGGAGTTCCTTGTTGTCCAAATGGACAGAAGTGCCTTTTGTAAGCGGTGTAAGCGCTACGGCAACACTGTCATCCAGATGGATCTTCAGATAAGTCTGCATGGGAATTTTCATCCTCCTTCATAAATTGCAATTCCAAATAATAGGAAAGTTTGAAATGTAAGGGCTTACATTAAATCTACAACTTGGCGGAGATTTCGTCAACATGAATTTTCAAAATCCGGGAAAAAATAAGAAATTTATTAAAATCATACAAAAACACAGAAGAAAACTTGTGAAAAATGTGGCGGCAAAAAGAATTGCTTTTTCTTTTTCCTATCTGTATAATAAAAAATAAAGTGTAAGGGCTTACACTTCCGCAGCGAAAGGAAAGTGGAATTATGAATATATACGATATCGCGAAACTGGCAGGGGTATCCATTGCAACCGTATCACGGGTGGTCAATGACAGCCCAAAGGTAAGTGAAAAGACAAAAGAAAAAGTACGGGCAGTTATGGCGGCCAACGACTACATACCCAATGTATTTGCCAGGGGCATGAGCCTTAACTCCATGAAGACTGTTGGCATTATCTGTCCCAGTGTTTCAGACCATTATATGGCGTCTGCTGTGTCTTACCTGGAGAAGAATCTGAGAAATTATGGGTATGACTGTATTTTGTACTGCAGCGGATATGAACAGGAGGACAAGGAGATCTCTGTGCAGATGATCCTGCAGAAGCGCATTGACGCACTGCTTTTAGTTGGTTCCTGTTATGCAGGGGACAAGGAGTATGGGGAAGACATTACTTATATTAAGAAAGCTTCCGAAGAAATACCGGTCTTTCTTATGAACGGCTTTATCAGCGGGGAGAATATCTACTGTATGCTCACAGATGATTACCAGTCTGTCTATGATGCCGCTTCCGCCATGCTTGCGTCCGGCAGGAGGCAGATTCTGTTCCTCAGCGACTCTTATTCATACAGTGCGATGCACAAATTGCAGGGATATGAGGATGCGTTGAAGGCAGCAGGCATTCCGGTGCTTGGGGAGCGCAAGGTCTATATTAAGAATGAGATCCATCTGGTGCGGGATATTTTGCTGGCCAGAAGGGATCTGGAGTTTGACGGGGTCATGGCAACAGATGACGGCCTGGCAGTGGGCGCTGTAAAATATGCCAGGGCAAAGAGACTGTCCGTGCCCAAGGATATCAGTATTATAGGTTACAATAATTCAGAACTTTCCATTGGATGTGAGCCGGAGCTGACAACCATAGACGGCAGGGGTGATCTGTTATGTAAAATGACGATCGACTCCCTGATGGAGGTCTTAAAAGGGGAGGATGTGGAGCACAGAAAATATGTGCAGTGCCGTCTGGAAAAACGGTGTACCACGGACTTTTGACAAGAATAAAGAGCAGGATTTTAAGATTTCAGCGGATTAAGAGGAAAAAGAGTGAAAGGAAAAGAAAGATGAGAGGATTAAAGAAAGCCTTTATACTTGCTTTATGTGTCAGTACAGCCCTGGGACTTGGCGGCTGTTCTTCCATAAAAAGTGAGAAGCGGATCGTCCGGATCTCCCATGCGCAGTCGGAGACACATCCGGAGCATCTGGGACTTCTAAAATTTAAAGAATATGTGGAGGAAAATCTGGGTGACAAATATGAGGTCCAGATTTTCCCAAATGAAATACTGGGTTCCGCCCAGAAAGCTATCGAGCTGACACAGACAGGGGCCATTGACTTTGTGGTGGCAGGTACTGCCAATTTGGAGACATTTGCCGATGTGTATGAGGTGTTCAGTATGCCATACCTGTTTACCTCCGAGGAGGCGTACCATGAGGTCATGGGTGATACGGATTATATGAATCAGATTTATGCGTCTACCGATGAAGCCGGTTTCCGTGTTCTGACCTGGTACAATGCGGGAACGAGAAGTTTTTACGCGAAAAAACCAATCCATACACCCGAGGACTTAAAAGGGCTGAAGATCCGTGTGCAGCAGAGCCCGGCCAGCGTAAATATGGTAAAGGCATTCGGCGCAGCAGCGTCCCCTATGAGCTTTGGCGAGGTTTACACGGCCATTCAGCAGGGAGTCATCGACGGGGCGGAGAACAATGAGCTTGCCCTCACAAACAATAAGCACGGAGAAGTGGCAAAATACTACTCCTACAACAAGCATCAGATGGTGCCGGATATGCTGATCGGAAATCTGAAATTCCTTAACGCACTAAGTGACCGGGAACGTGAGGTCTTCGAGCAGGCAGCTCTTCTGTCCACAGCGGTGGAGATGGAAGAGTGGGACAAACAGGTGGAAGAGGCAAAGGATATTGCACAAAACCAGATGGGCGTGGAGTTCATCGACGTAGATATACAGGCTTTCAAGGATAAGGTTTCCAATGTACAGCAGGAAATGCTGGATGACAACCCTGATATTCAGGAATTATATGACCATATCCAGGAGATCAATGAAAAATACGCAAAGGGGGAAGAGTAAATGAAGACGCTGCATTCGGTCAGAAAAGGAATCAACATGGTTTTAAGCTCCGCCTGTGCCGTTATTTTTGCTTTCATGGTATGTATCGGAACCTATCAGATTGTTATTCGTTATTTTTTTAACAGCCCCAGCACAGTTTCCGAGGAGCTTCTGACTTACAGCTTTACCTGGATGGCACTGTTGGCCTCCGCTTATGTGTTCGGAAAGAGAGATCATATGCGTATGGGATTTTTGGCTGACAAGATTACCGGAACAAAAAGAAAAGTCTTGGAAATTGTGATCGAGATTCTGATCATGATCCTGGCTGGAAGTGTAATGATATACGGCGGGGCAACTATTATGAACCTTACCATGACCCAGAAGACGGCATCCCTGGGAATCCCCATGGGTATGATCTACACAGTGGTACCGCTCTCCGGCGTGCTCATTATGCTATACTCCATTTTAAATATTGTGGATCTGTGCAATGGTTATGAGCAGGAGCATCGGGAAGTAAAAGAATAAGAGGAAAAGGAGTTTCAATTATGAATACAGCATTAGTTTCAGGACTGATCATATTGGTCCTGCTGGTTATCATGCTTCTGGCAGGTGTCCCTATTGCCGTTGCGCTGGGAATCTCTTCCGTATGCGCGATCCTGCCGGTTATGGATACAAGCGTTGCGGTTCTCACGGGAGCGCAGAGGATTTTTTCCGGTATTTCCGTGTTCAGCCTGCTGGCCATACCATTTTTCATTCTGGCAGGAAATATTATGAACAAGGGGGGCATTGCAGTCCGCCTGATTAATCTGGCAAAGCTTATCACAGGGCGCGCTCCCGGTGCGCTGGCTCAGACAAATGTGATTGCAAATATGCTTTTCGGAGCTATCTCCGGTTCCGGTACAGCGGCAGCATCTGCTATGGGCTCCATCATCGGTCCTATTGAGAAGGATGAGGGATATGACCCCAATTTCTCCGCAGCAGCCAATATTGCCACTGCTCCTACAGGACTTCTGATCCCCCCCAGCAACGTTATGATCACTTTCTCCCTGGTCAGTGGCGGAACTTCCGTGGCAGCGCTTTTTATGGCTGGCTACATACCTGGAATTTTGTGGGGACTGGCATGTATGGTAGTGATCTATTTCATTGCGAAGAAAAAAGGTTACCGTGCCAAAACTAAATTTACCTTCAAGGAGGCCATGAAAATCATTTTACAGGCTCTGCCGTGTCTGCTTCTGATCCTTATCGTTATCGGCGGTATTATCGGTGGTATCTTTACAGCTACGGAGGGGTCCGTGGTGGCAGTTGTGTACAGCCTGGTTTTGTCACTGTTCTTTTACCGTTCCATCAGTCTGAAGGATCTGCCGAAGATCTTCAAGGAAAGTGCTGAGATGACAGGCATTATCATCTTCCTGATCGGCGTTTCCAGTATTATGTCATGGGTCATGGCATTTACCAATATACCTACAGCCGTGTCAAACGGCCTGTTGGCAATCAGCAGCAACAAGATCGTTATTTTCCTGCTGATCAACGTGATCCTGCTGATCGTAGGCACATTCATGGACATGACACCTGCCTGCCTGATCTTTACACCGATTTTTCTTCCGGTTTGTACAGCTCTTGGCATGAATCCCATCCATTTTGGTATCATGCTGATATTTAATCTCTGTATAGGAACCATTACACCTCCTGTTGGTACTACATTGTTTGTAGGCGTCAAAGTGGGGAAGGTCAAGATAGAGACTGTGTTCAGACAGCTTTTAATATATTTTGCAGCGATTTTCGTTGTACTTATGCTGGTAACTTATATCCCCCAGTTCAGCCTGTGGCTGCCAAGCCTGATGGGATATGTATAAAAATATAAGGAGGTATGTTTTATGAAACAATTTATGGACAAAGATTTTCTTTTAAGTACGCCCACCGCGCAGGAATTATATCATGATCTTGCGGCAAAGGTGCCGGTTCTTGACTACCACTGCCATATCAATCCCCAGGACATCGCAGAGGACAGAAAATTTGAGAACATCACGCAGGTATGGCTGGGCGGAGACCATTACAAATGGCGCCAGATGCGTTCCAATGGTGTGGAGGAGCGCTATATTACCGGGGACGCGCCGGACAGGGAAAAATTTCAGAAATGGGCGGAGACACTGGAGAAGGCCATTGGCAATCCCCTGTTTCACTGGAGCCATCTGGAACTGCAGCGGTATTTTGGATATACAGGTGTCTTAAACGGGGACACAGCGGAGGAGGTATGGAACCTGTGCAATGCAAAACTCGGGGAGCCTTCCATGAGTGCAAGAAACCTGATCATCCAGTCAAATGTTACACTGATCTGCACCACAGACGATCCGGCGGATGACCTGAAATGGCACAAAATACTTGCCCAGGATAGCAGCTTTCCGGTACAGGTGCTTCCTGCATGGAGACCGGACAAGGCTATGAATCTGGAAAAAGCGGATTACGGCCAGTATCTGGAGACTTTAGCGGCAGCAGCCGATATGGACATCCAGTCTTTTCAGGATTTAAAGGCAGCTCTTAAGTCCAGAATGGCATTTTTTAATGAGATGGGATGCCGTGCGTCAGACCATGGGCTGGAGTTTGTTATGTATGTTCCGGCAGCAGAGCATGAGGTAGAAGCTATTTTCCAGAAACGTCTGAATGATGAGACGGTTACCAGGGAGGAAGAGCTGAAGTTTAAGACTGCATTTATGCTTTTTGCTGCCGCGGAGTATGCAAAGATGGGCTGGGCTATGCAGCTCCATTATGGCTGCAAACGTGACAATAACAAAGATATGTACGCAAAAGTGGGGCCGGATACAGGGTATGACTGTATCAATAATTATGCGCCGTCAGGACAGATCGCGGACTACTTAAACGCACTGGATCAGGAAGGGAGTCTTCCAAAAACCATTATCTACAGCCTGAATCCCAATGATGATGAAGCCATTGGTACTATTATTGGGTGCTTCCAGAACTCTGACGCTGTGGGGAAAATACAGCAGGGTTCCGCATGGTGGTTCAATGACCATAAGACAGGGATGACAAAACAGATGACATCCTTGGCTAATCTGGGGCTGCTGGGAAACTTTATCGGTATGCTGACAGATTCGAGAAGTTTTCTTTCTTATCCGCGGCATGAGTATTTTAGAAGGATACTTTGTGAGCTGATTGGAAATTGGGTGGAAAATGGTGAGTATCCTAAGGATATGAAGATGCTGGAGAAAATTGTGAAAGGGATTTCTTATAATAACGCGGTGCGTTATTTTGGGTTTGAACTGGATGTAAAATAAAATTTGAGACAGAGGCCTGTGTGGAAGAGATTCCATGCGGGCTTTTTTCTTGGCAGATAGGATTTATTACCTTTGGAAACGTCGAATTTTGTATGGCAGATTATCGGCTATTGTGTTAAAATAAACGGAAAAGGATTTAAGAGAGGAGAAATATTGTGGAAAATCGAAGAATTATCCAGGTGGAAGAGAAAGTTCCGCCAAAACTGCTGATACCACTCAGTATCCAGCATATGTTTGCCATGTTCGGCGCGTCTGTGCTGGTTCCGTTTTTGTTTGGTATCAATCCGGCAGTGGTTCTGTTTATGAACGGTGTGGGAACCCTGCTTTTTATACTGATAACTAAGGGGAAGGCGCCGGCTTATCTGGGTTCCAGTTTTGCTTTTATTGCCCCTGCCAGTATTGTGATCAGTAAGTTTGGATACGCTTATGCACTGGGCGGGTTTGTGGCAGTGGGATTTTTGGGATGTATCCTGTCTTTTGTTATTTATAAATTCGGCTCTGACTGGATAGATATTGTGCTCCCTCCGGCAGCCATGGGACCGGTGGTGGCCCTTATCGGTCTGGAATTGTCAAGCACAGCAGCCAGCAATGCAGGTATGCTGGACGAGGCAGTCAACCCGAAAAATGCGGTGGTGTTTTTGGTGACTTTGGGCGTTGCTGTGATCGGGTCAGTAGTATTCCGCAAATTCTTGTCGGTGATCCCTATTCTCATAGCGATTCTTGCGGGATATGCAGCGGCACTTCTCTGCGGCATCGTGGATTTTACGGAGGTGGCAAATGCCTCCGTCTTTGCAATGCCAAATTTCTCAGCGCCTAAGTTCAATCTGCAGGCAGTATTGATCATTCTTCCGGTCATTCTGGTCATTGCTTCGGAGCATATCGGACATCAGATCGTTACGGGTAAAATTGTGGGAAGGGATTTGATCAAGGACCCCGGACTGCACCGCTCCCTTTTTGCGGATAACTTTTCTACCATGATCTCCGGTTTTATCGGCTCAGTGCCCACCACCACATACGGTGAGAATATCGGTGTTATGGCAGTGACAAGGGTTTACAGTGTATATGTGATCGGCGGAGCCGCAGTGCTTTCTATTGTCTGCTCCTTTGTGGGAAAGCTGTCAGCACTTATCAGCACCATTCCGGGACCCGTTATCGGAGGAATTTCTTTCCTTCTGTATGGTATGATCGGTACTTCCGGCATCCGGATTCTGGTGGATGGACGTGTGGATTATGGCCGTTCCAGAAATCTGGCGCTGACATCTGCGATATTTGTGACCGGTTTGTCGGGAATCTCTGTCAGATTTGGACAGATAGAATTAAAAGGTATGGTCTTGGCTTGTGTGGTTGGAATGCTCTTAAGCCTGTTGTTCTATGTGCTGGACAGATTTAAACTGACCAATGATTTTGAGGAAGAATAGAATTGTATAAATTATAGGGGACCGGCATTGGTTTAAATATAAAAACCAATGCCGGTTTTTATATTGGGATCAATTTACAGCGAGAAGACACAGAGAATCCATAGGGCCTGTTATTTAGATGCAGCGGCGGATGTATATGCAGATGGATCTCTGAGTTATTTCGGATAGTTTTTTAAGAATATTTCAATGATCTCCTGAAGGACCCTCTGGCTTTTGAAATCCAGGGAACGCATTTGCTCTGCGTACTTTGACATTCTGGCCTCATGGCTGGCACTGATGACTCCCGAGAGAAGTTCATCTGCAGAAGCTTCCAGAGCGTTGGCGATCACGGAGAAGGTTTCCAGTGTGGGGATTTTTTCACCGCGCTCGATCATTCCAATATATGCTGCACTTAGATGAACTTCCTCAGCCAGTTTTTCCTGGCTCCAGGATTTTGCCTTGCGTTTGGCGCGAATCTGAAATCCGATGTCTGAAAAATCCATATGCTTTCTCCTTCGTGTTTGCTCTGCTATAAGTATAGGTGAGAAAGGAGAGAAAGGACAGCAACCAGTAGTGAACTATTTGCACTGCCAGTTTATGCATATGAAAAAATATAGTTTTTAGGGAATCGGATTAGGATAATCTATAGGTATTTTTTGCGGAGATTGACTTTTTTGATAATTGCCCATATAATGATTCCTATATTCCAGTTGTGGGTGTACAGCAGGCAACAGGAAATAGTGAGCGGCACCGTGTGCGTGAGGCCAATCCCTACATCCTTGAAATTGGTCCCGCACAGGACAGAGAATCTTTCCTGACTGGGGTATGAACCGTTGCTGAAAAACGAGGTGCTTTTCGGTCCTGCTCTATCAATTCAAAATCAGCACTGTATGTTTCAAGTGTTCCATCAATTGGTGAATGGAATACATTCTGAAATCTCATTTCCTTACTTTTTATTCATTATAACAATCACAACACTGTATCCGGCTATGCACCAGCAGATTAGTTTTACATAAGGAACAACTCCGACGGAAAATGCATCACTGGCAAAGGCGGCGCGAATGATCTGCACCATGGAATCCAGTGGCAGAAAGATCAGCATAATGTTTTCCACCGATTCATGAAATACAATGAAGCCCTTTTCACATAGTCTCTTGATGGCAGCCTGAATACTTCCCATGCTGCTGCTTATAAGATTGAAGCCCGATTCAATCTGTTTGCGCAGTTCGTAAATCGTACATTTTGGGATCATTAAGAGTCCTAGCATAATGGTATCCATATTTACACCTCCTAGTATAATAATGATGTAGTCAATCGAGACTACTTGGTTAATAAGTTTCTATAAAGCAGATAACAGAAGAAGGGGTTCTTCCTTCATCAAATGTTATCTTAATTGATTATCATGTCTGACGGTTCCTGATAGACACCAGATAAAGCATAAGGTATTATCTCTTAGGATAGGACAAAGAATGTTTACCTCCTTGTATTACTAATAGCAACATTACTTATAGGATAATGCAAGAGATATTATTCAATCTGCAGAATTCATATCTTGACTCTTACATAATGTAATGGTTTATACTTTTGACAAAGACAAAATAAGAAAAAAGAAAGGATGTGTTTAGAATGTGCAGGGAGTGCTATGCATATGAGAACCGAATCACGCCGCTTTTAAATCCCCAAGATTGTCTGAGAGATCATACCCAGTACATCTGCGGAACATGCGGGCGCTGTATCTGTATGGAACGGGAACCGAAAAGAGGCCTGCAGAGGTGGAATTTTCCGTTTACGTCTTTGGAGCAGGCAAAGCTCTATCTGCGAACTGCTGATTTTACCATGAAAAAGTCATGCGGAATTTATGAACTGAAGAATACCCAGGGAAGAGTTTCATATAAAATCTTCCCCGGTACAGAAGAATTGCAGGTTTATTTGAAAAAGAACCGAAATAAGAGATGTGAAACCATGCTGCCTGTTTTTTCTGAGAAAGAATATCGGGAGTACCCAAACACCCGGATACGGAGATTGGAGCAGGAGGAAATAGAAAGGTATCTGCAGGAGAAAAATGCTCTGAGATAACTACAAATCTTTTCCTTTTTCAGCCTGTACGCGGCAAAGAAAAATCCCAGCATTCCGCCTTCAGCATATAATTCATGATACCGCGTTTTTCTCCATGTTTTCTGTCAGTGGGATATGCATTCAGAACACATCCTTCATTTCTGGCGGCTGTGGGAGGAATCCCGTGGACACTTTGAAAGGCACGGTTGAATGAGGTAGGCGAAGGATAGCCGTACTTCAGGGCAACGCGGCGGCATTGCTTAATTTTGTTAATCATTCCATTGTTTTGTCTCCTTGCTTACAGCATATCTTATAAAAATAGTATAATCCTCTCTTTTGGTTCCCTGTTTTGTAAAGGGAAGTTCTGTTTTCATGTCCGGTTTAGGATCGCAACACCAAACGTTTATGCGGATATGGGTTACGTTCACACTATTATCATGTAAAATAATATATTGTCTGATAATATACGGATGAGTGATCCGGTGATACGGTCTGCCAGAATGTTACACACCTGTAACGCATTTTGTCATAGATTACATCCCTAACCGGGCTTAATCTGCGGAAAGAGGATAGAAATTTTATATTTGTGGTATATGACATGTTAAGAATTTATTTTCTATTGTACACAAAAATGCAAAAATAGTCACAAACTTTGTCATTTCATTAAAAAAATAGTCACTGGATTGTACAAGTAAAGTCTTTCAAACTTAAAACAAGATAGCTTATATTAGTAACAACTTTTCTATATAATACCAAGCATGGACAGCAAATCCAGTCATTTGCTGTGAAAGAGGGGCTATTATGGATAAAAAGATCAGAAAGAACAGGATAAGGCGTGCCCGGCAGGTCAGGCGCATCAAGAAAAGACTCACATCAGGTGTGCTCCTGCTGGCAGCGCTGCTTTTCGTTTTCCTGTTTTTTGTGCCAAAGGTATCTGCAAAGAGAGAATTAAAAGCACAGGCAGCCCGGGAACAGGAACTGGAATCTAAGATGACAAAGGTTACCATTGGAGCTGTCGGTACCTGTATCTTCGGCGACGAGCGGGGGACAGGGGAAAAGGGAAGTTTCCTGGAAGCATACAAAAAGGAAGAAAATCCTGCTTACTTTTTTCAGAAGGTGAAAAAAGAGCTGGATAAAGCCGATGTAAATGTTGCGAATTTTATCGGAGATATGTCAGATGAGACCGCAGCAGGCAGGAAGCATCCCATTAAGGGACAGAAAGAATATGCAGATATTTTCAAAGCGGGTTCCATTGATTTGGTGAACCTGGCCAATGACAGAACAAAGGACTACGGACAGGAAGGATATTACGATACAGCCATTGCATTGAACGAAGCGGGAGTGGGAGCATTTGGACATGACCGGGTTTCTTTTAAAAATGTAAATGGAATTCAAATTGGCTTCATCGGCATTGATGTGCTTGACAAATCTATGGATATGCAGGCACTGCTGGTTAAGAATATACAGCTGGCAAAGGGCGCAGGCGCACACATGATAGTTGTGTGTATGAACTGGGGCAGTGAAGGGGCCCAAAAGCCCGGCAAAAGCCAGGAGGAATGGGCACACAGAGCCGTTGAAGCGGGGGCAGATCTGGTGCTGGGGTATCACCCTTCCCATGTACAGCAGGTAGAGAGATATGAGGGGAGTTATATCATATACAGCCTGGGAGTATTTTGCAATGGGGCAGATAAGAACCCTGAGGTTTGGGACAGTGTGATATACCGCCAGACATTCGGGTTTTTGGATGGAAAGCTTGCGAAGGCCTGGGAACCGGAGCAGATTCCATGCAGGATATCATCCGATTCCGGGGAAAATAATTTTCAGCCGGAATTGGGTGTTTAAAACCCGCCCCTGAAGATGTGAGGGGATGAATTTCCATAGTATTCTGTTCCCGGAACTGCAGAGGATTATCTGCAGTTCCGGGGATTTTTTTAGCTTCTTTTAAGGTTTTTATGATATTATGATAATAAAATAATTAATGATTTCCTTTCCCGGATCCGTTTTATGGGGGAAAGGTGACCATCTAGCTTATGGCATCCACAGGAGGGAAAACATGCGGTTACTTCTTGCAGAAGATGAAAAAGAGCTGGCAAACGCGCTGGCAGCAGTGTTGAAGCACAACAAGTATTCCATAGATGTGGTTTATAACGGGGCAGATGCCTATGACTGGGCCCAGGCGGCTGCGTATGACGGTATGATCCTGGATATCATGATGCCCAGGATGAGCGGCCTTGAAGTGCTGGAAGCGCTGAGAAAGCAGGGCTGTACTGTGCCTATCCTGCTTCTTACTGCTAAGGGGGAGATTGAAGACCGGGTCACAGGACTGGATTTGGGAGCGGACGATTATCTTCCAAAACCGTTTGCCATGAAAGAACTGCTTGCCAGAATCAGGGCCATGACCAGAAGAAAGTCAGAGTTTTCAGCAAATGTGCTGGATTTCCATGAGCTGACCCTGAACCGGGAGAATTTTGAACTGGGTTATAAAAGCCAGGCTCTCCGTCTGGGAAATAAGGAGTTTCAGATGATGGAAATGCTTATGAGAAATTCCAACCAGTTTATTTCAGCAGAGCAGTTCATGGAAAAGATATGGGGATATGAAGCGGAGGCCGAGGTGAGCGTGGTATGGGTCTATCTCTCTTATTTGCGAAAGAAACTCCAGAGACTGGGTGCACCTGTAGAAATCAAGGCAGCCAGAGGGATCGGCTATAAACTGGAGAAAAAAGCCTGAGCCGGAAAGGTGTGCATATGATAAAAAAACTACAGAGGAAGTTTGTCATGATAACCATGATCTCCCTGCTCGCTGTGCTTCTGCTTGTGGTAGGGGGGATCAATGGGCTGAATATTTACCAGACCAACGGCAAGTCCAATATTCTTCTGGATATGCTGGTTCAAAACAGCGGGAGTTTTCCAAAGCAATGGGATAAGGGCACCCACCCTCCAGAACCCGGTGAGGAGACAATGCCAAAGGATGGGGAGGACAAGTCTGAGGTACAGCAGAGTCCCGGAGAACCGCCGGCTTCGCAGGAGGGCGATGGTATACGCGGACGGGGCGGGCTGTTTGGCTACCGGATATCAGAGGAGACTCCTTTTGAGACCCGGTACTTTTCCGTGACCATTCCAAAAGAACTGGCAGATTCCAGTGAAACGGTGTCTGTCTCACAGATGCAGATGGATTTGACACATGTGGCGGCAGTTACAGAGGAGGAGGTGGCTGCATTTGCCAATGAGGTTTTGGAAAAGGGAAGGGAAAAGGGCTACTGCGGCCAATATAAATACCAGAAGACTGTGAAGGAGGATGGGCAGACGCTTCTGATATTTGTAGACTGCGGCAATGATTTGCAGTCTATCCGGAATTTTGCGGGAATATCTTTGCTCGTGGCATTTCTCTGCCTGGTGCTGGTGCTGTTTTTGGTAAGTGTGTTCTCCAGAAGGGCAATCAGGCCGGTGATCGAGAGTATGGAAAAGCAGAGGCAGTTCATAACGGACGCAGGTCATGAAATCAAGACCCCCATTGCCATTATCTCTGCCAATGCAGAGGTGATCGAAATGTGTGAGGGGGAGAGTGAATGGACCAGGAGCATCCGAAACCAGGTGGAGCGTCTGGGAGAGCTGGTGAAAAATCTGCTTACGCTGTCCCGGCTGGATGAAATGCAGGAGAGGCTTCAGACCGCAGATTTTTCCTGCTCCGAGACGGTAAAAGAGTGTGTGGATGCTTTTGCGCCCATGGCGCAGGCAAAAGGGCTGCAGATACAGAAGCAGATACCCCAAGGGCTTTATATGAATGGATGTGAATCCAATATCCGGCAGTTCGTGACGATCCTTATGGATAACGCAGTCAAATATGCCCCGGATGGAGGAGGTATCCGCATAACTCTGGAGAAAAAAGAGCGAATACTGGAGCTTTCTGTCTACAACGATTGTGAGGAGATTCCGGACGGGGATCTGAACAGGCTTTTTGACCGGTTCTACCGGGCTGACAGTTCCCGCTCCAGAAAGACAGGGGGATACGGGATCGGACTGTCAGTGGCTCATGCCATTGTAAAAGCACATAAGGGAAAGATCACAGCCAGGGCAGAGGACACGGGTATATGCTTCACGGCAAGGCTTCCATTGAAATAGACGGCTGCTTTAAGGCAGACAGCAGAAAAAAATTTGCTGTCTGTCTTTTTAAGTTAATTTAAGGTTGAAGCGCTATACTGAGGCAGAAGTAAAAAATAAGTAAACCGAGGAGGAACATCATGGGCAGTTATCAGATGACATTTAAGCGTTACGAGAAGAAATACCTGCTGGACGACAGTCAATATAAAGAATTTGTAAAAAGGACAAGCGGGAGGCTTATCCCGGATCAATATGGGACAACCACCATATGCAATATTTATTTTGATACACCGGATGCCCGGCTCATCCGTGCATCCCTGGACAAGCCGGTCTATAAGGAAAAGTTCCGGCTTCGCAGTTATGGAACACCGAAAAAGGACGGGCCTGTCTTTCTGGAACTGAAGAAGAAATATGAGGGTATTGTATACAAGCGGCGGGAGCGTATGGTGCTGACCGAGGCTGAGGGATATCTTCTGCGCCGTGAGATGCCGGGGGTAGAGACACAGGTTCTGCGGGAAATTGATTGGTTTTTACAGTATTATAAAGATATCAGGCCGGCCATGTACATCGCTTACGACAGGGTGGCTGCCTATGATATGAAGGAGCCGGAACTCAGAGTGACATTTGACTGGGATATCCGGTTCCGGAGCCGGGAACTGGATTTGAGAAAGGGCCCATGGGGCCGGCAGATATTGGAGGAGGGGCAGCGGCTTATGGAAATAAAAATTCCAGGTGCCATGCCTGTATGGCTGTCGGAACTTCTGGACCAGCTTCACATTTATCCCATATCGTTTTCCAAGTACGGAAAGGCCTACCAGCTTCAAAATGCCCGGCATACAAGGGAAGGAAAACGGGAAGGAGGGAAATATTGTGCTTAATACCTGGTTTCAGTCAATTTTGGTGAACGAAACAGCAGCCACATTTTCCCTGGGGACTTTTCTGGCATGTACAGCAGCCTCCCTGGTTCTGGGGCTCGCGACCGCAGTGATTTATATGTACCGCAATACATATACAAAGGGATTTGTTGTAACTCTGGTGCTGATGCCTGCCATTGTGCAGATGGTGATCATGCTGGTGAATGGGAATCTGGGCACCGGTGTGGCAGTGATGGGGGCATTTTCCCTGGTCAGGTTCCGCTCTGTGCCCGGAACGGCCAAAGAGATCAGCAGTATTTTCCTTGCTATGGCTGTGGGGCTGGCTACGGGCATGGGATATATTGGTATTGCGGCACTTTTTGTGGTGGTGGTCGGTGCAGTCAACACCATTTTTACAGTCAGCAGGTTTGGGGAGAAACATACGCAGGAGAGAGCGCTGCGCATTACGATTCCGGAATCCCTGGATTACACGGAGGTGTTTGATGAGATTTTTGAAAAATATTTGAAGAGATGGGAACTGATCCAGGTAAAAACAACCAATATGGGCAGCCTGTTCCGTCTGGAGTACCAGGTTGTGCTGAAAGAGCAGAAAGATGAAAAGAGGCTGATAGATGCCATTCGCTGCCGAAATGGAAACCTGGAGATATTAAGCAGCAGGGCTGCGATTGTCAGAGAGGAGCTGTGAGACAGATGTATAATAAAAAAACAGCAGCAGTGCTTCTGTGTATTCTACTGTCGGCGGGTACCCTTTGGGGATGCGGAAGTGAACAGGCAGACAGCCGGGAGGCTGATAAAACGGTATCCGATACGGCGCCCGGTGGCAGAGCCGGTATGATGGGGGGAAGCGGCAGCACGGAAGGTGTGGACCGGAATCTGGAGCTGACAGGATCAGAGGTTGATACGGAATTTACCGAACGCGACCGAGAGGGCACTTATGCGGCGGATGAGGCGGATGATATAACCCTGAATGGAGATACCATTCAGTCGGAGAGCGGCAGTGCAGAGGTCTCCGGAAGCACGATCACCATTAACGGGGAAGGTGTCTACCGTATTACCGGGGAACTCGGTGACGGGCAGATCGTGGTAGATGCAGGGGACAGTGACAAAGTACAGATTGTTCTTGACGGAGCGGAGATCCGCTGTGAGACAAGCGCTGCTATTTATGTGAAAAACGCGGACAAAGTATTTCTCACGCTGGCAGAGGGAAGTCAGAACAGTCTGAGCGGAGGAAATACATATACACAGACAGATGACAACACGGTAGACGGGGTAGTCTTTTCCAAGGATGATCTTACTGTAAACGGCAGCGGAGCTTTGAAAGTGACCGCCTCTTATAAACATGGCATTGTATCAAAAAATGATCTGGTCATCACAGGCGGAGAGATCACAGTCAATGCCGCGGAACACTGCATGACCGGAAAAGACTGTATAAAAGTATGGGACGGCACATTCAGCCTCACATCCCAGGGCAAGGGAATGAAAGCGGAAAATACGGAGGAGACGGAAAAAGGCAATATCTATATTGCAGGGGGCACCTTTGTTCTTAATACAGAAGATGATGCCCTGCACACCGGCGGCAGTATTGTGATAGACGGCGGCAGTTTTACGGTGGACTCAGGGGATGATGCCTTTCATGCGGATCTGGATGTTGTGGTGAACGATGGAGTGATTGCTGTAAACTCCTGCTATGAAGGACTGGAAGGCCGCAGAGTGGTGGTAAATGGCGGTGAAACCAGTCTGACGGCCAGTGATGACGGGGTAAATGCGGCAAAGGCGAAGACGGAAGAGGAGGAGGCAGACGTGCCCGGCGGAAGCGGGGACGGAAGCATGGACAATGATACGGAGGCCTACATTAAGATCACAGGGGGAACTCTGGAAGTGGACGCTGAGGGGGATGGCCTTGATTCTAACGGCAGTCTCTTTCTGTCAGGAGGAACCGTATATGTAAACGGCCCTGTGTCCGGCGGTGATGGTGCTCTTGACTATAACGGTGGCGCGGATATCACAGGCGGAACCATCATAGCTGTGGGAAGTTCCGGTATGGCACAGGGATTCAGTGATTCCTCCACCCAGTGTTCTATTCTGCAAAATCTCACAGAATCCCAGGAGGCACAGTCTGCGGTTATCTTAATAGATGCAGACGGCAATGAGCTGTTAAACTGGGCGCCTGAGAAAAATTATTCCTCTGTGCTGATCAGCTGTCCGGAAATGAATGAGGGGGAGACGTATACCCTTACTATCGGAAACGAGAGTAAGGAGCTGACCCTGGAATCCATAGTCACGTCCAATGGCACAGCAGAAGGTATGGGACGAATGGGCGGCGGCATGAAAGGAAATATGAAGAATGGCCAAAAGCCGGGTCATGCGGATGGAGAGATGCCGGAGGGAATGGAACCACCGGACGGAGAGATGCCGGAAGGAATGGAACCGCCGGGTGAAATTTAGCAAGATCCCAGATTGTATCTGAAAAAAATCAGGCAATCTGGGATTTTTTTCTTGACAGAAGGGACAGATGCAGTTATAATTCCTATTAATTCGATGGGAAATATATGAAAGGAGAAAATGATGAGCAGAGATCATATTTATAGAAGCGCAGCAGAGCTGGTTGGAGGCACTCCCCTGATGGAAATGCAGAACATGGAAAAGGAGGAGGGGCTGAACGCGTCAGTTCTGGCAAAGCTGGAATATCTGAATCCGGCGGGAAGTGTGAAAGACAGGATTGCGAAAAATATGCTGGATACTGCGGAGGAGGCCGGGCTGATCGGTCCGGGTACGGTGCTGATAGAACCAACGTCCGGCAACACAGGCATAGGCCTTGCATCCATGGCAGCAGCCAGGGGATACCGCCTGATCCTTACAATGCCGGAGACTATGAGCGTGGAGCGCAGGAATATACTGAAAGCCTACGGTGCGGAGCTGGTGCTGACGGAGGGAGGCAAGGGCATGAATGGAGCCATAGCAAGAGCGGAGGAACTTAGCCGCGAAATTCCCGGCAGCTTCATTCCGGGCCAGTTTGAAAATGCCTCCAATCCGGAAATGCACAGAAAGACCACAGGACCTGAAATTTGGAACGATACGGAGGGCACCGTGGATGTCTTTGTTTCAGGGGTTGGCACAGGCGGAACCATCACAGGTACCGGAGAATATCTGAAATCGAAAAATCCGGCTGTTAAAGTGGTGGCGGTAGAGCCGACAGATTCACCGGTCCTCTCAGGCGGCAGGCCGGGTCCTCACAAGATCCAGGGCATCGGGGCAGGTTTTATCCCAACGGTGCTGAACACAGAGATATACGATGAGATCATGCAGGTGGAAAATGATGCAGCCATAGAAACCGCAAAGAAAATCGCAAAAAAAGAAGGCATTCTGGTAGGAATCTCCTCCGGTGCGGCCATGTATGCAGCTATGGAACTGGCTAAGAGAAAAGAGTATGCAGGGAAAAATATCGTTGTGCTTCTTCCGGACAGCGGAGACAGATATTATTCCACGCCATTATTCCAAAATTAAAATTCCGGAACAAAAAACAGCTTTTTGAGCCAAAGCTTGAAGGGCGTTATAAAAATATCAAAAAAGGTGAGGGTGACAACTATGAAAAAAACAGAGAGAAAAGACAGAAATTTTAAATTCGAGACTTTACAGCTTCATGTGGGCCAGGAGGCTCCGGATCCGGCAACAGGTGCAAGGGCAGTACCTATATATGCTTCCTCCTCCTATGTGTTTGATGACTGTGCACATGCGGCAGCACGTTTTGACCTGTCAAATGCGGGGAATATTTACGGAAGGCTGACAAATCCCACTCAGGATGTATTTGAACAGAGAATTGCGGCACTGGAGGGCGGCGTGGCAGCACTGGCTGTTGCGTCAGGAGCTGCGGCTATCTCCTATACCTTCCAGAACCTGGCAAAACAGGGGGACCACATCGTCTCCGCAAAAAATATTTACGGGGGGTCTTATAACCTGCTGGAACATACTCTGCCGGACTATGGGATTGAAACCACATTTGTGGATATATTTAATAAGGAAGAAGTGGAGGGCGCCATTCGGGAGAACACGAAAGCTATTTTTATTGAGACACTTGGAAATCCCCGTTCTGAGGCGGTGGATATTGAGGCTGTTGCGCAGATCGCCCATGCCCATAAAATTCCTTTGGTGGTTGACAACACGTTTGCCACGCCTTTCCTGGTGCGCCCCATTGCATACGGGGCGGATATTGTGGTACATTCCGCCACAAAGTTTATCGGCGGTCATGGTACGGCTCTGGGCGGTGTGATCATAGACAGCGGAAAATTTGACTGGGAGGCATCTGGAAAATTCTCCTTTCTTGTGGAACCCAATCCCAGCTACCACGGGGTAAGTTTTACAAAAGCCGCTGGTCCGGCTGCCTTTGTGACGAAGATCAGAGCCATTTTGCTGCGCGACACAGGTGCTACGCTTTCTCCCTTCCATGCATTTTTCTTCCTTCAGGGACTGGAAACTCTGTCTCTGCGGGTAGAACGCCATGTACAGAATACGCTGAAAGTGGTAGAATATTTACAGAAACATCCGCTGGTGGAGGAAGTTCATCATCCGTCTGTCAGCGAAGATCCCGAACAGCAGAGATTGTATAAAAAGTATTTCCCCAATGGGGGCGGTTCTATCTTTACATTTGAGGTAAAAGGAGATGCCGGGAAGACAAAAGAATTTATCGACAACCTGGAACTTTTCTCTTTGCTGGCAAATGTGGCTGATGTGAAATCCCTGGTCATTCACCCGGCTTCCACCACCCATGCCCAGCTCACCGAAGCAGAACTTACAGAGCAGGGAATCCGTCCAAATACTGTCCGCCTGTCCATAGGTACGGAGAACATTGATGACATCCTTCAGGATTTGGAGGAGGCATTTCGTGCCATATCCTGACAGGTACAGGGGGGAAGCGGGGATGACAGCATCTGCCTTCGGAAAGAAAGGGATATCTGGAGGTAACTCATGAAAATATCAACAAAAGGACGTTATGCACTGCGTATGATGCTGGATATAGCCATACACGATGAGGGCGGTCCGGTGAGAGTAAAAGAAATTGCGTCAAGACAGGAAATCTCCACAAAATACCTGGAGCAGATCGTGTCTATCCTTGCCCGCGCCGGTTATGTGAAAAGCATCCGCGGGCCCCAGGGCGGTTACCGCTTGTCCAAAAAGCCGGAGGAGTATTCCGTTGGTTCTATTCTCCGTTTGACAGAGGGCAGCCTGGCACCAGTGGAATGCCTGGAAGGGGAGACCAACGAATGTACCCGTGCAGAAGCCTGCCCCACGCTTGTTCTCTGGAAGGAGCTGGACAATGCCATAAAAAGTGTGGTGGACAAATACACACTGGCAGATTTGGTAGAATGGCAGAAGCAGTGCTCCCTGAATTATATAATATAAGAAAAATTGTGATACAAAAGAAAGCTGCTGCGGCCTGCCGGTATTTGAACCATTCAGCAGGTACCGCAGCTGTTTTATGATCAAAATCCTTTTGGAAGGAAAGACAACCGTTTTGGGTTGGCAAAAAAGGTCGAGAGTAATATTAGAAGTTCCGGTATGATAACAAGTGTAGGGAGGTGACAGAAATGACGGAGCAGATTCTGGCTGTCCAGAGAATGCAGGATTACATCGAACAACATTTAAGTGAAAGTATGACGCTGGCGAAGCTTTCGGAAGTGTCCCTGTATTCTCCCTGGTATTCATACCGCCTGTTTAAGGAGTATACCAATCTCACTCCGGCAGATTACATCCGCCGCCTGCGCCTTTCCCGGTCCGCCTTGCGCCTGCGGGATGAGAAATGCAGGATTCTGGATGTGGCACTGGATATGGGATTCGGCAGTGTAGATGGGTATCAGCGTGCTTTTTTTCGGGAGTTTGGCTGTAATCCCAGAGAGTACACGGCGAATCCGGGGCCTCTGCTTCTGTTTATCCCCTACGGCGTAAAATACAGAAACCTGCGAAAGGAGCCGGAAGATATGGAAAGTGTAAAAAGTGTATTTGTTCAGATGACAGAGCGACCAGCAAGAAAAGTGATCATAAAGAGAGGTAAGAATGCGGAGGATTATTTTCAGTATTGCGGGGAAGTAGGGTGTGATGTGTGGGGGATCCTCACCAGTATAAAATCCATCAGCGGCGAACCTGTATGTCTCTGGCTTCCGGAAGCATACCGCACTTCGGGCACATCGACATATGTGCAGGGTGTGGAAGTGGCAGCAGATTTCCAGGAGCCGGTGCCGGAGGGATTTGAATGTATAGATCTTCCGGCAGCAAAATACCTGATGTTTCGCGGAGAACCCTTCGAGGAGGAAGGGTACTGCCAGGCGATCACGGAAGTGCAGCAGGCAATTGAAAAATACGATCCGGAAGTGATCGGCTGCTGCTGGGATAAGGAAAATCCCCGCATACAGCTTGAACCGGTAGGTCACAGGGGATATATTGAACTGCTGCCGGTGAAAGAAATCTGATGAGCCGCTGCCCCTGTTAAGTATTTCATACTGATGTTTCACGTTTCGCTGTACCCAGGTGATACGTGAAGTATACAGCACTCCAGAGAATCCGTTCTTTCTGGTTTCCAGAAGAGCGGGTTCTCTGGATTTTTGTGTGGAAAAAACTCAGGCAGAATACGGTCTTTGGTATTTTTTCGGATGTGAGATTACAGGAGGTAAAACCGGGAGTGGGAAATATCACCTTTGGCGGCAGCAGGGGGCGTGCTGGAAGAGCCGGTACATTAGAGTTAATAGCTCTGTTGATGGGAGTGAAAGGACGGATAGAGAATACATGAGGTGATTTATAAAAGGAATGAATGTTTAAAATGAATATATTTAATGATATAATTAAGATAATTAATATATGTATTAAAAATATGAATATTTATGTTGACATATACGAAGCATAGGTATATTATATAAACCATAAGGAGGAAAACAAATGTATAAAGTAATCAGTCAGTGCCCGGTCTGCGGCGGTCAGCTCAAAGTGATCAAATTAAAATGTGACAAGTGTGATACAGTTATTGAAAATGATTTCCGCCTGAACAAATTTGACTACCTGTCCGAACAGGAGCTTTTCTTCACCGAAACATTTATCCGCTGCCGCGGCAACATCAAAGAAGTAGAAAAAGAACTGAAAATCTCTTATCCCACAGTCCGTTCCCGTCTGGACGAGGTGATAGAGAAGCTGGGATACAAATCGGCTCCGGCTCCGGACAATAAGAAAAAGGAAATACTGGATGCCCTGGAGCGCGGAGAAATCACCCCGGAGGAAGCTCTGGAGCAAATGAAATAAAAATATCAAAATAAAAGGAGAATATCATGGAAGAACAGTTAAGAATTTTAAAAATGTTAGAGGAAGGCAAAATTACAGCAGAGCAGGCATCAGAGCTTCTGGCAGCTCTGACACCACAAAAGGAGGTGGGGGCAGCTTCCTATGAAGTGGCAAAAACCGAACCGGTCAATATGGACTATGACAAAAGAATGGTACGCATTGTGGTCGACAGCAGTGAGGGGGACAAAGTCAACGTGCAGCTTCCGGTGACAGCCATCCGACAGATCCTCAAAGTCACAGGAAAACTTCCTGTTGTCAGTGAAAATATGCAGGGTATTGAACTCACGGAGGTTCTGGATACCGTTGTGGACTGTCTGGATGCGGAAGCAATCGGTGATATTGTGAATGTAGTGTCTAAAGCTGGTGATGTTGTAAAAATTTACATCGGTTAAGCAAGGGGAGAGAAGATGAGGATCATTATACGCTCCAAGGATGTACGACTTTTCATTCCGGTACCACTGCGGCTTGCGGGATTTGCCATAGCCTGCATCCCGGAGTGTGCTGTTCGGGAAATGCAGAATGCTCTGCCTGCTCCTTACGGAAAAGATATCAACAAAAAATTTCTCCGTCAGGCCTGCCGTGAATGCTATCAGGTTCTACGGCAGTATAAAGGCCTGGAGATCATAAACGTCACAGCGCAGGACGGAACTTATGTTTCTGTCAGGCTTTGAAAAAGGGACATCCATTGATGTCCCTAGTACTTGATCTGGTCATTTACATGTCTCTGTAAAGAGCCTCCAGCATATCCAGGATGTGCTTCTGGGAAAATTTGCTGCTGTCTAAACAGAGGTCATAATGGGTCATATCCAGCCATTTGGCATCTGTGAAGTATTCATAGTAGGAACGTCTTCTTTTATCCATTTTTTTGACCAGAGAGCGGGCGCTTCGCTCTTCTCTGCCGATACGTTCCATAATGTTTTTTACCCTGTACTCAAAGGGGGCAAAAATGAAAATACTTTTGCATTTATTCTCCAGGATCTGATCAGCACAGCGTCCTGCAAGAATACAGTCTCCCTTTTCTGCCAGGTCATGAATGATTTTAGACTGGGACCCAAAGAGCACGTCGTTCATGGGCTGAAAATGATACTGGGGTTCCATCTGCATGGCGTCTTTTACCGGAAGATGCCATTGGTTTGCCCGCGTTTCATCTACTTTTTTCAGTTCCTCCAGGGGAATATCATTTTCCTGGCTTGCCAGGGTGATGAGCTCTTTGTCATAAAACGGAATATCAAGTCTTTCTGCAAGTGCTTTTCCGATCAGTCTTCCATTGCTGCCATACATTCGGTTGATCGTAATGATGCGGTTAGTCATATCTATCCCTCCTTGTATAAAACTGTGGGTAACGACGGGTGTCCGTTGTCTATTATTCTTACAACTATTATACCATATTATCTGAAAATATTCTATATATATAGAAAATTAAAAGCGGTAATTCAGCCCATTATACAGCTAAAACCTGAGTCAGTCAGCGCCGAAATGCAATGCATCGTATTTTGCACCTCAAAGGCGGGAACACCCCTAAAGGGCAGAAATTAGCGGATCATAATAGATGAAATGAATTTTAGAAAGAAATGTGTCAAAAATACTTGGATTTCTGACAGGATAATGTTATGATAACATAGAAATAAAAAACGGTTTCTGACAATGTGTCAGGAACGGCAGAATGATAGAGGTGCAGGTTTCAAGAGTATTTCCGCAGAAAAGGCCGGGCGGCCGCCGGAAAGAAAGGGGAAGCTGCCGAAGGGATGGACACCTGCCCGGGTGTCTGTTTCTGGGACGCCGCATAAGATGCGTCGTACTGTCACTGGAAGTGGAGCGCTATCATCTTGGACAGAGAAAGAAATTTTGCTGCCATGAACGCGTTCCCGTAAGGGATTGCCGTTCATGGCTTTTTATTGTCTGTAATAATAGAAAGCACTGTAGTACAGGGCAGAAACCGGGAAAAGAAAGAGAGGATGTTTCTATGGGAAGCAGGAAAAGAAGATGGGGCATGTGGGTGTCCGCAGCGCTTATGGTGCTGCTGTGTGCAGTCACAGTATTTGCCGGGGAGGGCGAGACGGCATATGAACCCAAAATGTACGCGACCTTCTGGGCCCTTGTGCCGCCGGTTGTGGCGATCGCGCTGGCACTGATCACAAAGGAAGTTTATAGTTCTTTGTTTATTGGAATTTTAGTGGGGGCTTTATTTTACTCCAACTTTTCCTTTGAGGGAACTGTAACACAGATTTTTCAGGGAGGCATAATCAGCGTGCTTTCCAGTGGCAACAATGTAGGGATCCTTGTATTCCTGGTCATTCTGGGCATTATGGTGTGTCTCATGAACAATGCAGGAGGTTCCGCAGCTTTTGGGCGCTGGGCAGGCGGGCATATTAAGAGCCGTGTGGGAGCGCAGCTTGCCACAATCCTGCTGGGTGTGCTGATTTTTATTGACGACTATTTCAACTGTCTCACCGTGGGCAGTGTTATGCGTCCGGTGACGGATAAGCAGCAGGTTTCCAGGGCAAAGCTGGCCTATCTTATTGATGCCACGGCAGCTCCGGTCTGTATTATAGCGCCTATTTCTTCATGGGCGGCTGCAGTCAGTGGATTTGTAGAGGGAGAAGATGGGCTTTCCCTTTTTGTGCGGGCCATTCCTTATAATTTTTATGCCCTTCTTACCATTGTCATGATGGTGGGAATGGTACTGATGAAGGTGGAGTTCGGCTCCATGGCAGTGCATGAGAAGAATGCAATGCAGGGTGATCTATATACCACTCCGGGCCGCCCTTATGCCAGTGCAGAGACACAGAGAGAGAACATGAAGGGGAAAGTGATTGACCTTGTCATCCCTATTTTGTGTCTGGTAGTGTGCTGTATCATCGGCATGATCTATACAGGCGGATTTTTTGACGGGGCTGGGTTTGTTGAGGCATTCTCCCAGAGTGATGCATCCGTAGGCCTTGCGATGGGCAGCTTTTTTGGTCTGGTGATCACAGTGGTTCTGTATATTGCCCGCCGGGTTCTCTCTTTCAGGGATTGTATGGCATGTATACCGGAGGGATTTAAAGCCATGGTTCCGGCCATCCTCATCCTGACCTTTGCCTGGACACTGAAAGCCATGACGGACAGCCTGGGTGCAGCAGAGTATGTGGAAGTCCTGGTGAAATCAGGAGCAAGCGGATTTATAAACCTGCTTCCTGCTATTATCTTTTTAGTTGGATGCGGTCTGGCATTTGCCACCGGAACTTCATGGGGAACCTTTGGTATCCTGATCCCCATTGTGGTTTCCGCATTTTCCAACACCAATCCGCAGCTTATGATTATTTCCATATCTGCCTGTATGGCAGGGGCTGTATGTGGTGATCACTGCTCTCCCATATCAGATACTACAATTATGGCGTCAGCGGGAGCCCAGTGTGACCATGTAAACCATGTTTCCACGCAGCTTCCTTATGCGGTCACAGTGGCAGCGGTCAGCTTTGTTTCCTACATTATTGCAGGATTTGTGCAGACTGCATGGATTGCGCTTCCTATAGCGATTCTTCTTATGCTGCTGGTGCTGGTTGTAATAAAAATACAGAACAGGCCTCTTTCCTAAGGATTGGGCAGAGACAGGTGTGCAGACCCTTCGTCTAGGTGCTGCACACCTTTTTTGTGCCAGTTTTTGGGCTGTGCGGAAAACGCTTCCGGGGGTATGGAACAGACTGATACCTCATCTATATTGTTGGAATGAATTAAAAAAAAGCAATATATCTAATATTGTGAGCAAGAAGAAGATAGACTTATGAGGAAAATTTGCGTATGCTATAGATAGTAAAACGAAAGTTCCGGCAGAGTGCGGCAGTAGTCTGCAAAGGAGAAAAAAGTTGAAATATTTTACCGGATGAAAGGAGATTCTTATGAGTGAAAGAGCGGAAATGAAGGGGCGGGTTACAATTCCTACAGATGTGGATGTGGTTCCGGAGACAATGGAGCTTGTGAAACGGTGGGGCGCAGACGCTATCCGTGACTGTGACGGAACAGACTATCCTGAGGAGCTGCGCCATGTGGATGCTAAGGTTTACTCCACTTATTATACAACCAGAAAAGACAATACATGGGCAAAAGCAAACCCGGATGAGATTCAGCAGATGTATATCATGACACCTTTCTATAATGCGGCTGAAAGTGAGCTGTCCATTCATCTGATGAACCATTTGTATCCGGACATGCTCAAGGTTAATTCCAGGGATGATATCACCCGTTGGTGGGAAGTGATTGACCGTACAACCGGTGAAGTGGTTTCCACTGAACAGTGGGAGTACAGTGACGAGACAGGGAATGTGACCATCCATGATGCCAAAGCATTCCATGATTATACGGTCAGTTTTCTGGCCTATATTATGTGGGACCCGGTACATATGTATAATGCAGTGACCAATGACTGGAAAGACGTGGAAAAGCAGATCACTTTTGATGTCCGCCAGCCGAAGACCCGCAAATTTTCCATGGAGAGGCTGCGCAAATACATACAGGACAATCCTCACATTGATGTGATACGTTATACAACTTTTTTCCACCAGTTCACTCTGATCTTCGATGAACTGGCAAGAGAAAAATATGTGGACTGGTACGGATATTCCGCGTCCATAAGTCCATACATTCTGGAACTGTTTGAGGCTGAGGCGGGGTATAAATTCCGTCCGGAATACATTATTGACCAGGGCTATATGAACAATACCTACCGCATTCCGTCAAAGGAATTCCAGGATTTCCAGAGATTCCAGAGACGCGAGGTTGCCAAGCTGGCGAAAGAGATGGTGGATATCACACATGAGTGCGGCAAGGAAGCCATGATGTTCTTAGGTGACCACTGGATTGGAACTGAGCCATTTATGGATGAATTCAAATCCATAGGTCTGGACGCTGTTGTGGGAAGTGTGGGAAATGGTTCCACCCTGCGCCTGATCAGTGATATTGAAGGTGTGAATTATACAGAGGGACGTTTTCTCCCCTACTTCTTCCCGGATACATTCCACGAGGGCGGTGACCCGGTGAAAGAGGCAAAGGTAAACTGGGTAACAGCCAGAAGAGCTATTTTGAGAAAGCCGATCGACCGTATCGGCTACGGCGGATATCTGAAGCTGGCTATGCAGTTCCCGGATTTTATTGACTATGTGGAGAGCGTTTGCCGGGAATTCAGGACCCTGTATAACAATATCAAGGGAACCACACCGTATTGTGTAAAACGTGTAGCTGTGCTGAACAGCTGGGGCAAAATGCGTGCTTGGGGCAATCATATGGTACACCATGCCATTTACTACAAACAGAATTATTCTTATGCGGGTATTATTGAGGCTCTGAGCGGTGCGCCCTTTGATGTGAAATTTATCAGTTTTGATGACATCAGAGAGAATCCGGATATCTTAAAAGATATTGACGTTATTCTCAATGTGGGCGGTGCTTACACTGCATATTCAGGAGGCGGGAACTGGGCGGATGAGAAAATTCTCACAGCAGTGAAACGTTTTGTATATGAAGGCGGCGGATTCATCGGTGTGGGTGAACCTACAGCCTGCCAGAGAGAGGGACGTTACTTCCAGCTCTCCGGGGTTATGGGAGTGGAGAAAGAGAACGGATTCACTCTGAATGTGGATAAATACAACTGGAAAGAACATAAACACTTTATCACAGAAGACTGTACAGGGGAGGTAGACTTTGGCGAGGGCCAGAAGAGTATTTTTGCCCTTCCGGAAACTACGATCATCAAGCAGGTAGATAAGGAAGTACAGCTTGCTGCCAATGATTTCGGAGATGGAAGAAGTGTATATATCAGCGGCCTTCCTTACAGCTTTGAGAACAGCAGGCTTCTCTACAGAGCCATCCTCTGGTCATCCCACGATGAGGAAAACCTGCATAAATGGTTCTCATCGAATTATAACGTAGAAGTCCATGCATATGTGAAAAATGGAAAATACTGTGTGGTCAACAATACTTATGAGCCCCAGGATACAGTGGTATATAAAGGGGATGGAAGCAGCTTTGAACTGCATCTGGAAGCCAATGAGATTATCTGGTATGAAATTTAATTAAAAGTGGAAGCAAAAAAGAAGTGTTCCTGTCTATGAAGCTGCTGACAGGAACGCTTCTTTTCATTGATCACTTTTTAATTTACGGGAAATAGTCTTAAAGACATCTGCCACCAGTCGTACCTTTATCATAACAGATCCAAAGAACACAGAAACAGTCGTTGGCGCAAAAAAAACTGCTTTGCGCGAGCAGCGGAATCTCTATCATATCATCATAGCGAAAAAGCAGCTGTTCTGTCAGTGAAGATGCTGACAGGACAACTGCTTTTTACAGCAAGAAGTTCAAAGGATTTTACATCACTTTTTATGTGTTTCAGGTATAAGAAGTGATATATTATATATGATATCAGATTAAAAACGATATTACAAGGGGTTAGTATAAAAAGTTTGTGATAAGCTCCATGTTTTACCAGGAAAAATAGGTTTGCGTGAGTTGTGGTATCAGATTAAAACTGACACACCTTATTTTTTTGCGTTCTCTGCGTAATCGGTAACCACAAGGTTAGAGTAATCCACTCGGGCTTTCAATTCACCTGCACTGTCCAGAATATCCTGGAGAAGTTCAAAACTGTCTTTTTCAAAGACAAGGTTATCTTTCCAGGTATCCTGGTCTTTATAACGTTTTACAATGGTTGTGATGGTATCTAAGTCGTTTTCCTTGAACTGGGGTTTTATAATCTTGGCAATCTCCTGGGCTGTGTGGGAGTTCACATAGTCCATACCTTTTTGCATGGCATTGACAAAGCCCTGAATGATTTCCGGATTTTTCTCTATAAAACTTTTTTTGGCACTGTAGGCTGTGTAAGGAACATAACCGGAATCAACGCCGCAGGAGGCCACAACATAACCGGCCCCTTCTTTTTCAAGGGCGGTGGCGCTTGGTTCAAACTCAACAGATTTTTATAAGTTACTACACCTCTATACTAAAAATTCAAACCCACAGATTTTATGGGTTTCAGGTTCCACATATATTTCTTTGATGGTACGTTTCCAAAATGCTTTACGATGCTCAACATCTAATTTTTCATATAATTTCTGCCAGTCTCCAGAAATAGATTTCTGGATCTCCAGATATTTTTCAATGGGGACGGTAACGGCCTGCTCTTTTTTCAGTTCTTTTTCAAGTTTATCGTATTCTTGTTCATAGTATGATTCATCAATGCGCCCTTTTTGGTACAGGAGGTTCAGACGATCCATTTCTGATTTGAGTTTTGAGGTCTGATTTTTTGTTTTCTTTTCTAAGGCTTTTTGTTGCTGCAGGTTGAAGATATTTATTTCCAACTGATGCGTAAGATTGGTAAGCATGTATTCTTCCACAACAGACTCCGTGATGCAGGGAGAGTTGTGGTAATTATATTTCTTGCTGCACCGATATCTTTTATAATAGCTAATATCACCATTCCCCAATTTTTGTTTTTTAACAAATCCGGTCAGCCGGGTGCCGCAATGAGGGCATTTTATCAAGCTGCTAAACAAATAGGGTTCGCGAGTATGCGGGTAACTTTTGGCTGCAGAAATTTTGTGGATTTGACTGTATTGCTCTGGGGTTATATATGCAGGGTGATATCCTTCAATGCCATCATAAATGCCAGCATAAGCTTCATGGGATAGAATACGGTTAATTTTATATTCTGTAAGCTTTTCATCATTTCTGTATTTTCCCAGGATATAAAACACGGTCTGTCGTTTTGAGAAACAGGAAAAGTAGTATTTAAATATCTCATTTACGATATGCTCACGATCAGGATCTTTATGTAGTTTTTTATCTTCGCCCAGGATATAACCATAGGGAGCTGCGCCGGTCACGTGTTGACCCTGACGTTTTTTATGTGAGAAGACAACCTTAATTCGTTCACTAGTGCGATCACACTCGTTTTGAGCCACGGCCAGCATGATATTAATTTTGAGTTGGCCATCGGCAGTTGAGGTATCATAATCCTCACAAACTGTCCGCCAATTGCAGTGATGGGCCTCCAGTATAGCCTGTGTATTGTGATAGTCTTTAACATTCCTAAACCAACGGTCTAACTTGGTTACAAGAATGAGATCAATCTTATCTTGTTGCACGTCATTCAACAACCGCATAAATTCTTTGCGGTTCTGCAACTTCTTCCGGGCTGTAATTCCTTCATCGGAATATGTTCCCACAATTTCATAACCATGGTCTACAGCATAGTGCCGCAGATCTTCCATCTGGGTTACAAGCGACAGACCGTATTTAGCCTGCAGATCATGAGATACACGATCATATAATGCACATCGTATTTTTTTCATGATATCAGCTCCTATCTATTTATTTAGGCAATTTCTCCATCTATCTATAGAGAGGGGGGAATCCGCACTTATTATGATAAAGTTCCATTACAAAATTCTTAATAAGAACATACGTTCCTGAATGCGTAACAAATGTGTTGTATATTATAAAAAAGAACAGGAGTTCTCCGTAATGAAGAGGGCGCATTTATGAGTAATGAAGAAAAAAGAAAAGCTTTACACAAATTAATTGATGAACTTGATGATAAACAAATTTCAAAGTTTATACAATTAATTCGTGGAATATTAGGGAAGGCCATTTAGCCTTCTCTTAAAGCCTCATTATATTGATCCATTATTTTATCCCACTTGTCATCGGGCACTGTATACAGTAATTCAAGCAGTACTGCAAGAGCAGCTTTTTTTGACAAAGAAGAATTTTCCATTATATACCCGAAACGATTGTATGCTTTTTCCATAGGGGTAAATTTAACAAACATATCACCGGTTCCATTTCGTAGCCATTCTTCATTTATGGCAAATTCTCTGCATATGTCACGAATTAATCGTTCCGAAGGTTCTCTTTTTTTTGTTTCCAGCAAAGAAATGGTAGATTTAGTCACTCCTAAGATATTACCAAATTCCTCTTGATTTTTGTCAACAGCTGCTCTAACTTCTGCAATTCTATCCCGAATTTCCATTGATGGGTCACCTCCATTATTTGAGCACAATTTAAGAATATCATAAGAAATTTGCAAAGTCAACAAATATATTGACAAAATTAACAATATTGATTATAATAATGACATAGTTAACAAAAGGGCAATTGACTCAATCTACACTAGAAATTTCAGGAGTTGGCCATAAAGAAGGAGGCGTACATATGGAACATCAAAATTACCGAAAACTGATAACTAAAATTTTAAACGAAAAACATACCGTTGAATAGCTTAAAGCTGTTTATTCATTTGTTAAAAACTATCCAGATAGAGGGCCAGAAAAAAAGGAATAGCTTCGGCTATTCTTTTTTTTCTGATAATGAAGCAGAAAATTCAACTAAGAAGTTCATAAGGATTTTTCTATTATTGGGGCTTAGTCTACTATATGTATCGACAAATGATTCAAATACTGGATCTTTCTCTCCTAATAGCATAGCGGCACGCGCAATCAAATCATTTTGTTCAAGTTCAAGGAACATATCGCCCTGCCCAGTGCGTAGCCAGTCAGGATTAATTGTTTTTTCTTTCCATGCTTCCAAAAGCTTTATATGCTTTTCACTAACTTTTCTGCTGCCAGATTCTATAGAAGCGATACCAGTCAGAATAAGGAAGATGCGAAGAAAATGTTGAACGGCATTTTATCTGATGGCTCACGTGTCAAATTAAATCTGGCTATCATAGACTGCAATCAGTGTCAATGGCATGGGCTTCGCCGGCATAAATGCTCCATTGACACTGAGTTTGTCTGTAATGTAAGGCAACCAAGCAGAACATGAGGATGTTCTGCTGCACCCAATTTTAATCTGCTGAATTCCGCACATTATGGCATCGAATAAAATGTTCCGTAACAGAAAATACAGAAAGCAATATAGTCATTATCAGGAAATTAATTAGAACCCAGACAACCTGTTATGCATACCATATACAAGGAAGGTGAAGTGTATGAAGTCTATGGAAAATATGAGCAGTGCTGAAAGAGAAGAAAGGATCATCCAGATACTTGTGGAACTGCTGGAGGACCAGGATGGGTGTACATATGAATACAGGAAATTAACACCAGAAGAGGTCGCTAAAAGGGATGAAACCGCCTGATGGCGGTCAGATAGAAAGGACAAGCCCTAATGAGGCGAAAGGAGTAGAAGGTATGACGAAAATCGAAGAAATAGAACGGGATCAGGTTACAAAAAGTGCCAGAAAAGATATTATTCCGGAATTGACAGACAAGCAGTACAGCAGTCTGACACGGATGGAACTGCGTGCCGGCCTGCATAATGCAAGAGAGTTGATACAGCCTTTTGTCGCAGATCTGACGGCTGGCAGAGGAACGGCAGCGATGAAGAGCAGTTTGCCAATACCTGGTATGACAGAGCTTACTGTATCACCACAGATTTCCTGATGCCGCGGAGATACTACGTTTATAACTATGACCACGATATAGAGCAGTTCACAGAAGAACCGGACAGCCTGAAAAAGGTATACGAGCATTACTGTGAAGAATGTAAATGGGGCGAGGTGGAACCAGAGAGCTGGGACGAGGTGCTGAGGGTCAACCAGGAGCTTCTGCAGGAGGAGAAAGAGGACCAGGAACAGCTCATGCGGTATATCAAAGCAGAAAAGGCGGACATAAAATGAACCCGACAGATAAACACTGCCAGGCCCATGCATAGACAACATCATTTTAAATGATGGCAGGCGTTTGGTCAAGGATAATCGTCATTATATCAAATATTTATGACGAGCGTACCGATGGAAAAAGACAAAAAAGAAAGTGTCTTGTCAAAGATATATGGTTTTAAACCGGAAGAGATATTAGCGGCAAATAATGGGTACTGGGATATAGAGCAGTACATGGACGATGAAATGGTCTATCAGGCACGGATACTGCCGAATCAGGATACTTACATATCAGTCTTTACGAGGGATAGATTCCCGAAAACGATCGCTGAATATAAGTTTGAGCCAGAAGATGGGATCAAAGCGGAACAGAAGCAGGAGGAACACAGGGAAACAGTGAAAAAAAGAAGAGGTATTCCATCCGTTGAAACAGGGAATATTCCCTGCCTGTGGAACAGTGCCGGTATTGGAATTTCTATCGGAAGATAACTGTAAAATGATGCCTGCCTGGTAGCAGTTGCATAAGGATACGATTGGCAAAGATGGGTCAGGAGAGATAATCAAAATGAGCGGAGGGCACTATCAGCATTTCGAGCAACCGGATAAAATTGTGAAAAAGGTTATTATGCGGATAAAAGGATTAATGTAAGCAACGGTGAAAAGCAATATCTTCAATATATAATCAACAGATTGCGAATAGAAGGATTTTTCCTTATAAAGGAAAGATATTGGGTTAACCGTTTTTGGAGAACTTTGGATGAGTTATTAAATAATAAATTTGAAGATTTAATTATAGAGATGAAAATATGATAAAATAAAGAAAGTAAAAAGATAACATCTTACATTTGGTGTCCAATGTTGGTCAGCTTTGCGGGATAGAACGGTTGATTTTATAGCTATATGACAAAAAGTTGTTTGTATCGTTGACAAAGATGGATTAGGAAAACAGGGCGGCATGTAATTGAATAATAAAAAGTCAGAACGAATTGTGTTTTGACTTTTTTCTCACTTATAAGGATTCTAAAAAATACAGAAGAAATTTATCGAAAGATTATACCTGTTGAGAGATTTGATTCTTTAAGAGTAAAAGTTAGACATGTTTCACGTAGTACCTTGAAATGATTTATATACTATCAGTTCAAGGGTTAACTTAAAAGTAATATTACAGACATAATTAACCTGTTGCCATATGCATAACTATTGAGCTAGGTATGAAAGATAATTTTTACAATATAACAGAAGTGTTGGATAAATATGTAGGAGTTAGGAATACTTATATAAGACAAAAATCAACAAATTACGGACAATCCACACATTTGTTTTTAGGTTGATATATACTGCTATTATATTTTTTTGGTTTTATATGACTATATATTTAAAATAGTTATATAATAAACAGAGGAGGGAAACATGAATACACAAGAAAAAAAAGTGGTTATTGAGTCTATAGGAGGATATTTACCTGAAAAAACTTTATCAAATGATTATCTACAAGCTGTATATAATGAGCAGTCTGTGGATAGTGCATATGATATTACTTTGAGACATATCGCTAATAATAATGAATCGCTTGCAGATATAGCTGTAAAGGCTGCCAAACGATGCCTAGGAAAAATTGGCATCGACGATATAGGATGCGTAATATTGGCAACAATGACACCAGATGTAAGAGGGATTGCTACAGCACCTGTAATTGCCAATCAATTAGAATTAGGGGATATACCCGCTTATGATGTTAGAGCAGGAGAAGCGGGAGGAATGTATGCACTTCAAAATTCAATATGTATGATTAAGGCAGAAGTATATAAAAAAATATTAATCATAGCTGCAGATATTAATTCTAAATATATAAATTATGCTGATACATATGATTCTTTCTTATATGGTGATGGGGCAGTAGCAATTTTGTTAAAGTCAAGTGAAGATGGGATTGCAATTTTTGATGGTGGGGAGTTTGGCGCCTTTGAAAAGTATTATACGGCTAAAATTTTACCGGTAGGAGGTTCTTCTGAATATTTTAATGTTATTGGAGAGAAAAAATTTGTTCAAGACGATGCATATTGGAAAATTGAGTATAGAAAGTTAGAACGTTTAGCAAACGAAGTATTAAATCACATTTTTAGTTCTGGTTGTGCAGGAAACGTAGATAAATATTTTATACAATTAACAAAAACAAGTATAGTTAAGCAAATCTTCGAGAAATATGAGGTGCCAATTGAGAAAGCGATATCTTACATAAATAAAATAGGGGACATTGGGACTGCAACTACGTTTTGGGGTTTACTTAATGCACACGAAAATTTGTTACTTAAAAAGAAAGAGAGGATATCGCTAATTTCTTATGGCACTGGCGGAAGTTATGGGATTACAAATTGGATTTGGAACAAGTGATGAGGTGATAAAATGAAAAAAATAAAATCTAAAATCATATCTAGTGGTAGGGCATTGCCATTAGATATAGTAACGAATAAAGAAATATTAAAAACTATTAATTCTTCAGAAGAATGGATTGAAACAAAAATAGGAGTTCGTGAGCGTCGATTTGCCAATGGTAAGGAAAATGCTTCAAGTTTGGGTATAAAAGCAGCCAAACAGTGTTTAGAAAAAGCAAATATTGAGGCTGATAGTGTTGAGGCAATTGTTGTTTCAGTAGGATGTCCAGATAATTTCGGGGCGAGTACCGGATCGCTGATAAAAGCTGCATTAGGTATTAAGTCTTGCTCTGTTCATGATATTACAGCAGGATGTAGTGGCTTTATTTTTGCTATGAGAATTGCAGACTCTTATATAGTAAGTGGAATGTATAAAAGGGTTTTAGTCATAGGCACAGAAATTTTATCTATAGCGCTAGACAAATATGATCGATCTACATATCCGTACTTTGGTGATGGAGCAGGTGCAGTTATTCTTGAATATACCGAAACTAGTGAGGGATTTCAGGGATTTTATATTGGGTCAGATGGAAGCGGAAATGATGTTATAACTAATTTGGCTGGCGGTGTAAAAAATCCAATTAGTTTTGACAGCATAATGCGGAGAGATTGCTGTTTAAAAATGAATGCTACTGCTGTTTGGAAATTTGCAACAAAAATTTTTCCATTATGTGTAAACAGGGTTTTAGAAGAGTCTGGATACAGTTTGAATGATATTGATTTTGTAATATCTCATCAATCAAATGAGAGAATGATAAAGCATTGCATGAACGCGTTGAATCTTCCGCTGGAAAAAACAGCAATAAATATTCAAAGATACGGTAATACGGCAAGTGCATCGGTTCCTATATTATTCTCTGAATTAATGGATTCCAATGTTTTTAAAAAGGGAGATCTTGTAGTTTGGGTTGCTTTTGGAGCAGGTTTGTCTTATGGATCAGCACTTTATAAATTTTAGGGGGCGATATTTTCAAGGACAACAACTATCCGGATTTGCCAGCTATATTGGCGAATGTGGGTTAGAGGTTAAGGGAGCTTAGTATAAAAAATAACTTTGGAGGGAAATGTTATGTCAAAATTAATTGAATTTGAAAACGTAACAAAAGAATATGGAAAAGGCCCAAACTGTGTACGTGCCGTAGACCATGCCACTTTTTCAATTGATAAAGGAGAATTTGTAGTTGTTTTAGGACCTTCTGGTGCAGGAAAAAGTACCATTTTAAATTTATTAGGTGGAATGGATTATTTAACCAGTGGCTCAATTCGCATTTCTGGAAAAAATATAGAAGGTTATAATGATGACCAACTTTCAGAATATAGAGGAGAATTTGTCGGGTTTGTATTCCAATTCTATAATTTAATAGGTGCCCTAACAGCATATGAAAATGTTGCCCTTGTTAGTGAAGTGGCAAAAAATAGTATGGATGCAAAGACTGTATTAAGCATGGTTAATTTGGAATCACATATTAATAAATTTCCAAGTCAATTGTCTGGTGGTGAACAGCAAAGAGTCGCTATAGCCAGAGCATTGTGTAAAAATCCGCAGTTATTATTATGTGATGAACCAACAGGAGCTCTTGATAGTGAAACTGGTGTTGTGATTTTAACCTTACTTCATAAGGTTTGTAGAGAAAAAGGGCATACAGTAGTGATAGTGACACATAATGCTGCTTATGCAGATGTCGCAGATAAAGTGATCAAAGTTAAGAACGGGAAAGTAGAAAATATAATAATTAATGAAAATCCAATGCCAATAGAAAGGATGATTTGGTAATGCTAATAAAGAAAATGATGAGGGATGTATGGAAAAATAAAGTGCAGTTTTTAGCTATATTTATTATGGCTGTTTTAGGTGCACTTATTTATGCAGGTCTAAATTGTGAATGGTTTACAATGAAAAATCAAGCAGATGCATATTATGAGAAGACTAATCTAGCTGATATATGGATTTATGATGAAGCTTTAGGTGAAAACGATATAGAAAAGATTAAAGCAATCAAAGGGGTAGAGTACGCAGAAGGTCGTTTTGTAATCAATGGGAGTGAAAAAACAACTGGCAATTCCACAGAATTACAGTTGAATTTTGTTACAGATGGAAAGATTTCGGATGTTCTTACACAAGAAGGTGATAAATTTTCAAATTCAAAGGAAGGAATTTGGATTGACTACCAGTATGCTTCAGCAAATAAAATATCAGTAGGAACTAAAATAACAATTTCTGTTCGGGGATTAGAAATAACAGAAAAGGTTAGAGGTTTAATTTTAAGCCCTGAATACGTGTATAATGTTAAAGATGATTCAGAAATGATTCCTGATCATCAAAAATTTGGATATGCATATCTACCATATTCAATAATTGAAAAATTGGGAATTAATACATATACTGAAATTTTAATATCAGCCGATGAAAAGAGCGTTGAAAAGGTTAAAAAAAATATTAGTGGCAACTTTAGCACTGTTTTTGATAGAAATACTTATCCAAGTGTGACAGCATTAAATAATGAAATTCAACAACACAAAGCATTAGGGAATATATTTCCTGTGATTTTTTTGGCTATTGCAGTATTATCAATACTTACTACGATGACGAGGTTAACTAAAAGCCAAAGAATACAAATAGGAACCTTGATGTCATTAGGATTTAAAAAGGGTAGAATATTAAGACATTATGTTTCTTATGGATTCTTTATTAGTTTAATTGGAGGATGTATTGGTATTTTAATTGGACAGAGTGTTATCCCCAAAATACTGTTTGAAATACAGAAACCAATTTATACATTGCCATCATGGGATGTGAAAATACCAACTTTTAACTTTATAATGGTGGCATTAATCGTTCTACTTTGTACTGCGACAAACTATTTCGCATGTCGTAAAGAACTGAAAGATGTACCGGCAGAAACGCTACGAACGCTCCCACCAAAAACAGGAAAACATAATATCATTGAAAATACAAAAATATGGAATAAAATGGGGTTTAATTTTCAGTGGAATGTAAGGGATATTTGCAGAAATAAAATTAGAACTTTAATGGCAATAATAGGATGTTTAGGGTGTATGGCCTTGTTGCTTTGTGCATTTGGTATGAACGACACTATTAATAATGTCGGTGATAGAATGTATAATGAACTTTTTAAATTTCAGAATAAAGTAATATTTAAAGAGGATGCTGATATAAACGAAATAGAAGAATATAATGCAACACTAGCTGGTCAACTTATACAAGAAGAAAATATTGAGATGCAATATGGTGAAAATAAAAAAAATGGACTTCTTACTGTTGATTCTGGCGGAAAATGCATTAACTATGAAAATGATGAGGGAATGTTGAAAAAACTTCCAGATACAGGTGTTGCTATAAGTTATAAAATGTCAAAATTACTTGGAATAGAAAAGGGAGAAAAAATCAAATGGAGAATAATTGGTGATAAGCACTGGTACAATGCTGAGGTGAAAGCTTTTTATGAAATGCCAATAGGTCAAGGCATTTGTATGTCCACTGATGCGTATCAACAACTTGAACGTTTTAAACCCAATGCTATGCTTATTGATAAAAAAATTAGTAGTAGTGAAGTAAATGATTCAGTAGTCGATACAATAAAATCAAAGGATGAATTTATTGATGCATTTAATTCAATGCTTGACACAATGAAAATGATAGTTTTACTTTTAATTGTTTTTGCAGTACTTTTAGGTATTATTGTTTTGTATAACTTGGGTATATTATACTATACAGAAAGATTTAGAGAATTTGCCACTTTGAAAGTGCTAGGATTTAAAAGTAAGCGAATCCGTTCACTGATGGTTTCACAAAATATATGGTTAACTCTAATTGGTGCAATACTTGGAATACCAATAGGCTTTCTGGTTTTAAGTTATATGACTAATACATTGGGCGATAATTTAGACATGACTCCTAAAGTTTTTGGTAGTTCAATTCTTATATGCTTTACTGGAACAATTTTAGTTTCCTTACTCGTAAATTTATTATTAGCAAACAATATTAAAAAAATTGATATGGTTAGCGCATTAAAAAGTATAGAATAAAAGGAGAAATTTTATGGAAAATAATGATAGCAAAAAAAAAGATGTAATTATAAAAAATAGTGCACTTAGCAATGTACCTCTCTATAAAATGCTGAAACCGGAGATTGTAAAATGGGAAGAAGATAAAATAACAGTAAAATTCATTATTTATCCGTGGGAATTAAATCATATGAGTACATTACATGGAGGAGTGATTGCTACTGTATTAGATTTGGTATGTGGTTTGTTGACGAGCTATTTAACTAATAGCTCGGCAATACCAACGATAAACTTAAATATAAATTTTTTAACAAGTGCAGTTGTTAACGAAGAATTATATGTGGAAGCTAATGCAGATAAAGTTGGAAAGACAATTGTGAACCTTTCAGCAAAGGCATACATCAGGAAAAATACTAATAATTCTGAGATTAAAAAAATTGCAACGGCAACGGCAACTTTTTATATTGTAAATAAGAATTGAGAAAAAAAGAATACCTTACACATCCAGGAGACATGAGGGTACTAAATTAGTGTTTTTAATATTAGGATGAGAAGGCAATGGGGTAGGCAGCCGCATCTTGAAAGGCTATATTATGTAGAGAATGTAGCGGGAAACAGTTTATATACCTCAAAATTCAAAATTTCTATTGTGTAAATTGGGCCGGCCGGAGAGGAGTGGTTATAAATAAAAAAATCAAAAGTTACATATTAATCAATATTTTAGAATCTATTGACACCTGTTGCTAAATATTATATAATATATATGACTAAAAATAAAATATGGTCATAAGAGCGAACGATGAAAATGATAGGAGGATAACTATAGGTGCCAAGATTTAATGAAAAGGAAAGAACTGAGATTTATGCTGCATTAAGGAAAGAAGGTGAAAGATTATTCTCAAATTTAGGAACAAAAAAGGTGACAATTAGTGATTTATGTAAAGCTGTCAATATCTCTAAGGGGTCGTATTACTTGTTTTATCCTAATAAGGAAAATTTGTATTGGGATATAATAAATACATTACATCAAAAGATATTTAGGAATATGGATGCAATGATTCAAAATAAAGGTAAAAATTCCTTACTTGAATTAATACCTCAGATTATTAAAGGCTATTTGCAGGTAACACGAAAACACCCTATTTTAAGCATAAATAATAAACAGAAGGAATATCTTTATTTAAAAGAAAGAGATACAGATCCTAATATACTTTTTGGATTGCAAATAAATATACTGATGAAATTAATAGATGAAACTGGAGTTCAGTATAAATATCCGAAAGAGATAATAGTAAGAATGTTAGATATAATAGTCTTAATGTTGTCAGATAAAAAGTTATCAGAAAAAGAAGAAAGCATATTGATTAATATAATGACTACAGTTGTTTATTAAGCGTGTTTGGAAGAATGGACCAAACAATTTTTTATATTTAATTATGACCAAATATATAATAAAGTCATATAGAAAGGAAAGGCTATGATTAGTGTAAAAGAACTTTATTTTAGTTATAATAACAAACCATTTCTTGAGGATATTAATTTTAATGTAGGAGATGGAGAAATATTTGGATTTTTAGGACCTTCCGGCGCAGGAAAATCAACACTTCAGAAAATTTTAACAGGACTTATTACAAACTATAAAGGTAGTGTTGTAATTGATGGCATAGAGAATAAAAAGCATAACAATACCTTTTATGAAAAAGTAGGTGTGGATTTTGAATTTCCGACTGTTTTTGAAAAGTTCACAGCAAGACAAAACCTGGAGTATTTTGCCTCACTTTATAAAGGTGCAAAACGTGATATAGATGAGCTTTTAAAATCTGTTGGCTTAGAAAATGATGCAGATAAAAAGGTGGGGGCTTATTCAAAAGGAATGAAATCCAGATTAAATTTTATTAAATCATTAATTCATAACCCCAAAATATTATTTTTAGATGAACCAACAAGTGGGCTTGATCCTACAAACAGTCATCTAATGAAAGATTTAATTCTTAAAGAAAAAAGAAAAGGAACTACAATCATTATAACGACACACAATATGTTTGATGCGACAGAATTATGTGATAATGTAGCATTTATTGTTGGAGGGGAAGTTAGTGCACTTGATAGTCCACACAATTTAATTATGTCTAGAGGTGCTGCCAAAATTGAATATCACTATTTTGAGAAGGAAGAAAAAAAACGAGAATGTCTGGTCACGAATAGCGGTCAGGATCAGAAGTTGAAAGAGTTGATTGCTAACAATAAAATTCTTTCTATACACAGTAGTGAACCAACATTAAATGATATTTTTATTGATATTACTGGGAGGTCATTACAATGAGACTTAAAAATTTAGTTCAAAAAGATATCTTTTTTCAATGGAAGTATGGATTTTATTATATCTATGCATTAATAAGTATTATCTATATTTGTGTGCTAAATTCACTGCCGGAAGCGTATAAAAATGATGTTTCGACGGTATTGGTATTTTCTGATCCAGCAGCAATTGGATTGTTCTTTATGGGAGCGATAATACTTCTTGAAAAGAGTCAGAGGATATTAAATGCGGTGGCCATATCGCCTGTAAAGGTAATGGAATATATTTTTTCAAAGGTTATAGCTTTGGCAATTATTTCTTCTATAGTATCTGTAGTCATTGCAATTTCTACGGGAATGAGTAATATACTTCTTGTCATAATAGGAACAGTACTAACATCTATTATTTTTACTTTAATTGGAATTATTGCAGCTACACAGATACAGAGCTTAAATCAATTTATGTTTATAAGCCTGATTATTGAAATAATTTGTTTTTTACCACCTATAGTTAATATTTTTAGTGATAAATTTCAGTTTTTAAAATTTTTTCCTTTGGATGCTGCTACACGAATTATTGGTGGAACAAGTGCAAATTTGATACTTGATATTATGTTATTAATAATAATTAATATAGTATTGTTTATCTTATGTAATCGATTCACAGAAAAAATGTTTTATAAAATAGGAGGTGGTGATATATGAAAAAATATTTGCAATCTTTCATTTTAGTATTTAGACAGATTAAAAGTGATTATATGTTATTTGCTGCATGTTTTGCGCCTGTTTTTTTGGGTATAATCATTAAGATTTTTGTGCCAATGATTAATGAAAATTTGATTGCTAAAGGTAGTGAGATAGCTTTTAGTAGGTATTTTCCAATATTTGATTTATTTTTAGCAATTATAGCACCAGTAATGCTGAGTTTTGCATTTACTATGGTTATGCTTGAGGAGATTGATGATAAAGTTGCACGCTATTTTATAGTTACACCGCTTGGGAAAGTTGGATATTTATTTTCTAGATTGGTATTGCCAGCATTTTTGGCGCTGATTTTATCAATAGCAATACTTTGGTTCTTTGGAATTTCTGCAGTAGTACATCATTTTGCAATAGGTCTTGCATTTTTAGGAGCATTACAAGCAATAATCGTATCACTAATGATTGTAGCATTTTCAAGTAACAAACTTGAAGGTATGGCAGTTACTAAACTTGGTGCATTATTTTTATTAGGTATACCAGCACCTTTTTTTATTACAGGTCCTACACAATATATTATAGGTGTACTGCCTTCATATTGGATGTCAAAAACAATAATAGACAAAAGTCCACTTTGTATTATAATTGGTTTTTTGATTTCAATTATTTGGATATTTCTGTTACAAAAAAAAATCGTACAGAAAGTATCTGGATGATAGAAGTGATATGAAAGGAGGTGATTTTTATGGAATGGTACTGGTGGTTAGCTATTGTGGCATTTGTAGTTGTGGCAAGTATAGTGAAATTTAAAATAATGAAGGACTACAAAAAAAAGAATAAAAAGAATAAAGACAATTGATTTTAAAAAATAAAAAGAGGGAACGCTAAAGTTAAAATATTTGTATACGGTAAATAACTAGTACCGTGCTAGTTTTATTTACCCATGAGATAATAACTCCAGAAAACTACAAGTTTTTTAAAGGAGTTGTCTTATGGATAAGATCACACATCAGATCCGTGCAGTGTATTGGACCAAAATCCTGAATGAATGCATAAGCAGCGGAATGTCCAAAACCGCCTGGTGCAGAGCAAATGGGATTTCAGAAAAGCAGTTCTTCTACTGGCAGAGGATCTCCTGGGCAGGGAGGCTGTCGAGAATTCCCAGACTTCATCATTACATGGAGCGCCTGATTGAGCAGATCGCTGAAGCTAAAATAAACGCTATGGGCGTTCTTCCGAAAAACTGGATGTCATCGCAGGCCAGCATGAGCTGGAACTCATCTTTAACGAAGCGGAAGCTCTGACAGAAACGCTTTATGTTGTTGAGCCCGCCGAAGAGGATGTGATCCAGGTCAGATGCCGGAAACGGAAAGGAAAACGGGAGGAAGATCTAAAGGCTCTCCCCGTTGAAGTGATCCTTCATACCCTTTCGGAGGAAAAACTGCGGGAACTCTTCGGAGATAACGGATGGAAACAGCTTCCAGATGAAGTCTACAAAAGAGTGTGTGTCCAGCCAGCCGTGTACACAGTCGAAGAGCATCACATGGCTGTCTATGCCGGCAGGGGCAATCAGACCATCGTCAAGGCTGATCGTCCGAAAGACCTGCTCCGCAACAGCATCCTGACTCCATCCCTTGCGGTAAGTATCATGAATGCCAAGTATATAAATGGGCTTCCTTTATATCGGATCAGTCAGGAATTCCTGCGGAATGATATCCACATCTCCAAGCAGGTGATGGCGAACTGGATGATCCCGTGTGCGGACCGGTATCTGGGGATCCTTTATGACTACTTGCATAAAGAATTGTACCGTTTCCATGTGCTGCAGGCCGATGAGACACCAGTCATGGTATCGAAAGACGGACGCCCCGCAAACAGTAAGAGCTATATGTGGATCTGCCGTACCGGCAAGATCTACAAAGATACGCCAATCGTCCTGTATGAATGCCAGCGTACCCGGAAAGCAGACCATCCGGGGGAATTCCTGAAAGTTCCCGGGCATGGTTGTCTGCGACGGCTATTCCGCTTATAGGAAGCAGGACGGGGAAAATCCGGATATCACTTTTGCAGGGTGTTGGACACATGCGAGGCGATATTTCTCGGATGCATTAAAAGCGCTCCCGAAAGCGGCACAATAAACCGCGAAAGATACCGTTGCTTATGAGGCCCTGAAGCGGATCGGTGCCATCTGCCATCTGGACAATCAGTTATTGATCTGAAAGCAGATGAACGGAAGAAACAGCGGCAGATGACGGTCAAACCTCTGGCAGAGGCTTTCTTTGCGTGGGCAAAAGAGGTTCAGTCTTCCGGACGTCTTTCCAAAGGGAAAACACTGGAAGGGATCAACTACTGTATCAATCAGGAAGAGGCACTGAAAGTGTTCCTGAATGACGGTGAAGTTCCGCTTGATAACAACGTAACAGAAGGAGCCCTGCGCAGCTTCTGCCTGCACAAACATGCATGGAAACTGATCGATAGTATCGATGGCGCGAAATCCAGTGTGAACATCTACAGCATAACGGAAACAGCTAAGGCGAATAACCTGAATCCGTTCCGTTATCTGCCCCACATCCTGACAGTATTGAAGGAACATCAGGATGATACGGATTACAGCTTTATTGAAGAACTGCTTCCATGGTCCGATCAATTACCGGAGATCTGTCGGAGCAAATCTAAAACAACTAATATGTAAACCTGACCGCCGGAAATGGCGGTCAAAAAATGGACCAGTACTCATGGTTTACTGTATACAGATATTTAGCATTCCCTCCTTTTTATTTGTGACATGTTTTTTGATTCTATACAACTAGAAGGAAGCCTACATGAAAGACCAACTATAAAAAGTCAAGTAGATAATTGAAAAAAGCCAAAAGAAATTTTGGGGTAAAAAAGAGCGTAACAATAAGGCCTGCTGTCTGGCAAGCCCAGGCAGAATACAAGGTTTTACGCCTTCGGAACGTAAGGCTGATTCTTTTTAAGAACAGCGTAAATGATGTTACATATTTTTCTGGCAACAGCGACCACACAGGTCAGATGGTGTTTCCCTTCCGCCTTCTTTTTCTGATAATAGACGCTTAATACAGGATCGTGGAAGGAAGCAATTAAGGCAGCCTGAAAAACAGCCTTCCGAAGATAAGGTGAACCTGGTTTACTCATGGCATTGTGGATGGCTTCAAATTCACCGGATTGTGTGACAGTAGCATCAAGCCGGGTTATCCTGTGCAATATAAAATTAAAAGTTATTCACGTCCTGAAAGCTTCCTGTGAGTTTCTATATTCTCATGACTCAAAAACTTTTCGGATTGTGGATAACAGTCATAAATATCTGAATTTCAGGCATTTATTTTCAGGTATTCATGACTGTTATCCACCGTCAAAATGACGAAGGTGACAGAAATCAAAAATAGCAAAAAACCGTCGGTTCTGCTATAATACCACTCAGGAAAGTTTAGTTCGGTTATGGCAGTTAAGTATACGGAAGAACAAATAAATACCGTTGATAAGTCGTTTCTGATCCATCTTCTTTTGCAGCAGCAGGAACAGTTGGAAGCCTTAACAAAGGAACTTCATGCATCGAACGAGAAAATGCAGCTTTTGATGGAACAGGTGATTCTTGGCAAGCAGAATCGTTTTGGCAAAAAGACAAGGATTAGGCGGCCTACGACGGAAACGCTCCAAATGATAAACCAGCTTTTTACTGATAAAAAAGAAGTACTGGAAAAGGTATCTAGGGAAAATGAAAGAAAAAATGTCTGGAAATTTATTTGTTGGAAAGCAGTGGCAGTCGTTCACATTCTGGCTGGTCGGAAGAACCGACTGTTGAAACCCCATAGAAGCCGAGACAGCGTAGCATTAGTAGCTTTAGAATCCAGAAGCTCAACGAAGATGTAAATAACTGCCGATTGCTTTTAATTATAGAGTTACTGGTAGCTTTTTTAGTCACTCTCTTATTTGACTTTTACTGTGTAAACAAAAGAAAGTGACTTAAGAAATAAATGATTATGGTTTAACGTTACATTTTCTCTGATTTTTCATATTCACATTTAATTAATATTTCCGGAGTTTCAGGCTGAAAACTAAAGCCTGCGGAAGCGGTTCCAGCTCCCCACAGGGCAATTTTTTCAACTAAATTAGATAATAAAATTAACGCGTTCATATTTTCACCTCCATTGTTTAATTTTCTCTTTTATTAACAATGATCATTAACAATGCAACAAGAAATGTTGTTAATGACATAATAAGAGACAGTTGAGATTGTACAAAATATAAAGTCATTGTTATGATCAAGACTATAATTAAAATAAATTTGGTCTTTCTTTGATAAATTACTACTTTAGATTGACTAATCGGATGAAAAGAATTTGAAACAGGTGTATTTCTATATATGTAAAAACTTGAAAATAAAGAAAATATAGGAAATAAAAAATAAAAATCTCTCATGGATAAAGCTACATACATGATAATTATAAAAAATAAATTATTGAGTATAAAGCATGAAAGATATGTTTTGGCATGAAAACCACCAGAATATATTCTTATTGAGAAAAAAACAAAAATAAATATTATTGCATATATCGGACTATCAAATAAAATAAAAGACAACGTGCATATTGAAATTGCCGAAAAAACCATAGAGTATAACAATGTAAATCCATACTTATAGATAGAAAAGGCATCTTCAGAAATATTCAATTTTGAGGCTAAAAATTTTGTGCTATATAAAGAAATTAATTCTAACATAATGTACCTCATATTTGTGTGAAAACCAATATATAGTGAGTTAATAATTTGATTTTATTAAGTTACATTATTGATTATTACAAACTATTTGTCTGTATCTTCCGTAAAAAGACTAACAAATAACTGCATGTTTTTAAGAAAATATTCTTTTTGCTTTTGATTCAACAGTTGCAGAATATATTTCAGTTGCCTGGTTGTGAGATCATCACTCGATTCATCATTTGAAATGAAATCATACAAAATAGAATCAATACCTGTTCCGAGTGCCTCAGCTATTGCTAAGAGTTTATCAATACTAACCATCGAATCTCCTCTTTCCAAACGACTGATGGTACTCCAAGATACACCGATTCTTTCGGCTAAGACCTCTTGTACCATATCTCTACTATTTCTTAGTTCTTTTATTCGCTTACCAATCAAGCATAAATCATAGTCATACATTCCATAACACCTTACCTCTGTGTATTTTGCAATTAGTTTATCAAGAATAGAAAAATAAGTGTAATAACTAATATGCATTATTAACTTTACTAATATGCATTGATATCTTCTCATAATAATGCTATAATATATAAAAAGTAATAAAACAATGTAGTTTTCTCCTTACGACCAAGTTTTAATATGAATGTAGGGGTAAAGGCAGCATTGAAAGTGAAGACGCCGTTAAAACATTTCAATACAGAATATGGCCAGCTGCAAAGTGATAGCAGTTAAGAGGAATCTTAGTTCTATGATTTGCTGAAATTGTAGACAGTCATATATTGAATTAGAGCTGACAATGACGGTACCGTAATAAAGAAATCGAAAAGCAATTTGAATTATTAACCAAAAGAATAGAGATTAAGTGGGAATGTATTTAAATAGTATAAGTGAAAACATCCAAATATCTGTAAGCGATTTTTCGTAAGCATGATTCTGGTAGAGCTTATAAGGGGAAATTCAACTATAGATAAGAGCAGGAATTCAAGTTATTACTTGCAGGATAGTTTGTTCTTTATGTGTTTAAATTGTTGACAGTTATAGTTTATTAAAAAGAAAGGGCGGATAAATAGGAATGTATCGATCTTATGATGGGAGTACAGAAAGTGAAATAATTAATGCTATGAAACTTTCTTTTGGCATGGTACATTATAGAGGATTATCTATAGAGGAGACCTTTTATCGAAGTATTAAAGAACTATATCGTATGTTTGAGGTGACTACCTCGAACAAATATTTGGAAACGGCAGTTTTGCAGATAAGGGCTTATTTAGAAATGGGATTCATTTATGATAAGTATTCTGAATTATTCGATAAGGTATTGACATCTTTAGGGACGAGTCGAGAAGTGACTTTTCCAAAAAGATTTTATTGTTCAAGTCAAATTAGGTTAAATAAGTCTCAGGTAAAAAAAATAATTCGGAAGTGGTCTACATCAAGAAATCATACAATGAAAATTGACGAGGTTGTAGATGATATAATTACTAAAGTAAAAAATAAAGAGAAAGGAATTTACTATTACCATAGTAACAAAGAGCCAATAGATATGAAAGATACTGTTTCGAATGATACATACGAATTGGTAATTGATGAGAATGGTTTATTTTTATGCGATATAAAACGTCAAAAATACTATACATTTAAGATTTAAGCGTCGAATTATAATAAGTATAATTCTACTCAGACTGTAGACAATCGACCTCCTTTGGGAGACGGTTGTCTATTTTTACTTTATAGGATGCGCCCAGTAAAGGGCTTGAAGTTCGGTGGGTGAAAGTCCCACGTTGTAAGGTATAAGCCGTACCGCAGCAAGCGAGTCTTGGGGTAAACGCACCATAGTCGGAACTGTCATTTAACTTGATCCTTCCGACAGTGATTTCAACAGCACTATTCGCACTGCTGGTAATCAGGTTTGAAGGAACTAGAACAATATTTTGTGTCATTGGTTCTTCTGGAATATTGCTGCCCACACCATTCTTTTACAGATGTTCCAGGAAGTCTGTTTTGGCATTCTCTGATCTGAGCTGCCCACTCTTGCAGGCGATAGTTTCTGGCGACTGATGATGTTACTGATTTCATAGACTAACCTCCAATACTATAGTGGTATAAAAAGTTAAGCCTCAACTTTTCATACTTGGTAAGTCTATTGTCTCAAAAGTTTAGTAAGAATTCTACGCACCCACTATGGTGCGTTTACAAACGGTTCGCAAACATGATATTGTGAGCCGTTTTATCTACAGTCTGAGTACAATTATGATAAGTATAATTGTACTTTTTTTAGTCCATAAATATCTCGTTTTCAATATTTACTTGAACTACTTGACTGTTTTTGATATAATGTTCACATAAATCACAAGGAGGGCATGTATGACAATGAAAATAGCTATTGTTGATGATGAACCGGGCTTTCTTTCTCAAATCAAGCATTCTGTAAATACTTTTTGTATAGAAAAGCATATTCCAGTGCAAATAGAATTGTTTGAAACAGGTTATTCATTACTATTTCACATAGGTCCAGACGTATATTATGATGTGTTTTTAGTCGATATTGAGTTGCCTGATATAAATGGTATGGAGATTGCTAAAGCTATAAGAAATAATTATTCTGAGGCTTATATAGTTTTTATTACTTCTCATACTCAATACTCATTGGATGCCTATGAACTTGATGTATTTAGATATATTAAGAAAAGCAATTTACTTAAAAAATTGCCACTAGCATTGGATGACATTTGGAAAGAGATGTCAATGGGGGAAAATGACTTTTATATTATAGATACATATATGAGACAAGAAAAATTATACTATAAAAGTATTCTATATGTATACAAAGATGGAAAAAATTCGGTTTTTGTTACAACAGGGGGAGTGAGTAAAGTAAGAAAAGCTTTAGGAAAAGTATACGAAGAATTAGGACAAGACAGTTTCATCATTGTAGATCGTAGTTATCTTGTTAATTTTGCCCACGTAATGAAAGTGGTGAAAAATGAAATTATACTTCGTAATGGAGAATCCATTACTGTGAGTAGGCCCCACATACAAGAAGTTAAAAAAGAAATTTCAAATTTTTGGGGAAGAAATATATGATTATATTTTTTAATATAGTAGAATATGTTGTGACATTTATAGAAACTTTTATCTGTTACAGAATATTGAATCTTACATTTAAAAGTCGACAGGCAAAGAGTTATCAAGAGAGATTTATTTTGGGGTACACATTTTTTATAAGTACTCTTATATATATGAATAATCAAATTGCTTTAGTCTCTAATACACTTATATTGTTTGTAATAGGTATACTTTCTGCTACTGCAATTTTAATATTTAAATGTACATATATTCAAGCACTTGCAGAAATCAGCGCCTTTTATATGGTTATTTCTTTATGGGATATTTTATGGATATTTCTTATTAGTGAAATAAGTGAAAAAGCAGATATGGGTAGTCAGATGACAATGCAATTAGGTTTAGAACGCATATTATTTATTATCACTATGAAAGTCTTTTTGGTGATTTTTTATCTTATTCTTCGTTCTTCAAAAATTCAACTTGAGAAGTTGATAAATCCAAATGCTAAGGGGCTAATTATATTATCGGCTGGGTGTTATATTGCAATATGTTATTTCCAACGGGTAAGTATATTAGATTTCAATAAAAAATTGGCGGAAAATTGGACGTATTTTTTGTTTGTTCTTTTTTTGATTATTTTGATAATGAGTATTTATAAGAAATATATTAAAGCTATAGAAAGACAAAACATTATTGAAATTAAAAATAATCTCACAATTGAAAATTTAAGACAATTAGAAAAAGAATATAGAAAAAGAGCATATGATTTTCATGATTTAAGTAATCATATACATGTAATAAAAACATATTTGCAAAACCAGGATATTAAAAGTGCTATTAAATATTTGAATGAGTTAGATGATTCGAATAGTGGAGAGAATAGCAGCACAGTTACATGGTCAGGTAACCATATAATTGACTCCATTCTCAACTGCAAGATTGCAGAAGCAGTGAGTAAGGGAATTGAGGTAACAGTTCAGACAAAAGTTTATAATAATATTATTGAGGATTATGATATATGTGTTATACTATCTAATTTATTGGATAACGCTATCGAATCGTATGCTACAGATGTGAATTCAGAAAAAAACATTGTAGTGATTATGAAGTCTAGTAATGATATGTTTGTTATTGTCGTTAAAAATAAACTCTCAAAAATACCAGATATGAAAAACGGAAAACTGGTTTCAAGTAAGGCGAAAGGTTCCTATCATGGAATAGGATTGGACAGTGTTAAAACAGCAGTCGAAAAATATGAAGGGATTTTAAAACTATCCTATGAAAATGATTGGTTTATTGCCAATGTAACTTTATTTTGTGTAAATTAATTGAAAGGAGAATTTGTTAAAAAATGAATGATTATAATGAAAATAAACTTTCTGGAGTAGCAGGAGATCTTTTGGTTGAACTTAGTGAAATTGATAAAATTTCTGAAGATGCAGAGAATCGTGATATTTTAACGATTACTGTTGAATGTAGTGCACTTTTTACAATAGTATGTTGTTAATAAAAGGTAGATAATGCAATGCATTATCTACCTTTTTGTAAAAGGAGTAAAAGCCATGAGTTTTGATAAAATAACATATTTACATGAGAGAATATACGAATATTCAAAAAAGAAAATAGATAGAACACAGACAGAATATAAATTGCTGTCATCAATACTGGGTGAGGATGTATTGGAGAAAATATTGAAAGAATATAATAATCTAATGCCTTTTATTAATAATGAACAATATGCTAACATTGATATTAATTGTAGTGAATATTTGGACTGCTTTAGTAAGTATATGTATAGTGCAGAAATTAAAAAAAGTTATAATTGTAAATATTTTACTTGTTTTTTTTCTTGGTATTTAGGATATGCAGAAATGTTGTTCAAAAAAAAATATGCTTGTAAAAATGATTTTTGCCAAATAGAACGGAGATATCTGGGATATGTTTGTAGGAAAATAGAAAACGTATGTATACGAGTGTTGATTTGGGAAATAAACAGTTATAGAGAGAAAAAAGTATTGAGAGGAAAAAACTCGGAAGAAGAGTATACATTTTTTAATGAGTCTTTTAAAAATCCGAAGCGATTTCGTGACCTTTTAGAAAAATATCCAGTTATGCATAGACAGTGCTTGGAAATTATTCATAATACTTTTTCTAATATAGAAATGTGCCTTCAGCGGTTTGAAAAAGATGCTGAAACCATTGTTAAAAGTTTTTTTTCAGGTGAAACATCAATAGAAATCACTGATATTATAATGGGGGTAGGGGATGTCCATCAGAACGGAGAAGAAGTACTGAATATAGTTCTTAATAATAAAGAAAAAATCATATATAAACCGAGAACAGGAAAAAATGAGATTATATATGCTGAAATATTAAATTTAATCGGGAATAGCTGCAACTTAAGAATGATAACAGCTTCGGTGCAGGATATGGGTGAGTATAGTTGGCATGAGTATATCAAAAGTAGGGAATGTAAAGATATAAAGGAAGTAAAAGAATATTATCAGCGCGTAGGTATAATATTGTTTATTCATTATATTTTAGGAACAAAAGATATACATTATGAAAATTTTGTGGCCTGTGGGAAATATCCGGTTGTTATTGACATTGAGATGATGTTAGCACCCGAAAAAAAAGGGGGAAATGTGGGGGAATTTTCTGATTCTGTATTAGAGAGTGGTATTCTTCCATTTGGTATATGGAAAAGCAAAGATAATGGTGGTACTGATTTTAGTGCAATCAATGGTACTGGAAAACAATTATTACCGTTTAAGAAAGTAGTAATAGAAAATGCAAATAGATCCGATATAAAAATAGGGTATGTTAACGCATATAGTAACAGCAACATGAACCTAGTTAGAGTAAATGGAAAATTTTTAAAACCGCAGGATTTTGTCAAAGATATTATGAGAGGATTTGAATCTGCTTATATGGTAACATTAAAAGAAGAAAATGCCCGAAAAATAGTAAACTTGTTTACAAACAAACGTATACTATGTCGGTATTTATTAAGGGATACACAAGTATATTCAATGTACCTAAGAAGTTCCTTTCATCCTTTCATTTTAAGAGATGGTGGAATACGTGAAATGTTGTTTGCTCGTTTGATGAAACAAGCTACATATAGTGATGGTATCGTACCATATGAAATTAAGATGTTATTGAATGGAGCAGTACCATATTTTTATTTTGATTCATCAGAAAGAAATCTCAGAATGTTGGATGGATCTAAGATTGAAAACTATTTTGTAACAACAGCAAATGAAAATCTTGAAAAGAAGATAGAAAAATTGAATCTATCGGATTTACAATTTCAAAAACAGCTTATTATGTTAACTCTTGAGTTATCATCTTTAGCAAAAAATTCTGTTCAAAATGTTAAAGTACAATTCAAAAAAAATAATTTAGTTATTTCTAAAAATATTCGTCAGTTAGCAATGGAAGGAGTTAAAAAAATTGCAGATAAAATATGCGAGTCAGCATATACAAAAAAAAATATTTCTGATATTAGTTTTATTGATTTTTCAATATCACATGATACTTTATATGATTGGAATTTTCATGAAATGAATCCATATTTTTATGATGGATATTCCGGAATTTTATTTTTTATGAATATAGTGAGCATGATGATAAAATCGGAAAAATATAAAAATTTTTCCAGATTGCTAAAAGAAAAATTGTTTAAGTATACGAACAATCTCTGCAGTTCAAGGACTACATTAAGTGGCGGTGCATATACAGGTGAAATTTCCATTGTGTATGCTTATCAATTACTATTTTTAATATCAGAGAACCACAATTATCTGGATTATGCTGAGAAACATATAACGATTATATGCAATAACATAAACCCAAGAGGAGATGCCGACTTAGTAAATGGGGATGCTGGGGTTATAGTTCTCAGTTTGAATATGTATAGATTAACAAAAAAAACAAAGTACATTCATTATGCAGAAGAGGTAGCAAATTATTTAATTGCTAAATTAACTGATATAGATAATGGTTGTGGTTGGAAGCACCCAAGTTATAACGAACCTCTAGCGGGATTGTCTCATGGATGTAGCGGGATTGCAATGTCACTTGCTTATTTATATAATATATCTAAGGATAAAAGATATTTACCTATAATAGAAAATTTAGTTAATTATGAAAATACATTTTATGACCATAAAGCTTTGGACTGGATAGATATAAGGAGTAAAAAACTCCAAAAATATAAAAAAGAAAATGTGGTTTCATGGTGTCATGGTTCAGGCGGAATTCTTTTATCGAGAATGGTAATTCAGGAATGTATATCAGAATTGCCCTGTAACGAATTTTCACAATATATTTTAAGAGATTATGAGAGAGCATTGTATACTGTAAGAAAAAATATATTTCGAACATCAAATTGTTTATGTCATGGAACTTTAGGAAACTTTGAGATTCTAAGAAAATCAGGGGTTCTTTATAGTGATGAAAAAATATTCTTTATGTACATGTGCTATATTAATCATCTATTAGATGACAGTGATACATATTATAAAGGGTATAAATTAGATTTTACTTATTTAGGTCTGATGCAAGGTCTAGCAGGCATTGGTTATTCTTTAGCATGTTTTTTGGATAAAGATATTCCATCAATATTAATGCCAGTATTAGAAAAAGCGAACGGTCATAAACCGACAATTTAAGGACATATGTAACATAGGAAATATAAACATGTTATGATAAACAAATGACTAAATAGAATATTTGTATATATAGGAGGGGGAATATGGGGTTAACAAATTATGGTTTGGTCTCTCCCTTATGTAAAACCTCTGCATGTGTTGTCGATGAGATGAGAGAAAAATTTGAGGATTTTGATATTGATTTAAAGGCATCATATGATTTTGTTAGCGTTATAGAAGATTTGAGAACTGGAATTAGTGACTTCGTAAAGGCAGGGAATCAGATCGATGCATGTATAGTAGTAATACCGGAAAGCTTCGTTTTGAACAATGATATTCAAAAAATAATGAAATTATTAGGGATTAGTCCTAAAATACAATATAAAATGGTAGGAATAAGTCATGGAAGTATTGAGGCAATTGGTAAAGCTGTTGACATAATCCATACAAAAGGATATAAGCGTGTTCTTATATTGACTGGGGGGATTATATTTCAAACGTCGTTAAAAGAGAATATTTGTGAAAGGAATATAATGGGGTTTGCATGGTCCACTATTATGATAGAAAATCAGAACAATGCGTTGGATGGTTATGAAAGTAATTATATTGATAAAACATGCAAAACAATTGAAACGGATTTTAACTTTAAGGAATTTGAGAAAGATATCACATATTTTATGTCAGTGAATAATTTCACAAATAATGATATAGATAATATCATTATTTGTGGAGGATATGGAGTTGCAGCAAAATCAGTATTGCGATCAATGGGAAGAATAACGGATTCTATCATTTTGTTAAATGATAAATATGGGGATTTTGGGGTATCATCTGTTGCAATGGCCATGAATTTGGGAAAGAAAATAAAGTCTGATTTTGGAAAAAGAGTAATAATAATAAATATTGGATATAACCAAGAAATAGAAATTATGAGTTGGCTATATGGTGAAAACTATATTTCTTTTTAAATTCTTTAACGAATTAGTGCTAAATGGGATATACCTTTTATCGCGGACTTTTGCTAAATGCAAAAACATATTGTTTCTTCCATCATTTTGTAAAAATAGAGTTGAAATTTACTTTTGAAAATTTCAACTCTATTTTGTTTTAATAGTAGTCTGTTATATTGTAGTTAAATACCATAAAATCTGTGAAGTTTGAATTATTGACAAAACTAAAAAATAAAAGTATAATATATAATATATGACGATATTTTTAATTTAGTCACAAAATCCGGCAATGCCGAATGATAAAGGAGAGAAATTTATGCCTAGATTTAATGAACAAGAGCGGGAAACCATATCTCATACTCTAATGTCTGAAGGAGAAAAACTTTTTTCTAATTATGGATTACGAAAGGTAACAGTTGATGACCTGGCAGAAGTAGCAAATATCTCAAAAGGTTCATTTTATGCTTTTTTTCAGAGTAAGGAGCATTTGTTTATAGAAATTAATTTTAAATTACAATCAAAACTTTTCGATGAGGTTGAAAATGAATTAAGAAAAAAAGAGAATTTACCCAAGGATGAACTACTCGTATTGGGAATAAAACTACTACTGCATGGCTTTTTACATCATCCTATTTTAACGAACCTTGAGAGTAATACATGGGAATATCTTAGAAGGAAATTACCAACAGAGGTATTTGAAAAACATACATTAGATGATAGTAAAATAATCGACAAATTCATTGAATTGGGTATAGAATTTAAAGAGCCATATAATGTATTAATTAGATTACTTAGAGTTATATTTTCCTGTCTTGCAGAGTTAAAAGATGATCCAGATCAGGAGAGAATCCTTGATATTGTAATTTATGGTATTGTCCAACAAATTGTTGTGTAATTGATAGGTTAAACTTTATATCATCCATCTACACCAAACGTATGAGAACGTCAACGTTTCATCTGTTACTATAGTGCTTTTAGGGGAGATGGATTTAAAGTAAGAATAAAGGTTGGTAGTTAGAATATTCGGTTGATGCACTTATTGGTTTTTTCTGAACTATGGGTAACAACGTGTTATAGTTGTTATAGTTATATATATAAATATCCGGGAAATCTTTAGAATATAAAGAACTCCCGGATATTTTTATTTGACTATTTTGATAATTTGCCCACAGATTAGAAAGGCTATACTCCTTTAGAGCTATTTATCTCCTATTAAACTTTCAGCAATAAGATATTAAGTGCTAGAGTGGCGAACGGACAAAATTTTACATTTTACGGACAAAATCAACACAAAATTATATTATATGATACTATGATAAATATATATGACCAAAAAGAAAATAAGGTCAAATATATACAAAGGAAGCAAGGAGGATATTTGATGGTAAAGAAGATATTGTCTGGTAATGAAGCAATTGCATATGGTGCGGCTGAATCCGGTATAAGTGTAATAGCTGGTTATCCAGGACTCCCATCCACAGGGATTATTGAGGCGGCAGATAAGTTTGAAAATATTTACTGTGAATGGAGTTCAAATGAAAAGGTGGCTATGGATGTGGCGATTGGAGCATCAATTGCTGGAAGTAGAGTTATGGTTACGATGAAAGATTTAGGATTAAATGTTGCAGCAGATCCTTTTTTTGGAGTAGTTGGAACTAAAATTAATGGTGCCCTCATTATTGTGGTTTGTGACGATTCAGGAAGAGAACAGGGAGATGATATGAACGATGCGAGGCATTTTGCATATATGGGAGAAATTCCGTTGTTGGAGCCTGCAAGTGTGCAAGAAGCAAAATCGTTTGTCCATGTTGCTGTAGAATTAAGCGAAACGTATTGTGTTCCAGTAATAATTCGTATGACTGCAATTGTTACACATTCACAGGAGATAGTTAATACGGATGAAGAGTATTCTGAAAAACAACATTCTGCATTTCGTAGTTTATATGCAGCGAAAACAATTGCTAGTACAGTTGCAAGTTTTCCCCAAAATTCAAAATTAAGAAAAAGTACAGAACAATATTATTACGATTGGAAACAGAGATATAAAGATTTAAGTATCTACACAGAGAATACGAAACTAAATAATTATGAATATAAAGATAAAAGTATCGGGTTTATCGGTTCAGGAGTATCTATCCTGCATGCAGCAGAAGCATTTGCTAATGCTAGTATTTTTAAACTGGGAATGACAAATCCATTGCCAGAAAAAAAGATTAGAGAGTTTTGTAATAATGTATCTAAGGTATACATAGTGGAAGAATCACATCCAATTTTGGAAGAAAAAATCAAAGCAATGGGAGTTGATGTTACTGGAAGTGAATTGTTTAAAAGAAAAACAGCTCCTTTTTATATCACGCCGACTAATATATATGAAGCAATAAATAATGTTGATCTAATGCCAATAAAACATAAGTTTATGTTGCCAATGCAGTTGCCAGCTAATTGTCCGGGATGTCCACACTCGTTTCTTTTTGAATCATTAAAAGAATTAGGAATTAAAGTGATGGGAGACAGTGGGTGTTATGCTTTGAATCTATATCCTCCCGCTAATTCAATGGAAATGTTTTTGTGCATGGGATCTTCGGTTAATATGGCACATGGAATCGAGAAATCATTTGGAAAAAGTAATTGTGTTGCAGTTATGGGGGATGGCGTTTTTTATCATTCTGGAATAAATGGTATTTTAAACCTTATTTATAATAATGGTACATCAACAGTTATAATTGCGGATAATGATTGTATTGCCATGACAGGGGGACAAAATACGTTAGCATCAAAATGCTCAATTGAAAAATTGTGTGAAGCAATTGGAATTAATCGAATTAAGATTATTGATCCATACGATATGGAAGATATGAAAAAAACTATACTAGATGAAATTGAAGTAGATGAGCCATCTATAATTATCAGCAGACATCCATGTATACAAAAAGTTAAAATGAAATCCCATAATTACTTTTATATTGACAAAGAACAATGTAAGGGGTGCCTTAAATGTACACAGGTTGGTTGTCTGGCAATTGCTCAAAAAAATGGAAAGATGTCGATAAATAAACAACTCTGTGTGGGATGTGGACTTTGCTTAGAGGTATGCAAATGTACTGCAATCAAGAAAGGTAGCATGTGATATGAAGAATAACGAAAATATTATAGTATTGGGACAAGGCGGGCAAGGAGTATTAAAGGCTTCAAAATTATTATCTGAATATTACGCTCGGATAGGAAAAGAGGTTAAAACATCAACACTTATCGGTCTGGGAGTTAGAGGAGGAGGCGTGTACAGTCATGTTAAAGCTGGCGAACGGATTGTTTCACCATTGATAATGGCAGGTAAGTGCGACATGATCATTGGATTAGAACAATTAGAGACGCTCAGATGTCTTGATTATTTGAAAACGAATGGTTATTTGGTAGTGAATGATTTGTATATACCACCTACTACAGTAAGCAATGGTTTGGAAAAGAATTTTGAAGGAGACTTTAATGCGATTTTTAGACATCACAGTGAAAATTTTCATCTGTTTAGTGGAGAGCAGATAATAGAGAAAATGGATAATAAACCTGTGTTGAATTCATTTTTCCTAGGCGTTGCTGCGCGGATATTAAAACACGATGAAAAAATATGGTTGCAGGTCTTAGATGAAAATTTATCTATTAAGTATGTAGATATGAATATGAAGGCTTTTATGTTAGGTCTTGATTATGGTCAGGGAGGAAATAATGAAGTATAACGCAACAATTACATCGATAGGTTCATATGTTCCTGAGAGTGTTCTTACAAATGAATACCTTGAAAAAAACTATGACACAACAAAAGAGTGGATTGACACTAAAATTGGTGCAGATAACAGGCACATAGCAGCACCGGGGGAGGCAGCTTCTGATTTAGCATATAAAGCAGCAAGTAAATGTCTAGAAAAAACAGATGGAAAGATTGATTGTATTATTGTATCTACAACATCTCCAGATTATAAATGGATATCAACAGCATCTATTGTTGCTAATAGATTGGGGTTGAAAAATATTTCGGCGTTTGATGTTCGGGAGGGTTGTTCTGGATGTTTACATGCATTAGATAATGCATTTACTCTTATAGAATCTGGAACATATAGGAGAATTCTTGTTATTGCATCAGAAGTATTATCGAGATTTATGGATTACACAGACAGAACTATGCCAGCTTTCTTTGGAGATGGAGCGGGGGCAGTTATTGTTGAAAGATGTGATAGTCATAGACAGGGATTTGAATATTCTTATCTAGATTGTGATGACAGTATCTATGATTCCTTAATAATTAAAACAGGTGCAAGTTCGCAATATTACCGTAAGGATAACTATTTAAATGGTGATATTTATTGGTACATGAATGGAAAAGACATTTTTAATTATGCGGTAAAATCTTTTAAAAAGTTAGTTGAGAAAATAAGCAATGACACCAATATTTCACTTTCGGATATTGATAAATTTATTGTTCATCAGGCTAATAAGAATATTATTGAAGAAAACTTTAAAATTCATAGTATTTCAATAGAAAAAACTAATTTTACAATACAAAAATTTGGTAATACAGGTTCATCTTCCGTTTTTTTATGTCTTGATGATGCAGTGAAAAGAAATTTTATCGTCAGCGGAGACCGTGTAGCACTTTTCTCATTTGGTGCCGGTGGAAATTTCGGAGTTATAGTTCTGGTATGGGATGGAAAAGGAGGATGTTCATGAAAAAATTTATGATGGGTTATGAAGCAATTGCTCAGGCTTGTGTTGAAAATAACGTGAAGTTTGCAGCAGGTTTTCCAGGTTACCCATGTATTGAGATTATTGAATGTATAAGTAAAGAAAATAATGTTTATTGTGAATGGTCAGCTAATGAAAAAGTTGCCTTCGATGCGGCAGTTGGTGCCTCATATGCAGGAAAACGCGCTGTGCTTTCTATGAAAACGGTAGGATTAAATGTTGCTGCAGATTCTTTTTATGCTGTAACAGGAAGCAGAATTAATGGTGGTATGGTAATTTTTATTTGTGATGATATTGGACGTTTAGCTGCTGATGATATGTGTGATTCTAGGGAATATGCATTGAATGCAGAAATTCCTCTATTTTCACCAGGAGATGCACAAGAGGCATACGATTATCTAAAATTCGCTTTTATTATCAGTGAACATTATGAGGTGCCGGTTTTCTATCGTTTGTCATCTGTTGTTACCCATACGGGTATGGCAGTAAATATAGCAGACCATAGTCCAAAATTGTGTGATAAATCATTTGGTACATATAGATATTTCCCTAAGACAATTACCGGCTCAATTGCAGAAATGAATAAAGATAGTAAGTTATATAAATCTTTCGCAGATGCAGCAATTGATATTTCTAAAAGAAAAGAAAACATACTGAATTTTATCAATAATTTTGTACTAAATAGAGTGGAGTATAATTCAAAAGATATAGGATTTATTTGTACAGGTACAGCATATAACTACACAAAAGAGGTATTTCCAGAAGCATCTTTTTTAAGACTTGACGTTTTATGGCCTTTAGAACTTGATAAAATTCGTAACTTTTTTGATAACGTAAAAGATGTTTTTGTTATCGAAGATGGTAAATGTCTGATTGAATCGCGTCTCAGATCGCTAGGTTGTTCCGTGAAAAATAAAAATATGTTCGAACGAAAAGCAGAGATCTATAGGCTTAGTCCTACATATATTAAAAATGAAATTTATAAATACTATGGTAAACCCATAGATGAAAATATTCCGAATGATGATCTGCCCTATAGATTGCCAGTAAACTGTGCAGGGTGTCCTCATAGAAATGTTTTTTATGTTCTTAAAAAATTGGGGGTTAAGGTTTTAGGTGATAGTGGATGCTTCACATTAAATTTATTCCCACCTATAGCAAATATACATTGTTTTGTTTGTATGGGTTCTGGCATGGGATTGGGACATGGATTCTCAAAAGGAAATAAAGGGGGAGAACGTGTTGTTGCTGTATGTGGTGATGGGGGATTTTTACATTCTGGTATAAACAGTCTAATGAATGTATGTCAAAATGATGGCAAAGGAGTTTACATCATATTAGATAATCATGGATTGGCTATGACCGGTGGACACAATACCCCAGGAACCGGAAAAAATATTAACGGGGAAACTGTTAAACCTTTCAGCATTGAACGATTTTGTGAGGCATTAAAAATTGATTGCACTATCCTTGATCCATATGACTTAAATTTAACTGAAAAGGTGATTGAAGACAAATTGTCTATGGATACACCACAAATAATTATTATGAGACATGCTTGTGCAAGGCGTTATCCAAGAGAAGCAAAATATACGTTATCTATAAATTATAACAAATGTAATGGATGTGGTAAATGTTTAGAAATGAATTGTCTCGCCATGTCACGAAATGAATATTCTTCACAAATTAAACCAGTCCTTAATCAAAAAATGTGTGTATCATGTGGCATATGTGAGGCGGTCTGTGATCAAAAAGCCTTTTATAAGGAGGAAACAAGATGAAAAATGATGGAGTGAATATTTTCCTGACAGGTGCAGGAAACCATCCCGTTATGTTGGCAGGAAATTTAATTTCAAGAGCAGCATTTTATGAAGGATATGTTGCTAAAAACACTTCCGTAATCGCTTTAGGAGTTATAGGTGGTGCTGTTGTAAGTCAGGTTAGATTTGGAGAAAAAATTCTATCACCACTATTTTGCAATGGGGAAGGGGATTATATGATTGCATTTGATAAGTTGGAGGCACTTCGTAATTGTAATCAGTTAAAAAAGAATGGAACAGTAATTGTTGCAAATGAGATCGTACCAGTTACAAGCGTATCTGGATTAATTGAGAATCCTATCACGATAGAAGAAATCAGCGAAAAGCTCAAAGCTTCTAGACGAACAATTCTAGATATACCAATAGAGGATAGTATAACCTCAGGTATTGATGGACAAATGTCTTTGATTGGGATTTTGTCCAATAGAATTAGTATCAGTATTGATTCTTGGGAGAAAGCATTTGAAGACATATTTCCTGAAGATATTTTAGAAATCAAAAGAAAGGGGTTTGAACATGGAAGGCAATTATTTTTCAGCTAAAATTTCTTCTATTGGAGTTGCAGAGGGAGAGGGATACACGACATCTGAACTAGCTATTATGTCATCAGAAAAATGTTTTAAGAACCTAGAAAAATTTAATGAAAATTCTGTAGAGGCGATTCTATTATCTACTGGTTTGCCTGATAATTTTGGAACAAGTACCTCAACACTAATAAAAAAAGCTTTTAAAATTGCAAATTGTGCATGTCATGATCTAACAGCTGGCGATACAGGATTTTTATATGCATTGCAGTTAGGAGCGTCTTATATCGAAAGTGAAAAATACAGTACTGTTTTAGTCGTAGCAGCTGAGACACCGACTGTAATAGTCGAAGAAGATTCTACTTCAACAAAAAGAAATAGAAATGTGGCAGGTGCAATATTGTTACAAAGAACGGATACTCAAACGGGATTTCATGAATTTGCGTTGACTACTAATTATGAGGCGGAAGAAATTTTGAAATATCCTGTTGGGGGGACACGTTATCCTATATCATTTAATGCTGTAATGCGTAATGAATGTAAGGTTAAAATGGATTACCAGCTAATGGATAGAAAAGCTATAGCAAATATAGCTGAAAGTATTAGAAAGAAAAGTAAGTATTTTTCTAGTGAATTTAATACGAAGATTATATTTCCGACATATTTTAAAGAAGAACTAATAAAGCAAATCATGAAAGAGAGTGGTGTATCAGATTCATATGTTTTTTCTTCAATAGAAAAAGGATATTCGGGAAGTGCATCTATTGCTATTATACTAAAAAAGTTTTTTGATAGTTGTGAATATAAAACAACAAATTATATATTGGCTGTTGCAGGAGCTAATATGACATATGGAACTGTAATATATAAAATTTCTTAATGAGGAGACTAAGATATGAATGATAAAAGGACAAATAAAGAACGACTTATAGAAGCTGCAAAAGAAAATGATCTGCAGACTGTAGAGATATGTGCTGAAACTGCAGAAAAAGTGTTTTTGAATGTAAATTATAGCCAAGCTAATTTTTTTTCCTGCTTATTAAGCTATGTAGGAGAAAAATTTGGGGATGAGGCTGTACGGGATGCATTACTATATGTAGCCGACTATACTTGGAAAGATAGCTACAGTGAACTCTTGAAAGACAAACAAAAAGTGATTGATTTTTGGCTGAATAATTATGCTTGTGCGACATTCGATTTTGATGTAGAAGAAGATGAGGAAAAACTGACAATTATAATTAAAGAATGTAAAACCGGTGGCAAAATTTTAAAGGATAGTAAAAAATTTGGTGTATCAAAGGAACCGGCAGACTGGTGTTTTAACAAAAAAAATATCCCTTATTACTGTTCTCACTGTAAAATAAACAAAGAAATAGTTCCTAAAATGATGGGCTATGATTATTGTGAGTTTGAATGTGGCGTATTTAAGGAAAAATCAGGGGAATATGTACAGAATCCATGTAAAATGATTATTTATAAATCCAAATAAGGAGGAATTAAAATGCTTACAATTGATTACAGACTTTTACCAGAAGAAAAAAGAGGAACCTTACAAAATACATCAAACTTAGGTTTTGGAACAAAATTTACAGACCATGTCTTCCTGATGTATTTTAATGAAACAGAAGGATGGCATGATGCACAGATTGTAGAAAATTCATCTATAAACCTAAGTGTATCAGCAGCAGTTTTTCACTATGCACAGGAAATTTATGAAGGAATGAAAGCATATAGGGATAGAAATGGTCAGGTCTTTTTATTTAGACCATGGGAAAATGCAAAACGATTCAACGAATCAGCAAAACGTCTTTGTATGCCAGAATTGAATGAGGAAGATTTTGTTATTGCAATTAGAGAATTAATTAAAATCGAAGAGAAGTGGGTACCATGCACTGAAAATTCAGCTTTATACATAAGACCAACTATGATTGCGATTAGTGATAACATAAATCTGGTAGCTGCTACAGAGTACTTATTCTTTGTAGTTTTATCCCCAGTTGACCCATATTTTAAAACCGAAAAAAAATATCTGGATATTTATGTAGAAGATAAAATGGCTAGATCTGTATACGGTGGAGTTGGCAATGCTAAAACTGGTGGGAATTATGCAGCAAGTTTGCTCTCAACAAAAATAGCTCATTCAAAATCATGTTCACAAGTACTTTGGCTTGATGGAAAAGATAGAAGATTTATTGAGGAAACCGGAGTAATGAATATCTTTTTTGTACAAAACGGTAATCTTTTAACGCCACTTTTAAATGATACAATTTTGCCGGGTATAACTAGAAAATCAGTTTTGCAATTGGCTAAGGATAATGGAATAAAGACTGTTGAAGGAAAAATTAGTATTGAAGAAATAATTGAAGGAATTTTGGATGGTACAGTAACTGAATGTTTTGGTACGGGTACGGCAGCCGGTATTGCTGCAATTGGTACCCTGAATTATAAGAATCATGTTTATGAAATTAATAGAAAATTGATTGGACCGATAACAGAAAAATTACAATACAATCTTGTAGGTATTCAATATAATGTTTTAGAGGACCCATATAATTGGAGGATGCCTTTATGAAGAGTACATCAATTGGAAGTTGATAACTCTCAAAATAATATCTACATCAATCACGGAAATAATTTTACTATGGAACATTTAATATGGAAATAGAAAAGAGGACAAAAATGGAAAAAAATATTGGGATTATAGGAACAGGATCTTACATAGGCGAGAAATTGATTACTAATAAAGATTTAGAGAAAATCTATGATACAAATGATGAATGGATTAGGAAGCATCTTGGAGTAACTGCACGAACCAAGGCAAGAGATGACCAGAATACTTCTGACTTAGCTTTTGAAGCCTGCAAGAAGGCACTTGACATGGCTAAACTAGAGGCAACAGACATTGATTTAATTATTTTGGCAACTTGTTCTCCTGACCATTTAGCGCCAGGTACGTCTCTTCTTGTTCAACGGAAACTTGGTGCCACAAATGCAGCAGTATTTGATATGAAGGCACAGTGCGCAGGATTTGTTCATCTGCTTGTAGTAGGTGCACTAATGGCTCAGGGGAGTTTTAAAAATGTTATGGTCGTAGCGTCTGAACTTTTACTACGTTCAATGAATCCTAGCGATAGATTTAATAATGCATTGTTTGCAGATGGAGCTTCAGCAGCTATATTGACGGAAGTACCAGGAACAGATACTGGCATATTGAGCTATCACTTAGGGGCTAATCCCGACTTTTATGAGGCGGCATTAATTCCTGGCGGTGGATGTGCCAACCCTTTAACACCAGATAAATTAGAAAGAGGTGAACAATATTTAACTTGGGCATTTTCAAATTCGGGTAAAACCAATAAAGATGAAATAGCTCATAATACAGATATGAAGGCAAAAGAATGGGAATTTATTTGCAATGCTGTAGTAAATAGTATGAAAGATAGTTTATCACAAATACATGCCAATGTTGAGGATTTGGACTTTGTACTGGCACATCCTGGAAGTATTAAAGCGTTAGGCGCAATAAAACAGATGCTAAAAATTCCAGACGAAAAAATTGGAGAAGTTTTTACAAAGTATGGTAATTCATCAGGACCACAGGTGGGTATCGCTTTGGATGAAGCAGTTCGCTCAGGAAAGATAAAGAGTGGAAATCTGATTGGGTTGTTTGGTATCGGTATGGGGATGCAGTGGGGGTCAGTGATTTTTAGATGGTGTTAATTGAAAAGAGGAGTATAGTGTGAAAGAAAGCAGAGGTCAGCCAAAAAGTGGCGCACTTATCTAAGCTGCCAGTAGTTGGCAACTTTTTATGGGTATTAAGTTTAGGAAAAATTTTAGGAAGCTATTGGTTTCGGAGGTGGATATAATCCCTCTCGCTGCAATAGTTTCATGGCTTGCTTGATAGCTTTTACTTTCTGTTTTTCCAGTAAAGCTTCAGGCATATCAATTTTATACAAATCGCTTGGATTCCAGGTTTCTCCAGTTGATAACATCTGGTAAATGGCAGTCAGAATCATCCGGGCGATTGCAATAATGGCTCTTTTCTCGCCATGACGTTTCGTAAGAGATTCATATTTCTTTTTGTAGTAAGGAGATTTGTTGGATGTAACGGCTGCATGAGCAAACTGTACTAATGCAGGTTTGAGGTAGACACCGGCACGTGTAACCCGAACAGACTTCTTCTTACCACCAGATTCTTTACTGTCAGGAGTTAATCCAGCCCAGCAGCATAAACGTTTGGAGCTTGAGAACTGAGCCATATCAATACCTATTTCGGAGATGACGGTGATTGCACTGTTACGTTTAACACCCGGAATAGTCATTAGAAACTGGATAGCATTTTCATAATCAGGATCAGAAGAAATCAAAGATTCTATCTCTCGGTCTATCATTGATCTCAGCTGTGATATAATCCATATGTGTACGGACGAGGTGCATACGGTATTTTTGGGAATCAGTCATATGATATCCTCAATGGATTCAATCACTGCATCTTCTTTAGATTTGTGAGACCTAAGAAGTTTAGAAGAAGCTATTTCTTCATGATTGATAGAATTGCCAGACTGTTCAAGCAGATAGTTAATGATGGATGTGGATGACTTCCAAAAGATATCGGAAACAACAGAATCTAGTGCAACATTACAAACAGTAAGCGCATTCTGATATCTATTCTTTTCACTGGAACGGCAGGAAACAAGTTTATGACCATACCTTGTAAACTCACGTAAAATACGAATTTTTTTACAGGGAATATAACTGCCTTTTACAAGTCCAAGACGGAATAAATCTCCAATCCATTTAGAATCCTTTGTGTTATCTTTGTTACCTTTTACTGCTTTTACCCATTTGGGGTTTGCAATGGTAACATTGGTCTTATCTTCTAGGAGATTAAATACAGGGATCCAGTATTTACCAGCGGATTCCATGCAAAGGTCATGACAGTTATTGTTAAGAAGCCATTGACTGAACTGCCACACAATTTAACCAAGGCGTTAAAACAATTCTTAGTGTACGGACTCGAAGTACCACTTATTTGTGCTTGAAAAGGCAGAACTTACACGGATTATTATGCTGTCTAAAACGAGAAAGAATTTACAACTCCTCCTCCCGTGCTTTGTAGTGTAGCTTCTTGAAGCTATTATCTCATGGAGTAGAGGTTTTGAAAATCTTTCATTACTATTTGTGCCGCGCCCGAAGGCGCGCGGAATGGAGATTATTATGATTGAATTTAGATTACATGGTTTAGGCGGACAAGGAATTGTTACGTTTTCTCATTTATTGTCTGAGGCTGCTTTAGAAATGGAGTTATATAGCCAATCGTTACCTTCATTCGGTGTTGAACGAAGAGGTTCATCGGTAAGTGCATCGGTACGAATTAATGATAAGCCCATTTTAATACATGAACAGTGCTCTACACCGGAGTTTCTTGTTATTATGAATGATTCTCTGATACAAAAGGCAATCGATATGGGACTTCATAAAAGAACAAAGCTTATTGTTAATAGTAATGAAAAGCGTTATGAACAAAATGCAATTACCATTAACGCAACACAGATTGCTATTGAAAATAATCTTGTTCACGATAATATTCCTTTTGTAAATATCCCAATGTTTGGGGCAGTTTGTAAAGTTATACAATTTCCACGGGAAGTCGTTGAAATTGTTTTACGAAAAAATTGGAAAGGGAAGATTGCAGAGCTCGATGTAAAAGCGGCTTTGAGTGCATATGATGCAATCTAAGGAGGTATTTGTCGATGGATTCTATTTTACAACCAATTTCAGTACCACAGAAAGGCGCTGCTGGAAATACTGGGGAATGGAGGTTATATAAGCCCATTATTAAGAAAGAAAAATGTGTTAAGTGCTTGAAGTGCTGGATATATTGTCCAGAAGCAGTGATTAACAAAGAAACACTTGAAATTGACTATCAATATTGTAAAGGATGTGGAATTTGTGCAAATGAATGTCCTTGTGAGGCTATTTCAATGGAAAAGGAGTAAATATGGATAAGATATTATGTACTGGAAATTATGCGGCAGCAGAAGCAGTAAAATATGCAAAAGTTGATGTTGTAGCGGGATATCCGATTACCCCGTCTACAAAAATTGTTGAAAAAATAAATGAGGATATAGCCCACGGAATGAAGTGTAAATTTATATCAATAGAAGGTGAACACTCTGCGATGGCTGCAACAGTTGCCGCGTCAGCGGCAGGGGCTAGAGTGTTTACGGCTACATCTTCACAGGGTTTACTTTATATGCATGAAGTTTTGCATATGGCAGCAGGCGGGCGATTGCCAATTGTCATGGCAAACGTAAATAGAGGGGTTTTTGCACCATGGACTTTAAAAGCAGATCATCAAGATGCCTTATCACAAAGAGATACAGGATGGATTCAAATTTATTGTGCATCCAACCAGGAAATATTCAATACAATTTTACAGGCATATAAAATTGCAGAAAAAGCATATTTACCAGTAATGGTAAATTTTGATGGTTTTTTACTTTCTCACTGTGAAGAACCTGTGAGCCTACCAGAAGAAGAAAAAATATCCACATATTTACCTGATTACAAACCCATGTGGTCCTTAAATACTGATAATCCTACATCTTTTTCCAATGTGACAAATCCTAAGGAATATGCAGATTTTAGAGATAAACTTTCTAAAGACATTTTAAATGTTGGAACGATTATTAAACAAGCCGCATATGAATATCAGGAGTGTACAGAACTATGGGATGGGGATATGATAGAAACATATTGTACAGAGGACGCAGAGATTATTTTAGTAGCTATGGGAAGTGTAGCAGCAGATATTAAATATTGTGTGGATATACTAAGAAAAGAAGGTGTTTCTGTTGGTCTAATCAGAATAAGGGTATTCGTACCATTTCCAGGAATTGAAATTATGAATATTTTAAAAACTGACAGTAAGGTTATTGTTATTGATCGTGATTATCATTTTGGTGCTGAAGATGGAATTGTTATATCAGAACTTCGAAGCTTTTTGTATGGAAAATTAAACTTAAAATGCTTGAAAGGAATGGTGATGGGAATTGGCGGTAAAGAAATCACATGTGAGGAAATTAAACGTGTAATCAAAAAGATGGAGGTTGAAGTTTATGATTAGTACAATTAGAGAAATGCCAGAAGAAGAATTATTATTAAGTGGGTGTGGTTCATGCGCCGGTTGTCCTGCATCACTGGCTTTACGAATTGTTGGAAAAGCTTTAGGGAAAAATGCGGTAATGTTGCTGACTCCGTCTTGTTCTGTGGCTAGTATGGGAATGACGCCTAAAACAGCATATAATTGGCCAAGCATGAATATTACATTTGCCAGTGCTGGTGCATCTGCTGCAGGTGTAAGTGTGGCTCTTGATACTATTAAAGAGAAGAAAAATGATACATGGGAAAAGCCAACTGTTTTTAATTGGACTGGGGACGGTGGAACTTATGATATTGGTTTCCAAGCACTTTCTGCTGCAGCGGAGAGAAATGACGACTTTATACATTTTTGTTACAATAACGAAGCCTATGTAAATACGGGATTGCAACGAAGTGGTGCTACTCCTCGATATTGTTATACAACAACTACTCCGGCGGGAAAGAAGGAGACTAAAAAGAATATGGCATTGCTCATGTTAGAGCATAACGTTCCATATATAGCTACAGCATCGGTTGCATACCCAATAGATTTATATAATAAAATATTAAAAGCTAAATCTATTCCAGGATTTAAGTATATAGAAATTTTCGCGCCATGTAATGTCGGTTGGGGATTTTCAGCAGATAAAACTATAGAAATGGGAAGAATGGCTGTAGAGGCAGGTGCATGTTTACTGTGGGAAGCCCATAATGGTAAAATAGTATTTTCTAAACCAACTGAAAAGTTATTGAAAATGAAAGATAAAAAACCATCTATTGAAAAATATATTAATTCTCAGGGAAGGTTTCAGAAAACTATGAAGGATAAAAAGCTGGAAATCTTGATGGATATTCAAGAGGATATTGATAGAGAAATTCGCTTTATGAAGGAAAGAAGTAAAATATGCTATAGTGTAAACTGAAATAAATGGAATTGTGTTATACATAAGCAATGCAGAGAGGAGAGATGGTTTGCCAATTAAGATACCGGAAGGCTTGCCTGCAAAAGAACTGTTAGAAAAAGAAAATATATTTGTTATGGGGGAAACAAGGGCAATAACCCAAGATATACGACCGTTACGCATCTTAATTTTGAATTTGATGCCTCTAAAAGAAAAAACAGAGTTACAGTTATTACGTTTGTTGTCAAATTCTCCTTTACAATTAGAGATAGAGTTTTTGACAACAAGTAGTCATAATTCTAAAAATACATCAATAATTCATATGGAAAAATTTTATTCCAAATTTGATGAAGTGAAGAGTAAAAAGTTTGATGGAATGATAATTACAGGTGCTCCAGTTGAAAACCTTGAGTATGAAGAAGTTGATTATTGGAAGGAACTTGTAGAAATTATGGATTGGAGTAAAAAAAATGTTATATCTACAATTTATATTTGTTGGGCAGCACAAGCTGCGTTATATCATTTTTTTGAATTAACCAAAAGAAAATTACGCGAAAAGGTTTTTGGAGTATACTGGCATGATATTCTGATCCCTAGCGATCCATTGGTCAGGGGATTTGATGAAAAATTTCTAGCACCACATTCACGATACACAGAAGTTGCAATTGAGGATATTAGAAAGTGTAATGATATTAATATTCTTGCTGCATCGAAAAAAGTAGGATTTTTTTTGGGATCGGCTGAAAATGGAAAGCAAATTTTTGTTATGGGACATCCAGAATATGATAAGTTTACGCTTTTCGAAGAGTATAGACGTGATTTGAGTAAAGGACTAAAAATAAGAAAACCATGTAATTATTTTTCTGAAAACAATCCAAATAAAACTCCACTTTTTTTATGGAAAGCGCATGCAAATAATCTTTATAGCAATTGGTTGAATTATTACGTTTATCAAATGGCTCCGTTTTAAAGGGGGAAACAAATGAAAAGAATTATAGGTATATTCTTAATGCTGGGATTTGTATTATGCCGATTATTTGGCAAAAAGAAGTCATATATTACTATTAAAAAATAAAATATATGGAAAAGAGAGTAATTAAGGGAAGTGGAAACCCCACTTCTCTTTTTCTTTCTAAAGGATATTTTTCTTCCAAAAAGGGACAAACACAACATGAAATATAGTAAACGCAAAATAGCGAGTACCTTTTCAAAATCATCATATGTGAGATAATAGATCCATCACTATATTCCCTGCAAAAAATATCTGGAAAATGATGGAGATGCTGCCGCCTGGGCAGAGTTTCTGTACGGCGCGGGGAAAGGGAGCTGTGATTTCCTTATGGTCACAATGGGTACCGGAATCGGGGCAGGGATCATTATGAACGGGAAGATCAGCAGAGGCTGTTTTGAACGGTATGCTTCTGCCTCTGCACTGGTGAGACAGGCAAAAGCAATGATGAAAAACGACAGAAATAAAGACTCTCTTCTGTGGCAGATATGCTGCGGAAATTGTGGAAGGAAAACAGGTTTTTCAGGCGGTGAGAGAGGGGGATGAGAAAACCAAACAGGTTCTGGAGCAGTATAATCTGGAGGCAGGAATTCGTTATGGAAAATACCTGGGGGCAGGCATGACCGGGACAGAAACATCCTATGGCGTCCTGAATCTGGAAGAAAAAAGAGAGACCAGAAAACAGGTATGGGACACCATCTACAGGCTTCTGGCAACAGCACAGGAACATGGGAATCGAACCGGTTGCCGCTCATACGCTGTATTCTCCGGAATGGACAAAAGAACTGATCCGGGATATGAGTAGTCCCTGGCTGAAACTTATTTTTGATCCGGTAAATCTGCTGACAAAAGACAGGATTCAGGATCAGGAGGAGTTGTGGAAAGAATGTTTTAGACTTTTGGGGAAAAGATAGGAGTAGTACATTGCGTCATGTTCCGGGGAGATGCGGAACTGGTACTGAAAAAGCTGCAGGAGGTGGAAGAATTGGTGAAAACATTTGAAGCACGTATCGAATAAAGGATTGCGGATTGGTCAGGATATGGATATAATAAAGGAAAATTGTGAGGGAGATACAGAGGAAGGGGGAAAACAAAGTGGATGAACGATACTGCCTGATGAATAAGGATAAGGTGCTTCTGACATTTGCCTGCACCAGCGGAGCTTTGGGAAGTATCCTTTTAAAAGAGGAGGCCTGCAACGTTTCAGCTGAGGAACTGCCGATCGGTTTTTCATCCATCCATACATGGGTGGAGCAGCGGCAGGCACCGAAGCATAGGGAGCATATTGAGGAATTGATGCGGCAGTGCGGCTGCTCCCGAATTGACGGCTTTTTAAAGATCACACATGCATTGAGCCTGAACGATACTTTCTGGGTGAAGCCAATAGACAGCTCTTTTAAGTGGGCGGATGTGTCTCTGTATAGAAACCCGTTCAATGACGCGATCGCAAAGATCGCTTTTGAGGGCGGCCTATACGGAGAGCAGTTTTCTACAACTTCACCAGAATTTGAAACGAGCGGTGCCTATGCGAAATGCTGGGTACGGGAAGAGGAAGGAGATATCTTCCTGTACAAGCGTGGGAGTACAGGCGGCAGGAACACAGGGCTGGAACCTTTTTCTGAAGCCTATGCCGCAGAGATCGCCAGCAGGATCTGCAGACGGCATGTTCCGTATACCGTTGTCCGGTATCGGGGAAGCCTGGCCTCTAAGTGCCCGTTGTTTACCAGTGAGCAGGAGGGCTTTGCTCCGATCTATCGCTGTATCCAGGGAGAGTATAACCTGACAAATGTGATGGATTATATGTCCCGGCATGATGCAGAAGAAGATTTCCGGAGGATGCTGGTATTGGATGCGCTTGTCCTGAATACGGATCGCCATGCCGGCAATTATGGGATGCTGTTTGATACGGATACGATGCAGGTTTCGGGGATGGCACCAGTATTCGATCACAACCAGGCACTGCTTCCTTATGCGGAGCAGGCGGAGTTTGATCACCTGCAGGAATATCTGTCTACCCGGCCTACCCGGATTGGGGAAGACTTTAATGAGGTCGCCCATGCGGCCCTTACCCCGTCCATCCGGGCGGATCTGATCAACCTGAAAGGGTACCGGTTTGACCGGGAACATCCCTGCCATCTTCCGGAGGAGCGGCTCAAAATCTTAGAAGAGGTTGTAAATGAGCAGATTGATGGCATATTGAAGCTAAAACGGCTGTATATGCCCAGTATGCCCGAGGAAGAAGAGCCTGAAAAGAAGGAAAAGATGAAAAAACCAGTAAAAAGGCTATAAGAAAAAGGCATTGGAGAGGATCCAGTGCCTTTTTTCGTGGAACGATGGAAAAACGTGGACGATTATAGATGCTTTTTGCGTCTGAATGACGGATCCCAAAGATACAACCTGGAGTTCCTCAGACGAATCTGTTGCTGCTGTAGATAAAAATGGTGTTGTAACTGCTATATCTGAAGGTATAGCAACCATTACTGCTATAACTGCAAATGGAACTACAGACGAGTGCAAAGTAACAGTGTCGATTCCATGTATACCTGCTGATAGTCTGACATTAAATAAAGATTTTTCCATTATTAATGTAGAACAACAGGATACACTTGCAGCCACTTATGGCCCTGAGGATACTACAGATACATTAACATGGAGTTCATATGATGAGTCTGTTGCCATAGTAGAAGACGGTGTGTCGTGATGATATGGGGGCGGCATATGTAAGCGGAACTTCATTTGCAGCACCGTGGATTTCAAAAGAACTAGCATATTTAATTCACATTTTGGGATTGAGTAGAGAAGTTGCGAAAGCGTTATTTTTACGATGGTAATGGACGCACAGGAAGGATCATTCTTTTCAGGGAATACTTCGCCATAGAATACTGCCATTCATAATATTGGATCAGGCAAAGGCAGAGTATTATGCTGCGTTGAATACAAAGATAGATTGGAAGCATTCTTTATAAAAGAGCAAATAGAATAATTTAGACTTGTGAAGTATTTTATGTATGAATATATACAAGCATAATAAATAAGTGAGGGTGTAGTAACTTATAAAAATCAACAGTAAAGTCACCCTGACCACCAGAAAAAGCAGCAGCAGTGGAACCGAAATCAATACTCTGGTCAATGTTCATATCCTTCTGCGGGTCAAGTCCGTTCTGTTTCAGGATATATTCAAATACCATTTCCGGCATACCGCCTGCCCGACCGCCCAGAATATCTTTGCCTTTCAAATCGCTCCATTTGAAATCAGGCATCTCTTTTCTGGCTACCAGGAAATTTCCTGCCCGCTGTGTAAGCTGTGCAAAGTTGACGACAGCGTCATTGGCACCTTCCTGGTAAGCATACACGGAAGCCTCTGCGCCCATAAAGCCGATATCCGCATCGCCGGAGAGGACGGCGGTCATAGTCTTGTCTGCGCCAAAGCCGGTCACACACTCTAAGCGGATCCCTTCTTTTGTAAAGTACCCTTCCTCAATTGCCACATACTGAGGGGCATAGAAAATGGAATGGGCAACTTCATTTAATTTTACATCCACCAGTTCTTTTTCCGTATTGGAATCTTTGGAATTTTTCTCACTCTTATCTGACTTTTGACAGCCTGTAAGGCATATGGAAGTACAGAGTGTGACGGCGAGTAAAACGGATAAAATCTTTTTCATAGTTCCCTCCTGTTTTGGTACTACCACGCAGAATCGCCTTTAGAGATAGGGTTTTTGCCTGGCTGCTGAATAGTTACCATAAAATACAATATGAAAAAGGCTTGCCACAGGTTCCGATGCGGATTTGTTTAAAACCGACTTGTCCCCACAGATGAAAAAATTTATAATGAGGATAGAAAAGAAAACAGGAGGAAGGATATATGAGCAATCAGCGATATTCCATGGAGACGCCTCCAGCGTCATTGCCTGTCCAGCTTTTGTATGTAACCTGTGCCAGGTCGGATAAGGACTGGCACAGCATGGAACATTCCCATTATTTTGCGGAACTCTTCTTTATCACAAAAGGGGAGGGCTGTTTTATCATTGACAATGAAAGAGTTCCTGTGCGGGAAAATGACTTGGTTTTAGTAAACCCCGGCGTCTCACATACAGAGCTGGGAAATAAGAATAGCCCCTGGGAATATATTGCCCTGGGCATTGAAGGTCTGCAGTTTCATTCCCGGTAGGACAGTGGGCCTTATGATTACAGTGTCCACTTTCTGGGGCAGAGCCGTAAGGAGATAGGGGATTGTCTGACACAGATGGTAATGGAGGCACGTCTGGGTGAACAGGACAGCGGGGCAGTCTGCCAGAAGCTTTTGGAATTGCTGCTTCTGTATATTACCAGACATACCCGCCAGAATATTCTGGCTGCACCTCCCAATAAGGCAACCAGGGAATGCCGGGTGGTGGAACAGTATATCAATGAGCACTATGCGGAGGAGATCACCCTGGAAACACTTAGCCTTACGGCACATATCAACAAATACTATCTGGTACATGCTTTCAAAGCCTACAAGGGCATATCCCCCATCAGCTATCTTGCTGAGAAACGGCTGACAGAGGCCATGCATCTTCTGGAAACAACCAATTATCCTGTTACAAAAATATCAGGTATGGTAGGATACTCCTCCCAGTCTTATTTTTCCCAGGCTTTCCGTAGAATGACATCTATGTCACCGAATCAGTACAGAAAGAAAAATGAAAAGAGTGCCGCGGGCTGCAGTATTGTAAAATAACTGCGGCTCGCGGCACTTTTTGCGGTCTTATTTTTGCAGACGTTTCGTTAATGTCCATAAAAGCTGAAGGTCATCGTGTCTCAGCTCTTTCATATCCTGACAAAGATTCTTGAATTGTTCAGGACAAATTATACTTTCGTCAAAAAATTCTTTCGGTGTGACATTCAGGTAATCACAGATATAAAAAAATACTGTCATGGAGGGAAGCCCTTTTTTGTTTTCCAGTCCATTAATATAACCCGGATTTTGTCCAATGGAAAGACTCATATCTCTTGCAGAGACCTTCTTCGCTGACCTTAGCTGTGTCAGACGGTTATAAAATAAATCTTCATAGCTGTTTTCTTCAAAAGTATTCTCACTGTGCATATTTTTCACCACCTATTATATGACATTGTACATGATACTATGTCCCGAAATATCGTTTTTGATACGTGATATGTCTTGAAATATCGTATTGTATCTGATATTATAAAAAGAAATATTAGATTCATTAAGATATTACTAAAATACAGGGAGCGGGAGTTAATATGACAAGAAATGAGAGAATACATGTACTGGGATACTGCAGGTCATGCCTGAACGAAACATATGGTCTGAAACTGAAGCAAGAGGATGTGCTGGTATACGAATTTTTAGGACAGTGTATGAAATGCGGAAATACCCGGCATATTGTCCATAGAGTTAAGAAATATAAAATCTGGAAGCTTATGAGTTCCCGAAAACTGGGAAATGAGTGTTAGATAAAAAAGAGGGGCCGCCGCATGGTATTCATGCGTGCGGCCCCTCTTTGCAGCTAAGGAAAAATCCCAACACTGAAGGAAATTCTGCCGGGATAGGTGTCCGTAACTGTGAAGGCAGGAAAAAGATTCCTGAATTTAAAGCCTGGGGATTTTCTTTTCTCTGTTATTCAGATAGTCTTTTACTCCATCTACATCGCTGTAGGCAAAGTGGCGCAGCTCTTTTTCTGTCATCTGCCCCAGTTCTTCCAGGTCGGAGTTTCCGGTGACAGGACAGATGGGAAGAAGCTCCTCAGCGGTCAGACCGAATTCCTCCATCTGCTGGGGAGATATGTACTGTGTCACTTCTATTTTATTGCAGGATTTGCAATGATACACAGAAAATACTTGGTTGGTCATGGTTTTGTCTCCTTTGTCAGAATAATATTATCATAATACAGGAAGGAAAAAATGTATAGGGGGAAAGTGAGTTTTTGGGATGGGGGGATTGGCCCCGGCCTCCTCCCATCCGCTTCCTGGTATCTGTGAACCGTAAATAATTTGGTGAATGCAGTGTTTATATCATATGCTTATACCATAAAAAAGATAGAAACGACGGTGAAGACGGCCAGCAGGATATAGAGGGCTGTCTGATTAAGGCGGCATAGGGTATCAGGAAGTTTCTTTTTTCGGAGGCTGTAGGAGAGCAGGTATGTGATTAGAACGTTGAGTATGAAAATTGTGATATCGACCCACAGAAAGCTTTTTTTGGTGAATAATGTGTAACCGTAGAAGAGGAGGGGCATGGAGAGGAGCCCGGCGTATAGTCCTGTCAGATTTTTGCAGAGAAGGTCAGGACAGCGGTAAGACAGCAGGCGCTGTTCCAACAGCATAAATAGAAGTGCCGGGAAGAAAAGCAGTTTCAGGTGTTCCCATACGCTCTCATTAACAGGACTGAATAGCCCTACCAAAAAAAAATTGCCGGACCATTCATAGAAAAAGTGGGATAGGGAACCAAGCAGGACCGTGAACAGAATGCCGATTACCGTAAAAACCTTATAAGATTGCTGCATAAACAGACCTCCGGGGATTTAACTTGCATTATGTTTAAAAGTATGCTGCGAATTGAAAAAATATTTGTATCACTCTTGAAAAAATAAGGGGAACGGAGGATAATGATTAGGAAAAGGCTGCGAAGGGACTGAACAGTTACAGGAAAAGTAAAAACGAGGAGGATTACAGATGAAACTTGGATTTATTGGATGCGGCAATATGGCCTCTGCTATTATTGGCGGTATTTTGGAAAAAGAGATTGTAAGCAGGGAGGATATTACGGCTTCAACAAAGTCGCAGGAATCTGCTGCTAAGATAAAGGAAAAACTGGGGATTGCCTGTAGTACAGATAACCGGGAGACTGCAAAAATATCGGATGTGGTGATTCTGGCTGTGAAGCCGCAGTTTCTGGAGGAGGTGATCGCAGAGATCAAGGATGTGCTTGGTAAAGAAAAGGTGATCATCTCCATCGCTGCAGGTAAGACTATGAGCTGGCTGGAGGAGCGTATCGGGGAGGATAGGAAAATAATCCGTACTATGCCCAATACGCCTGCACTGGTAGGAGAAGGGATCACAGGTGTATGCAAAAATGCTCTTGTGGAAGCAACAGAGCTGGAGGAGGCTTTGGTGCTGCTCCGTTCTTTTGGAAGAGCGGAGGTTGTGACAGAACCCATGCTGGATGTGGTGGGAGCTGTCAGCGGAAGTTCTCCGGCATTTGTTTTCATGTTCATTGAGGCCATGGCGGATGGCGCAGTGGCTGAGGGAATGCCGAGGAAAAAGGCATATGAATTTGCGGCACAGGCTGTATTAGGAAGTGCAAAAATGGTTCTTGAGACAGGTATGCATCCCGGTGAACTTAAGGATATGGTGTGTTCACCTGCGGGAACTACAATTGAAGGGGTGGGAGTTCTGGAAAAGAAAGGCATGAGGAGTGCTGTGACAGAATGTATCCGTGCATGTGTGAAGAAGACAAGAGAACTGTAAAACAGGCAATGTCTTGACGGGGATTAGCAATATTTCTCATTGCAAGAAATGCAAACTGCTGTTAAAATAAAAGAAAAGGCAAAAAAGCGCATATGTGCTGCTTTAGCCGAGACAAAAGAGGTCATATCATGGATTGTATTTTTGAAATCAGTATATGGTTGCTAGACAGCGGCAATGCGTTTCTGCGGTTTTGGGGAAAGCTGCTCTATAAGATTCCCAGAGCATATACGAAAAGACTGGAGAAAACCAGAAAAGGGGACGAACTTCTGGAGGAGGAGATTGAGAAGCGCCGGGAAGCCACCTGGCACAGTATCATGAAAAGCCTCGGTGAAGAATGACTCAGAGGAAAGACAGGCCGGCATTACTGCGGCCTGTCCTTTCCTGCGGAGAGCGTGCTGTTGTGGTATTTGGATGAGAAGGTTACATCTTCACCAAACCAGCAGGGCGGCGTAAAGGAATTGGCGGACTCTACATCCCCAAATTCCACCTCCGCCAGACAGAGTCCCTCGTAGGGTGCTCCAAATACATCCAGCTCAATGGTAAGTCCTCCTTCAAGAGGAAGCAGATATCTGGTTTTTGTAAGAATGATGCCGTCTGCCTTTTCTTTCAGATGACAATAGGATGTTTCATTCAGAGGCAGGTTATACTCCTCCCGTACCATATGGCCCTCCCCTTTGTAGGTGAGGAAATAAGCGTCATCCTGCCTGCGGATGCGGATAACCGGGTTGGTGTTCAGATAAGCCTGTTCTATTTTGTGACAGGGGTAGCTTGCCAGATCAGCGGGCAGCTCTTTCATAAGAAATTTTCTTTCTATTTCCATTTCTGTGCAGAACCTCCTTTTTCTATTTAATAAGTGCACTCTGAAGGGCGCCCCGTAAGATATGCAGCAGTGAGTGCTGCTTCCAAATAAAAGTATACCCATAGGGCATCCCGCAAATCATGCAGCAGTGAGCGCTGCTTCTAAATAAAGGTATACCATAGGGCATCCCGCAAATCATGCAGCAGCGAGTGCTGCTTATTATTAAGGTATAACATAATTTTTATAAAAAAGAAACGGAAGTTTTAGAAATATCAGGTGATCCTATGGTATAATAAGCTGGTATGCAGGATTTTATACTCGTTTTATTTAAATTAAGGGAGGGACTCATATGGCAAAAGTTTGTGTATTTACCGCAGATGGTTTTGAGGAAGTGGAAGGTCTGACAGTGGTGGATCTTTTGAGAAGAGCCGGGGAAGAAGTGCTCATGGTATCCATCTCCGATAATCTGAGTGTGACAGGTTCCCATGGAATTGAGATAAAAGCAGATGTCTTCTTTGATGATGTGGACTACAGTACCGTAGATATGCTGGTACTGCCGGGTGGTATGCCGGGCACACGGTATCTGGGAGAGCATCAGGGGCTTGCAGCCCTGTTAAAAAGCTTTGCTGCATCAGATAAAATGGTGGCGGCAATCTGTGCAGCGCCCAGCGTACTGGGAGGCCTTGGGATTTTAAAAGGCAGAAAGGCTGCCTGCTATCCGGGATTTGAGGAGAAACTGGAGGAAGCCGTAATTTTTACAGATCCGGTGGTAAAAGACGGGAATATCACCACCAGCAGAGGCGTGGGAACAGCAATCCCCTTTGCGCTGGAGCTGATTTCACAGCTGGAGGGAGAAGTGAAGGCCCGCCAGATCAAAAAATCCATTGTTTCATAAAAAAATGCTGGTGTTTTTAAACTCCTTGTGCTATACTGTGATAATGACTGTAAGTATGATAAAGTGTCCGTTTTGGGCAGGAATGCATGAATACTCAAAATGCATGAATACATATAGAATTCAAGGAGGAATCATTTAAAATGAGCGTACAGGTAGAAAACTTAGAGAAGAACATGGCGAAGCTTACTATTGAGGCTTCCGCTGAAGATTTTGAAAAAGCAGTACAGGCTGCTTACCAGAAAAACAAAAACAAGATCACCATCCCGGGATTCCGTAAAGGAAAAGCACCCCGTGTGATGATTGAAAAAATGTATGGAGCAGGTATTTTCTATGAAGATGCCGCCAACGCACTGATCCAGTCTGAATACCCAAAGGCAGCAGATGAGTGCGGCCTGGATATTGTTTCCCAGCCGGAAATTGATGTGGTACAGATCGAAAAAGGCAAACCGTTCATCTTCACAGCAGAAGTAGCTGTAAAACCTGAAGTGACCCTGGGTGACTACAAAGGTGTAGAAGTAGAAGTTGCCAAAGCAGAAGTAACAGAAGAAGAAATTGCAGGAGAACTGAAGAAAGAGCAGGAGAATAACTCCAGAACTATCGACGTAGATGACAGAGCAGTTGAAAACGGCGATATGATCACTCTTGATTTTGAAGGATTCGTGGACGGAGAGGCATTTGAAGGCGGCAAAGGCACAGACTATCCTCTGACGATCGGTTCCAACTCCTTCATTCCGGGATTTGAAGAGCAGTTAGTGGGCGCTGTGATCGGCGGTGAAAAAGAAGTCAATGTGACTTTTCCGGAAGATTATCAAGCCGAAGATCTGGCTGGAAAGGCAGCAGTGTTCAAATGCAGCGTAAAAGCCATCAAAGTGAAAGAACTTCCTGAACTGGATGATGAATTTGCAAAAGATGTCTCTGAGTTTGATACTCTGGAAGAATACAAAAACGACATTGCGCAGAAGCTGAAAGAGCGCAAAGAGGACGTTGCAAAACGTGAAAAAGAAGATAAAGTAGTAGATGCGATCATCGAGAACGCACAGATGGATATTCCGGAAGCAATGATCCAGAACCAGATCCGTCAGTTGGTGGATGATTTTGTAAGAAGACTGCAGTCCCAGGGATTATCTATTGACCAGTATTATCAGTTTACAGGTCTTGATAATGCCAAGATCCAGGAGCAGATGAGACCTCAGGCATTGAAGAGGATCCAGAGCCGTCTGGTACTGGAGAAAGTTGCAGAAGTAGAGAACATCCAGGTTACCGAAGAAAAAGTAAATGAAGAGATCGCAAAGATGGCTGAAATGTACAAAATGGAAGCCGACAAATTAAAAGAATTAATGGGCGACTACGAGAAAGAGCAGATGAAGAAAGATATCGCTGTTCAGGAAGCTGTTACCTTAGTAGCTGACGCTGCAAAAGTGACAGAAGTAGTGGAGAAGACAGAAGGGTAACGGACAGACAGTTCGTTTCTTACGCCCGCGTGACAGAATAGGAGGAGTTTCATGAGTTTAGTACCATACGTCATTGAACAGACCAGCAGAGGAGAGAGAAGTTATGATATCTACTCCAGGCTGTTGAAGGATAGAATTATTTTTCTGGGAGAAGAAGTGAATGACACAACAGCAAGCCTGATCGTGGCACAGCTTCTGTTCCTGGAATCAGAAGACCCGGGAAAGGATATTCATCTGTATATCAACAGTCCGGGCGGTTCTGTGACAGCAGGATGGGCTATTTATGATACCATGCATTACATTAAATGTGATGTGTCCACAATCTGCATCGGTATGGCTGCAAGCATGGGTGCATTCCTGCTGGCAGGCGGTACAAAAGGAAAGAGATTCGCGCTCCCCAACGCGGAGATCATGATCCATCAGCCGTCCGGCGGTGCAAAGGGACAGGCTACGGAAATTCAGATTGTTGCCGACATGATCTTGAAGACCAGGAAGAAACTGAATGAGACTCTGGCCGCCAACACAGGTCAGCCTTTTGAAGTCATCGCCAGAGATACGGAAAGAGATAATTATATGTCCGCAGAAGAGGCAAAGGCTTATGGTCTGATTGACAGTGTAATTGAGCACAGATAAGAACGAATGATAAGACTCCTGCGGTTTAGCTGCGGGGGTCTTTCGGCATTAATACGGAGAACAAGAAAGGAATAGAAGAATGGCGATAAAAGGAAACGAGCCAAAGATCCGCTGCTCTTTCTGCGGAAAGACAGAAGAACAGGTACGGAAACTGATTGCAGGACCCAGCGGTACTTATATCTGTGATGAATGCGTGGAAATCTGTGCAGAGATCATAGATGAGGACAGCGCAGGTTACACGGAGGACAGCAACGGAGAGATCAATCTGCTGAAACCACAGGAGATCAAAACATTTCTGGATGACTATGTGATCGGACAGGATGAGGCGAAAAAAGTGCTGTCTGTAGCCGTTTACAATCACTATAAGCGAGTTATGGCCGGAAAAGATTCCGACATTGAACTTCAGAAAAGTAATATTTTGATGCTGGGACCAACCGGTTCCGGTAAGACGCTGCTGGCCCAGACACTGGCCAGGCTGTTGAATGTGCCTTTTGCCATTGCAGATGCCACAACTCTGACAGAGGCCGGATATGTAGGCGAGGATGTAGAAAATATTCTGCTGAAGATCATTCAGGCCGCTGATTACGATATTGACCGTGCGCAGTACGGTATCATATATATTGATGAGATTGACAAGATAACAAGAAAATCGGAAAATGCGTCAATCACCAGAGATGTATCAGGGGAGGGTGTACAGCAGGCACTTCTGAAAATCCTGGAGGGCACAGTTGCCAGTGTTCCGCCCCAGGGAGGAAGAAAGCATCCACATCAGGAATTCCTGCAGATTGATACCACCAATATTCTCTTCATCTGCGGCGGTGCTTTTGAGGGACTGAACAAGATCATTGAAAACAGAATGGATACAAAAGCCATTGGTTTCAATGCTGTGGTGACAGATAAGAAAGACAGAAACGTGGGAGAGATTCTCAAAGAGGTAATGCCTCAGGACCTGGTTAAATTCGGTATGATCCCCGAGTTTGTAGGCCGTGTCCCGGTAGTGGTATCCCTGGATGCCCTGGACGAGGAGGCGCTGGTGAAGATTCTGAAAGAGCCGAGAAACTCTCTGATCAGACAGTATAAAAGGCTTTTTGAAATTGACGGCGTGGACCTGGATTTTGACGATGATGCCCTGGTGGCGATCGCCAAGAAATCCATGGACAGAAAGACAGGAGCCAGAGGACTGCGGGCTATTATGGAGTCTACCATGATGGACCTTATGTATACAGCACCCTCTGACGAGACCATCCGCTCCTGTAAGATCACAAAAGACTTGGTAGAAGGTAAGGGGCATGCCTTAATTGAACATGGGGAAATGCAGCCGCCCACAAGGAGAAACAAGGGTGGACGTAAGAGGGGAACACCAGAAACTGCATAAATATGCATAACGATTAAGGAGGCGCGGGAATGAGTGACATAATCTATAATCTGCCGGCCATCGCCCTTAGAGGTACCACCATCCTTCCTGACATGATCGTCCATTTTGATGTGAGCAGGGAAAAATCCATACAGGCCATTGAGAAGGCCATGATGCAGGATCAGAGGGTGCTTCTGATCACCCAGAAGGATCCTGCAGTGGAGGACCCGGGCCAGGAAGATTTATATAAAATTGGAACCGTTGCGGAGATAAAGCAGCTTGTAAAACTGCCCAAGAATATTGTCCGGGTCCTGGTAGAGGGAATGGAGCGGGCTGAACTGCTCCGTTTTACGGAAAGTGAATACTATCTGAATGCCGAGGCAGCTACATTTGATGTGGAAGAACTGAAAAGTGCGGAGGAGAGTGTGGAGGAAGCCATGCTCCGCGGCATGAAAGAGATCTTTGTCAAATACTGCAATGTGAATCCAAAGATGAGCAAAGAACTGGCAGGCCAGATACTGGAGCTGGATGATGTGAGCAAAGTCATTGACCAGATATCCATACATCTTCCCATGAGATATGAGGACAGGCAGAAGGTTCTGGAAGCGGTATCTCTGGAAGACCGTTATGAGGAACTGGGAATCATTCTCTCCAATGAGATCGAGGTCCTGGAAATCAGTGCAGAACTGCAGAGCAAAGTAAAAGAGCGGGTGGACAAGAATCAGAGGGAATATATCCTGAGAGAACAGCTTAAACTGATTCGGGAAGAGCTGGGCGAAGATGATACCCGGTCCGAGGCGGACCAGTTCCGTGAGGAAGCCAGGAAGCTGAAAGCTTCCCGGGAAGTAAAAGACAAGATAATAAAAGAAGTGGAAAGATTCAAGAAAACTGCAGGCAGTCAGGCGGAGTCCAGTGTGATGCGCAGTTATATTGAGACTCTTCTCTCTCTTCCCTGGGATAAGATGACCAGGGATAATAAGAACTTAAAAGAGGCCGGCAAGGTTCTGGAAACAGACCATTACGGCCTTAACAAGGTGAAGGAACGCATCATGGAATTTCTGGCGGTGCGCACACTCACCAAAAAAGGTGAAAGCCCCATTTTGTGTCTGGTGGGTCCTCCCGGAACAGGAAAGACATCTATTGCCAAGTCCGTGGCGCGGGCGCTCCGCAAGGAATATGTCCGCATCTGTCTCGGCGGCGTACGGGATGAGGCTGAGATTCGGGGACACAGAAGAACCTATATCGGCGCCATGCCCGGCAGGATCGCCAATGGGCTGATACAGTCAGGTGTGAAAAACCCCCTGATGCTTCTGGATGAGATAGACAAAGTCAGCAGCGATTATAAAGGTGACACATCTTCCGCACTTCTGGAGGTACTGGATTCAGAGCAGAATAACAAGTTCAGAGACCATTACGTGGAAATACCACTGGATTTGTCAGAGGTGTTGTTTATTGCCACAGCCAATGACCTGCAGACCATTCCAAGGCCGCTTCTGGACCGTATGGAAATCATTGAGGTGAGCAGCTATACGGAAAATGAAAAATGGCACATCGGCAAAGAACATCTCGTTCCAAAGCAGATGAAGATCCATGGCCTGAAAGAGGGGCAGCTCGTTCTGGAGGATGAGGTTCTGCGGGAAATGATCACCGGCTATACAAAGGAAGCCGGAGTCAGGGAATTGGAGCGGAAAATCGGTGAAATCTGCAGGAAGACCGCAAGACGGATCCTGGAGGATAAGCAGGAATCCGTCACAGTGAATAAAGAGAATCTGGAGGCGTTTTTAGGCCGGGCCAAGTTCACCTGCCAGAGGAAGAACAACACGGATGAAATCGGAATCGTACGCGGGCTTGCGTGGACCAGTGTAGGTGGTGATACCCTGCAGATCGAGGTAAACCTTATGCCCGGAAAAGGGGAGTTCATGCTCACCGGACAGTTGGGGGATGTGATGAAAGAGTCAGCACAGACCGGGGTCAGTTTCATCCGTTCCATTGCGGATAAATATAATATCAAACCTGAATTTTTCCAGGAACATGATTTACATATCCACATTCCTGAGGGGGCGGTTCCCAAGGACGGTCCGTCCGCGGGAATCACCATGGCCACTGCCATGCTCTCCGCAGTCACCGGAACACCGGTGAAGGCAGATCTTGCCATGACCGGTGAAATCACTTTAAGGGGACGGGTCCTGCCGATCGGGGGCCTGAAGGAAAAGCTTCTGGCAGCCAAGAGTGCAGGGATTGAAACGGTGCTGGTTCCAGGGGAGAACAGGCCGGATATTGAAGAGATGGAAAAAGAGATCACAGACGGCATGACCATTGTATTTGTCAGCACCATGGAAGAAGTGCTGGCACAGGCTTTTGTCTGAAACCAAATTCGGAGGATGAATGATGGTAATTAAGAATGTATCACTGGATATTGTTTGCGGTGTCACAAGCACGCTTCCCGTAACGGAGCTGCCCCACATCGCATTTGCGGGGAAATCAAACGTAGGGAAATCTTCCCTGATCAATGCGCTTATGAACAGGAAATCCCTGGCAAGGACCAGCGCATCCCCCGGAAAGACGCAGACTATTAATTTTTATAATGTGAATGATGCGTTATATCTGGTAGACCTGCCGGGGTACGGCTACGCAAAAGTAGCCCAGGCAGTAAAGGAACAGTGGGGAAAGCTGATAGAGAGATATCTGCAAAATACAAAGGAATTGAAAGCAGTATTTCTGCTGATTGATATCCGCCATGACCCATCTGCTAACGATAAAACCATGTATGACTGGATTGTGCACAACGGATATGAGCCGATTATCATAGCAACAAAAGTGGACAAATTAAAGAGAAGCCAGGTACCGAAGCATGTAAAAGCCTTAAAAGAAGGGCTTGCGCTGCGTCCGGGCACTAGAGTGATCCCATTCTCTGCTGAGACAAAGCAGGGAAGAGAGGAAATCTGGGAGCTGGCGGAAAGTTTGCTGTTTGAGCCGGCGTAGGACCGTGTAGAGATACGAGGGAGTGTCGCTTTGACAGCGGCGCTCCCTTGTTTTGTGGGAAAACACAGGGTAAAGTTCCGTTAAAAGGGAGATAGTATGTTAAAAGGAATTATTTTCGATATGGACGGCGTGTTGATCAACAGTGAGCCGGTCCACTACAGAGTCTGGAAGCAGGCGCTTGCAGCGCGGGGGATTGAACTTGATCATGAGATTTACAAACCATGTATCGGTTCCACCAATGGTTTTTTAATGGATATACTGCATGACAATTATGGGATTTCCAGGGATGATAAAGAACTGGTTGAGACTATGGAACAGATTAAAAAGAAGGTCATTGCAGAGGAAGGCTTTCCTATGATAAAGGGTGTGCCCCAGCTGCTTGGACGGCTCAAAGACAGCGGATACCGTCTGGCCATAGCCTCCTCCTCCCCTCCGGCCTATATCCGGCAGGTGGTGACAAGTCTGGGGATTGACGGTTATTTTGAACTTCTTGTGAGCGGGGAGCAGGTGAAAAACCCTAAACCGGCACCGGATGTATTTTTGGAAGCCGCCAGGCAGATGAAACTTGACCCGGAGGAGTGCCTGATCCTTGAGGACTCCAGCAACGGATGCAGGGCAGCAAAGGCGGCAGGGATGGTCTGCTGCGCCTACTTCAACCCGGATTCCGGAAAGCAGGATTTAAGCCCTGCGGATGTGGTGATCGAGGGATATGAAGAGATTGACGGTGCTTTTTTAGAGAAAGTATACTGCCATGGCAGACATCTTCCCGCATTGGTGTGTGAGACAAAAAGACTGCGGATACGGGAAATGACGGAACAGGATATTCCTAAAATGATGGAGATCACCAGCCAGGGAACCCCGGATACCGCAGAAGGAATGGCAAAGAGCCTGGAGGAGGAACTGGAGGCCTTTCCTTCCTACCGCAAATACATGTATGAAATGTGTGATATGGGCTACTGGGTCCTGGAGGAGAAAGAGAGCGGGATGATCGTAGGCCGTGCAGGGGTGGAGCCAAAAATATGGAACCACAACAGCTCGGTGGTGGAACTGGGATATCTCATTGATGAAAAACACAGAGGAAAAGGATTTGCCTATGAAGCCTGCCGGGGTATTTTGGAGGAGGCAAAGAGAAGAGGGGCTGTGTACCTGTACTGCAGGATTCGCAGTGCCAATCTGGCCTCTAAAAAGCTGGCCCGCAAGCTGGGATTTTCTAAAATTGACTACCGTTTGGAGGATGACAGTGAGGATATGGAGGTCTACAGATATACCTGCAGTGAATAGAAATCCTCCCATCGAAGAGTGATTTTATTGGGGGGATACCCGTGATTATTCAGTTGACTGGATCGTTACTAATCAGGTACAATGGAAAGGATATAAAATGGGAATTGTAAAAGCCATTAAACTGGTGCATGACTATTATAAATACGATGAAAGCGGCCATGTGGAGGGCACCTACAGGGCCCTTGACAATGTGGAGCTGAATATCGAAGCAGGACAGTTTATTGCTGTCCTGGGACACAACGGCTCCGGAAAATCCACTCTGGCAAAGCATATCAATGCCCTTTTGTTTCCTACGGAGGGCGCACTGTGGCTGGACGGCGTGAACACCATGGAGGAGGAGGAAATCTGGAAGATCCGCCAGAAGGCAGGAATGGTTTTCCAGAATCCCGACAATCAGATCATCGGTACCGTGGTGGAGGAGGATGTGGGATTCGGCCCTGAGAATATGGGGATTCCCACAGAGGATATCTGGAAAAGGGTGAATGAAAGTCTGGAGGCGGTGGGCATGACAGCGTACCGCCATCATTCACCCAATAAGCTGTCCGGCGGACAGAAGCAGAGAGTTGCCATAGCCGGTGTGATGGCTATGCATCCCCAATGCATCATACTGGACGAGCCTACAGCCATGCTGGACCCGAACGGCAGAAAAGAAGTGCTCCGCGCGGTAAAGGAGCTGAACGAAAAAGAGGGCATCACAGTTGTTCTGATCACACATTATATGGAGGAAGTAGTGAATGCGGACCGTGTGTTCGTCATGGACCAGGGGAAAATAGTGATGCAGGGAACACCGAGGGAAGTTTTTTCCAGGGTGGAAGAGTTGAAATCCTACCGCCTGGATGTGCCCCAGGTGACACTCCTTTCTTATGAACTGAAACAGGCAGGAGCGAAGCTGCCTGCAGGAATCTTGACAACAGAGGAATTGGTGAACGCATTATGTCAATAAAATTAGAGCACATCACATACACATACAGTCCGGGAACCGTCTATGAAATGCACGCCTTAAAGGATGTGGATATGGAGATACCCGACGGTCAGTTCATGGGCATTATCGGTCACACAGGCAGCGGAAAATCCACACTGATACAGCACTTTAACGGTCTTATGAAACCTACATCAGGCACTGTTTTCTATAATGGTCAGGATATATGGGAGGAGAAATACGACAGGCAGAAGCTGAGAAGCCAGGTGGGCCTGGTATTCCAGTATCCGGAGCACCAGCTTTTTGAGGCAGAGGTCCTGGATGATGTCTGCTTTGGGCCAAAGAACCTGGGGCTGTCTAAAGAAGAGGCAGAGGAGAGGGCAGTCAGGGCACTGACCCAGGCGGGCTTACCGGAAAAGTTTTATAAGAGTTCTCCCTTTGAACTGTCAGGCGGACAGAAGCGGCGGGCGGCCATCGCAGGTGTTCTGGCCATGGAGCCGGAAGTGCTGATCCTGGATGAGCCAACAGCAGGTCTGGACCCCCAGGGACGGGATGAGATACTGGATCAGATCGCAACCCTGCACAGCCTGCGGGGGATCACCGTGATCCTGGTATCCCACAGTATGGAGGACATCGCCAAATATGTGGAGCGCATCATCGTAATGAATAAAGGGGAAAAGGCATTTGACGGTGTACCCAGAGAAGTCTTTTCCCATTATAAGGAGCTGGAGGCCATGGGGCTTGCAGCGCCGCAGATCACATATATCATGCACGCGCTTGGAGAACGCGGTCTGCATGTGGACACCCAAGCCACCACGGTGGAAGAGGCAAAGGCAAGTATATTACAGGCACTGGAGAGATTGGACAAATGATAAGAGATATTACGATCGGACAATATTACCCTGCGGATTCACATCTCCACAGGCTGGACCCCCGAGTGAAGTTTGTAGGGACTATCATGTTTCTGGTATCCCTTTTCGTGGCAAATTCCTTCTGGGGATATCTGCTGGCAACTGTATTTCTGGTGACGATCATCATCATGTCCAAGGTTCCTGTAAAGTTCATGCTGAAAGGTCTGAAACCTCTGTTTTTCATACTTTTGATCACAGTTGCATTCAACCTGTTTTTAGTACCGGGCAAGGTGCTGTGGCAGTTCTGGATCTTCAAGATCACAAAGGAGGGGATCCTGCAGGCTGTGAGGATCGGCATCCGGTTGATCTACCTGGTCATCGGCTCCTCGGTCATGACCCTGACCACAACGCCGAACCAGCTTACAGACGGTTTGGAAAGGCTCATGAGGCCCTTAAATAAAATCAGGATCCCCGTGCATGATATCGCCATGATGATGTCGATCGCCCTCAGATTCATCCCCATCCTCATGGAGGAGACAGATAAGATCATGAAGGCCCAGATCGCCAGAGGCGCTGACTTTGAGAACGGCGGTCTGATCCAGAAGGCCAAGAACCTGCTGCCGCTTCTGGTGCCCCTTTTTATCTCCGCTTTCAGAAGGGCGGATGATCTGGCTATGGCTATGGAGGCGCGTTGCTATCACGGCGGTGAGAACCGGACATCCATGAAACCTCTCATATACCACAGCAGGGATATCTCAGCCTATGTGTGTATCTTCCTTTATCTGGCCGCGGATATTGCCATCCGCGTACTTGTCTAGGAGGGGCCGGTATGAAGCGTATTATGCTGGAGATTGCCTACGACGGCACAAATTACTGCGGCTGGCAGGTACAGCCCAACGGAATTACAGTACAGGAAGTTTTAAACCACCATCTGTCGGAGCTGCTGAAGGAGCCTGTGGAGACCATAGGGGCAAGCAGGACCGATGCAGGCGTACACGCCCTGGGCAATGTGGCGGTGTTTGACACAAATGCCAGGATGCCCGGGGAAAAGATATCCTATGCGCTGAACCAGCGCCTTCCTGCGGACATCCGTATCCAGATGTCAAAGGAGGTTCGCGCAGATTTTCACCCCAGGTACCAAGTCAGTGAGAAGACCTATGAGTACCGGATCTTAAACAGAAGATTTCCGGTGCCCACAGAGCGGTTTTATTCTCATTTTACCTACATTCCCATGGATATCGGGAAGATGAGAAAAGCGGGGGAATATCTGCTGGGAGAACATGATTTTAAAAGCTTCTGCGGTACCGGGGCCCAGGTAAAGACAACGGTCAGGACCATTCACAGGTTTTCGGTGGAACGTGAGAATGACCTGATCACCATGCGTATTACCGGCAGTGGATTTTTGTACAATATGGTGCGGATCCTGGCCGGCACGCTGATGGAGATCGGCGGCGGGGCCTATCCCCCGGAAAAAATGCAGGAAATACTGGCTGCCAAAGACAGGAAGGCGGCCGGCCCCACCGCACCGGCGCGGGGGCTTACCCTGATAAAAATCGACTATAAAAACGGCAAGGAAGAGGAATAGTGATATGAGAAGAAGTGGAATGCTGCTGCCAATCGCCAGTCTGCCGTCTCCATACGGCATTGGAGCATTTTCAAAGGAGGCATATGAGTTTATTGACCTTTTGAGGGATACCGGTCAGAAGCTCTGGCAGATATTGCCGCTGGGACCTACCAGCTACGGGGATTCCCCCTATCAGTCCTTTTCCACTTTTGCAGGCAACCCCTATTTCATAGATTTGAATGTGCTGATCGGAAAAGGATGGCTGACAAAAGAAGAGTGTGATGCCTGCGACTGGGGAGACCATCCCTCCTATATTGATTATGGGAAAATATACGAGAGCCGTTTTCCTCTCCTTCGGAAGGCATTTGAGAGGAGCAAAATCCTTTCCGACGGCAATTTCCTCACTTTTTGCGTGGAAAACAACCACTGGCTGGATGACTATGCCCTCTACATGGCTGTGAAGAATAAATTTGGCGGCAAAAGCTGGATCGAATGGGATGAGGAAGTGCGCCTGAGAGAGCCTGCTGCCCTGAAAAAATATCAGGACGAGCTGCGTGAGGACATTATTTTTTATCAATACCTGCAGTTTGAATTTTTTGAACAGTGGAAAAATGTGAAGAATTATGCCCATGAAAAGGGGATTCAGATTGTTGGAGATATCCCAATCTATGTGGCATTTGACAGCGCGGATACCTGGGCGAATCCGGAACTGTTCCAGTTGGATGAAAATAATCTGCCCATAGCAGTGGCCGGATGTCCGCCGGACGGGTTTTCTGCCACAGGCCAGCTCTGGGGCAATCCCCTGTACCGCTGGGATTACCACAGGAGAATGCACTATGGCTGGTGGATGCGCAGGATAAGCCACTGCTTTAAGCTCTTTGATATTGTGCGTATTGACCATTTCAGGGGATTTGATGAGTATTATTCCATCCCTTACGGAGATGATACGGCACAAAACGGCCACTGGGAAAAGGGGCCGGGCATGGACTTGTTCCATACCATGAAAGAAGAGTTGGGAGAGCGGAACATTATTGCGGAAGATTTGGGATTTCTCACGGAGACCGTGTATAAGCTGCTGCGTGACAGCGGGTATCCGGGCATGAAAGTGCTGCAGTTTGCCTTTGACACCAGTGAGAACAGTGATTATCTCACCTATAAATATGATAGAAACTGTGTGGTCTACACAGGAACCCATGACAATGACACTACAGTGGGCTGGTATGAGCACATGACAGAATGGGACAGGGATGTTGCCCTCAGATACATGAACAGCTTTCATACACCAAAAGAGGAGCAGCACTGGGATCTGATAAGCCTTGCCATGCGCAGCGTAGCAGATACTTGTATAATACCGGTGCAGGATTATCTGGGCCTTGGCAGTGAGGCGAGGATCAATACCCCCTCCACATTAGGGGACAACTGGAAGTGGCGGATGGAAAAAAATGCATTTTCAGACGAATTAAAAGGCAGGATTTGGCATATGACAAAGTTATACGGCAGATTATAGGCCGCAGAAAGGAAGGAATCATTATGGCATTTAAAGAAGTAAAAACAGAGGAATTACAGTTCAATCCATTTACCAAGATTGGAAAAGAGTGGATGCTGATCACAGCGGGAACAGAGGAAAAATACAATACCATGACTGCAAGCTGGGGCGGCGTTGGTGTGATCTGGGGAAAAGATGTGGTGACAGCTTACATCCGTCCCCAGCGGTACACAAAGGAATTCGTGGATGCAAACGATACCTTTACTATCTCCTTCTTCCCTAAGGAGTACAAAAAAGCCCTGAGTCTCTGCGGCAGCGTGTCCGGACGTGACAGGGATAAAATCACAGAGGCCGGTCTGACCGCCTGCTTTGTGGACGGCACTCCCGTGTTTGAGGAGGCCAGTCTGGTGTTTGTCTGCAAGAAAATGTATCACGGAGATATTTTCCCGGAAAACTTTGATGCACCGGAGAATGACGAAAAGTGGTATCCTGAGAAAGACTATCACACCATGTATATCGGAGAAGTTTTGAAGGTACTGGTGAAGGAAGGCTGAATGCATTGGAAAATCTCATATTCAGCCTGAATGCCACGCTGCCCATCTTTCTCACTATGCTTCTGGGGCTTCTGTTCCGGTATCTGGGACTGATGAGCGCTGATTTTGTGGCAAAGCTCAACCGTTTTGTCTTTGTGGCAGCCATACCGGCGCTGGTATTTCAGGACATTTCTTCTGTGGATGTACGGGAAAGCTGGGACGGCGGATTTGTCCTGTTTTGTTTTCTGGCTACCCTTGTAAGTATTACGGTGATCACCCTCCTCGCCAGGTTTCTGGTGGAGGAGGATATCCGGGGGGAGTTTGTGCAGGCGTCCTACAGAAGCAGTGCCGCTATTCTGGGTATTGCGTTTATCCAGAATATCTATGGCAGTTCCGGAATGGCGCCTCTTATGATCGTTGGAACGGTTCCCCTCTACAATGCGGCGGCGGTGGTGGTGTTGTCCCTCATGAAGCCCGGACGAAAAAAGCTTGACAGAAAACTTTTGCTTCAGACAGCAGAGGGGATCGTGACCAATCCTATTATACTGGGTATCCTGGCCGGCATTCTATGGTCTGTACTCCGAATCCCCCAGCCGGAAATCATGCAGAAAACAGTGAAGAACGTGGCAGTCCTGGCAACCCCTCTGGGCCTTATGGCTATGGGGGCTTCCTTTGAAGGAAAGAAGGCCTTGGCAAAGCTGCGTCCTTCTGTACTGGCGGGTGTGATAAAACTGGTGGTTCTGGCTGCCGTTTTCCTTCCCCTTGCTGTCCGCCTTGGGTATAGCGGGGAACGCCTGATCGCCATACTGGTCATGCTGGGGTCAGCCACAACCGTGAGCTGCTTCGTCATGGCGAAAAATATGGGACATGAGGGCGTGATGACTTCCAGCGCAGTTATGCTGACTACGTTTTTTTCGGCGTTTACACTGACCGGATGGCTGTTTTTATTGAAGACCCTGGGACTGGTCTGAGAGAAAAGGAAGTGGTTTCATGTGTTGTTCCTTATGACCGTGCGGCCATGAAGCCTGTGGTCAGATCCAAGCATCTGCACCGGAGAGCAGGTGGCAGGGTTCAGAGATCTAAAAACAGGAAAATTCCAGGAGGTATGCCTGATCAAAAACGGGGGAAGAAGAAATTTCAAAAGAGTGGTAAAATAAAAAAAGATGTGCTATAATTAAAAACCAGAGAATATTCATTACTTTACATAAGGAGAAGCATCATGAGCCAGGAAAAAGTCGACAAATATAAAAACAATAAGAATAACCGCGACAAGATCCAGAAAAAAGAGGCACGTGCCCTTTTACTGGAGAAAGTGATCGTTTCCGCAGTTTGTCTGTTGATCGTGGGATGGATTGGCTATTCTGCTTACAGCCTTGCCACAAAAGATGATACGGAGGGGGAGGCTGTCACCACGGAAATGAACGTAACAGCCATGACAGATTATCTCCAGGAGCTCTCTGCAGGAGAAGCGGCTGAATAAGCATACAGGGAAGGCAGAATTGGAAATGCAGAAATGCATTTCCTTTTTTCGTGATTCGGGAAGATACGCAGCCGTGTTTGGGGCGTTTGGATGGAGGGATTGCCGGTGAGGGAAAAAGGGATCAGAGGGATCTGGCGCTGGATTTTGATTTTTACGGCTGTGTTCATGGCAGTGCTGCTTGTTCTTACCGCACTGCAGGCAGGGCCTATGGACTTTTCGGAAAAAAACAGCAGTGTATATAAGTGGGATACAGGCTGGCATTATAATGCAAAGGATGGTGCAGAACAGACATGCCGGGTGCCGTCCAGGATCAGCATCAGCGAAGGCAGTTTTATCCTCCGCCAGAGGGTACCGGACTTTTTGGAGCAGGAAAAGTACCTGGGATTTTTAAACCATTACCAGCAGGTGGAGGTTTTTATTGACGGTGAGAGCAGATTCCGGTATACAGAGGAGCAGACGGGACGGTTCCGCAGTATGATGGGAAATACACTGTGCATGATAAAGCTTAACAGGGAGGACGCCGGAAAAGACATAGCGATCAGGTTTGAAGTTTTTTTTAGGGATATGCAGGGCCAGATACCTGTGATCTACCTGGACAGCAGAGAGAGTCTGTTTTTGCACTTCTGGATGCAGGAGCAGCCCAAGCTGATCTTTTGTCTGGTGCTCCTGGTGCTGAGTGCAGGACTTTTCCTTTTGTGGCTCCTTTTGAGAGTCAGGGAGGAGGTACGGGTATCCAGTGTGTTCCATGCTTGGGTCTTTATTCTGGTATCAGCCCTGTGGATCCTCACGGATTCCAGAATCACCATATTTTTCATTCCTTGGCCCCGGTTTATCTGTCTTTTATCCTTTTACGCGTTTTATATGATTCCGATTCCCATGCTTTCCTTCATCGGTGAAGTATGCGGCAGAAAGTCGGCTATGCTGGACTGGATGAGGACAATTCTGGCCTGCAATGTACTGGTGCAGAGCCTTCTGTACCTGGCCGGGGTATGTAAGCTGATGCATATGCTGCCAATTACCCATGTGCTCTATGGGGCAGCTATAATCTGTTCGGTCCTCTACATGGCAAAGGAGCTTAGGAGCAGCAAAGCCCAGTATGCCAAGATCTTTTTTGCGGGAGTGTTTTTTCTAATGCTTATGGCAGCCGTATCTCTGCTTTCTTTTTATACAGGAGTGGGAAGCAGATATGCCATGTATTATCAGCTTGGCCTTATGGGATTCATGTGCGCACTGATCTGCATGACCATACGGCAGGTCAATGAAATCCTGGAGGACAGGACCGGGGACAGGATCTTGGAGGAACTGGCGTATATGGATATTATGACAAAGCTGGGAAACCGTTCCGCCTATGAGATACGCCTGCAAAAGCTGCAGGAGACCATGACTCCGGGGCAGGAGTTGTCAGTAGTCATGGCGGATTTGAACGGCCTGAAGAAAGTGAACGATACCCTGGGACACAAAGCAGGGGACGAGATGATCAGGGGATGTGCCAAATGTCTGCAGGAGGCGTTCTGCGGCTTTGGGGAGATATATAGGATCGGGGGAGATGAGTTCCTGGTCCTGCTGGGGCATCTGCAGAGCATCCGGACCTGGGAGGCTAATCTGAAGGATGCCCAGGAGAAATACAATTCTGAGCATAAAGTAAAAATTTCTATCGCGGCAGGACTGGCCACAGGCAGGAAAGCGGGAGCGTCAGATCAATGGCTGCATGAGCTGATCGGGCAGGCGGATAAGAATATGTATGAAAATAAAAAAAACAGCAGGGAATAAAAATAGGGGAAGCCGGCAGAGCTTTCCTTAACAACAAAAAGCGGCTGGACAGAATCTTCTGTCCAGCCGCTTTTTTCGTACAGTTTATCCGGAAATTATAATTTTTCTACGTTAGCTGCCTGCATTCCACGAGCGCCTTCAGTTAAATCATAAGATACAGCCTGTCCTTCTTCCAGGGATTTAAAACCATCTCCATTGATAGCGGAGAAGTGTACGAATACATCCTGTCCGTCTTCACCTGTGATGAATCCGTAGCCTTTTTCTGCATTAAACCATTTTACAGTTCCCTTGTTCATAGTGTTACCTCCATAAAATAAAAAAATAAAAATTAGGATTGGATAAAGAAAACAGGAAGTACGCTTCGTGGAAAGTTCCCATTATTTATGAAAAATAAGCGGTCTTTAGAGAGGGTATTATAAATAAGAAAATAATACAATCTCTAAAAACCGCTTAACATCACGATAACCGGAAGCTTATTAAATGCACTTTCAATTATTTATATCCAATATTCCTTTAACAAATTCAGTATATTCGCAAATCGAAAAAAAGTCAAGTAAAAATGTATAATTGACGAAAGAAATTGTGTATGTTACTATTAAAATCAAAAGATGTAAAGTCCCGGAGGAAGAATTTATGAATATTTTGATCAGGAACGGACGTATCATCGATCCGGCAACAAAAACAGACGAGATAAGCGACCTCTATATAGAGGGCGGCAAGGTTAAAAAGACAGGCAAGGGCTTAAAGCCCAAGGACAAGACAGATAAGGTCATTGATGCTTCGGGCTGTTATGTGATGCCCGGTCTCATTGACCTGCATGTACATCTGCGTGACCCGGGGCTGACATATAAAGAAGATATTGTATCCGGATCCAAGGCAGCGGCCAGGGGCGGATTTACCACCATTCTTGCCATGCCCAACACCAAGCCGGTCATCGACAGTGCGGACCGTGTGAAATACGTGCAGAATAAAGCGAAGGAATTGTCACCCATCCATGTGATGCAGATCGGTGCCATAACAAAAGGCCAGGCCGGTGAAGAACTGGCGGATATTGAGGAGATGATCGAGCAGGGAGTGCCTGCCATCAGCGAGGACGGCAAGTCCGTTATGAATGCCAGATTATATAAGAACGCAATGGGGATCGCAGCGAAATACGATGTCCCGGTGTTTGCCCACTGTGAGGACCGGAATATTGTGGGGAAAGGCTGCGTCAATGAGGACGAGCATTCCAGAAAGATGGGACTGCCGGGAATCAGCAATGCGGTGGAGGACATCATTGCGGCAAGAGATATCATTCTGGCAAAAGAGACAGGGGCAAAGCTCCATCTGTGCCACTGCTCCACCAAGGAGAGCGTCCGCATGGTAGAACTTGCAAAAAAAGAGGGGATCAAAGTGACAGGTGAGGTCTGCCCGCACCATTTTACACTGACCTCTGACGATGTGGACCCCAATGATGCCAACTATAAAATGAACCCGCCCCTGCGCACCAAAGAGGACAGGGATGCACTGATCTGCGGTCTGAAGAATGATATCATGGACGTGATCAGCACAGACCATGCGCCCCACAGCCGCGAGGAGAAAACCATGCCTATCACCAGAGCACCGTTTGGTATTGTAGGGCTGGAGACATCCGTTGCCCTTACGATCACAGAACTGGTGGACAAAGGGATCCTGACCCCTATGCAGATGGCTGAGAAAATGAGCTACAACCCGGCCAAGATCATTGGTCTGGACAGAGGTTCCCTGGAAGAGGGAAAAGCGGCGGATGTGACCATCATCGACCCGGATGCGGAATATGTCATTGACTCTATGACATTTCTGTCAAAAGGAAAGAACACCCCATTCCACGGACGCAGGGTCAAAGGTCTGGTAAAAGCCACGATCTGTAACGGTAAGATCGCCTATATCCAGGATGGTATGACCAGATGACAAAGAATTATCCATAAGAGAAATACGGAGGAAAAACCATGATAAATAAACTTACAGAGAAAATCAGAAAGACCCACGCACCTATTGTGGTGGGTCTGGATCCTATGCTTAATTATATTCCTAAACACATCCAGGAGGCAGCATTCAAAGCGTGCGGTGAGACGCTGGAAGGTGCAGCCGAAGCGATCTGGCAGTTCAACAAGGAAATTGTGGATGCCATTTTTGATCTGATCCCTGCAGTAAAACCACAGATCGCCATGTATGAACAGTTTGGCATTCCGGGCCTTATGGCTTTCAAAAAGACAGTGGATTACTGTAAGGAAAAAGACCTGGTGGTCATCGGAGATATCAAACGCGGTGATATCGGTTCCACTTCTGCGGCTTACGCTGCCGGACATATCGGCAAAGTACAGGTGGGCAGCAAGGAATATGCCGGGTTTGACGAAGATTTTGTGACAGTGAATCCTTATCTGGGTTCCGATGGGGTGAACCCATTCATTGATGTGTGTAAGAAAGAGAAAAAGGGCCTTTTCATTCTGGTGAAGACCTCCAATCCTTCCAGCGGTGAGTTCCAGGATCAGCTTGTAAACGGAAGGCCTCTCTACGAACTGGTCGGCGAGAAGGTGGCAGAGTGGGGACAGGAATGCATGGGTGACACCTACAGCTATATCGGCGCTGTGGTAGGCGCCACTTATCCGGAGATGGGAAAGATCCTCCGCCGCATTATGCCGAAAGCCTATATTCTGGTACCGGGATACGGTGCGCAGGGCGGACAGGGAAAAGATCTGGTGCACTTCTTTAATGAAGACGGTCTGGGAGCTATCGTCAATTCCTCCCGCGGCATTATCGCTGCCTACAAGCAGGAAAAATATGCAAAGATGGGCGAGGCTGACTTTGCAGATGCTTCCCGCAAGGCAGTGGAAGATATGATCGCAGATATCGACGGCGCCCTGCAGGCTGCAAAATAAGGAGAGGACCATGGCAAAAGCAAAGATAACAAGTACAGTGTTAAAACAGGAAAAGCTGGCAGAAGGTGTGTACAGTATGTGGCTTGCGGCTGATGAGATTGCCGCAGTTTCCGTACCGGGACAGTTTATCTCAATCTACAGCAATGACAAAAGCAGAATGCTCCCCCGTCCCATCAGTCTGTGTGAGATAGACAGGGAAGCGGGAAGCCTCAGGATCGTATACAGAACCGTGGGCAAGGGGACGGAAGAGTTTTCAAACGCCTGTGCAGGCGACACCCTGGATATCCTGGGGCCTCTGGGAAACGGTTTTCCTATGGAAGAGATCAAGGGTAAACATGTGCTTATGATAGGCGGGGGTATCGGTGTGCCTCCTATGCTGCAGACAGCAAAGGAGGCGGAGGCGGACGTTACCATTATATCCGGTTACCGGAATGCGGACCTCTTTCTTGAGAAAGAACTGGAGGCAGCGGGCAGGCTTTTTATTGCTACAGAGGATGGAAGCGTGGGCACCAAGGGAAATGTCATGGATGCGATCCGTGAGAACAAAATAGAACCGGACGTTATCCTTGCCTGCGGCCCCACTCCCATGCTGCGGGCGCTAAAGGCTTATGCGGATGAGAAGAATATAACATGCTACATTTCTCTTGAAGAGAAGATGGCATGTGGAATCGGTGCCTGCCTGGCATGTGTCTGTCAGTCAAAGGAAGTGGACGGGCATTCCCATGTGCATAATAAACGAATCTGCAAGGATGGCCCGGTATTTTTGAGCACGGAGGTAGAGCTTTGATGAATACAAAAGTAAATCTGGCCGGTGTGGAACTGAAAAATCCGGTTATGACAGCATCCGGAACTTTTGGTTCCGGGGCGGAATACAGTGAGTTTGTAGAACTGAGCCGTCTGGGCGCTGTTGTGACAAAAGGCGTTGCCAGTGTGCCCTGGCCCGGAAACCCCACACCGCGTATTGCGGAGACTTCCTGCGGAATGTTAAACGCCATTGGACTGCAGAATCCCGGGATTGATGTATTCTGCCAGAGAGACATTCCCTTTCTGAAAAAATATGATACAAAAATCATTGTCAATGTATGCGGCAAGAGCACAGAGGAATACTGTGAAGTAGTGGAGCGTCTGGCTGATGAAGAAGTGGATATGCTGGAGATCAATATTTCCTGTCCTAATGTAAAAGAGGGCGGCATTGCGTTCGGACAGGATCCCAAAGCAGTGGAGGCTATCACAAGAGAAGTTAAGAAATACGCCAAACAGCCCATCATCATGAAGCTTAGCCCGAATGTTACGGATATTACGGAGATGGCAAGAGCAGCCCAGGCAGGCGGCGCGGATGTGCTTTCCCTGATCAATACCCTGACAGGCATGAAGATAGATATCAATAAGAGAACCTTCGCTCTGGCAAACAAAACCGGAGGTATGTCGGGACCTTGTTTAAAACCAGTTGCTGTCCGCATGGTCTATCAGGTAGCCCGCGCGGTGAAGCTGCCCATTATCGGTATGGGCGGTATCTGTAATGCGGAGGATGCCCTGGAATTCATCTTGGCCGGTGCCACAGCCGTGTCCATAGGAACTGCCAACTTCACCAACCCATATGCAACGGTGGAGACTGTGCAGGGGATTGAAGCGTATATGAAGAAAAATAAAATTGAGGATATTCAATCCCTGATAGGTGTGGTAGAATAAACGGGAAGAGAAAACTAGGAGGAAATTCGATGGAAGCGTACAAACAGGAATTTATTGAATTTATGGTGGACTGCCAGGTGCTGAAATTCGGAGACTTCGTCACAAAGAGCGGACGGAATACCCCGTTTTTCGTAAACACCGGATTTTATAGAACAGGAGCACAGCTTCGCAAGCTGGGAGAATACTATGCCAGAGCCATTGCGGACAAGTTCGGATTTGACTTTGATGTACTGTTCGGACCGGCCTACAAAGGAATACCGCTGACAGTGGCTGCGACCATGGCGATCAGTGAGTTTTACGGTAAGGATATTCGTTACTGTTCCAACAGGAAGGAAGTTAAGGACCATGGGGACAAGGGGATCCTTCTGGGAAGTCCCATTACAGACGGCGATAAGGTAGTCATCATCGAGGACGTGACAACCGCAGGAACCTCCATTGCTGAGACACTTCCCATTATCCGGGCACAGGGTGATGTAAGCCCCATCGGCCTTGTGGTTTCTGTGGACCGCATGGAGCGGGGACAGGGCGAGAAGAGCGCACTCAAAGAGATAGAAGAAAAGTACGGCCTTGCAACAACTGCCATTGTAACTATGGAGGAGGTTGTGGAGCACCTGTACAACAAAGAATACAAAGGAAACGTTATCATTGATGATAAGATGAAAGCGGCCATTGATGCATATTATGAGAAATATGGCGTAAAAGAATAAGACAATCATCAGATTTTGTCGGGACGGAAGGAAGTGTGCTGGATGAACGAAAAGATTTACAAGACTATGTCATGTGCCGGAGTTACCTCTCTGGTACTGGGAATCGTCGTTATGGTTACAAGTATTGTTAGCGGAGTTATGCTTATTATAAACGGAACCAGACTTTTAAAAAAGAGAAGTGAAATCACATTCTAGCCGGACAGAATAACACCAGAACAATAGAAAGGGCGATGAACAGACTTTCTGTTGTCAAGAATAAAGAAGAGGGCGTTTTAGGCGGCCCTCTTCTTCATACATAGGAGAGACTATGCAATAGGAGTTTAGAACATTGAAAAATAAAACAAAAAGGAAAATTAAAGCGGCAGGAACTGTTTTGTTCCTGATTTATATACTTGCGCTTATTTATTTCCTGTTTTTCGCGGAGCGGTTCAGCGGTGTGGAGTTTGCCCAGAGGGAATACCACTACAACCTGACTCCATTTCAGGAAATTAGAAGATTTTGGATATACAAAGAGCAGCTTGGAGTTTTTGCAGTGGTATCTAATCTGTTTGGTAATGTAATAGGTTTTGTTCCTTTTGGCCTGATCCTTCCCATCATATGCAGAAATGCAAGGGGATTCTTTTTTATCACTTTTTCCGGTTTTGCACTGAGCCTTTGCGTGGAAACCATACAGCTTATCACTAAGCTGGGATGCTTTGATGTGGATGATATGATTTTGAATACAACTGGCGCGGCATTTGGATATATTCTTTTTGCTGTCAGCCATTTTATATATAGAAAAAACAGGAGGAAACAGCATGGCAAAGAAACGCTATAAATATTCATTTACGAAAAAAAGACATACCAGAGGTGGAGTGGAATCCTCTATCCTGGCGCTGGTGTCCGGCCTGCTGTTTTTGGGAGCAGCCGTCTGTGCCCTTGCACTGAACGGACAGGGAGGCATGTATCTGGGAGCACTTGGAATCCTGGCTCTCGGTTTGTCAGTATTTGGGTTTGTTCTGGGACTGAAAAGTTTTTCCGAACAGAATCGTGCATTTCTTTACAGCAAGGTTGGCTCTGTGGCCAATGGTGTGCTGATGGTCATTTGGATCGCACTTTTTCTGGTAGGAATCTCATAGTTGTTGATCACAGAACTGCGTTTTTGCAGGGCTGTGGACCGTAACATCTCATAAGGAGGATAACATGGAAGATAGACTGAAAAAACAAATGGAATTTATGCTGGAGGTGGACAAGAGTAAATTTGTACGCCGCCAGACCTATTTATCAGACGGGATCCGCAGGGAGAATGATGCGGAGCACTCCTGGCATCTGGCGCTGATGGCAGCCCTTTTATCAGAACATGCCAATGAGACCATAGATGTGGCCAGGACCATGCTTATGGTTCTGATCCATGATATTGTAGAGATAGATGCAGGGGATACTTATGCCTATGACGATGCCGGTCATATGGATAAACGGGAGCGTGAAGTCAAGGCGGCGAACCGCATCTTCGGGCTTCTGCCAAAAGACCAGGCGGAAAAAATGATGGATTTGTGGGAGGAGTTTGAGACATTTGAGACTCCGGAGGCAAAATTTGCCCACTCTCTTGACTGCGTGCAGCCCCTTATGCTCAATGATGCCACAGACGGCAAGTCCTGGAGAGAGCATGAAATAAAAAAATCACAGGTCATGAAAAGAAACGCGAAAACAGCCCAGGGTTCTGAAAAACTGATGGAATATGTGAACGGGATCCTTGACAAAAATGTGGATAAAGGAAACCTGAAAGATGAGTAGAGATACTTTTTTGGAGGAGCGTTTTGAACTGGTAAAAGGAAGGATCCGGGAGATGCGGCAGGACATGGATGTGCCGGAGAGGTTTTGTGGTTTTTTTAAAGAGATGACTACATACCTGAACTATGTGCTGACCCTTCACGAGAAGATCAGGGAGGGGTGGCTGGAACATGCCGCCCTTTCGGAACTGCAAAAAAACAATGAGGAGCTTTACGCAGGTATACTGCCCGGTGCCTATGAGACATCCTATACAAATCCGGCCTATGCGGTGCGTATGCTTTCAGAAGATTACGGCAGGCTCCTATCCTTTCTGGCAGCGGAGGTGCGCGGGATCGTGGCCTATGCGTATGAGGACCGTCTTTTTGATATGACGGTGCTCATGGAGCTGTATGTACAGATCTATAATCTGCTGGAGGAACCCACTGTGCCGGCACAGGAGATAAAAGATACACTGTACTGGTATGTGAGTGATTACAGTGAGGAGATGGTTGGGAGAAGAATCCGGGAAGCTGTGGACCCTTCTCTTGATTTTGCTGTGCGCATAATCTGCGGAAGTGACCTTACGGATATAAGGTATTTATATAAGTATGGGGAATACGTGACGGAGAACGAGATTTCCATGGCAGAATACCTGAATGATTTTTCGGAAGAAGAAATAAAGGCCATGGCCCGCACATTTACAGAAGGCTACAGAATTGGATTCATCAACGGAAGAAAAGATATCTCCAAAAAGAACAGTGTGAATATCCGTTATCAGCTTGGCTTTGAGCGTATGATAAAGGAAGCTGTCTGCCAGTTTGAAGAGATGGGGTTAAAGCCTGTGATCTACCGGAGCGCGGTTCATGCGGTGAATAAAAAACAGCACCACAGGATCGGCTATTACGGGGCAATTCCCAACAAGCAGCTGGATTATGACCACAAGGATGACTCAGCCCTTTATTTGGACCAGGAATTTGTGCAGCGGAAGCTGCGGGTCATGCAGGTGGCCTATGAGCAGGTGAAAGAGCTTGCCAATACCCACGGAGGTCCGGCTGTGATCGAGACCTTCGGTGAGAAGCCTTTTACACCTGTCAGCAAGAAAGAAGCCTTCTCCCTGACGCCGCACCAGCAGAGACTACAGGTAAATTATGACAATGAGGCAGGACAGATCGTGAACCGCTATATCAAGGGGGAAGAGCGCAGTTTCACCATAATTGCATATCCGGTGTGTGAAATAGGCCCACAGTTTAAGGAGATATTCCGGGATACCGTTTGTCTGAACACTCTTGACTATGGTCTTTATCAGGATATCCAGCAGAAGCTTATCAATGCCCTGGATGAAGGGTGTAAGGTCAGGATAAAAGGCAGAGGGTCTAACCAGACCGATATGACTGTGCGTCTGCACGAACTGGAAAATCCGGAAAAACAGACAAACTTTGAAAATTGTGCGGCAGACGTGAACATTCCTGTGGGTGAGGTTTTCACAAGCCCGGTCCTTGGGGGCACGAACGGCGTGCTTCACGTGTCGGGCGTGTATCTGGACGGCCTGTACTACAAGGATTTGAAGATGACTTTTCGGGATGGAAAAGTATCAGATTATATTTGCAGCAATTTTTCCACGGAGGAGGAGAACAGGGATTATATGAAAGAAAATATCCTGTTCCACCATGATATGCTGCCCCTGGGGGAATTTGCCATAGGCACCAACACCACTGCGTATGTGATGGCAAAGAAATATCATATCGAAGATATCCTGCCCATCCTCATTGCGGAGAAGATGGGCCCCCATTTTGCGGTGGGTGATACCTGCTACAGCTGGTCTGAAGATACGGCGGTGTACAATCCTGACGGAAAAGAGATAATTGCCAGGGATAATGAAGTGTCTATCCTCAGAAGGATTGACCCGGGCAGAGCATATTTCGGATGCCATACAGATATCACCATTCCCTATGAGGAGCTGGGGGAGATCACTGCTGTGAAAAAAGACGGAAGTCTGATACCGATCATAAAAGACAGCCGGTTTGTACTGAAGGGAACAGAGGAACTAAACCGGGTATTGGAAGAATTATAGAATATTTGCAGCCGCCAGCCAGTGCTGCAGCAAATATTATTTGGGGAAGCCGAAGAAAAACGGCTTCCTTTTTCCGTGAAAAACGGCCATTTTTCTTCATAAGCTGCCATCAAAAATGAGATATGAGGTTGACAATGTTTAGAACTCTATGTAAAATTGTTCTGTAAAGAAGAAGCAGCAGAATAGCTGTTGCAGCCATTCTGAATTTGCTTTTTGGATTTGGAATGAGGATAGAGATAATTATAAAGGAGATAGGTCATGGCAAAAGTTGGAATTGTTATGGGAAGTGACTCTGATATGCCTGTTATGAAAAAAGCAGCAGACATGTTGGAAAAGTTTGGGATCGAGTATGAGATGAAGATCATCTCAGCCCACAGAGAACCGGACGTATTCTTTGAGTACGCCAAGACAGCGGAGGAAAAAGATTTCAAAGTCATCATTGCAGGTGCAGGAATGGCAGCTCACCTTCCAGGCATGTGTGCAGCGATTTTCCCCATGCCGGTAATCGGTATCCCCATGCACACCACATCATTAGGAGGAAGAGACTCCCTGTATTCCATCGTACAGATGCCGTCCGGAATTCCGGTTGCAACAGTTGCAATCAACGGAGGAGCCAATGCAGGTATTCTGGCAGCCAAGATTTTAGCAACTTCGGACCCGGCACTTCTTCAGAAGTTAAAAGACTACAAAGAAGAGCTGAAGGACCAGGTCGTTGCAAAAGACGCAAGACTGCAGGAAGTTGGATATAAAGAGTATTAATACAGAAAACGTAACTGTTTGGACGTTTACCCCCAAAGGGGACTTTCCCCTCCCAGGGATTTTCTTACGGTCAGCGCAGTGAATGCGTAGACCTACTGAATAGTTACCGGAAAACAAACTTTTGGAGGATGAAAATGGATTACAAGAATGCCGGTGTAGATATTGAAGCAGGCTACAGATCAGTAGAGTTGATGAAGGAACACATTAAAAAGACCATGAGACCGGAAGTGCTCACCAATATCGGTGGATTCTCCGGTGCATTTTCCATGGATGCATTCAAGAACATGGAGAAGCCGACTCTGGTATCAGGAACAGACGGTGTGGGTACCAAGCTGAAACTGGCTTTCATCATGGACAAGCACGACACCGTAGGAATCGACTGTGTGGCAATGTGCGTGAATGATATTGCATGTGCAGGCGGAGAGCCGCTGTTTTTCCTGGATTACATTGCCTGCGGCAAGAACTATCCGGAAAAGATTGCGGAGATCGTCAAAGGCGTGGCAGCAGGCTGTGAGCAGTCAAATGCAGCGCTTATCGGCGGTGAGACAGCAGAGATGCCCGGGTTCTATCCGGAGGACGAATACGACCTGGCAGGATTTGCTGTAGGTGTAGTGGACGAAAAAGACCTGATCACAGGCAAAGAGTTAAAAGCCGGCGATGTACTTGTAGGCATGGCGTCCTCCGGTGTACACAGCAATGGATTTTCCCTTGTCAGAAAAGTGTTTGATATGACAAAAGAGTCTCTGGACACTTACTATGATGAGCTGGGGAAAACTCTGGGAGAGGCATTGATCGCTCCCACTAAGATCTATGTAAAGGCATTGAGAAGCGTAAAAGAAGCCGGTGTCCGCATCAAAGGCTGCAGTCATATTACGGGCGGCGGATTCTATGAGAACGTGCCGAGAATGCTGAAAGACGGCGTATGTGCAGTGATTGAGAAGAACAGCTACCCCATTCCCCCGATTTTCACCCTGATGGCAAAAAAAGGTGAGATCGACGCAAAAATGATGTACAACACCTACAACATGGGAATCGGCATGGTGATGGCTGTGGATGAGGCAGACGTGGAGAAGACCATGGAAGCCGTGAAGGCAGCAGGTGAGACTCCGTATGTCATCGGCCGCATTGAATCTGGAGACAAAGACGTTAAATTAGTGTAGTACGATATAAGGTAACCATTTAGCCGACTGAATAGTTACGATAATAAGTTCCCGCAGATTCCTACATATACAGGCAGTCTGCGGGCTTTCCGCTCATTGAGAAAGAGAAAGGTGGGTACACGATGCTGAGACTGGCAGTTCTGGTGTCCGGCGGCGGCACAAACCTGCAGGCCATAATAGACGCCATTGACAATAAAACAATTACGAATGCGGAGATTTCCGTGGTGATCAGCAACAACCCCGGCGCCTATGCGCTGGAACGCGCGAAAAACCGTGGAATGGACGCTGTTTGCGTATCCCCGAAAAACTATGAAAACAGGGCAGCTTTCAATCAGGCTCTTCTCGAAACCCTGCAGTCCTATAACCCGGATTTGATCGTGCTTGCGGGTTGTCTTGTGGTGATTCCGGAGATTATGGTAAAAGCGTTTCCAAATAAAATCATCAATATCCACCCGGCGCTGATCCCTGCTTTCTGCGGAACCGGCTATTATGGGCTCAAGGTCCATGAGGCTGTGTTGAAAAGAGGGGCGAAAGTGACCGGAGCTACCGTACACTTTGTGGATGAGGGCACAGATACCGGCCCGATCATCCTGCAGAAAGCAGTGGAAGTAAAAGAAGGGGATACCCCGGAAATCCTTCAGTTAAGAGTTATGGAGGAAGCAGAGTGGGTCATCATGCCCAGAGCCATTGATCTGATCGCAAATGACAGGATAACAGTGGAAGACGGTATTGTGAAAACGAAAGAATAAATGGAAGGAAGAGGCGCAATATGAAAGTATTAATTATCGGAAGCGGCGGAAGAGAGCATGCCATTGCATGGAAAGTGGCACAGAGCCCAAAAGTGGATAAGATTTACTGTGCACCGGGGAATGCGGGAATCGCGGAGTTTGCCCAGTGTGTGGATATAAAAGCCATGGAATTTGAAAAGCTTGCTGCATTTGCAAAGGAAAATGCCATTGACCTTACTGTTGTGGGTATGGATGACCCGCTGGTAGGGGGCGTTGTGGATGTTTTTGAGAAAGAGGGTCTGCGTGTATTCGGACCCAGAAAAAATGCTGCCATTTTGGAAGGCTCCAAAGCATTTTCCAAAGACCTGATGAAAAAATATAATATCCCCACAGCAGCCTATGAGAACTTTGAGGATGCAGAGGCAGCTTTGGCGTATCTCCGCGAAAAGGCGGAGTTCCCTATTGTGCTGAAGGCAGATGGCCTTGCGCTTGGGAAAGGCGTATTGATCTGCAGTACCTTGGAGGAGGCAGAGGAAGGTGTTAAAACCATCATGCTGGACAAGAAATTCGGTTCCGCAGGCAATACGCTGGTTGTGGAGGAATTTATGACAGGCCGTGAAGTTTCTGTGCTTTCCTTTGTGGATGGTAAGACAATTAAGACTATGACTTCCGCACAGGACCATAAACGAGCAAAAGACGGAGACCAGGGCCTGAATACCGGCGGTATGGGAACTTTCTCCCCAAGTCCTTTCTACACCAAAGAGGTGGATGATTTCTGTGAAAAATACATTTATCAGGCAACCGTGGATGCCATGGCTTCAGAGGGAAGAGAGTTTAAGGGAATTATTTTCTTTGGGCTTATACTCACAGAGAAAGGGCCGAAGGTTCTGGAATACAACGCGCGCTTCGGCGACCCGGAAGCGCAGGTGGTGATCCCGAGACTGAAAAATGACATTGTGGAAGTGTTTGAGGCATGTGTGGACGGCAGACTGGATGAAATAGACCTGCAGTTTGAGGATAATGCGGCTGTCTGTGTGGTCCTGGCTTCTGACGGATACCCGGTATCCTATGAAAAAGGATTTCCGATCAAGGGTCTGGAGACTTTCAAGGACAAGGACGGCTACTATGTATTCCACGCGGGAACTGCCTTTAAAGATGGCCGGATCGTTACAAACGGAGGCCGTGTCCTGGGTGTGACGGCAAAGGGAACAGACTTGAAAGCGGCCCGCGCCAATGCGTATAAGGCAGTCGAATGGATTTCCTTTGACAACAAATACATGCGCAATGATATTGGCAAAGCAATCGACGAGGCATAGAAAGGATTTGATTGATACCAAAGAAAGGAAACGCCGCAGACGCCGGGCGTTTCCTTTTTTTGTCACACACTTGAACAAATACCTTATTTGTGCTATTCTATATATAACAAATTCCAAAAGAGAAAGCAGGTGGAAGAATGTTGATAGAAATTGATTTCAACAGTGAAGAAGCAATTTATATTCAACTGTGTAATCAGATCATATTGGGAATTGCCACCTCCAAGCTTCAGGAAGGTGAAAATCTTCCTTCTGTGAGACAGCTGGCTGACACCATAGGCATTAATATGCATACGGTAAATAAAGCCTATTCTGTTTTAAAGCAGGAAGGCTTTGTCACGATCGACAGGAGGAGAGGCGCTGTTATTTCCATAGATGCGGATAAGATACGTGCCCTGGAAGAGATGAAAGAAGAACTGAGAGTTCTTTTGGCAAAAGGAAGCTGCCGGAATATTTCCAGAGCAGAGGTCCATCAGCTGATAGATGAAATCTATGAAGAATATGAGTAGTTAAGGAGACTTGCATGAAAGAACGTTATTCAAAGCAGGCAGTAAGTGCGCTGAAAGCCGCTGAGAAAACTGCCGAGGGAAGCAGCCATAATTATGTGGGCACAGAGCACCTGCTCGTGGGGCTGCTGAAAGAAACGTCGGGAACAGCGGGGCTGGTCCTGGCAGAAGCCGGTGTGGAAGAAAAAAAACTGCTGGCGCTGATTGATAAACTGATTGCCCCACAGGGGGATGTGGTGCTGGAAAATCCCCAGGGATATACACCCAGGGCCCAGAGGGTCTTAGATAGAGCCAGAGAGGAGTCAGGCAATTTAGGCGGCGGTGTCATAGGCACAGAACATATCCTGATCGCCATGCTCAAAGAATATGACTGCGTGGGAACCAGACTTCTCCATACGCTGGGAATCAACATACAGCAGCTTTATCTGGATGTGCTGAAAGCCATGGGAAAAGATAAGATGATTCCCAAGGAGGACCTGCAGAGCGGCAATCTGATGAAAGCGTCCACAGGAAGCCAGACCCCCACTCTGGACCAGTACAGCCGTGACCTTACCAAAATGGCAGCGGATGGAAAACTGGACCCTGTTATCGGCAGGGAGAAGGAAATCTCACGTATTATCCAGATCCTGAGCAGAAGAAGCAAGAATAATCCCTGTCTGATCGGTGAGCCGGGAGTTGGCAAGACGGCCATCACGGAAGGGCTTGCACAGAGGATCGTGTGGGGGCTTGTACCGGAGAATATGCTGGATAAGCGTGTGGTGGTCCTGGATTTGTCCGGTATGGTAGCAGGCAGCAAATACAGAGGCGAGTTTGAAGAGAGGATTAAAAAAGTGGTACAGGAAGTCATGAACAACAAGGGTATCCTTCTGTTCATAGATGAACTGCACACCATTATCGGCGCAGGCGGTGCGGAGGGCGCTCTGGATGCGTCCAATATCCTGAAGCCATCCCTCTCCAGGGGAGAAATCCAGCTTATCGGTGCTACAACCATAGATGAATACAGAAAATATATAGAAAAAGATGCGGCACTGGAGCGTAGATTCCAGCCTGTCATGGTAGAAGAACCCTCCAAAGAGGAAGCAGTGGAAATATTAAAAGGCCTTGCGCCTTACTATGAAAAACATCACGGGGCAGTGATTGAGGAGTCAGCCATAGAGGCAGCCGTAACCATGGGTGTCCGGTACATCAACGACAGATTTCTGCCGGATAAGGCGATTGATCTTCTGGATGAAGCTGCATCCAAGGTGCAGCTGGCGGGTTATAAGACACCGGAAGGCATTGTGCAGACTGAGAACCATCTCCGCCGCATTTATGCAGCCAAGGAGGAGGCTGTTAAGTCCCAGGATTTTGATTTGGCGAAGGAACTTCAGGCAGAGCAGGATAAAGCTGAGGGAGAGCTTACGAAAGCCCGTGAGCGCTATGAGAAACAGTGCCGCAGCAAAAAACTGGTGGTAAAGGCAGAGGACATTGCAGAGGTGGTTTCCGAATGGACAAAAATACCTGTGAAGAAACTGGCTGAGGGAGAGTCCAAACGCCTTGCCCGCCTGGAACAGATCCTTCACAGGCGTGTCATCGGCCAGGAAGAAGCGGTATCCGCAGTGGCAAAAGCGGTCAAGAGGGGACGTGTGGGACTCAAAGACCCCAAACGCCCCATTGGTTCCTTCCTGCTGTTAGGACCTACAGGTGTGGGCAAGACAGAGCTTTCCAAAGCACTGGCGGAGGCTGTGTTCGGCAGCGAGCAGTCCATGATACGGGTGGATATGTCTGAGTATATGGAAAAACACAGTGTGTCCAAACTGATCGGTTCACCGCCGGGATATGTGGGGTATGAGGAGGGCGGCCAGTTCAGTGAAAAGGTGCGCAGGAACCCTTACAGTGTGATTCTTTTTGATGAGATCGAGAAGGCACATCCCGATGTGTTCAATATCCTGCTCCAGGTTCTGGATGACGGGCATATTACAGATGCACAGGGAAGAAAGGTGGATTTCAAGGAGACCATTATCATTATGACCTCCAATGCCGGTGCACAGGCCATTATAGCTCCCAAAAAGCTGGGATTCGGGGCTGTAGAAGATGAAAAACAGGATTATAAGAGGATGAAGGAAGGGGTCATGGAAGAGGTAAAACGTATGTTTAAGCCGGAATTCCTGAACCGGATCGACGAGATCATCGTCTTCCACACCCTCAACAAGGAGGAGATCAAGAAGATAGTCGGAATCCTGATGAGGGACCTGATCAAACGCTGCAAAGACCAGATGAACATTAACTTGAAGGTGCGTGACAGCGTGAAAGAACTCATAGCCAAGGAAGGGTTTGACCCCAAATACGGGGCAAGGCCGCTGAAACGGGCGATTCAGAGTAAAATCGAGGATGCCATGGCAGAGGAGATCCTGGAAGGGAAAATCAAGGAGGGGGATGAGGTTACCCTCGGAATTTCTAAACAGGGAATAAAATTTGTGGTAAATCCCTCGAATGACTAGAAAAAGATCACGAATTATGGTAACATGCATATAAGGTTTCCATTGAGAAATATAACCAAAGACACCGGAAGGCCAGGAAGTCTTTCCGGCCCCGGTGAAAGACATAAGTGGGAGGACATTGAGATGTCAGTAGTAAAAGAGTTAATACGAACAGAGGAAAACGGTAAGATCAGCTTTGGAAATTATGAATTGGCAGCGAAATCCAAACTATCCGACTTTGAGCATGACGGAGACATGTATAAAGTAAAGACATATAATGAAATTACAAAGCTGGAGCGCAACGGTATGTTTGTGTATGAATCTGTTCCGGGAACTGCAGTTCTGGATCTTGATGTAGTGGAGGACGGCATGAGCTTTGCGGTGGAAGGCCCAAAGGATGCGCAGATCACCGTAGAACTGGAAGAAGATACAGAATATGCGGTTACCATAGATGGAGTAAATGCAGGTCAGATGAAGACGAATCTGGGCGGCAAGCTGTCCTTCAGCGTTGAGCTTGAGCAGTCCGAGCAGGTATCTGTAAATATTAAGAAGCTGTAAGCAAGGATGCGGCCGGATCAGGCAGTGGTTTAGCTTAAAGCAGCGGGTCGGGGTGTGGTGCCCCGGCCCGTTTTATCTTTGCAAAGGAAAGGACAAACATATGGCAAAGGCGAAAAAGACAGTTTTCTTCTGTCAGAACTGTGGATATGAGTCTGCAAAATGGATGGGGCAGTGTCCCGGATGCCGGGAGTGGAATTCATTTGTGGAGGAGACTGTTTTCCAGGGGACTAAAAAAAGCCCGGGACAGGCGGCAGGAAGCGCAGCGGGCGGCCGTGCAGGCAAACCTATGATGCTCTCTCAAATAGATATCAGGGAGGATAACCGGATCAAGACCAGTATGGAGGAATTAGACCGGGTTCTGGGCGGCGGTGTGGTCCAGGGCTCTATGGTGCTGGTTGGGGGAGATCCCGGAATTGGAAAATCCACCCTTCTTCTGCAGGTATGTAAACTGCTTTCTGATGCAGGTCATAAAATTCTATATATCTCAGGAGAGGAATCCCTGAAGCAGATTAAAATGCGGGCGCAGCGTATCGGGGAATTCAATGAGAATCTGCGCCTTCTCTGCGAGACGAACCTGGAGATCATCAGCACAACCATAGAAAATGAAAAGCCGGAGGCGGTCATTATCGACTCTATCCAGACCATGTATCATGAGGAGGTGTCCTCCGCACCGGGCAGTGTTTCCCAGGTCCGGGAATCCACAGGTATCTTGATGAAGATTGCAAAAGGAATGGGAATATCGGTCTTTATTGTAGGCCACGTGACCAAGGATGGAAGTGTGGCAGGCCCCCGTGTACTGGAACATATGGTGGATACGGTACTGTATTTTGAGGGGGACAGACATGCGTCCTACAGAATCTTAAGAAGTGTGAAGAATCGTTTTGGCTCCACCAATGAAATCGGTGTATTTGAGATGCAGGAGTGCGGGCTTGTGGAGGTGAAAAACCCCTCTCAGGTTATGTTAAACGGCCGTCCTACGGATGCGTCAGGGACTGTGGTGGTTTGTTCTTTAGAGGGGACGCGTCCGATATTGATTGAAATCCAGGCTTTGGTCACAAAGACTAATTTCGGTTTGCCGAGGAGAACCTCTGTCGGTATTGATTATAACCGGGTTAATTTACTTATGGCAGTTTTGGAGAAGCGTGCAGGCTTGGCACTGGGAAACTGCGATGCGTACGTCAACCTTGCGGGCGGTATGAAGCTGGGGGAACCGGCTATTGATTTGGGCATTGTGGCTGCCATTATATCCAGCTATAGGAACAGAACGGTGGACCCGGATACCTTGATTTTTGGTGAAGTGGGTCTGTCCGGTGAGGTGCGGGGAGTCAGCCAGGCACAGCAGAGGGTGAAAGAGGCGGAGAAAATGGGATTTACAACCTGCATAATGCCGAAAGCAAATCTGGAAGGATTGCAGGGAAAATTCAAAATCTCCTTGATCGGAGTAGGTAATATTAAAGATGTGATGGGATATATATGATATTGAAAACATAAAGGCATTTATGTTTAGATAAGGAAGGGTATGAGAGATGAAAATTATTGACAGAAATTATCAGAAGGAGCAGGATTATGATAAAGTCCTCTCGTTTCTGCGCAGAGAGTATGAAGCAGACCCCCATTATCCGGGATGGAAAGCGCAGCGTTTTGAAGATATGGAATACAGATTGAACACCATGTATATCTGTATGGGAAGCGAACCATGGCATTCATGTGTCCATCTTTGGGAAGAAGACGGTGCGATTGTCGGACTCTGTGTTGGTGAAAGGAAGGGGGAAAATTTCTTTTACGTTAAAAGGGGGTATAAGTTTTTATACCCTCAGATGGTGGAATGGACGAAAAACAATATGTTTGTGGAAGAACATGGCAGAAAGGAACATACATTCTGGGTTTGTGACGCACAGCGGGAACTGATTGATATTTTACAGTCGCAACAGTTTAAAAGATCAGACTGTGATGTACACTTGATGGAACACACAATGACAGAGATTCAGGAACCCACATTGCCGGAAGGGTTCCGATTTGTTTATGGAACAGAAATTAAAGATATCGTCCTAAAGACGAATATTTCCCACTGGGGGTTTAATCCGGATCAGGAAGGAGTAGAAAATACAGCCTGTACGGAGGCAAATAAAAATCGTGCCAGGGCGCCTATGTTTGATGAACAATTCGAGGTTATGATACAGGATCCTAATGGTGAATTATGTTCCTACGCCTATCTCTGGGTGGATAATGACACAAGATCAGCCTTTGTAGAACCCGTCAGCACACGGGGGAAATACAGAAAGTGTGGTTTGGGAAAAGCCATGCTTTTGGCTGTATTGCGTCGTTGTAAAGAAAATGGCGTTACACGTGCGTATGTGGAACCTTATGATGTATGGAGAGAGGAATTTTATGCATCTGCAGGGTTTAAAACATATGGAAAGATGGGTATCTGGACTTTAAGTGAAAAAATGTAGGGATTACTTATTGGGGATTCCCATGATGTGTGGTAAAAGGTAGATGTGATTAAGCTCAGGTAAGCGGAGGTTCTGTCAGTGATAGATATCTATATGAAAAGAGTCTGTCACTGGCTTTTCCCGTGGTGGTCAATGATTGGGAAAGAAATTATCAAAAAATGAAATTTATTGTTGACACCAGGTATTTCCTGTGA